>Ga0315287_10003562_pt1 | contig 15028 bp, 12 predicted proteins | sample YL17G11_0_MG_FD_205037 | JGI IMG/M metagenome (GOLD analysis project Ga0315287, IMG submission 205037) | Sediment microbial communities from Yellowstone Lake, YNP, Wyoming, USA - YL17G11_0 | ecosystem: Environmental > Aquatic > Freshwater > Lake > Sediment | place: USA: Wyoming | collected... | reverse complement strand
CACTTGTCAACAGGGATATTGTTGACACCGGCGCCCGCGCGAGCAATGGCCTTGAGCGTTGCGGGCAACTCCAGGTCGTGCATGGCCGCACTGCGCACGAGGATGGCATCGGGGTGGAGGATCTCGGAGGCAACCTCGTAGTCGTCGCGGGGGAGAAGATTGAGGCCGGCTGGGCTGATTTTGTTGAGGGTCTGGATCTTGAACATGGTGTTCTCCTTGGGTGGTAGGATTTTGGTGTTGGTCGTGTTGTCTACTAATCGTGGCAGTTGGTGAGTTGAGTGACGAGTTACGAGCAAGCGAGTTACGAGTTACGAGTGGTTCCCTGGTCCTACGTCGTTCTGGGAACTGCGAGTGCCTGATTGTTCGCGTTTGGTTGTGCGCAGACTGGCCACGAAGGTGCAGATCAACTGGTTGCACTCGTCGATGAGTGGGGCCAGAAGGTCTGGCGGCTTGACCAAGCCTGCCCGGTCGATGGTGATCAACCAGACGCGGGTCTCCCGAAGCTCCTTGAGACAGACCTTCATCTTGTGAACGAAGTCAACTCGCGACTCGGCGTCACGGGCTTCGGCGTAGTTAGGGGCAGGCGAGGTTCCAGACCGCAGAATCTGCCCCGCAACATGCCCACCGATCCGACTCCCTGGCAGTGCCTCGGCGAGTCGAATCGCCCTGACACCAAAGTCGATGAGTCGGTCCTCAAGCGCCTGGTGCTTCTTCGCGTTCTCCATCAACAGCCTCGATCTCTCGATCCACATTGTCATTCAGCGCAGGGATCCTGCGGTTTCGCAGACCCGGTTCGTAACTCGTAACTCGCTTGCTCGTAACTCGTCACTGCATTTGCTCAGCGTACAAGGACCAGGCGCGCAGTCCTCGTCCCCATCGTCACGCATTCTCCGTCTCAAACCGCTTCATAAACTCGACAAGCTTCTTCACTCCGTCAACCGGCATCGCATTGTAGATGCTTGCGCGCATGCCACCAACCGACCGGTGTCCTTTGAGGTTCACGAACCCGGCAGCACCAACGGCTTTGAGGAACTTCTTGTCAATGTCTTCGCTGGGTGACACGAACGGAATGTTCATGAGCGAACGGTCTTCTTTGACAACCGGCGACTTGAAGAGCTTGGAATTGTCGAGGTAGTCATACAGCATGGCAGCCTTCTGCTTGTTGACGGTCTCCATTGCTGCAGCGCCGCCATTCTCCAGCATCCACTCGAACACGAGCTTGGCAATGTAGATTGCGTAGCAGGGCGGCGTGTTGTACATGGACGCTTCGTCAACATGCGTCTTGTAGTTGAACATCACCGGTGTGATGGGCTGCGCATTGCCGATGAGGTCCTTGCGGACTATCACCACTGTGAGACCGGCGGGCCCGATGTTCTTCTGTGCGCCCGCGTAGATGAGCCCGAACCTGGTCACGTCCATGCGCTCGGAGAGGATGTTGCTCGACATGTCGGCAACCAGTGGAACGGCGCCCGTGTTGGGCAGCGCCGAGAACTTGGTGCCCTCGATGGTGTTGTTGGTGGTGATGTGCACGTAGTCGGCATCGGGGCTGAACTTCAGTCCGTCAAGTTTGGGAATGTAGCTGAAGTTCTTGTCTTCCGAGGTGGCAACCACGTTGGCGGTTCCGTAGCGTTTGGCCTCGGAGATGGCCTTCTTCGACCAGGTGCCGGTGTTGATGAAATCGGCCTTCTTGCTCTTGTTCAGAAGGTTGAGCGGCACCATGGCAAACTGACTCGACGCGCCGCCCTGCAGGAAGAGCACGGCGTAGTTGTCGGGAATGCCCATCACGGTTCGCAGGGAGGCTTCGGCGCCCTTGATGATGCCTTCGTACTCCGGCGAGCGATGGCTCATTTCCATGACCGATTGGCCGGAACCCTTGTAGTCAAGCATTTCTTCGGCGGCCTTCTTGAGAACGGGCTCGGGAAGCATCGAGGGACCGGCAGAGAAGTTGTACACGCGTGCCATGGTGGACTCCTTACTTGTGGTGGGGTGGATGGGTAGTGATGGTATTGGTGCTTGTCATATGGTCATTGCTCCAAGCAAAGAGAATCCGTCTGGATGGCCCGAGGCCGGGTGGTTCCGGAGCGGCGCCAGTGGGTCCCTGCGTTCGCTCGTCACTCCGCACTCCCCAATCCGCACCCTTCGGCAGGCTCAGGGCGGCGCTCCGCACTTCCCCGGGACTCCCCCAGTCCCAGCATCGCACACACCACCGCGATCTCTCCGGTCATGTCAAAGGCTCGCACTACCACGTCCCCGCGAGCCGGCTTGATTGCGACCGGTGTGAAGTTGACGATGCCTTTGATCCCTCCGTCGACCAGCAGGTCCGTCGTCTGCTGGGCGGCCCGCGCAGGAACGGTGAGGAACGCGATCTCGATGCTCTCACGACGCACCACATCGGCAATCTCGTAGGCAAGGTGAAGCGGCACCGACGCAGTGAGACTCTCGATGCGATTGAGACTGGCGTCAAATCCGACTGCAATGGTGCATCCCAGGCTCACCTCTGTCGCGTAGTCAAGGATGGCGGCGCCCAAACGCCCCAGGCCCACCACGCAGGCTCGACGGACGCGGTTCAGTCCAAGACTCGCAGCGATCACGTCGCGCAATCGGTTCACGTCGTAGGCCGCACCGGCAACGCCTGCGTCATCGAGATAGGAGATGTCTTTGCGGATGCTCGGAGCGCCAAAGCCCGACATGCGTCCGAGCTCTGCCGACGAAATCCGGGCGGTCCCTGCCTGTGCGATCTCGCCCAGCAGGTGATGCAACGTGCAAAGACGCTGGATCGTGGGCTGCGGCAGAGCGGAAATCTCGGCCTTCATGGCAACACTCCGGCAAATGCTGTGATGTCGTTCACAGGTATAATATATTTCACTATCCATGGTTTGTCAATGCCCGTGTTGATACGAGTCGAAGATTGGCATGTTGTGAATTGCATCACAGCAGTCTGGGTCGGACCACGGTAAGCCATTGATATGCCGAGTAAATTGCTCAGTTTAACCGCATTGAAACGCCCCATGGACCGAGTTCTGGTGCCAGAATCGGCTCCATACACAAGGGCTGAGTGGGGAGCTGATCTACCGACTGACGGAGCTGCAACGTCTCCTGCATCGCCCAAGCGAGGTGCTGGGTGCAGCGACCCGTGGGCGTGGAGGAGCACTGGTCGGCTGTATAGGGCTGTCTTCCGGGCGCAGGGGCCCGATCAACCGGAAACTCAGACGCGCCCGATCTCGGTGAGCAGTTCCCGAGTGTTCTCGACCACGCACCCGACAGTGATGTCGCCAAGGCACGCACACGCCCCCCCGGTATCGCACTGGAAATGCGCGGCATCGCGTTGCCGAACGCGGTAGCAGGGCCGGCACGCAAGGTCCGTCTTCACCACGCGATTGGCCACACCCCACGGCGATGCTTGACAATCGAGTGTCGGTCCGAAGATCGCCGCCACCGGCACTCCGGCAGCAGCAGCCAGGTGCATGGGGCTGGAGTCGTTAGAGAGGAAGAGCGCGCACCGGCGCATCATCTCATAGCTCTGCAGGATCGACGCCTTGCCGGTGAGATCGCACGCAGCATCGCCCAGAGCGATCTTGACAGCAGCGCCAAGAGGGGCCTCGTCCGCGCCCCCGAACACAAGCACGCGGAACCCGAACTCGTCGACGAGCGCCCGACTCGCAGCAATGAACCGGTCAACCGGCCACCGCTTGAATGCCATGGATGCACCTGATCCCGGGTGGATGCCCAGGAGGCGCGTGCCGGTCAGCCCGTGCTCCGCGATACATCGCTCGGCCCATACAACGTCCTCCGACGTTGACCAGACGCGCAAGGCCGGTGCATCGCCGGTCGCCCCCGCTGCCTCTGCCATGCGGAGGTTGGAGAGGACTTCGTGCCGGTAGAACTGGTAATCACCCTTGACGTTGTAGAAGAGCCGTCCAAGCCCACGACTCTCCCCCACCCGCCGACGGACTCCCAACGCGAGGCAGAGGAGGCCTGACTTGGCCGGGTTCATGCCTGTTGCCACAATGCTGAGGTCGGGATGCAGTGAGCGAAGTTGCATCAGCGTTGCCACGACCGATTGCCCCGGTGCACCCAACTCGACTATCCGATCGAGACGAGGATGGTGTCGGACGATCTCGGCGGATCCATTGCGGGAGAGCAGGAACGTGAGACGCGCCTGGGGATACCGCTCGCAGAGGAGCTGGAGCGCTGGTGTCATGAAGAGCAGGTTGGCAATGCCGCCCAAGGAGAGCACGAGGATGTTTTTCAATTGCGGGGGTGGGATGTCACGCATTCTCAGTGCACTCCAGCGCGTTGTCGGGACGCGTGCCGAGGACCAGTCCATGGCCCTTCTCGCGAAAATACACGACGGGGGACGACCGTCTGACTCGCATCTCTTCCGATCCGCGGAAATCCGTGTGGCATCCGTGCCATCCGCGGCTCTTCCCGCTTTTGCGTCCGGGAGGAGTCCGCGTCTCTCCCCTGCGCCAAGGTATTTTCCCCCTTCGCACGCAACGACTCTCCTCACGCGAAAGGATCGTGGAACCCATGCCCCGACACTGCCCGAATGCCCGTCATCGCTGCCCGACCATCCTCCTGCCCCTCACACTGTGGCTGGTGGCGCTTTGCGGCCTCGGCCATGCCGCCCCCAATCCGAATGCATCAGCGTGGGATCTGCTCCTGGCCAACAAGCCGACCGAGGCAGCCGATGCATTTGCCAAGAACACATCCAATCCCGACCCGTCAATTGCTGCCGAAGCGTTTCGCGGCATCTCCGAAGCGGCCGACTTCCGGGGAGACATGACCACCGCATGCCGGGCGTTCCTCAATGCCTTCCAGAAGGACGGCAACCAGGCCATGCTTGCGGGCGGCCTGCTCAAACAGCTCGTGTTCGCGCGGTCGTACTCAGGCTACCAGATCCGTGAGGGTTTCGAGGTGCTCAAGCCGCTCAGTCGCACGCCCGGACTCTTTGCAGGCGGCTTCCAGGACCACCTTGCGCACCGCAGTCTCAGTGACGGCAACATCGGCGAGGCCAGGGCACTCGTCAAGGACATGGGATGCCTGTTGAACTGGCGATTCATCGGCCCCTTCCAGAACATATCGCACTCGGGATACAACACCGCCTACCCACCGGAGCAGGAGGTGGACTTCTCCAGGACCTACCCCGGGTCTGACGGCAACCTGACAACGTGGCGCATGCTGCAAAGCCCACCCACGTCCAACTGGATATTCACCGAAGACCACGACCGCTCGTCGCACGGAATCTACTACTTCTACTGCACAGTCGTCAGCCCGAGCGCGCAGGATGCCCGGCTGGCCTTTGGCGCCTCGGGCATGTTCAAGGTATTTCTCAACGGCGCCGTGGTGATGGCCGACTCGGTGTTCAGAAATACCGGTGTCGATGCCTTCGTGCAGACCGTTCATCTGGCCAAGGGCGAAAACGCCCTCCTTGTCAAGCTTGGCCACACGATCATCCGTGGCGACAACGGCCAGTCGAACTTCTGTGTGCGGCTTCTTGACATGCACTACACTGCGCTTCGAAACGTCGCAATCAAGGCATCTCCCCTCGCCGTCCGGCAGCCCGCAGGCCCCTCGCCCGCCAGGCTCCGTCCCTCCCCGGTGGCCGATTCGGTGATGTCGGTGCTCGAAAGCCGACTCAAACGCGACGCCCGCGACATGGACGCGTCCATCCAGCTCATGCGGTTCTACAACGGCATGGAGATGACCGACGAGGGTCAGCGGTTGGCTCACTCGGTGCTCGCGGCCCACCCGAAGAGCGCACTGTGGCACGATTTGCTCGCCGAATCCTTCCTCCGAGCCAAGAAGCGCACCGAGGCCCAGGTCGAAGAGAAGACCGCATACGACCTCTCGCCCGCACACTCCGGAGCATGGAATGCGGAGCTCTCCAGAGTTGCGGAGAGCGACGAGCCCGAGCGCATTCTCCGGTTCATTGCCGCGTCGCCAAAGGAGTTCCAGTCCTCGCTGGCGGCCCTGTTGTACAAGATCGGCGCATACAGCAAGAAGGAAGACCGCACAGGCATCATGGAGTGCATTGCGGAGATGGTGAAGAACCAGCGCACCAGTCCGGTGGCGGTGAAGATGCTGGCCGGCTTCTACCTGGATCAAGGCACATCGTCCAAGGCAATCCGTCTTGTCAAGACCTACCTCACACACGATCGTACCAACGACGACATGTGGACCGCGCTTGCCCAACTCTACCTCAAGAAGGGCAGCGTCAACAAGGCGATCTCGGCCATTGAAGACGGCCTGAAATACCGGCCGGCCAATGCCACCGCATACTACTTCCTGGGCAACCTCTGTTTTATGACGAAGCAGAATTCCCGGGCTCTGGGCTACCTGGACCAGGCCCTGGATGCTCGGCCTGCCTACGCCGACGCGCTCAATCTCAAGGGCCACATTCTGCGTTCCACGGGCCGCACTGCCGACGCGGAGCGGGCCTTCAGCGACGCAATCACATACACGCGTGACGACTTCAACGCGTGGGACAATCTCCGCACGCTCAAGGGCAAACCGCCGCTTGACTCGCTGGCGCCGCTGCCCCGGGTTGCCGACATCCTCAAGGCCAGCGCGCACTGGGAGCACCGATCCAACGAAAAGGGCGCTGTTCTCTCCTATATCAACGATGTGTTCTACTACCCGAGCCGGTGTTCGAAGGAACGCACGTTTCTGCTGGTGTACATCTCCACGGAAAAGGCGATTGACTTGTGGAAGGAGTACACCATCGGGTACAACTCGTACTTCCAGGTTCCCACCATCGGACGGGCTCTCACCCTCAAGCAGGATGGAACGCAGGTGCAGGCCGATGTGGAAAGAAACCAGGTAGTCTTCAAGTCGCTGCAGCCCGGCGACTGCATTATGCTGGAGTGGTCGCTCAAGAACTACTACTTCGGCGAGATGGCGCGTCACGTGTACGGATCGCAGACCTTCCAGCTCGGCTACCCAACCTGGGATAGTCGTATGCGACTGGTGACGCCACAATCCGACACCATTGCGTACCGCATCGTGGGAGACTCGGTCGACTGCCAGACGCAGGCGCTCGGAGACTACCGAATCGCCACGTTCTCACGACCGCCCTACAAGCCGGCGGACGACGAAACGTTCGAGCCATATTCATGGCCGACATACCGTCATGTCAACTACTCCACCTTCACCCAATGGTCGCAGATTGCGCAGTGGTACGACAATCTGACCGCCCACAAGCAAGACAACTCGCTGGAGCTCTCGGCGCTGGCAGACTCGCTTGTTGCCGGGGCGAGCACACCCTCGGAGAAGGCAACCCGGATCCACCGGTACATCACCAGCAGCATTCGCTACAGCTTTGTTCCGTTCCGGCAGTCGGGGTGGATTCCGCAGGCTGCGCAGGAAGTGCTGGCCACCAGGATCGGCGACTGCAAAGACATGGCATCGCTGGGCAAGGTGCTCTTTGACAGGGCGGGCATAGCCTCGGACCTTGTGCTTGTTAATACGGGCGAGCGCCACTTCACCGACCTGATGCCCATCGGCGCGGACTTCAATCACTGCATCCTCACCTGCGAGCTTGACGGAGTGCGCAGATTCATCGACTTCACCGACAACAACAGTCCCATTGGCTGCCTGCCGCGCGGGGATCAGGCGGCCGTGGCACTCATCGTTGGCAAGGAAGAGAACGCGCTCATCACGCTGCCGCTGGACAGTGCCTCGCAGCGTCCGGTGGTTCGCCTGATCCGCGCACAGATCGCCGAGGATGGCGCTCTCAGGCAGACGGTGGCAACCACGCGCGTGGGCACGGCTGCCAGTGGCTATCGCGCGTCGTACCGGTACGAGTCGGCGCAGGAGCGCGTCACCGGCCTGCACAAGAGCCTTTCGCGCGACTACCCGGGTGTGACGGTGGACTCATTCAACCTGCAGTATCTGGACACGCTCAACGATACCGTGCGCTACACCTACGTGTTCAGGTCCACCAACGTGGCCACGCTGAGCGGCGCCACGGCGATCGTGCCCGTGCGAATCCCCGATGCGATCGGATCCGACGACTACCCGGTTGACGAGAAACGTCACTCACCGGTGGACTTGACGTTCTCTGAGGCTGGGATCTCCTCGCAGAGCATGCATCTGGAGCTGACCCATCCGGCATCGTGGAAGCCCATCAGTCTGCCCACTGCGGTGAACCTGGTGTCACCGTATGGAACGTACAGAATCGAGTTCTCGTCGAAGGGCAATACCATAGTGTGCGACCGAACCGCGAAATTCGCGTCGTACAAGCCGCTGGATCCGCAGGAGTACCCCAAGCTCAAGGAATTTCTCGGGGCGGTGGCCAAGGCCGATGATGTGCAGTTGGTGTTCTTTACCGGGAAGTAGCGGGATTGGTGCTCCGGGGAACCTGCTCCGAGCCAACGAGTGGGAGTGCACGTCGAGTCAGTCGGGCAAGTTGTTCGATGGCGTAAAGCGGCACGTTCAGAATTGTCCCGTCAAGCTTCAGATTGCGTAGAGTTGAGCGAAGCTGAATGCGAGTCGAGTAGCGCTGCACATAGACTCCAAGACTCTTGCTCTTTGTGTTGATGCCGGCCTTCACCTCCAGAGGCAGAACTTCTCCGTCGAGCTCCACCAGAAAATCGAGTTCTGCAATGCCGGGATTCTTCTTCCAATAGTAAAGAACCTCTGACTCAAAGTCTGGCATTGACAAAAGCTGCTGGGCCACATAGTTCTCTACAAATGCTCCGTGGTAGGTTTGGAATATTTCGTTGCCGTTGACAAGCGTTGCGGGCGGGAGGCGAGCCATCGCTCCAAGCAACCCAACGTCGAGTGTGTAGACTTTGAAGGCAGACTGATCGGCAAAGGCATCTATGGGCTGTTCCACGTGTTCGACCGCCAGTGCCTTGCGGATGAGTCCCGCATCGGAGAGCCACTGCAGTGCATCCGCATACTCGCGTGCACGGGCTGACTCAGCCACGGCGGAGAAGATGAATTTCCTGTTTTCTTTGGCGAGCTGACCTGGAATTGAGTTCCATATCTGACCCAGTCTGGGAATATCGGCTGTTGGGGCATGCTTGGCAAAGTCGAGTGTGTACGCCTTGAGAATAGCAGAGTGCACCTTTCGGGTCGACTCAAACGACCGCGATACAGCATACTCCACGACAGCCTCCGGCATGCCGCCAACCACGTAGTACGCCTTCAACAGCTCCAGCAGTTCCCGGTGGAAAAGCTCTGGCACCGGCTCGATGGTCTGCATCTCCTCCAGAAGGCCGCGGTACCGTGATTCCCCAACGGCCGAGAGGAACTCGGAGAATGTCAGAGGGTGCAGGGTGAGAAACGATACTTTGCCAACCGGAAATGACCGCGGTTGAGTGAGCTTCACGCCAAGCAGTGACCCTGCAGCTGCGATGTGATACTCGGGCGCCTCCTCCGCGAAGTACTTCAGCGAGTTGAGGGCCGCGTTGGATTGTTGGATCTCGTCAAATACGATGAGCGTTTCGTCAGGACGGATCTCGTGCCCTTCCCGGGTTGAAAGCCTCGAAACAATGGACTGAGGTTTCAGGCTGGTAGCAAAGAAATCGTGCAGAAGTGGCTCTTCCTCGAAGTTGCAGTACACCAGCCGGGCATACTCGCGCCTGCCGAACTCGGTGAGAACCCATGTCTTTCCGGTCTGCCGGGCACCCATCAGCAGCAACGGCTTGCGCCTCCTGGAAGTCTTCCACTCGATAAGCTGTTGATAAATAGTGCGTTCCATCGGTAGAAATATACCACGTTGTGTTGGCCACGTCAAATATTCATTTTAATAAGTGGCAGTTTTGTCATTTTTTCATACCAACAACGTGATAAACTCCACGGTCTTCTGACGAATGTTTGCATGGAAGGACGATCGCCTAAGGCCAGTGGCGGAACATCGCGGACTGTTCGAATCTGCGGGGATGCGTGTCCCCTGGACCCGCGCACCTCCCGATAAGGCTGGGCTGAAGCCGCGTGCACTGAACTTCACTGCGATCGATTCGCGGAAAGCGTATATTCCCTAACGGCGAGTCAATTCTCCCAGGCACAAGGGAGGGTCGTGTTGGGGAGGCATCAGGTGTCACCACACATCACCTTCATTCGTCTCTGCGCCTGCCTGCTCGCTCTGGCCTCTGTCGGCAGGTCCGCCGAGACCCGCGACCGTTTCGCGGCGCCCCTGCCTACCATGTCCGTTGCACTGAACGAGAAGACCGACAGCCTCGAAGAAGTCTTTTTCTCCTGCGGCCACTCCATGGAAGGCTGGGCCATCACCCGCGGCGATGATCGGTACATCAAGCTTTCCGCACGCAAGCGAGAAGACTTCTATCACCGCGAGATGCCCGAGTTTGCGGGCCAACTCTCCGAGTTTGAGGCAGAGCAGCTCAACCAGGTGGCCGGCAATCTCGTACAGACGCTCAACATCTTCGAGAAAGACCTGCAGAATGAGCGATGGGGGCGCCTGCGCTATCTTGACGAACGGTTTGCCCCGTTTCTCCGGGGCTTCTACTACATGGTGAATGCCGCGTACAACTGGCGTCACCCGCTCCCGCCCACCGCGTGTGCGCCCACCCACTTCTTTGACGATTCGGCAAAAACCGACAAGCGCATCATGCTCTGGCGCACCCTGCCCGATCAGCGCACCAAGCTTCGCATTGTTGCCAGGGAACTCGCGTTCCAAACGGAGCAATGGCAAGACAAGGAGCTTGACAACGCAAAACGTGACCCGCTCGAAGACTACGGTCGCAAGTTCCGCGAAGCGTACGGGTTGTTCGTCCGTCTCTACTTCAACGCACTCGTGCCGCCGCTCAACCCCACCGATGCAACCAGGAAAGCCGGCCCGTGACACCTCAGCCTCACCACTACCGACTCATTGCCTGCGAGATTCTCTTCCGCGAAGTGTGCCAGTGCGTGTCAAACTGCCCCGACATCATCGATGTCTCATTCATGCCCAAGGGACTGCACGATGTGGGCGAGGCTAAGATGTGTGCCGCGCTCCAGGCGGTAATTGACAAGACAGACCCGTCAAAGCACGAGGCCGTGCTCATGGCGTACGGTCTCTGCAACAACGGCGTGCGCGGGCTGCATGCGCCGGTCCCGCTGGTCATCCCCCGTGCGCACGACTGCATCACGCTCATGCTCGGTTCGCGTCAGCGGTACGCCGAGTACTTCGACAAGAACCCGGGCACGTACTTCAAATCTACTGGCTGGATCGAGCGCGACACCTCGGGCGCCAACGGCGATACGAGCATCCCCTCGCAGTTCAAGATGAACAAGACCTACCAGGAATATGTGGAGCAGTACGGCGAGGAGAACGCCCAGTACCTCATGGCAGCGCTGGGAGACTGGCTGAAGAACTACAGGAAGTTCACCTACATCGACACGGGTGTGGGCGATTTCCCGCAGTACAAGGAGCAGACCCGCGCCGAGGCAGCCAAGAACGGACTGGAGTACGAGGAGGTTGTGGGAAGCACCGACCTGCTCCGCCGCCTTGTCAACGGGCAGTGGGACGCCGTCGACTTCCTGGTTGTGCCGCCTGCCAGAAAGATCCGCGTATCCTATGACGAGGGGATCGTGGATTCAGAGTAGCGGGATGTTCGAGCCGCAGCCACCGCCATGAGCATGTGCGTCAAGCCGGTGACACTCGGCTCCCAGGCGCGGCCAGGCTGGCCATGACCTTCTTCACTTCGTCAATGGTGTAGGGCTTGCGGATGACGTCGGCGAACCCTTGCTCCCGGTAGTTGGCCATCGCATCGCTGTCGGTATGGCCGCTTGATACCACAATTCTGAGCGATGGGTTGCGATGGTGAAGCTCGCGGGCGAGCTCCACGCCCCCCATGCCGCCAATCACCGTCAGATCCACCACAGCAGCCTCGTACGAAACGCCCGATGCCACCGTGCGTGTGTAGACCTCCAGCGCCTCCTGTCCGTTGCGCGTTGCGTCAACCGCGAACCCGAGTTTCTCCAGCACGCGGGAAAGCACCATCCGCACGATGTCCTCGTCGTCCATAATTCCGCACTTTCCGCTACCGTCGTCCGCCAAATCCACCTCGCGCAGACATCATCATCTTGCGCTGCTGGTGCATGCGGCGCTGGGGGCCTTGGGTGGTTGCCGTCACCGGTTTGTGCTCGGGGAACTCAAAGCCCGGATAGGGCCTCACCTGGAACTTCTTACCTGTAAGATACTGGATCCGCTTGAGGTACTTCTCTTCGTCGCTGCTCACAAACGTGATGGCGGTTCCCGTTCGCTCCGCGCGCCCGGTGCGACCAATGCGATGGATGTAGTCTTCGGCAAATGCGGGGGTGTCAAAATTGACAACGTGCGTTATGCCTACCACGTCGATACCGCGCGCAGCCAGATCGGTGGCAACCATGACCCGGTACTCGCGTCGCTTGAACCCTTCCAGTGCATCTTTGCGCTGCCCCATGGATCGGTCGGCGTGAATAGCATCGCAGGTGATGCCGCGCTGCACCAGGCGTCGGGCGATGCGGTCGGCTCCGTGTTTGGTGCGTGAGAAGCACAACATGGATTCAACGTTTTCCCGCTGGATGATGTGCACGAGAAGATCGAGTTTGTTCTGCTGGCCGACTGAATAGAAGTGCTGCTCAACCGTCTCCACCGGAGTAAACGGCTCGCCCACCTCGATGAGCTGCGGGTCGCGCTGGATCGCTGCGACAAGTGCGCGAATTTCGCGCGACATGGTGGCTGAGAAGAGCAGTGTCTGCCGCTGCGCAGGGGTGAGGCTGATGATCGCGCGCACATCGTGGATGAAGCCCATGTCGTACATGCGGTCTGCTTCGTCAAGCACAAGCATCTCGACCCGCGACAGATTGATGCTGTGGCGGTCGATGTGATCGAGCAGCCGACCGGGTGTGGCACTCACGATGTCGACCCCGCGCTTGAGTTCGTGCAACTGATTGACACTGCTGACGCCACCGTAGACGGAGATTGCGCGAATGTTCGTGTACATGCCATAGGTATGCACCGAGTCTTCGATCTGCTGAGCCAGTTCGCGCGTAGGCGTGAGCACCAGACAACGCGGGAAGCGACCCTTGCGGTCTTCGTGTTTGATGCGCGCCAGACGATCGAGAATGGGCAGCACGAATGCTGCTGTTTTGCCCGTGCCGGTAGGTGCACATCCGATGATGTCGCGACCGTCAAGTACCAGCGGAATGGCCTGACTCTGGATGTTGGTTGGGATGCTGTAGCCCGAGGCATACACTCCCTGAACAATTGGTTCGGACAAGCCGAATACGGAGAAACCCATACACCGTCCTCTTCTGAGAAAAACGTGGGTGACTCGCAACAGGCTGATGGAAAACGAGCAGGAGGGAGGATTGCAGGAAGGCTGAATTCCGGCGGAAGCCCTTGCCGATTGTCATCTGCGAGGCGGGTCTGGTATTGACGCTCCCGCCGACACATGCCGCATCGGAAACGTCCACTCAGCCGATACGGCTGATGTAGTAGTAATATACATCGGGCCGATTGGTAATGCTGGACAGCGGATAATTTCCAGAACTACTGACCTGGGGACGAGAGGCGGAAGTGCGTCTGGGTAGCGCTTCGCGCCGGGGGGTTCCCGAGAGGAGCCGGGGGATCACCCCCGGGTGATTCTCCCGCACATCACGCGCACCGGGGAAGAGAGATCCGGAACACGGCGCCCGAAGCCTGCGAGCTGCGTGATGCCTGGATATGCCCGCCGCTGCACTCCACGGCCCACTTGACAATGGCCAGTCCTAGGCCTGAGCCGCCCGCCGATTCCGAGCGCGCTTTGTCAATGCGGTAGAAGCGATCAAAGACCCGGGCGCATTCGTCGGGTGGAATTCCCGGTCCCTCGTCGAGCACTTCCACGATCCGAAACCGCTGGCCTTGCGCATTCGTCCATGCGACACTCGCGGTGATGCCGACGGGAAGGGACGCGCTGTCAAGCCCGGCATCGGCCCAGCCCTCGGTGCGCAGAACAACCGTGTCGGCGTTGGTGATCCGCAGCATGCTGGCCGCGCTGAACTCCTCCAGATCGTCGAGGTCTTCGCGGATCTGCTCCTGAGAGTGGTACCCGTGCTGGAGCATGGTGCCCACAGCCGCAACCTGCTCCCGCAACTCGGAGTCGGCCCGCAACGACGTGATCTGGCGCAGCGCTACGAATACGACAACAGAGAACGTGAACAGGATGCCGCTCAGCGCCACCGTGTACCACAGTGTCAACTTCGCGCGAATGGTGAGCGTGGATGGGGTCATGCTGCTTCGCCGGACCGGAGAACGAATCCGACTCCGCGCACGGTGTGGAGCAGCGCGGCGCCAAAGGGCTCGTCGATTTTGCGGCGCAGTCGCGCAATGTGCACGTCAATAACATTGTCAAGCGGGGTTGCGCGGTTGGTCTCGTGCCACACGTCGCGGGCAAGCATCTCGCGCGACACAACCGTGCCCTGATTGCGCATGAGATACTCCAGGAGTTGGAACTCCTTCTGGGTGAGCGGAAGCACGGTGCCGGCACGGGTTGCAGAGCGATATGCGAGTACGGGATGAGTGCAAGGAGTCCTGGGGGGCGCTTCGCGACGGGTCACCCCGGGGTTGAGACGGTGCTTTGCGAGCAGCGCAGAGGGGGGACCCACGGTGCTTTCGGCATTTCGTGACACGACATGCAGGCAGTGACGACAGCGGGTCCGACGGGCCGAGGCAAGACCTGAACGCAATGACGAGCGCCGCACTGAGCCTGCCAAAGTGTTACGAGCAAGCGAGTTACGAGTTACGAACCGCTCGACGGTTTCCTCGACGCTGAGTTTGCATGTTGAGGCCCGTCTCGTCGGGATTGCACGCCAACACAAATGCACGTGGGTGTCGTCCAGCCATGCGCATTCGCGTCAAGCCAAGACGGGCACGGGTCGGGGCGTCGTTACTACAGAGGTACCGCGCCTACGGCGCTGAACGACGAGACGCCGTGCTTCAAGGTCCGTAGGACCGGCATATCTGTAGAAACCCATAGACGAACCACGTCCGGAGCTCCGTAGGAGCGGCACGGTTCTAATTCGTCGGGGTGTCCACAAATCGGGAATGCACCCCATT
>Ga0315287_10003561_pt1 | contig 15033 bp, 7 predicted proteins | sample YL17G11_0_MG_FD_205037 | JGI IMG/M metagenome (GOLD analysis project Ga0315287, IMG submission 205037) | Sediment microbial communities from Yellowstone Lake, YNP, Wyoming, USA - YL17G11_0 | ecosystem: Environmental > Aquatic > Freshwater > Lake > Sediment | place: USA: Wyoming | collected... | reverse complement strand
CAACCCCCCAAATCACCTGGATGCCGGCCTGGGGCGGTCGGCGGCGGGAGCGGGAGGCGCGGGCTGCCGGTGTGAGGGGGTGCCCGCGCCGGCACGCACCTCCGCGCCCGCGGCCGTCTCTCTCGACGCGCCACCCCCTTCCCTCCCGCCTCATCACTACTTGGGCGTGTACACCGCGTCCACGAGCAGCACGACATCGTTGAGCGTCACCTTGCTCGTCGCGGTCGACCCCTTGCCCGACTTGACGACGCCCCCCGCGACCCCGCCCCCGACGACGGGCGCCCCACCCGCCTCCACCTGCTTGACGTCCGCAAAAGTAACCTTGGCCGTCGCGGCGTCGTACGTGGGCTTGCCCAGGTCGAGGGCGAGGCCGCGCGTGACCGCGCCGCTCGCGCCGAGGAGCGCGCCTGACGCGCCGCCGAGCCACTTGCCGTCCTTCAAAAACGTGGGGCCAAACAAGGCGGCCACCGTCCCGCGGCGCGCCTGCTTGCCCGTTGAGCCGGCCTCGTCGCGCACGGCCGCGATTTGGGGGGAGAGCGACTCGAGGGTCAGGGTCGACGCGGACGGATCAAACGACGCCCTCTTGGCCACCAGCGTGTATTGCAGGTCGGCGGTGCCAGACGCGGCCGCCTTTTTCTCGGCGGCGGGCGCGGGCGGCGGCGCGGAAGCTGCTCTCTTTGCGGCGGGCTTGCGGGTCGGCGACGGGGTCTCTTCCGCCGCTGGCGGCGGCGCCGGCTCGGCCGCCTTTTTGGCGGGCTTCTCTTCGTCGCCCAGCGTGAAGCCGGCATCCAGCGTCTCAAACTGGGCGAGGGCCGGCGCGACGGCGAGCGCGAGCAAGAGGAGGACTGGAGATAAGGGGTCGGGGGGGGTCGGCTCCCCCCCCTCGCGCCATCCAAGGCGATCGTCACCCCTCTGCGACCCGCCCCGCGCTCGGGGCGGGCGCCGGCCTGCGAGTTGGCCCGCCCGCGCAGCGCGATGGCGGCCCGCAGCGCCGGGTCGCGGCGCCGCGCGCCGGCGCCGGCGTGGGCCACGGTCCGCACCGTGGATCGACCGCATGTCGGGCGACGAGAGGGAGAGGTGCGAGAGGGGAGGAGGAGAGAGTGAGCGGCGGCGCGAGAGAGCACCCGCCCCGCGCCTCCTCTCTCCTCCATCGTTCTCGCACGCGCGCGCGCCTTGCACGCGCACGCCAACCAGCCAACCACACACTCGCCCGCCCCCAAAATCGGCGGGCGCCGGGCGCCGCGCCTCCCTCCCCCCATCGTCACACGGCGACCGACGCGCGCGCGCGGCAGATGGCCGCAAACGCGTCCCCCTTGAGGGACGCGCCCCCGACGAGGAAGCCGTCGATGTCGGGCTTGGTCGCGAGCGTCGCCGCGTTGGCGTCGTTGACCGAGCCGCCGTACAGGATGCGGGTCGACGCCGCGACGGCGGGGGACACGTTCGCCTCCAACCACCCGCGGATGAACGAGTGCGCGTCCTGCGCCTGCTCGGGCGTCGCGACGACGCCGGTGCCGATGGCCCACACGGGCTCGTACGCGACGACGATGGAGGACCAGTCCGCTTCAGCGCGCACTTTGCCGGCAATCCCCGCGAGCTGGTGCGCGAGCACGTCGTTCATCGCGCCACCCTCCCGCTCGGCCAGCGTCTCGCCCACACAGGCAATAACGTCCAGGCCCGCCTCGATGGCGTGCTCCACCTTCTCGCCGACAAACTCGTTCGACTCGCCGAGCAGCGACCGCCGCTCCGAGTGGCCGAGAATGACCCAGGTGACGCCCAGGTCGACCAGGGCTTCGGCGGCAATCTAAAAGGGTGGGGGTGGGGGGGTGGGGTCGGGTCTGGGGCGGCAACCAAGCGCGGTGGGCGAGGAGCGCCCCGGAGCGGCGGCCGCGCCCGCGGCCGCGTCCGTCTCCGGCCGGCCGATCCGGGCGCCCGCCTGGCGCGGAGGCGACTGTCGTCGTGCGCCGGGAGTGGCCGCCGGCGCGCGAGAGGAGGCGCGGGCGCGATCGAGGGGGGTCGGGCGCGCGCGGCCGCCCTGGGGTGGCGGCCGCCGCGCGCTCGGGGCCCCGTCCGCTCCTCACCCACCCCCAGGCGGTCGAGCGAGCGTTGGCCGGCCCACGCGGCACGCAATGCGCGCGCCAGAGCGGCCTGGACTCCCCCCAGCCCCCCCAAACACATCGCCCCCCCTCTTACCTCCCCTGTGTACGCCCCCCCGCTCGTCTTCCAGCAGTTCTGCGCCGCCACTGCGTACCGACCGTCCACCGCGTCCAGCACCATGGACAGGTGGATGTGCTCCGGGGCGACGACGATCTCGGCGGCGCCCGTGTCCGGCAGCGACGTGACCGCGCCGTTGAGCTCGGCCACCAGCTTCTCCACGGACGCCTTGGTGCAGTTGCTCTTCCAGTTGCCGCCCACGAAGAAGCGGCGCGCGGCCGCGCGGGCCGCGATGCGGGGGCCGCGCGCGGCTCGGGCCGGGGCGGCGGCCAGGGCCGCGCCCGGCGCGGGCCGACGCGCGATGGGCGGCGGCATGGGGGGGTCGCCGGGGGGGGAAGGGGGTCCGAAGAGTGAGAGGGGGGCGCGCGCGCGCGTGCACAGGGCGGCCGACCCTGGACGCCCGCCCCACACACCGCGCCCCGAGCAGCGTCGCCCCCATGGCTCAGGTGCATCGATGCGAGCGTGTGTGAGCGCGGGCGAGCGACCGGGGCGGCCTCTCCCTGCCGCGCTAAACCCGGCTCCCCCTCTCTTTCCCGGGCCTGCCCGCGCGCCCGACCGCGCCCCCCCCCCCAAAATCCTCGCCCAAGCGCATGACGGCGGCCGCCATGCTGTCGGCCGAGCCGGCGGCGGGGGAGGCGGCCGCCGCGCTCTCCGCCGCGCCCGAGGTTGCGGCCCTGCGCGCCGACCTGGAGGCCGCCGCCGCGCGCGCCGAGGTGGCGGCCCGGGACCGGGACGATGCGAATGAGAAGCGGGTCGAGGCTGAAGCGGAGCTGGTGGGAAGAGAGGGGAAGAGGGGACGGGAGGAGGGAGATCCACGCCCGCCCCTCGACCCTCCCACCCCTCTCCTCCTCTTCACAGGACCACGTCACTGCCCTGTGGCAAGCCACGCAAGACCAGCTGGACGCCACGCGCGCGGACGCGGCGGCCGCGGCCGACGCGGCGGCCGCCGCCGCAGACGCGGCGGCCAACGACGCGGCCGACCGCCGGCAGGCGGCGCGCGAGGCGGCAACCGCTCACGCGACCGAGCTGGCGACGGCGCGGGCGGACGCTGAAGGCGCGCGTTTGGGGCTGCTGGCGGCGGTGTCGCGAGCGACCGCCGACGGCGACGCGCGCGCCGCAGCCGCCCGCATCGCCGCGGCGGCCATAGCGGCCGCCGAGCGTGCAGCGGCGATCGCCGCAATCGCCGCCGCCGAGGACACGGCCCGGGCCGAGGTCCTCCCCCTGCGTGCTGCCGCCGACCGCGCGGCGGCCGCCGCCGACGCGGCCACCACGGCCGCGCTCGACCGCGCGGCCGACGCGTCCGCCCGCGCCCTGGCCGACGCCACGTCGGCCGGTGGCGACTGCGTGGCCGAGCTGGGGCGCGCGCACGCGCTGCAGCTGGCCGGGCTGGCCGCGGCGGCCGTTGCGCGCGTCGACGAGGTGGCCGCCGCGGCCAAGGCCGCGACCGAGGCCGCCGACGCGGCGCGCGCGGAGACGGATGCGGCGAATGAGCGGGCGATGAGGGCGGAAGCGGCGGCGGCTGCGTCTGTCGCCGCCGCCGCGACCCGTGTCGACGCCGCGTGCAAGGCCGCGGCCGACGCCGACGCCGCCGCCGACGTCGCCCGCGGCCGGGCCAAAGTGGCGGCGGCGCGCGTGTCGGGCCTGGAGCTGGAGAACGAGGTAGGAGAGAGAGAGAGAGAGAAATGGAGGGGGGAGGACGAGCGCAAGAGACCTCGGCCCAGGCCGTCCCGCACGCTCCTCACACGACCCCCTCCTATTATTCTTCAGGTCCTGCTGCAGCGCCTGGACGAGGCGCTCGCCGGCACGCGGTCGCTGGCGACCGCCGCGGGAGCTGCAGGCGTCGCCGCCGCGGCGGTCGCGCGCGCGGTGGCGGGGGAGCGCTGAGAGAGGTGTGTTGGGCGTGGGTGTTGAGAGGTCGACCCCCCTGTTCGCGAGTGATGATATTTGCGCCACGCTTGGTGGTGGTGGGCAGCGCCAAGCGGTGGAGCCCGCCGCCGCGCGCGCGCTGCCCCCCCACACCACTCCGGCTGCACCCCTCGCGCCTCCCACCCCCCCTCGCGCCATGGCCTTCTCCGCCCGCACCATTCAGGTGGGCGTTGGAGCGTTGCGCGCGCGCGGGGGCGTGTGGCGGCTCGGCCGGCTCTTTGGCCTGGCGTCTGCCGCCGCCCGCGGGCCGTGGGTGCGCGTCGCGGGGCCGCCGCCGCGTCGGGTGGTGCATCCTAGAGATGTGAAGCCGTGGACGCAAAAGGGGCGCGCGCCGCCGCCCCGTTCGCCTGCCGGCGGCGGCGTCGCGATTGGCCTCGGCCTCCGGTTCCCGCCCGCCGCGCCGGCACGCTATTTGCGGCCGCCGCCCCGCCCGGGCGGCGACACTTGCAAGACCGCCGCCGCTCGAGGCGGGCCGGGGGCCCGGCCGCGGCGGGCGGGCGCGCACGCGCGAGCGGCGCGCCGCCCACGCCGTCCCACCCTCTCTCCCCCCACCCCCCCAGCCCCGCCGCACGGCGTCCAACACCGCGGACAAGACGTTCTCGTCCGCCGTCTCCCGCGCCGTGCGCGCGCCGGTGAGAATGCGGGGAGGGGAGGGGGACGAGGCGCGGGGAGCCGCGATCCGTGGTTGGCCGTCGCCGGCCGGGCGTGCGGGGGGCGGTGCGCCGCCCGCCCGCCGTTTGGCGCCGCGCCGGCCCGCCGCGCCCTCCACCTTGCCCGCTGCCACCCATCGCCCGGCGCCAGGGGAGCGCGCAACGGCGCGCGCGCGCCGTCCCTTCACCCCCTCGCCCTCCCCTCTCCAGGCCGCCGCCGGCTCGCGCACCGACGTCGTCGCCAAGAAGAAGATCAACGTCGCCATCAACGGCTTTGGCCGCATCGGCCGCAACTTTTTGCGCTGCGTGGAAGGCCGCGGCGCCGACTCGCTCCTCAACGTGACCGTGATCAACGACTCGGGCGGCGTCAAGCAGGCGTCCCACCTGCTCAAGTACGACTCCACGCTCGGCACGTTCAACGCGGACGTCAAGATTGTGGACGACTCGACGATTTCGGTCAACGGCAAACCCATCAAAATTGTGTCGTCGCGCGACCCGACCCAGCTCCCCTGGGCCGCGGAGAAGATCGACCTCGTCATCGAGGGCACCGGCGTCTTCATCTCGTCCGAGGGCGCGGGCAAGCACCTGCAGGCGGGCGCGAAGAAGGTGCTCATCACCGCGCCGGCCAAGGGCGACGACATCCCGACGTACGTCATCGGCGTCAACGCCGACCAGTACAAGCACTCGGACAAGATCATCTCCAACGCGTCCTGCACCACCAACTGCCTCGCGCCCTTTGTCAAGGTCCTGGACGAAAAGTTCGGCATCGTCAAGGGCACGATGACGACGACGCATTCGTACACCGGCGACCAGCGCCTCCTGGACGCGTCCCACCGCGACCTGCGCCGCGCGCGCGCGGCCGCGCTCAACATCGTGCCCACGACGACGGGCGCGGCCAAGGCGGTGGCCCTCGTCCTCCCTAACCTCAAGGGCAAGCTCAACGGCATCGCGCTGCGCGTGCCCACGCCCAACGTCTCGGTCGTCGACCTCGTCATCCAGACCGAGAAGAAGACGTTTGCCGAGGAGGTCAACGCCGCGTTCCGCGAGGCGGCGGCCGGCCCGATGAAGGGCGTGCTCTTCGTCTCGGACGAGCCGCTCGTGTCGCGCGACTTTGCGTGCACCGACCAGTCGACCTCCATCGACTCGTCGCTCACCATGGTCATGGGTGACGACATGGTCAAGGTCGTCGCGTGGTACGACAACGAGTGGGGCTACTCGCAGCGCGTCGTCGACCTCGCCGAGCTGACCGCGCAGAAGTGGGAGTGAAAAACGGGGGTTGAGGGGGGGTGAGAGGGGCTCCGGCCCCGACCGCCGCCCCTCGCCACCACACACGATTCCTTGGCGCCCGCGATCTGTGGGCCGCGCGTTTTTTGGGGGCGCAGGCGGCGTGCGCGCCGTGGCCGCGCGGCGGCCGCGGCCGCGCGGCGGCCGCGAGCGCCGCGGCCGCGGGGGGGGACGCCTCGCGGGTGTAACCAGGCACGGCCGCAGGCGAAAAAAGGAGGGCGAGGGGGGAGCGGGCGGGCGGCCGAGACAGGGGTTGGCGGAGGAGCGCGAGGCAGACAGCCTGCGCCGGACCCACTCCCGGTTGCGGGCGCCCGCGGGCCGCCGCCCGCTCTCCTCTCCCACCGCATCGTACTCACGCGCTCGCCCACGCCGCATCATGCGCACGACGCTCGACCTGGCCGCCTTTGTCGCGTCGCTCCCGTCCGCCTCCCTCGCCCGCGTCTACGACTCGCCCGACGCGTGCGTGGCCGTGCTGCGCGGGCTGCCGCCGGTGGCGCGCGCGTACGCGCTGCGCATGGCGCCACTGGAAGGGGGGGCGGTGCCGGGATCGGTCGTCGCTGGCTGGCCCGCGCCGTCCGCGGCGTCGGCTCACGGCGCTGCCGTGGCCAAACTGATTTCGTTGGGCGTGGCGACCGACACCGGGGATGGCGGCCTGGCGCTGGCTGCGCCGTTTGCCGCGCACGTCTCTGCAGCCGCGGCGACTGGCAGGCCGCCCGCCCCTCCACCTTTGCCCGCCGGCGTGGCGGCCGCGGCACCAGACGACGCCGCACGGGACGCGCACGCGGACGCGGCGTGGGACGGGGTGCTGTTGTTCGTCGGCGGCGAAGCGCGCACGCCGCCGCGAGCGGTCCGCCGCCCGCCCGACGCCGGCCTGCCCCTCGACATCGCCGCCCTGGTTGCTTCCGCCGGTCTCGTCACGGGCGCGGCCTCGGCCCGGCGCCCCACGCCCGCTGGCCTCGCCTTTCTCCTCGCGACCACCCCGGCCCAACTCTGGACCCTGCTCGCCGTCCACGCCTCTTCTGCCCCCCCCGAAGCCGTGGGAGGCATCGTGACCCTGCTGCTGAGGCTGGCAGCGGGCGGTGCGGGGCGCCGGGACGCGGTGGCGGCGCGAGGGCTGCCGGGAGCGCAGGTGGCAGCGGCGGCGGATGTCGCCGCGCTGGGGCTGCTGCTGCCGTTTGAGGTGGATGGGGAGACGTACTATGCTCCCACGAGGCTGGCGGCAGCGTTGGCGTCGGCTCGTGGCGGCGTTGGAAGTGGCGGCGAAACCGCGCCTCAACCCTCACTGCTCCTCGGCCCCGCCCCCCCCGGCGACGGCTACATCGTGGTCGAAACCAACTTCCGGGTCTACGCCTACACCGCGTCCCCCGCGCGCCGCGCCGCGGTCGGCCGCGTCGCCGCGGTCGAGCGCGTCTTGCCCGACTTGGTCGCCGCCACCCTCACCCGTGCCTCGGTTCTGGCCGCCGTCGACGCGGGGTTGACAGCGGAGGCAATCGTCGCGTTTTTGCGCGACCACGCGTCGCTGCACGTCTCCCGCCGCGCGGCCACCGTCCCCGCAACGGTCGCCGACGCGGTGCGCCTCTGGGCCGCGTCCCGGTCCCGCTTCACCGCCGCGCCCGCCGTCCTGTACGACGGATTCGAGGGCGGCGAGTGGGACGCCGCGGTCGGTGTAGCCTCCGCGGAGGGCGCGCTGCTCTGGCGCGGCGGCGGCCGTGGCTGCCGCCTCGTCGTCGCGGCGGACGCGCATGCGGCGGTGGCGGACGCCATTCGGGCGGCGAGGGCAGGATGACAAGGATGCGAGAGGCGCGTGTGCGGGGGACAGAAACTGAAAGACAAAACGCCGCTTCCCGACGCCCCCCCTCCCTCCTCCCTCCCTCCTCTCCTCTCTTCACCAAAACGGGCACCACCCGATGTAGCTTTGGCACAAGTTCTCGTGGCTCGTCGCCTGCTGGATGAGGCGCTCGACTTGGGCCGGAATGGAATCCGCGTCGGCGCCGCCCGGCCCGCCGTCGGCGACCCAGTCGCGGCCCGTCAGCTTGTCGCTCGTCCGCTTCATGACCGCCACCGCGCGCTCGTTGAGCGCCTCGTTGGCGTCGCCCGGGGGCTCGGACAGGCGGGAAGGGGCGCGCGGGATGGGGTCCGAGGGGGAGCCGCCGGCCGACGGCAGCCGCGGCGACAGCGCGCGCGGCGTCACGGGCACAGAGACGGTGGCGCCACCGTCGGCCGCCGGCGCGGCCGCGCCCCCCGCTTCGTCCGCGCCACCCCCACCCCCACCCCCTGCATCCGCCGTGTTGAGCAACCGCCAGTTGATGAGCGGGTCGTGCACAAACGCTTCGAGCATGGCCAACACCGAGTCCTTGTTGGCCCGCAGCACCCGCGCCGTAGCCTCGCACGCAAACCGAAAGTTGCCCTCGATGCCCGCAGCCTCCATGGCCTTGACCATCATGCGGGTGAGGCGGAAGGGGACGCGCTCGGGGAATTTTTCGCGGTGCATCGACGCCTCGAAACAGTCGCCAAAGTCGATGTGGAGGAGCTTGCCCGAGTAGCGGTCGAGCATGAGGTTGGAAGGGTGGCTGGAGAAAGGAGGGGGGTGGGATGGGTGGGTGGTGGTGTGCGCGGCGCGCGCGCGCGACCCTCCCTCCCTCCTCTCTCCTCTCTCACCGGTCGCCCAACCCGAGCAAGTACCCCACGATGCTCATGACCGCCGTCGACCGCGTGTACGCGGTGCGCCGCTCGAGCCACACCTCGGAATTGCGCGATTTGAGCCAAACAACCCTTTTGACGTCGTCGCCGGGCGTCGAGTCGAGCGCGTGCTCGAAGACTTCCACCTTTTGGATCACCGTCAGTGAATCATAATCCGGCGCCATGCCCAGCATCAACCGGTGCTCCACGTTGAGCGGCGTCTTGCGCGCGTCGCGGTGCTCGCGGATGAGCGCGTGGAGCGTGTCGCAGTTGGGCACCCACCCGATGAGGCCGGAATTGGGGGACAGCGGGATGACGGCGTAGCGCGCAATGGACAGGCCGCGCTGGGAGCAGGGGGCGTCGCCGGCGAGGAGGGAGTTGACGAGGCCAAAGAGTTGCATCACGCGCTCGTCCTGGCGCAGGTCTTCGTGCCCCTTTAAAAGGAAGACGTAGGCCGCGCCGTCGGACCCGTGGATGGTGAGGCGCCTAGGGCGCTGCTTGGACGTGATGACGGTGAGCGTGGGTGCAAAGGCGGCGATGGTGGCGACCGGTTCGCCCGCGACGTACGTCCCCGGCACCGCGAGTTCGAGCCCCTGCGCCCGCACGAGCGCGGGCGCCACGTACTGCAGGTCCAGGGAGGTGAGCGAGGGGAGCTGCTTGTTGATGCGCTTGAAGACGTGGTAGTAGAGGTCCCAGGCCTAGAGGGGAAGAGAGCGGGAGGGTGAGGGCGCACGCGCGCGACGCGACCTCTCCTTCTCTCCCTCTCCTCCCTCCCTCTCCCTCACCTGGTGCAGCTCGGCCTCCTTACGACTCTCGCGGTACTTTTGGCACCACTCGTGCGCTTCCGCGAGCTCGCGCCCGTACGCCTGCACAAAGGCGACCTCTTTGAGCGTCGTCGGCCCCGCGCGCTCCATCATCTCGTGCAGGGGGAGCAGGGTGGCGAGCATGGCGTCCACGTTGGACTCGCCAAAGTACTGGAGAGAAGAAGAGAGAGGGGTGGTGGGTGGTGGGCGTCGCACGCGCATCCTCCCCTTCTCTTCCTCTCATCTCTTCTCTTCCTACCTGGCGACTGGCCTCCTCGAGCGCCTCGTGCCACATCTCGTGCCACAGGATGGCGATGCGGATCAGTTCCCGCGACACGAGCTGCGCTTGGTCGACCAGGGTGGCCGCGTGCGCGCGCACCGCGTCGACGACCGACGCGGCGGCCGCGCGCCGGAACGGCGACTGCGACTTGCAGGCCACCAGGAGCGGGTACATGAGCGCTTGAGGGTGCGACCGACCGACAGCCACCAGCAGCGTGTGAATCAGCCCGCGCACCGTGTCTTGCCGCGTGTGGATGCGGGCGATGATTTGCGGCAACACCCCCAACCACGTGTCGACCGCCACGTGCCCAAACCCTTCGTGCAGCGCGTCCCGCACGTCGGGCTGGGCGCCGTGGTTGAACCAGAGGGTGAGCAGGCGCAGCACGTCCTGGAGGTGGGCGCCGCGCGGCGCGCGCGCGTCGCCGACACCGACCGCGACGCTCGCGAAAAAGCCGCGCACCGCGGGAGCCGCGTGCCGGGCGGCGGCCGCGACGTCAAACTTGGCATAATGCTCCATGGCCTGCACGTTGAACAGGGCCCACGCGTGCCAGGCGCGCGCCCAGTCGGGCGCGCGCGCGGTGGCCAGTTCGAGGCGGGCCAAGACATCCGCGACGACCCCGTCGTCCAGGGCTGTCGCCGGCGTCGCCGACCACGTCCACGTGCCCAGCCGCAGCGACACACGGGCGGCGAGCGGCGCGCGGTGGCCGTCGCGGTCGGCGCCCGCGTGCTCGGCGGGCGGCGCGTCCGACGGTGGCGGCCACGCGCCGCCGCGCGGGCACACGTCGTCCGCCAGAGCGCTCAGGCGGGCCAACGCAGCCGCACGAGCGGCGGCGTCGGGCGCGGTGGCCCACTCGTGCTTGCAGTAGGCAAAGCGGACGAGCGGCGGGCCGGGGTCGAGGGTGAGAGCGCCGAGCTCGCCCGCCGCCATCCCGGCCTCGCGCGCCGGGTCGTGCCGCAGCAGCTGCACCAGCACTCTGCGCCCTTGGTCGATCCGGCCCGACTTGCGGCAGAGCGCGGCGAACTTGACCCAGGTGCGCGCGTCGTCGGCCATCGGGAGGACGAGCGAGCGTACCGACAGGAGCGCTTGCCACACCTCGACGTTGCGCTGCACGCCGGCGAGGCGGGCGCGCCACATGGACAGGATAAGGGGGCGCCGGTCGTCGGCAGCGAGAGGGGGAGAGGTGGGGTGGGGGGCGAGGAGCGCGTCGCGCGCGCCGGCTCCGGCCGCGCCGCGCGCCGCCGCCCCCGCCCGCCGCGCCGCCAGCGAGTAGTCGATCACCTCATCCAACTCGGTCAGCTGCTGCGCGCGCACGACGTCCGAGTAGGCGCGCTCGTACGACTCGCGCACGAGGGCGGCGAGCTCGGCGCCGAGCGCGCCGCGCGCGTCGGCGACGCGCGCGCGCGCGGCGGGCCAGTCGCCGGCGTGGACCGCGAGGACGGCGCCCAAAAAGGAAGCCGAAGAAGAAGGAGTTGCCCCTCGTCCCGTCAACTCCCCCGCATAGACCGCCATGTCGTCCCAGCGCCCCATGTGCCACGCGGCGAGCGACGCGAGCGGCGCGAGCTCGCGCCGCCCCGCCGGGCCGGCCGCCGCCCAGGAAGCGGCGCACCCGAGGGACAGGTCGTCCCAGCGCGCCAGCGCGGCCAGGCAGCGCAGCCTCCCCGCGGCCGCGTCGGACGCGGCGGCCGACCCCGGCGGCGCGGCCGCGCCGCGCGCTTCATACGCGGCCAACGCGTCGTCCCACCGCTGCAGCTTCTCGTGCCACGACTCCTTGAGCTCCATGTGCAGGTCCCGCTGCGCCAGCTTGAGCACGCCGACCGCGGCTTCCGGCTGGCGCAGGTGGTTGTTGACGGAGATGAGCGCCTCGACCGCGCTGCGCGGCGCGGCCTCAAACTCGGCTTCCTTGTAGTGCAACGCCTTGGCAAACGCGTGGCACCGCTCGGCCAGCGCGCCCAGGGTGCGCGTGTCCAGGGGGAGGGGGCGGTCGTCGTGCTCCATGAACTCGGCGAGGTCGAGCAGGGCGGTCACGGTTTCGGCGGGGATGGAAGGGCTGGCCAGCGCGGCCTCGAGCGATCGCACCAGCGCGTCCTGCGCCCCGGGGCTCAGCTCCGACCAGCACGACACAAATGCCGCGGGAAACAGCTCGCGCGCGACCGCGGGCTGGGCCTGGGCGAGCGGCGCGGCGGCGCGCAGCGCGGGCGACGGCGACTGGCGGAGGAGTTCGACCGCGAACCGGCGCGCCCACTCGTCCCAATCGTCCGCGGTGGAACGCTGGGACGACTCCCACGCGCGCCGGAGCGAGGCTTCGCACACCGCGTGACGCTCGGGCGGCGCGTCGGCCTCGCCGTCGGCCTCGCCGCCGCCGCCCCAGCCGCCGGGTGGGTCGGACTCACCAAAGTCGGCGGCGGGGACGGCTTCGCCGTCGTCAGGGACGCAGGGTGGGGCGGGCGCGGCCAGGGCGGCGGCGAGGCGGTCAAACGCGGGCGAGCGCGCGGCGCGCCGCGCGAGGGCCGCGCCGAAGGACGGCGCAAACAGGCGCGTCGCGTCGCCCAGGCAGGGGGCCAGCGCGACAAAGGCGTCGGCCGCGTCGGGGAGGAGCTCGGACGGGCCGGCGTCGGCGAGGCGGAGGATTGGGTGGAGGACCGAGGCGGCGTGGGGGGCGGCGTCGAGCCGCGGTAGCAGGCGGGCGAGCGAGGCCAGGGCCTGGCGGCGCACCGCCAGAGGAGGGCCTTGACCGGACGGCGCCACCAGGCGCAGCACCGACGGCAAAAGCAAGGGCAGGTACCCTTCGAGCGCCGGCCCCAACGCCTCGAGCACACCCAGCGCGGGCGGCACCAACCCGGCATCACCCCCGCGCTCGGCGTCGGCAAACAGGGCGGCGTATCGCGGCAGCAGGTCGGGCAGGTGCGGCTTGACGTCGTCGCCCATGGCGGCGGCGAGCGCGGCGTGGAGCGCGATCGCGCGCGGGAGGAGGCGGCCGCCGGGGGCGCGCCACGCGTCGGCGGCGGCGGCCAGCAGGTCGGGCAACCACCGCCTCAAATGCGCGCGCAGGCCGCCGACGAGGCCGGCGAGCGCGCCGAGGACGTAGTCGGCCAGCCCCTCGTCCCCCGCGCGCACCGTCGCGAGCAGCGCGGGCACCACCGTCGGCAGGTACGGCACCGCCGCCCCGCGCAGCGCGCCCAGGACGTAGACCAGGGCGCGGGCGACGCGGCCGCGGGCGTGGGCGAGGCCGCCGTCGCGCAGGGCGCGGAGGAGGGCGCGCAGCGCAACGGCGGCGTAGTAATCGTCCCCGGCCGCCGCCAGTCCCCCCGCGGGCAGCAGCTCGGACGCGGCGTCAAAGCCGGCGCCGCCCAGGGTGCCGGCGACGGTGGCGGGGGCGGCGGCGCCGTAGGCGGCGGCCGACGCGGTCGGGCCGGCGCCTGTGAGTGAGCCGTTGGCTCCACCGCCGCCCCCAGGCGCGCCCCCGGGCCTCTGCGGGCGTACACCTTCCGCTTCTAGCTTCCCCTCGCCCGACAGCCCCGCGCACGCCACCTTGTGCGCGTGCGGGTCAAGGGCGCCAAGCGCGCCGAGCACGCGCAGCACGGCCGGCCGCCCCGCGGACGGCCCGTCGGCCAGCGTGTGCAGGAGCAGGCCGAGCAGGTGGGGAAAGTCGGTGTAGGGCGTCATGGCGAGGCCGGTGGATTCCACGATTTGGCCCAGGGTCGCGACAGCGGCGGTGCGCCGCTCGCCGCCGGGGCCGCCCACGGCGATCGCGTCTACGACCAAGGGTAAGAGGTCGCCGACGTGGGGGGCGAGGTCCGGCCCCGCGACGCGGGCGAGCTCGCCCGCGGTGGCCAGGAGCGCGGGCAGCGCCCCCCCGGCCGCCGCGGCGCTCGACGCCGCCGCGGCCGCCGCCGCCGCGCCGTCGGGCGCGTCCCGCTCGCTATCGCCCCCGCCCGCGGCCGGCGGTGGCAGCGGCGGCGGCGACGCCATGCGCGCGACGAGCGTGCGGAGCACGGCGCCCGCATAGGGCCGCACGAGCCGCGGCGCAGCGGCGGCCAGGCCGCCGAGCAAGCGAGCCGCCTCCTCCCGCCTGCGCCCATCCGATGCAGCATCCAAATCGGCCAGCAACTGCATGAGGTGGCGGCGCAGGGCGGGCAGGACGTACGCAGGGTTGACGTCGGCGAGCCGCCCCGCGAGCGCAAGCGCGGCGCCGCGCACCGGGCCTGATTCGTCGTTGAGGCAGACGAACAAGGGGAGGAGGGTCTCGGCTTGGGCCAGCGCGGGATCCAGCTCGGGCGCGGCGGCGAGCGCGGCGAGCGCGGCGCGGCGCACGCTCGGCGAGACGTCCGTCGCCGCCGCGCGCAGCAGGCGGTTGACGACGGCTTCCCCGTCACGGACCGCGGCAGGGGGGGGAGTCGGCGCTCCGGGCGGCGCCGCTACAACCAGGGCGGCGGCGCGGCGCGCGGCGGCGGCGCACGCAGACGCCGCCGCGCGCCGCGTGCCCGCGTCGGCGTCGTCCAGCAGCGGCACCGCCGCGCGCCGCACAAACCGCAACAAGGCAGGCCCAGGCCCCAAATCGACCGAGGCCAGGGTGCGCAGCGCGAGGCGGACGGCCGCGCCGGTCGGCGGCGGCCCAGGGCCGGCGGCGGGCGGGCGGTCGCCGCCCGCCGCGCCGCGCCGGCCGAGCACGCCAGCCAGCAGGTCCAACAAGCACGCCTGCACCGCGGGCGCCAGCTCGGGCAGGGACGTGGCGGTGGCGGTCAGCGCGTCGACGAGCGGCGGCGACAGGCCCGTCGCGGCTGCCGCGGGCAGCAGGGCGGCCGCGTGCGGCGCCCAGGCAGGCCCCATGGCGGCCGCCAGGTCGCCCATGCACCGCAGGGCGGCGGCGACGGGGGGGGCGACGCGGCCGGCGGCCTGAGGGCGGGCCGCGGCGACGCCGCCCGCGCGCGCGGCGGCGCGCGCGGCGGCCAAAGCGTCGGCGATGGCCGCGGCGGCGGCCGGCAGAGAAGCTTCGAGGCCAGAAGCGACGCCGGCAGAGGCCAGGGCGCGCGCGGTGGCGCCGAGCGCGGCAAAGGCGGCCAAGCGCTCGCCGGTGGCAGCGAGGCTCGCCGCACAGAACTCCAGGAAGCGCGCCGCGTACGCGTCCGCAAACCGCTCCGGCGCAAACGCGGCCAGCGCGGGGGCGAGACCCAGGGCGGCCGACCGCAGGGACGGGTCGCGG
>Ga0315287_10003558_pt1 | contig 15035 bp, 14 predicted proteins | sample YL17G11_0_MG_FD_205037 | JGI IMG/M metagenome (GOLD analysis project Ga0315287, IMG submission 205037) | Sediment microbial communities from Yellowstone Lake, YNP, Wyoming, USA - YL17G11_0 | ecosystem: Environmental > Aquatic > Freshwater > Lake > Sediment | place: USA: Wyoming | collected... | reverse complement strand
CAGGAAGATTATTACATCGAACGACTCCAAAGGCTCCAGGCTGAGTTCGAGAATTACAGGAAGCGGGTTGAGAAAGAGAAATCCATGATTACAGTCCGGGCGCGGATGGATATCCTTTCGGACTTTGTCTCCCTGTGCGACATGCTCAGTGAAGCAGCGCAAAAACGCGATCCGAACGAGAGCCAGGATGTGGTATCCTAACGCAGGGGTGTGGAACTCATCCTGAAACAATTCATGGACTTTCTCCAAAAAGAGGGCGTAAAATCCATGGAAGTCGAAGGACAGAATTTCGATCCCCAATTTCATGAAGCCCTGATGACAGAGGAAGGGCAGCAGGAACACTCCGGCAGGGTCGCGCGCGAAATCCAGAAAGGATACATGTACAACGACCTGATTTTAAGACCTGCCAGAGTTTCGGTGTATAAGTAATCCCCTGGAAAAGGTCGAACGACAGATCAAATGGATAAGGTAAAGGTGATGAAAGATGTCGCCTGCAGAAATAAAAGATCTCTATAAAATCCTGGGAGTGAGCGAGAGCGCGTCCAAAGAGGAGATCAAGAAGGCGTTCCGTAAACTCGCTGTTCAACACCACCCGGACAAACGGAAGGGAAGCAAGCAGGCGGAGGAACGGTTCAAGGAAATCAACGAGGCGTATCAGGTACTCTCGGATGACAAGAAGAGGAAGCAATACGATTTCATGCGGAAGAATCCCTTTGGGGGGATGTATGGACCCGGTGCGCAGGGATACGGCGGGGAACAGGGTATTCACTTCAATGCGGATGATCTGGGGGATATTTTCAGCGGATTCGGCGGCCTGGGCGACATCTTCAACATATTCGGCACAGGGTCCAGGAAGAATAAACGGGGCAGATCCAGGCCGGCCCAAGGCTCGGACATTCAAACCACGATTTCCATTCCCTTTGAAACCGCAGCCCAGGGGGGAAATTACACCCTGAGGATTTCAAAAAACGACCTGTGTACCCGGTGCGGAAGCTCGGGCGCAGAACCGGGGAGCAAACAGGTGACGTGCCCCCGGTGCGGCGGAACAGGAAGTTATTTCATGTCCCAGGGGAGCTTTGGCTTTTCCCGGCCCTGCCCGGAATGCATGGGCACAGGAACCAAGATCTCCCAGCCCTGCAGGGATTGCCGCGGAACGGGTATAAGTCCCCATCAAAAGACAATTACCGTCAAAATCCCGGCAGGCATCAAGGAGGGGCAAAAAATCCGCCTTGCCGGCGAGGGCGAACCTTCCCATAGCGGCGGATCCTACGGGGATCTCTACATTCAAATCAATGTGGAATCCCATCCTGAGTTCCGTAGAGAAGGAGACATCATTTACAGTGAAAAGGAAATAGACCTTGCCACAGCTGTAGAGGGCGGGAGCCTGGATGTGGAGACTCTTCAGGGGCTTGTCACTCTCAAGATCCCTGCCGGAACCCAGCCCGGCACCAAGTTCAAGCTCAAGGGCCGCGGGGTGAAATCCAAGGTGGGCAGAATGGGGGACCATTATATCACGGTGCGGGTGCGTATTCCTCAAAATCTCTCTTCCAAGCAGAAGCAGTTCTTCGATAAATTCGTTGAGTCGCTGAAATAATAAAAAGGCCTTGAGTTTTTTTATCTATATCCAACATCAGTAATCTTTATTGACACATTCGTATCAAAAGGTCATTCGCTGAGTTTCCACAAAGGTTCATATTTTCCGATTTAGAGTAAATAGTACTTGACATGATACAGGTGATTAGTAGAACTACTAAAACTAGTAAATTTAGTTGAGAAGTTGAGAGGATTGAAAAATGCCGGAAAGAATGATTACCATTAATAATGTGGCGATCGGAACATTTAATTGGAACGAATCCGAACAGGCACGTATTGAAAAAAACCGCTTTTTGTATGAAGGGGAGATATTTGAAGGATTAAGATTCTGCAAATTCAGAAATGGACGTCATACTCGAATCCATCTTGTAATCCGGGAAGAGGATTGGATAAAATTATTTCAGGATTCAGTAAAGAAGGGGGTTTTTTCTAAAAAAACTATTTCAGCTATGAAGAAAAGTTTAAATTCTGGAGATTAATCCATGAAATCAACCATAATGGATTTGTTTGAAATGATCCCTGATGGAATATCTGAAAATCAAAGGGATAAAAAGAAACGAAAAAGCCCATCCGGATCCCCAACCAATTGCTTGATTTTTTCTTCCTATATGGGATCGAACTCCGAGGTTTTTCCTCTTATTCTTGATTTATTCGTTCCTAAAGGAAGTATCGTTGCGGATGTGACTTATGGTAAAGGTTGCGGATGTGACTTATGGTAAAGGAGTATTTTGGAAAAATATTCCGCCAAAAAGATATAACCTCAAAGCCTCTGATTTAAATAATGGTGTTGATTGTCGTCAATTACCCTATGACACCGAATCAATTGATTGCGTCGTCTTCGATCCCCCTTATATGCATACACCGGGGGGGACGGCCCATAAAGGGCACCAAAATTATGAACAATACTATCAGAATAATCAAACACAGAACGAGAAGAAATATCATGAAGCTGTTCTTGATTTATATTTTTCAGGATCCAAAGAGGCTTTCAGGGTATTGAAAAATAAGGGGATCCTCATTATTAAATGCCAGGATGAGGTCTGTGCAAACAAGCAAAGATTGACCCATGTAGAGATTATCAATGAACTATTAAAGATGAATTTTCTCATTGAAGATTTGTTCGTAGTATTAAGAAATGGCAGACCAGGAGTCAGCCGTGTCATTCGGCAAAAACATGCCCGAAAGAATCACTCTTATTTTCTCGTGTTCAGAAAAAAGTATTCTTCAACTTGAAGTGTATGACGATTGTTTAATCAATTGGTTAAACTCGAAAAAGAATTCTCCAAAAGATTTAACAATGATTTGAGGGAATCCCTTACTCAACTTTTTATAAGGTGTGGGAATATCAAGATAGTAAACACGTTCCAATCGAGAAATGAACATTTGATAAATTTTCCATTGGTCCGGCAAGCATATTTCAATGACTTCCCTCGACCGTGGATTTGTTTTTGTTTCCGCAATACAAACTAAAATGCCAATAAATCGCCCGCTCCCATAAATCCCATCTAAAACCCTTTGATGGGCCCATACCTGAATAACACGTTCCCGGGTGGAAGTTTTCACAGGCAGATGTAATTTGGATTCCCCCACTCCCAGATCAAAGATAAAATCGGTAGGGAGCGTTGCCTTTTTATCAAGATTTAAGACCTCTATCTTGTTTTGAGGATTGATATCTAAAAACCTGGAAAAGGTATGACCGATTAAATACTCAAAATAGGTTCCCGGAGTTTTCTAATCACCGGTTTTGATCAGGTCAATGGCACAACAGAAATTCTGTGCAATCGTATAAAAAGCTTTCGTTAATTCTCTTGCTGAAAGTTTGTCATATTCCTTCTCCTTCATTATTTTAAAAAACCGCGTGATGGAACCATCATCATCTTTGAAGAGTGATTGGTTTACAGCTCTTGATATTTTCCCCTCTCTTTCAAAAGCAAAATATTTTTTATCTGTAATTTTTGATAAAAGGTTAATCCTCTCTGTCTTGGATAGAAAAAGAGAACAATCGTCAAAGATGTCTTTGAAGTAATCACAAACCTCATCCGATTTGAAATTTTTTCGAATCACTTTCTGCAATTTTGAATAAATCATTAAAGCATCAATCATAATGGCCGTATATTGGGTATAAAAATTTCAAAATCAATGATTTTATTTACTGCTATACCAAAAAGAACATTCTCTGTGGTTCCCACAAAGTCATAGTTTTATATTTCTTTCCCTTTCTCAAAAGAAACATCTTGCCTCTGTAGTTTTATCTGATATGTAATTCTTCCTGATTTTTCATATCCGGATTGTCAGGTGGAATGGATTGGTGAAAGGGAAGAGATTACATTTTTTTGTTGGAGCGCTTCTGGTTCTTCACGCTATTTTTGCGCTCTCGAGCGCGGTACAGAATTCCGTCACGTATGACGAGGTGGCGCACCTTGCAGCTGGATATTCGCACCTTGCGTTCGGAGATTTTCGTCTTGTGACGGAACATCCGCCGCTTGTGTTTCTCTGGTGCGCTCTTCCGCTTTTATACACAAAACCCGCGTTTCCCTCCTTTAGCGATGATGCCTGGGACAAATCCGATGCGTGGAACATCGGGTGGGATTTTTTCTATGAAAGCCGGAACGATCATGAGAAAATGCTGATTCAGGGCAGGCTCATGGCGCTTGTCTTCAGCCTGGGTCTGGGGATTCTGGTGTTTCTATGGTCAAAAAAATTATTCGGGCCCGGGGGCGGACTTCTCTCCCTTACGCTTTACTCTTTCAGTCCCACGATCCTCGCGCATGGGAATCTCATCACGAATGACGTGGCTGTATCCTTTTTCTTTATCGCAGCTGCGGGGGGACTTTGGAAGTTGCTTCACGAGGTTTCCCTCAAGGGTGTGATCCTCACCACCCTGGCTATAGTCGGGCTTTTTCTCTCGAAGTTTTCCGCGGTATTGATCATTCCCATGGGGATTCTTATGCTCCTTATCCGTATTTTCTCAAAGAAGCCCCTGAAGATCGGCAGAAGCGGGGCGGAGATGACTTCGGTTCCCGGGCAGATTGGCGTATTTATCGCCTTTATTGTGTTTCAGATCATCATTGTAGCAGCGGCATTCTGGGCTGGTTATGGATTTCGCTATTCGCCTTTCACCAAAGGGGATTTGTCCAGGGCAAGATTTGAAATACGGTATCAACTCAAAGAGGATGAAACGCCGTGGGATTATTTGTTAAAGGATTCAAGCGTTTTCTCCCGGATCACAGGATGGATGGGGGAACACAAAGTTCTTCCGGAAGCATATCTCTACGGATTTCTGTATGCCCTGAGGACCACAGAGGAGCGTTCCGCTTTTCTGAACGGTGAAATACGAACAAAGGGCTGGTGGTATTTTTTTCCTTATACGTTTCTTGTGAAAACTCCTCTTCCGCTTTTCGGCCTGATGATCCTTGCAGCGCTGGCATCCCTTTTCCCGCGATTTTACAAGAAGGGGTTGATTGCAGAAAAGAACGCTCCTTTCAGAGAAAGACTTTATCAAACAACCCCTCTCTGGTGTCTTTTCCTTGTTTACTGGATCATATCCATCAGGAGCCATCTGAATATCGGGCACAGGCATATTCTGCCTGTATATCCAATAATTTTCATCCTGCTCGGCGCGGCTTCATCTCTCTGGAAAGCGGATAAGGTTTTTATCCGATGGGGGACAAGGCTCCTTACCCTTCTCTTCGTTCTTTGTTCTCTCAGCATCCGGCCTCATTATCTCTCTTATTTCAATTCTCTTGTCGGAGGACCGAAGAACGGATACAGGCATCTGGTGGACAGTTCGCTCGACTGGGGGCAGGATCTCAAAACCCTGAAAAAACTCCTTGCAAAAAAGGATCCCAGAATCCGGGCGGACAGGATTTATCTCTCGTATTTCGGAATGGGAAATCCGGAGATCTATCACATCGGCGCGCGGATGCTGCCCTGCATTCCGCCCAGATACGGAGCATTTTATTTTCCCCTCACCCAGGGACTCTACTGTATCAGTTCCACAAACCTGCAACAGCCGTATCTCTTACCCAGCTGCCGGTGGACCGAATCCATGGAAAAGGTTTATCAGGAAGCAAGACAGATCATTGCAGAATATCAGAAGGAAGGGGGAAGTTCAAAAGTTCCGAATCCCTTTGTTCGGAAGACGGGAGAAATATTCTGGAATCAATTCGTGGAATTCTATAACAAGCTGCGGTTTGGGCGTCTGTGTGTGCATCTTCGCAGGAAAAATCCGGATGCGTTTGCAGGATATTCCATCCTTCTCTATCGGATCACAGATGAAGATGTCGAGCTGGTTGTGAATGGGCCTCCTTTGGAACTGGTTCCCGATCCTCCGGAGATGACATCCGATCCGCGTCTTCGCTTGCATTCTCCCCTGGCGGAAATGCACTTTGTTCTGGGAAACAATGCCCTGGAGCAGGGGAAGGAGAAGGAAGCATTAACGGAATATCAAAAAAGCCTGGAATACGAGCCTGATTTCCCGGCGGCAAAATACAACCTGGAACGCCTCCTTCAAAATATGAAGAAAGAGAAAAAGGCTCCGCCCTCACCGCCCATGCAAAGGGAATAAATTATGTACGCAATTTTCCCAACGGATCATCATTTCTGAAGGGCATTAAAGATCAAGGTTCGAGCGGATGAGGTTATATGTCTCGAAAAAGGCCGCAATATTGTCAACAGGAACATCCGCATTGAGCTCCGCCTGCATGATGTATCCTCCTTCGGGTGTGGAAAGATACTTCAGATTCTTCTTCGCGGCAAGGATGATATCCTCCGGGGCGCCGCGGGGCAGGAGATGCTGCCTGTCGAGCTCGCCCCAGAAACAGATCCTGCCTGCAAAGCGCCTGCCCAATTCCTCCACGCCCATGCAAGCCACCTGGCAGTTCAGGACCTGAACTCCGATCTCTATGAGGTCCTCGATGATCTCCAGGATATACCCGTCGCTGTGGAAAAAAGCGAGTCTGCCCTGCCCGCGAACAAGATCGAAATATTCCTTATAACACGGCTTGAAATACTCCCGCCACATGTCGGGCCTGATGAGAAGCTGGGACTGTGCGCCCCAATCGTCTCCCATGATGATCCCGTCATGATGATATTTCAAAAGTTCCTTGAGATGGCGCATATTATATTCATGGACCATGTCGCGCACTGTAAGGATTTCATCCAGGCTGGTATAAAAATCCATGAATGCAAGCGAAGGATCGCGAAGCCAGCAGATCCTGTGGAAAAGAGGGGGGATGCCGCCGAGATGAAATTTCTCCGGTGTGGCGGCAAGCGTTTCGGGAACCTTCTCAAATCCCTTTCCAACAAGGTGATAAGGGGGAGGGTAATTCCTGAGATTGTCCCAATCATTCAGGGGAAAGGAGCGGACCTGACCCAGGAGTCCCGGGGTATGATTGATCCAGCCCGAGCCCCAGGGGTCCGTGAACGCGCCTTCCACATAAAGGCGGATTCCGCCCATTTGATCTTCAAATCCGTCTCCTGCAAAATCGGAAGGGTATTGCGCTTGCAGGGAACTGATCAGGTCTCCATGCGCCTTGATGGCTGCGGGGAGGAGCCAGAGGTCGCGCGCTAAACGGCCGGGACTGCGGAACATCACAGTATCCAGGACGATCTGTTTTGATGAGGAGGGGATCATGGGATTTTTTCCTTGTATCAGAGATCAAACAGGGTTTCGCGTTCCGAGGGGGGGGCTTCTTCCGTTGGGGTCATTGAAAAAGCCGCGGATCTGGAGGACTCATCGAATTCCGTCTTGGGGATGGGTGAGATCACATGGCCGATTTTGAAGGAGCTTTCTCCCAGGTTGCATTTTTCCCAGAGATTGGCATAGAGAATGAGGCCGGCGCACCAGGCGTGGGAGAGGGCCAGGAGATGGCCTTTCGGCTGCCACCAGTCAGTATGATAAAACTGCTCGGGAACCATGCCCTTCCGCGCTCCGAAATCGCCGTCATCACGGGCGATGAATTGATGACAGAATTCCAGGTGTTCCCTGGCGCGTTCGATATAATAATTGTCCTCGAGATACCGACCCAGCTTCATCAGCTCCGGGTGACATACAAGGCCGTAAGAATGGAGGCATTGATTGCAGGGCGATGCCACATCCCCTCCCTTGGTATGAAAATTATAAGTTGAAAGGATGGAATACTGGGGAAACCGCGTGTTATAGGAAAAGCGGAACGTCAGGAGCCAGTCGGCAGCAGCCCGAGCCAGCTTGAACCAGCGTTCATCATGCGCCACCTCCGCCAGATGCAGGTAGCTGATCAGGGCATTGTATCCATCTTCCGAGCTGGGAGTGAGGTGCACATCCTCGGGAGCGCCGTAAAGGAATTCATCCTGGAGGAATCGGGAGTAATAATTCCCGGCTTTGACAGCTGCGTCCTTATACCGGGGCTCTCCGAGAAGAAGGGAGGCGCCGATCAACGGGGCGATCCATAAAATCCCGGCTGTGCCGTCCCACTCGGTCACTTCCCCCTGATCCAGGGTGTAATAGGATCCGAGGTTGCCGTCTTCCCGCTGAATTTTCACTGCGAAATCAAGGCTTTTCCGGATCGCTTCAAGCCAGGCGGGATGGGCGGAATTATACTGGAGTTCTATGCGGAATGCCCGGAACAGGAACAGGGTAGCTTCCGCTGCCGTTCGCGCCTGGGTCAGATTTTCCTGCGGCGCAAAGCCGGAGCTCCAGCCCTTGCCAGCGACCCAGCTGGGATAAAAAGTGCCGCAAGGCGCAATGCCGGAAGCCACCTTGTCCAACACCCGGATGCCGGCTTGAATGTATTCGTCATTCTCCGTGATGCGGCCGTACCACAGGAGAGCCATGGCAGCCGGCGCGCCGGAGAGCCATGCCAGATGCATGCTGTACCGATCCACATACGAATCCCTTTTCCCAAAATACTTGTCAAAGGAACACGTCTCCCAGAGAACGCCTTCAATCGCATCATAATGCCATCGATAGAGTCCCTCTGCCAGGAGCCCCATGGCCTGGTTGGAATCCATCCAGCTGTGTGTGGGGATCTCCCTGCGATCCCGTTCATACAAGCCTCGCAGGAACGGGGCATAAAAATGCAAATCCCGCCTGATCACGGAGAAATCAAACTGAATGTCAAATGTCTCCCCCCTGTGAAAATAGAAGAAGGTGCATTCGGGCGTGGTTTGGGATTCGTAACAGAAGGAATACTTGACCGGTTCCTCCTTATAAGGGAAATGGAGACCGATCGCCATGTTCTTCTCATCCGCCATGAGGTAAAGACCGCTTTGCCCCTTCTCGAAAACCGTGGGAGTGGCAAGGACAAATCCTACATCATCGTTCCATCCGAATACCACAGGCTCCGCCGCGCGATCGGAACGAAAGGACCAATAATTGGACATGAAGGGATCGTCCTTGTCCGGTGGAGAGAGAGAAAGACCGGGGTATATCCTGGTACATCCCGGTGGGCGATTGTATTTATAGAAAATCCCGGGAATCAGGAATCGGGGTTCGCCCCTGGTAAACGTGCGAAAATACACAGAAAGGCTGTAAGCGCCGGATACGGAACGATTCGTCATCCGAAGCCGGATTTTAAAATGCGGCGTATCTTTCAAGGGAAGAATCCGGCCATCGATGGAGAACACCGGCGAGTCCGCCACAAACGAAAGCCCCTCCCCTTCCTGCCGTACCATACGCACCTTTACAACCATGGGAGATTCAGGCTTGTCCGCAGAAAGGGCAACGAAGGATAATTCACCCAGGGGAGCAGGACTGATCTGGGGGTTTTGGACAGAGATTGTTCCTTCGCCCGTGGTAATAAAATCGACCCCCTGGAGCATGGAATAAATAAGAACCACGGAAAATATCCCCATTCGTTTCTTTGCGTACTGTTTTTATGAATTAAATGAGAAACGCACCATAAATCAATGAAAATCTCGCCCGACAGATGTGGAGGGACGCTATGAAGAAAGAAGAAATCAAATCGGATCAGGCATACATGAGTTTGCCTTTGGGTTGGGGAATGGACCTGCCAAGTTCTTTTGCCATTTCAATCCATTCATTTATAATCAATTTTTGCATCCATAACATCACTCCTCAAGTCTCAATCCATACCGCAGGATAATCTCACGAACCTGTTTGACCTGATAGGCTTTTGCTTTGCTACCCTTGGGTTGAAGATTGATAATCTCTTCATAGTATGGAAAAAAGCATCCTGTCAATAATTATATAATTCTCGTGCGGAATGTGTTGGATGCCCGGTAATCCTAAAGACTGAAATCAATCCCCCAAATTTGGGAGGGATATGTCAAAATCTTAATCGCACTTATATGCCAGATTGACCCCAAACATGGATCAGATTTAAGAACTTGACCGGAGAGATGTGTCTCCGATAGTTCTTCAGTTATGACATTCAAGACACAAGGGAAAGTTTTTGCCTTTCTGATTTTCGCCTTCCTCTTTCTTTTGCCTGGAGATTCCAGGGGATGCGATGTGCCTGTGTTCCGGTATGCGTTTGACCACTGGGCGCAGGAGAATTATGTCATCCGGTTTTTCCATAAGGGGACATTAAAGGAGAACGAGAAAAAGATTCTGGAGGAATTGAAAAAATATTCTCAAGAAGGGGAAAAACGGTTCAATTATATCCTGGAGATAAAAAATCTGGGGGAAAATTTCACCGATAAAAATTATACTCGAGAAATTCAGAAATATGGTCTTCCGTTTATCATTGTACATTATCCCGGATCCGGAGAAAGGAGCGCTGCATGGTCAGGACCGGTATCAGAGGAAACGCTCGGATCTGTATTCGACTCTCCAAAGCGAGAGGAGATTTTAAACAGGCTGAATGCAGGTGAAGCCGCGGTGTGGGTATTTGTGGAAAGCGGGAACGCGGAAAAAGATCGAAATGCCTTGACCTGCCTGGAACGGGAACTCGCGAATCTGGCGAAAACACCATTGATTGCAAACCGTTCGACCCCCATCGGTTCCTCGGCAGAACTCAAAGATGCGGAAAGCGAGAATCTGAAAATCGTATTCTCCCTTGTCCGGATCTCGCGCTCCGATCCCAAAGAAGGCGTTTTCCAAAGTATCCTCCTCTCCAGCGAACCGGACTTGAGGGATTACGCTGGTGAGCCGATCTTGTTTCCTGTGTATGGAAGGGGAAAAATTCTCTATTCCCTTGTGGGAAACGGGATTACAGAACACAATATCCGCAAAAGCGCGGAATTTCTTGTGGGATCGTGTTCATGCCTTATCAAAGACTCTTATCCGGGAACAGACATATTGATGTCCACCCAGTGGAAATCCGCTTCCCCTTCCCTGGAGAAGAGCATGGCTCCCGAATATTCCCTGACCGGGGTGGGTTCATTAATCCCTGCGGCTGAAACAAAGATCCCATCGGAAGAAGAGAGGACATCTCCATCACCTCCGCCGCAGACCCGGGCAATACAAAGAACCGGAATCACATTCACATTGATTATTATTTTATCCTTTTTAATGGTGGGAATAGCTGTATTGATTCTTTTTGTTCTGATAAGACAACGGCTACGGAAGATATAAAATGAAACCGGGCGGGACGTCATGACCCTTTTGACACTCACATTCAAGGAAATCGCCTACAGGAGAACCGGATTCATCCTGGGAATGATTTCCGTCATCATTGCCGTGGCCGTGCTGGTTGCCGAGTTCACTCTTCTAAGTCTCCATGACTTTCGTTCGGAGCAGATTCTCAAAACGAAAGAACAAAACATAAAGGAAGAGATGCGCTCTCTGGAGGAGGACTACAGGAAGATCACGAAGGACATGGGATTCAACCTTCTGATTCTTCCGGGGGGGCAAAACCTGGGAGATTTGTACGGGGAAGGTTATGCAGTTCAAACCATGCCGGAAGAGTATGCAGAAAAACTGGCGCATTCCGGGATTGCAAGCATCAAGCATCTGCTCCCCTGCCTGGAACAAAAGTTAAGGTGGAAGGAACAGGGGAACCGCGTCATCATACTAAACGGGATCCGCGGAGAAATGCCTTCATCTGAAAGCAGGCTGGAACCCATCCTGGCTCCCGTTCCTCCTGGAAAAATGATTACAGGATACGAGATCTGGAAAGGTCTCAATCTCAAGTCCGGGGACAAGGTCAGGCTTTCGGGGGAAGAGTTTGCCATAGGCGACTGTCTTCCCCAGCGAGGCAATCAGGACGACATTACCGTGTGGGTGGATCTTTCCCGGGCGCAGAAAATGCTGGGACAGGAAGGAAGGATCAGCGCGATTCTGGCTTTAAAATGCCTTTGTGAAGGCATGAATATTGAGAATATCAGGAAAGAGATCACTGCCATCCTTCCGGAAACCCAGGTGGTGGAATTCACGATTCCATCCCTCGCGCGTGACAGGGCGAGGGGCAGGGCCAGGACTGCTGCCGAGGATTCGCTCTCTGCGGAAAAAGAGCATCAGATAAAGATGAAAAGGGAAAGGGAAAAATTCTTTGCCTGGCTCCTTCCGATAGTGATTGTCGGAGGCGCGGTCTGGACAGGATTGCTTTTCTTCGCCAACGCAAAGGAACGAAAAATGGAAATTGCGATCCTTTCCGCCCTGGGGCTTCAGTCAAAACATATCCTCCGGATCTTCCTTCTCAAGGCTATGTTTATGGGTTTTCTGGGGGGGCTGATCGGATATCTTGTGGGATTTTCATTCGGAGTGTTCTCTGTGCATCTTCCCCTGGATCTGAACATAGCCGCTCTCTTATATAGTCCAAGAGTGTTTTGGGGCAGTCTTGTCGCTGCGCCCCTTTTGTGCATGACGGCAAGTCTTATTCCGGCTCTCCTTGATGCCTGGCAGAATCCGGCGGAGATCTTCACAAGGGAATAGGAGATAAACCGGGGAAAAAATGGAAATCGGGATGATTGAAATCGCAAATTTGACCAAGATCTACAGAACCCGGGAGAAGGAGATCACAGCCCTTGATCATGTGGCTATGAGTGTCCGGGCCGGTGAATATGTGGCAGTGAAGGGTCCCAGCGGATGCGGTAAAACCACCCTGCTCCTTGTTACAGGAGGACTGCTCCAGCCCGAGAGTGGAAGCGTCTTGATCTCAGGTCAGGATTTCTCCGTTCTTTCCCCGGATGAAAGGAGCAGATTCAGGTCGGAAAATATCGGATTCGTGTTCCAGCAATTCTATCTGGTTCCCTACCTCACGGCGTTTGAAAATATTCTCTGTCCCTCTCTTGCCAAACCTTCCAGAGAAGCGCGAGACGCAGCCGTGGCGCTCATCAAACAATTTCATCTGGAGGAGCGAAGGAATCATCTGCCCGGGAAACTCTCCACAGGGGAAAAACAGCGGGTTGCCCTTGCCAGGGCCCTTTTGAATCATCCCAGGATTCTCCTGGCAGATGAACCCACAGGCAACCTGGATGAAGAGAATGCAGATATTGTGCTTGAGAGTCTGAGAGAATTTGCAAGATCGGGCGGCGCGGTTTTGCTTGTGACACACGATGCCAGGGCTGCAAACACGGCAGATCGTGTGATTCCGATGCGGGAAGGAAGGATCACGGCGCCAGGGTATTTAACACCTGAGTCAAATCGCTCAGCTGAATGATTTTGTCGCTTTTGGATACAAGCCTGCCCGAGGAGTCATAGAGCAGCCAGAAGGGGACTTGGGTGACTCCATACTGCTGGAAGATATCCGGTCGTTCATCGCGATTGACCTCAGCCAGGATGACCTTGTTGACATATCCCCCCGGCTGGAAACCCGCTAAAATCTGCGCCTGTTCGTGGCAGGCCTTATCCGTTTTGGAATGGAAATAAATAACCGTGGGTCGGGGATTCTGGGCAAAAACCTGTTTTGCAATTTCAAAAGGCAGGAAAGCGGGCAATGCGTAAATCGGAGCCCGGCTTTGCTCAGGCTGAAAGAATTGAGGTATCTGGGTTGCAGTGGCAATGGGAGTCGTAGAGCCCTGGGTCTTGGGTTGCGCCTTGAAAAAAATATTGCCTCCTGCCTGACTTTCGCCTTGCTGGTCCATCGCCAGGGTGAAGTAATACACATTTTTGTCAAGATTCAGCGTCTCCTTGTTGAATCTGCCTCCTGGGAGATAAATGATCCCCAGGCGATAATTCGTCGCTACGGCATTGTACAATTTGGCAGGAACATCACAATCCATCCGGATCCACTCGGATAGCCCCTTGGATCCCACGTTTGCATACCAGATGTCACCGCTGACAGATGCAGCCTTATACCTGGGACAGAAGGACACAAGATAATCCCCCAACACTGTGGAGGCTGAGGAATAAAACGGCTGGTTCAGTTTGGAGCCACTATCCTGCCAGGGTCCGAGAGTCCCGGTTTCCTGAACAGGCGCCATATACACAATGTCATTCACGGAATTCGGGCTTGATCCTGTCAAGCCGCCCCAGATCCACACCTTTCCATCCGCCAGTCCGCCGCAGTGATACCAGAGAGGCACAGGAAGGGCAGGACCCTGGACCCATTCCATCACCGCTCCGCCGGGGTCGAGGCGGATGCTCCATACCCTTGAAACCGCTTTGCCGCTGCCTGCGGACCCGCCGATAAGATGAATATATCCTGGGGTTGCCACTGCAACGCTGCAATTCACTCCTTCGGTCGGACAGGGGCTGGATTCCTGCCAATCTTCCAGATTTCCGTCTCCCCGGGGCTTGGTCCAGAAGATGGTTTTCTTTGCCTCCGTGCGATCTCCCTGTAATCCCTGAACCACATAAATCACATTATTCAGAGAAAGGGTGGTATTATGAATATAACTTCGTGATTCCGGCAGGGGAGTTGTCTTTTCCCATGATCCCAGGGTTCCATCAGAGTTGATGCGGGCCTTCACTACAGTCCGGGTGTACACATCCGGCTCCATGTTGCCGCCGATCACATAGAGATAATCCCCGACCGCGACTGTGCCATACATCTGCCTTCCTTCATCAAGGGGAGTTGTGATGTTATAATAATCGGCTTGGGCATTGACAAGAGGAGGAAATAGAAGGAAGAAAAATAACCACAACCTTCTCATAGGATTTGGTCTCCTTTTTATAATTAAAAGAAATGAGATAAAATCATAATTGTTATGTCAAAAGAAAAAATGAGTATCCTGCGCCGCCCTAAAAGAAAATCGGGATTCACCTTGATAGAACTCCTGATCGTTGTTGCCATTCTGGCGATCCTTGCAGCCATTGCCATCCCCAATTTCCTGGAATCCCAGACGCGGGCCAAAGTGGCAAAAGTCCGGGGCGATATGCAATCCCTTGCCCTGGCGATTGAAGCGTATCATACGGATCACAATCATTACCCCTGGTATGAAAAAGAAGGATATCCGCCCCGCTATCATTCCATCACGTATCACCTCATTCCTCTGACCACGCCCGTGGCTTATATCACGACTCTCAACTTTACAGATCCCTTTCTGTCCCAATCCTCTCTTTCCTACAATGACGGTTTCCCCCGCTATCACCTGAATTACCGCAATCATGAGTTCTT
>Ga0315287_10003557_pt1 | contig 15036 bp, 12 predicted proteins | sample YL17G11_0_MG_FD_205037 | JGI IMG/M metagenome (GOLD analysis project Ga0315287, IMG submission 205037) | Sediment microbial communities from Yellowstone Lake, YNP, Wyoming, USA - YL17G11_0 | ecosystem: Environmental > Aquatic > Freshwater > Lake > Sediment | place: USA: Wyoming | collected... | reverse complement strand
GACCTACCCCCTCACCGGCCTCCCCGCCTCACCGCTGGCGTTGATCGGCGCCTTCCTCGCCCTGCGCAGGCGGGCGCGCGGCGGCCCTCTCCTGCTCGCCTCCGCCCTCGTCGCCGTGCTCGCCTTCTTCACGGTCATTTCCGGCAAGCTGCTCATCTATCTTCTTCCCCTCTTCCCCGTCGCCGCCCTGCTGGCGGCCGACACGCTCCTTGAAAAGAGGCGCGGCAGCAAGATCGCCGCCCACCTCGGCGCTGTCGGACTGATCCTGCTCGGTGTCGCACTGGGGGCCGCGCCTTACCTGCGCGAGCAGTTTCTCGCCAGCCGGACCCTCCTCCTCGTCGCCGGGAGCGTCGTTGCGGCGGCGGGCCTCGCGGCCTTGGTGCACGGCCTTCACGCGGCCTCGGCGCGCGCCCCCGGTCTTGGGCTGGCGCTTGCCGGCCTCCTCACCTCGCTGACCCTTGTCCCTGCCGTCACCCGCGTGCTCGCCCCGGTAATGACGACCCGTGACGTCGGCGCAGCGGTGCAACGGGCCGAGCCGGCGGCCACCGAGGTCGTCGCCTTTCGCGACTACTGGGCGGGCCTGTCCCTCTACGGCGAGCGCACCGTCCGCGTCATCGAGGACGAGGGCACGCTGGCCGCGTACCTTGCCAGCGGACGCGTCGCGGTGCTGCAGGAGAAGGACTGGAAGGAACTCGCGCCCGTTCTGACTCCGGTCGTGTCGCGAGCGGAGCGCATCCCGCACCGTCGCAGCGGGTTGTGGCTGGTGATCGGGGCGACGGCGTCACGCCCTGCCACGTAGGCAGCTCTCCTCAGGCTCCAGGCTCGCCCCATCGCCAGGCCGAAGGGATCCGCGCGTCGATCTCGCGCCAGACCTCGAGGGCGCCGGTCGCCCCGAAGAGCCCGGTTTCCTCGTTGCTGTCCGTCCCGACCCAGACCACCGTGACGTGACGCGGCCGCAGCGCGACGAACCAGGAGTCCCTGCGCGCATCGGTCGTTCCGGTCTTGGCGGCGAGTGGCCCCTCGACCCTGCCGGCGAGCATCGCGGCCGTCCCGACCTGCACCACTCCGGTCAGCGCGCCGACGACGTCGTGAGCCGCCCACGGCTCGATCACCTCCACGCCGGCGCCCTTCTCGGCCGCGAGCAGCGCCACGCCGGGCAGGCGGCCCCGCGCCAGCAACGCGGTGTACGCCCGCGCCACCTCGAGAGGGGTCGCTTCGAACGCCCCGAGCAGGATCGCGGGCCGGCCATCCGGCACGGTGAGCCCGACCCGTCGCAGCTGGTCGGCAACCGCCGCCACGGAGACCGCGAGGCCGAGCCGCACCATCGGGACGTTGAGAGAGCTAACGAGCGCCTCGCGCACGCTCACCGGCCCGCGGTAGCGGCCGTCGCTGTTCTCGGGGGACCAGATCTGGTTGCCCACCGGCACGGCGAGGGGGGCGTCGTCGAGCGTCGCATCGAGAGACCACCCGGCGCGCAGTCCGGTGACGACGGTGAAAGGCTTGACGAGGCTGCCGACCTGGCGATGCGCGGCGACGGCCCGATCGAACTCCCCGGGCGCACCGGTGCGGCTGCCCTGCAGCGCGAGCACCCGGCCATCGAGCGCCAGGATCACGACGGCGCTCTGGATCTCCGACCCTGCCCTTGCCAGATCGCGCAGGCGCGGATGGCGCTCCTCGAGCTTGCGGCAGCCGATCTCGCACCCCTCTTTGACGGCGGCCTGGAGCGCGGGATCGAGGGTGGTGAGGAGATCCCCGCTGGCGGGCGACCTCGCCAGCGCCTGCTCGCTGAAGTGCACGGCCATCGGCGAGCGCAGGCGATGCGGTCGCACCGGCAGCGGCGCGGCCGCGCTCGACCTCGCGTCCGCGACCTCGACGTGGCGGGACTCGAGCAGCGCGGTGAGCACGACGGCCCGTCTTTGCCGCGCGGCGTCGGGGTGAGCGAAGGGGTCGAAGCGGTTCGGCGCAGCGATCATCCCGGCGAGCAGCGCGGATTCGTCGAGCTTTAGGTTGCGGGCCCGCTTGCCGAAGTAGTAGTGCGAGGCCGCTTCGACGCCCTGAATCTGCCACCCGCCGTCCTGCCCGAAATAGGCGCGGTTGAGGTAGGCCTGCAGGATCGACCGCTTGTCGTAGCGGTACTCGATGAGCGAGGCGAGCCACGCCTCGACGACCTTGCGCTCGACCCGCTTGACCGGCCGCAGGAGCAGGATCTTCGCCAGCTGCTGCGTGATCGTGCTCCCGCCCTGCCTCGCGCCACCGGCAACGAGGTCCCTGACGGTCGCGCGGAGCAGGCCGCGCAGGGAAAGCCCCGAGTGTGAAAGGAAGGTGCGGTCTTCGGTGTCGACGACCGCGGTGAGGAGGCTCGGCGCCATCGTCTCGAGCCGCACCGGCCAGCGGACGACGTCGGCGGCGGCCGACGTCCCGACCACGGCCGGCCCGACAGTCACCGCCGGGAAAGCCCGCCGCCCGGAGGCGTCCGTGATCACGAAGCTGCCGCCGGACCCCTGCAGGAGGAGCTCCTCGTTGACACCGTCCCCCAGACCGGCCCCGAGCCAGAGCCGAGAACCGTCGAGGGCAAATTCGCCGGCCCCTGGCCTCGCGCCAGCCCGCTCCGGGATCCCTCGGGCCCGCAGTGCGCCCGCGACCTCCCCGACGCTCCACCGGTCGCCTGGGCGCAAGACGAGCGGCGCCGAGAGGACGCGGGTGCAGCTCCAGGACTGGCTTGCCGCCATGCCGCGGTCGACCAGGCCAACGCCATAGACGAGAAGGAGCGCGGCGCTGCCCAGGGCGAGCCCGAGGACGACGGCGCCCCAACGCAGGGCGATGCGGGCCGAGCGTGGCAGGCTCATGGCGTCGCCATTCTAGCGGCGACGGGCGAAAGCTCCGCCGGGCTTTGGGAGGGGAAAATCGGGCGCGAAGCGCCGGGCGCCGGGCTCAGTCGCCGTCCACGCCGGCGAGGGGGAACACGCCCACCTCGGCGACGAGACCGTCCCCGGTCACGGCCAACAGCCGGTAGCCGACGACGTCGCGCGAAGCCTCGTCGACGAAGGTGTAGCCCTGACCGACCATCTCCTCGTCGGACACCGGCACGAGCGAGCGCGACCGTACCCGGACGTTTTCCGCCCCGGCCGTGACCAGGGTCTCGACGACGAAGCCTTGCAGGTTCTCGTGACGGCCGGTCTCCCAGGTCAGCACCACCGACCCCTCGGTGGCCTGGAAGTCCCAGCGCTCGAGCACGATCGGATAGTCCTCGCGGGGCGTGAGGTCCACCTCAACACGACTGTCGACCTCGAAGCCGATGGCGGCGACGCCGGCCCACGCCACGCCGCTGCCCGGCAACACCGTCTCACCACCGTCGGTCAGTGCGACGACCTCGAAGCCCTCGTCCTGAGCGTAGCGCACCAGGCACCACAGCGCCGCACCGGCGACCCGTGCGGCGCGGACCGTCACTGCGTGGGCTGTGACGTCGACGGGAGCGATGCGCAGCGCGAACGCTGGCGATGACATCTCGACTCGTCCCGAACCGACCGCGGCCGACCTCGCCAGCACCGGGGCCGGCGCGGCAAAACCGAGTGCCGCCGGCCGCAGCAGAGCCGCGACGACCACGTCGCCCAGTGCGGAACGCACATCGCCCACGCCCATCCCGGCGAGCACGGACAGGGCGCGCTCCGGCCATCTGCCGGAAGCCGCGAGGCGAACCGCCTCGTCACCGCCGGTCCGCCACAGCAGCTCGGGCAACGCGGTGGTGGCGACATCCCCGCCGAGGAGGCGAGCCAGCCACTCCGACTCCCAGGCGTTGCGCGCCGGTGTGCCGGCGGGAACGGAATGTGCCGCGACGACCTCAGCCAGGGCCCGACCCAGCTCTGGCACCGTGGCTCGAGGCAACGAGCGGATGACGATCTCGCGGGCGAGCAAGAAGGCGTTGTCGAGCGGATCCGCTGCGGCGGCGAGGACGAGGTTGGCGGCGGCGGTGGCGTCGTAGCGATCCGCCTGGATCTGGACCCGCAGAGCGTCCGCGCGCCAACCCCTGCGGCCGAGCTCCGCGGTGATCTGCTGGCACGCCGCGAGCGTCGCGGCCGCCTGCGGCGTCGCGGCGACCTCGAACGTCACGCCGGCAACTTCGGCGGCGAAGGGTAGGCTCCCGGCGCCGGCCGGAGCCACGAAGAGGGCGAAAAGGCCCGTTACTGCGAGGAAGATCGCGGATCGGCGCACCATAAAGTCAGCATAGGCCGCACTCTGCCGCCCGTCAAGTGACGAGACGCACCAGCACGACGGTGATGTTATCCATGCCACCGCGTCGGTTGGCTTCGGTGACCAGCTCGCGGCCCGCCGCCTCGAGGGATCGCATGCGCAGGAGCGTCGCCACGATGTCACGGTCCTCGAGCATGGTGTTGAGCCCGTCCGAGCAGAGCAAGAGCACGTCGTCGGGCTGGACCGTCTCCTCGGCGAGATCGACGGCCGGGTCCTGCAGCCCGCCGAGGGCACGAGTGACGACGTTCTTCAGGGGATGGTTGCGTGCCGCCTCTTCGGTCAGCAGACCCGCAATCACCTGCTCGTGCACCCACGAGTGGTCCGAGGTCAGGAGGCGGAGTTCGCCCTGGCGCAGGAGGTAGGCGCGACTATCGCCGACGTGGGCGATCGCCAGCTGGCCGTGCGCGGGATCGAGGAGGAGCGCAACCACGGTCGCGCCCATGCCTTTGAGGCCGGAGTCGGCCTGGACGGCGGCCGTAACCCGTCGGTGCGCCGCGTTCACAGCCGCGAGAAGACGGTTGGCCCTGACGGACAGGTCACGTTCCCAGTCGTCCGGCCAGGTGTCCTCCTCGGATTTCGTCGTCGCCTCGACGATCCTCTCGACCTCGCGCACGGTGAGGTCCGCGGCGACCTCGCCGGCGGCGTGCCCGCCCATGCCGTCCGAAACAGCGAACAGCCCGAGGTCGTCGCGCACGAGAAAGGTGTCCTCGTTGTGGTGGCGTCTCAAGCCCCTGTCGGTCAGACCGAACGATTCGACCTTCACCGCGTTGCGCCTCCGCTGGGACCGGTCTGCGAACCGGCCGCGAGTTGCTGCAGGAGGGATTGTACAGCGTCGTCATCGGGAGCAAGCGCGCTGGCCTGCTCCGCAAGCCTGCGGGCACGCGCGATCATGTCGGCGCGGGCGAACATGCGGGCGGCGTCGACGAGCGCCCTGAAGTCCGTGGGGTCCGTGCGGACCGCCTGGTCGAGGTGCCGCAATCCTTCCTGCAGCCTCCCAGCGCGCTCACAGAGGAAGATACCGAAAAGGTGGCGGACCTTGGCACTGCTCGGATCGAAGCCGACGGCGCGGGTAAACGCCTCCTCGGCTCCGCCCACGTCACCGGCCCGGGCCAGCGCGATCGCCCGGGCCGCCAGACCTCGCGCCAGCTCCCGGGGGCTGCTGCGGGTCTCGTAGACGCCGCGGGCGAGCTGCCGGTCGTACTCCTGACGCCGAGCCGGGTCGGAGAGGACGTTGTACGCCTCCGTGATGGCCTGGAAGGCCTGCTCGGCGCGTGCGCGGCCGCTTCCCCGGAAGCGATCGGGGTGCATCTCGCGGGCCAGTCGCCGGAACGCCGCGACGACATCGTCCGGCGTCGCATCCGGCTCGACGCCCAGCACCTCGTAGTGGTTGTCCCTACCCGCCAAGCTTCCCCCGATTATCTCATGTTAGCGCGACGGCTCAGCGGCGTCTGTCACGCTGGGCGCGCGCGAAGCGCCGGACCGCTTCGCAGACGTTGCTGTCCCGGGAGAGAATGGCCAGGTCGCGCAGCGTCAGGCGTGCGACGAGCGGCACGGCGAGGCCCGGTGGGGTCTTGGGGTTGAACACCAGCGAGCGCACCACTCCGTACCGTCGTGTCCAGCGCGGGTGAGCGGCGATGAGCCGCAGCGCCTCCTCGTTGGCCGAGCGCATGGTGGCGATCTGCTCGACATCGCTGTCGCGCATCTTCGGCGACTCGAGCACAGCTCGGACGACAAGGACGGACCGATCCCGGACCAGGATCATGCGCTCCTCGCGCGAGCCCTTGAGAGCCTGCATGATGCGCTGAAAGGTGTTCATCCTCGCGAGGCGGAGGAACGCGTCGTGCATCCCCGCGCCGCCGCTCGGATCCGGCGCAGGCAGCTGGTCGGCTGGCAGCTCCTCACCGGGCGGCTTCATGCCCAGCTCGCGAAGCGCCGCCAGGGCCTCCTCCACCGACGGGCCTTCCGGCGCTTCCGGCTCCCCTTCCCCGGAGAGCACCCACTGTGCTGCCTTGTGCAGGAACTCGTCCTCGAATTCGCGCACGCGCCGCAGCACGTCGAGGGACACCTGGGGGTTCGCGCGCAGGTCGGCGAGCAGGTCGAGGCAGCCAAGCAGGCGGCGCTGGTTCGTGACGATGGCGTCCTGCGTCCGCGCACCACCGACCCGGGCAAGCCGGCGTAGGGTCTCGTCGGCCACGGCCGTGTGGCGGACGATGCCGGTCCAGACATCCTCATTCCCGACCGCCCGGGCGAGGAGGTCGAGCTCGAGCGGCTCGAGGCCGGGGAGCTCGAGCAGGCGCTGGTAGTGTTCGGTGCTGAAGGTGCCGAGCGTGCCCCGCGCCGCCGCGGCGATCTCCTCGTCGCCCTCGGCGACGAGCAGCACCACGACCCGGATCAGTTCCTCTCTCGTGACCGGCAGCAGGCCCTGGGCGGCGAAGAGCCGTATCGCACGCGGAACGAGTCCCCTGCGGATTCCTTCGACCAGCTCGGCGACGCTGGCGAAGGGCTTGGCACCCTCGGTCATGGGCGCGCAGTCAACCGGGGCGGGGCGAGCCGCAACCGTACGACCGCACCGTCGCCGCCCGCAGCAGGCTGGAGCGCGCCGAGATACGTGACCTCCAGGGCGCCGGCGTCGCCGATGACGAGCTCCACGGGTTGGTCGGCCGCTTCGAGCTCCCAGAAGACACCTGCCGCCAGCAACCTGGCCTCCGGCCTCCCGTCGGCGAGCCGGACCTCGACCCAGCACGGCCTGTCCGTCGCGCGCAGCACCACCGTGGTGACCGGCGCGGGGCTGGCAGTTGGCGCCGGCGTCGGCGCCGACACTGGGGTCGGCGCGACCATCTCGGGAGTCGGAGTCAACGCGAGGGGAGATACCCTGAGCTGGCCGCGCTCGATCAGCATCACCGACACGACCCCGATCGCGACCACGGCGAGACCGACGATCCACGGCCCGTAGCGGGCCCGGTGGTGCGGTTCGCCGACGACCTGGGGAAAGCGCTGGCTGCCCTGCTGGAAACGCGCCCAGACCGCGGCGAAGCGCTCGGCCCACGCCGCCGGTTCCTGCCTGATCAAGACGAGGTACTGGCGGAGGAAGAGCTTGACGAAGACCTCGTCGGGAAGCCGCCCGAAGGTCCCCTCCTCCAGCGCTTCGAGCACCCTTCGGCTGATCTTGGTTCGCTCGACGATGGCGCCGAGCTCGACCCCGGCACTCTCCCGCGCCGCTCGTAGGGCCTGCCCGAACTCACTTGCGGTCTCGCGTTCCACGCTGGCCAGTGTACGTCGCAGTCCCGGATCTGCAAGGCCCTTGCGGGCTCAGTTGGGGCGCGAGCGCGCGAGTAGCTCGCTCACCCGCCCCTGCAACTCGGCGGAGAGGTCGTCGCTCTCGACCAGCGCCCGCAGCTCGCCCGGAGCCAGCGCAGCCGCGAGGCCGAGGGCGACTCCGAGCGGCAGCGCTCGGTTGCGGAGCGCGGCCCGGACGACGGAGCTCCGCACCCCCCAGGTGCGGTGGTGAAGAACCTCGACGAGACATCCGGGGCGCTCGCAGGTAGCCATGATCCGCAACGCGTCGACCTCGGTGAGCTGGGGGTTGTCGAGCAGCGCAGCCAGCGAACGCTCTTCGGCGCACTTGACCACCGCGGCGAGGATCCCTCGGGGCGCCGTCCTTGCGATGGTCACACGCTCGCCGACGCTGAGCTTGGGCAGGCGCTCGACGAGACGGCGCTCGGCCTGCTTGCGGACGGCCGGCGACGCCCGAGGATCCCGGCTCACGGCAAGGAGGTCGTTCCATCCCAGGCGCGGCAGGGCGTCCCAGGCGAAGGTCCGAGGGCACGCGGGGTGTCTCAGCATGGCCGCCAGCGGGCGCCGCAACCGCAGGACCCACCGGCAACCCGCCAGGCGCTCGACCAGTGCAGCCGGGCATTGGGGCGAGCGCAGGAGCCGTAGGAGCTCACCCTCGGGCAGCTCGCGACCGTCGTTCAACGCCGCGAGCGCGACGGCCGCCGTGAGCGCCTGCTCTCCCACCACGGGATCATGGTAGTGGAAGGCGTTTGCTAGACTCGGTGCAGCGTGCCTGGGGAGGGGACGGTGCTTTCAGTCATCACTCGCGGCGGCCGGAGGGTTGGGGACGCCATGAGACTGCACTGGCTGCTTGCCCTGATGGCCTGGGGCGTGCCGGTCGGCCTCCTCGCGCCCGCATGCCAGCCCGCCCGCAGCACGTCGGCGAACCTCGTCGTGGCGACGTCGTGGAGCGGGCCTTCGGCCGGCGCTCTCCACCGCGAGCTCCTCGGCATCTCCCGCGACCTTGGCTCCGTGAACGTCGACTTGCGTACTTACTCGCCCAACGCCTTTGCCGACCTCATCGCCCGTCCCCAGCCTCAGGGGTGGGAGGGGCAGCTCGACCTGCTCATCGTCCCGAACTACTGGCTTGGACGTCTCGCCGAGCGCGGCATCATCGGCGAGATTCCCCTCCCCCGCGTCGTCGCCCTGCAGTCGCGCGTGGTCGGCCAGGCGCTCCTCGCCGCCAGTCGCGGCGGGCAGCTGCTCGGGTTTCCCATCAGCGCCTCCGTCCTGGCGTTGGTCTACGATCCGACCCGCTTCCCCGCACCGCCAGCAACCATCGACGACCTCCTCGCGGCGCCGCTGCCCCTAGACGTCCTTCCCTTCGCCCTCGACCTCGGCGACCCCTACCAGCTTGCGGCTCTGGTGGCCTGCTTCGACGGCCTGCAGCCGACCGGCGATGGCGGCCTGATCTGGCGTGACGAGGCGACTTTGGAGGTTCTGCGCCGGCTCGACCGCCTGTGGAGCCGCCGCGAGGCCTGGCGCGCCTGCCGAGGTCAGAACCTCGAGTCGCTTCAGCTCCAGCTCTTCGCCGAAGGCCGCCTGGCGAGCTTCGTCGCTGGACCTCGCCTCATCGAACCGCTCGAGCGCCTCGGCCGGCCGTTCGCGGTCGTTCCCCTCCCCGGCTTCGCCGGTGCGCCCGCGCCCGCAACCGCGTTGGTCAGCTACCAGTGCGCCGCCGTCGTCCGCCAGTCGCGTTGGATCGACCTCGGCATGGACGTCGCTTCGCGGCTCCTCGACGACGAGGCCAACGACCGCCTCAACCACGCCACCCGCGGCCTCCCCGTGCTCGGCGGCGCCTACCAGTCGCCGGAAGCGATCGCGTCGCCGGCGACCGTGGGTTTTCTCCGTGCCCTCGAGAACGGGCGGCCGTTCCCGGCCTCGGCCGACTGGCAGCAGACCTTCGAGGCGATTGCGGTCCGTCTCGCCCGCATCGTCACCCGCCCTTCGCCTCCTCCGCTCGATGAGCTGTCCGCAACGCTCATGGGGAGGGCGCGGTGAAGCTCCGCTGGCAGCTGGTCCTCTCCCACCTGGTCTCGATCATCGTCGCCGCCGTGGTCATCGGGGCGGTTACCGTGCTTCTGCTCCTGCGCAACACCGCCACGATCGAGAAGCAGATGGTCGACGCGGGCCTCGCCAATGCCGCTCACACTCTCGAGCAGAGGGTCGCCGACCTCTCCGACGCCCGCGACGCCGTCGCGAGCTTCGTCGCCTACGCCGCGGCGATCGGCAATGACGTCGAAACGCTGGGCCGCCTGCACAACGTGTTGTCGCTGTACCGGCTCGAGCGCGTCGAGATCTTCGCCGGGCTGCACAAGACCGTCGAGGCGTACCGCTGGGAGCGCGGCGCCGACCCGGCACTGGCCACCGCCTGGCTGCCGTCCAACCCTTCCATCGCCGCCCAGGTGGCGTCCGGCCAGCCCACAACCTGGGTCCAGACGACGACGGACGGGCCGGCATCGCTGAAGCTCTGTGCGCCCGTCGGCGGGACCGGCGAAGCCGTGCGCCAGTGGGTTGTCGTCACCGAGCCGCTCGACACGGACCTGCTCGAGCGGCTCCTCCCTGCGCAGGCCGTCGGCGCCCTGGAGTACAACCGCGAAGTCCTGGTCGCGTGGCCGCCGAGCCCATCGCCTCCCGCGAACCTCGGCGAGCTGGCCCGGTTCCTGCCGCAGGCTCCGTTCTCGTTCCTTTTCTCCCCGATCGAGGCGGCCAGGCCGACCGCCCAGCTCGACGACGGGGCGTCTCTCGACCTCAGGGTCCTCGCCGCACCGCTGCGCCGGGGCGAGAGCCTCCTCGTCGGCGTGCGGACCTGGTTCCTCGTCCTCGCCGGCGGGATCGCGACGGCATTCGCCCTCGGCAGCGGCCTCGCCGGCCGGCTCCTCTCCCCGCTCAAATCGCTGATCGAGGGCACCGCCGCCATGGCCCGTGGCCACCTCATGGTCCGCCTCCCGGTCGAGCGCCACGACGAGCTGGGCGCGTTGACGCGCGAGTTCAACCGCATGGCGGACGAGATCCGCAACACGTACATCGGCGTGATCTCGACCCTCGCCGAGGTGGTCGAGGCCAAGTCCCACTACACCCGCGACCACATCGAGCGCGTCGAGCGCCTGGCGCTCGGCACGCTGGACGTGCTCGAGCGCCGCGGCTGGGTGCGCTTCTCGAGCCACCAGCGCTTTCTCTTCTCGGTCGCCGCGATCCTCCACGACGTCGGCAAGATCGCGATCTCCAACGAGATCCTCAACAAGTCGGGGCCGCTCGACTCCAGCGAGCGGGAGCAGATCCTCACCCACCCCGAGGTCGGGGCGCTGATCGTGGAGCGGATGGGGAAGCTGGAGCGCGCGGCCGAGATCATCCGCTGCGCGCACGAGCACTACGACGGTGGGGGCTACCCACGCGGCCTGAAGGGGGAGGAGATCCCACTCGAGTCCCGCATCATTCTGGTCGTCGACGCCTACGACGCCATGATCGTGGATCGGCCGTACTCGCAGGGACGCCCCGTCGAGCACGTCGTGACGGAGCTGCGGGCGGAGGCCGGTCGGCAGTTCGACCCAGTCGTCGTCGAGGCCTTCATCGAGGCGATCAGCCTCGAGTCACCCGAGGCAGGCGCCGCGCGGGCGGACAGCGGTCTCTACCGGGCGCTGCATGCCGACTCGGACCCCGGCTTCAGTGGCCAGACTCCTCCGGTGTCCCCAGGATAGCCAGCACCCGCGCCTTGGCAGCTTCGAGGAGCTCGGGCGTCCTCGCCTCCATCACCAGCCGCAGCAACGGTTCGGTGTTCGACGGGCGCACGTTGAACCACCAGTCCTGGTACTCGACCGTGATGCCGTCGACGTAGTCGATGCGCCCATCCGCGAACGTCGCGGCGAGCCGCGCGATCGCCGCGTCCTTGTCATCGACGTGGAAGTTGATCTCGCCGGTCTGCCGGTAGCGCCGGAGCGGCGCGAGCAGCTCGGAGAGCGACTTCCTCTCGCTCCGCAGCACGTTGAGCACCTCGATGAGCGTGATCAGGGAGGAGTCGGCGAAGAAGTTGGCGCGGTAATAGAAGTGACCGGCGAGCTCACCGCCGAAGGCGCTGTCGAGCCGGCGCATCGTCGCCTTCATGAACGAGTGGCCGACGCGCTCGCGGACCGGCACCCCCCCGGCGGCGGTGATCGCCTCGCGCGTCGCCCACGACGAGCGTACGTCATAGACGACCGATGACCCGGGAAAACGGCTCAGGATCGGCCCCGCGAGCAGCGCGGTCACGAGGTCGGCACCGACCGGCACCCCGTGCTCGTCGACCACGATGACCCTGTCGGCGTCGCCGTCGAAAGCGGCGCCGAGATCGCACGCCTCGCCCATGACGGCGGCCTGGAGGTCGCGCAGGTTCTCGGGCTTGAGCGGGTTGGCCTCGTGGTTGGGGAAGCTCCCGTCGAGGCCGAAGTAGAGGGGCACAACCTCGATGTTGAGCTCCTCGAGGAGCTCGCGATAAAGCGTGGCCATCCCGTTGGCGACGTCGACGGCAACCCGCAGTCTCGGCTCGCGGCCGGCAACGAATGAGAGCACGTGCTCGCGGTAGGCGGCGGCAATGCTGACCTCCCGCCTCCCCTTTCCCGGCCGTCGTGGCGGCCGGGGTTCGGCGGCGGCGAGCTCCTCGAGCCGCGCGATCCCCGTCTCCCGGCTGACCGGGATCGCGTCCCGGCGCGAGAACTTGAAGCCGTTGTAGCGCGCCGGGTTGTGGCTGGCGGTCACCTGGATCCCGGCCGAGCAGCCGAGATGCCCGATGGCGAAGTAGTTCATCGGCGTGGTCGCCAGGCCGATATTGACCACGCTCAGTCCGGCCGACTCCAGGCCGCAGCTGAGAGCCTCGACCAGCGCCGGCGAGGAGGCCCGCATGTCGTACGAGACGACGACTTCCCGCCCCCGCTCGAGGTCCTCGGCGGCGAGAATGGCAGGGAAGTGGTAGCCGATGGCGAAGGCCACGCCCTCGTCAAGCTCCGTCGGCACGACCCCGCGCACGTCGTACGCCTTGTAGATGCTCCCCATGCCTACCTCCGCCGGGAGAGGATAGCGCACCACCCGGCGCGGAACGCCGCTACACTGGCGCCATGAAGGACCCGCATCACGGCTCGCCGGCGTGGGCTTGGTGCAACGGCCGACTCGTCGCCTTCTCCCACGCCACTGTCCCGCTCGAGGATCGTGGGCTGCAGTTCGGCGAGAGCCTCTACGACGTGATGGCCGTGGCGGGGGGCGAGCCGTTCCGTCTTGCCAACCACGTCGATCGTATGGCGCGAGGGGCCCGCGAGCTCGGCCTCGATGGCGCCGTGCCCGACGTGACGGCGTGGCGAGACATCGTCGCTCAGCTGCACAGGCACGAGCCGCACCGCAGCGCCCTGCTCTACTCGCAGGTCACCGGCGGCAGCGCACCGCGGCGCCATCTTCCCGACCCAAGGCCACAGCCCTTCTTTGCCGCCTACCTGCGCCCCTTCGTCTTCCCGACGCCGACCGAGCTCAGCCAGGGCATCACCGTCATCACGCTGCCCGACCTGCGCTGGGCTCGCTGCGATCTCAAGACGACCATGTTGCTGCCGGCCGTGCTCGCCAAGCGCGCGGCGGCGGAGCGCGGTGCCATCGAGGCGATCTTCCTCGGCCAGGACGGGTTCGTCCGCGAAGGCGCTTCGAGCAGCGTCTTCCTGGTCATGGCCCGATCGGTGTCGAGTCCACCCCACGGGAGCCACATTCTGCCCAGCGTCAGCTCCCTCGTAGTCCGCGAGACGTGCGACGAGCTCGGCGTCCACTTCGAGGAGCGACCTCTGACGCTCTCCGACCTGCAGCGCGCCGACGAGGTCTTCATCGCATCGACGACGACGCTGCTCATGCCGGTCGTCCACGTCGACCGCTCGCCCGTCGGCGGGGGTACGCCCGGCCCGGTCGCCCTGCAGCTCGCCTATCACTTCCAGCGCAAGTTCTGGGGCGCGGTCGACCCCTAGGAGCCTCTCCCCCTAGTACGCCAGACCTCCATCGACACGGATCGTTGCGCCCGTGATATAGGAGGCGGCGGGAGAAACGAGAAAGTCGACGAGCGCCGCAACCTCCTCGGGTCGTCCGATGCGGCCGAGGGGTACCGACGCGACCGCCTTGCGACGGCGTGCCTCGGGGAGCGCGGCGACGAGGTCCGTCCCGATCCACCCGGGAACGACGGCGTTGACCGTGACGCCGAACCGGCCGACCTCACGGGCGAGCGACTTGGTGAACGCGGCGAGCCCACCCTTCGCGGCTGCGTAGTTGGCCTGACCCTCCTGCCCGAGCGCGCCGGAGAGCGACCCGATGTTGACGATCCGTCCCTCGCGGCGCGCCAGCATCGAGCGCAGGCAGCCGCGGCTGAGGCGGTAGGCGCCGGTGAGAGCGGTGTCGATCACGACGCCCCACCGGCTCTCGTCCATGAGGAGGAGGTGGCCGTCGCGGAGCGTCGCGGCGTTGTTGACCAGCGCGTGGACGGGTTCTGCCTCGATCGTGGCGAGAAAGGCGGTGACCGCGTCGCCGTCCGTGACGTCGCAGCGGTGCGCGACCGCCTCACCGCCTCGGCGCGCCACCTCGTCGACGACGGCACGGGCCGCGTCGTCGCGCTCGCGGTAGAGGAAGTGCACGCGGTAACCGTGCTCGGCGAGCCGCGTCACCACGGCGCGACCGATGCCGCGCGAGCCGCCGCTCACCACCGCGGTCAGCATCACGGGCGCTCCGCGGAACGATTGCAGGACGGGCCTCCCCTGTCGCTGGTCGCGTCACTGCCGGGGGGAAGGGCGCGGGGGGACATCGACGCCCCATCGTACTGTCCCGTTAGGGAGGTCGGCAAGGCGCTCCGCCCCGCGCCGGTGACCGCAGGAAGCGCGGCTAGGACGTCGCGGCCGTGCGGCGGGACGCGGCGCTGCCGGTGAAGAGCTCAAAGCCGAGCAGCCGGCACTCGATCGGCCCGTTGAAGAGCACGATCCGCCGCCGTGGCCGGAGGCCGATGCGCTTGGCCAGCTCGAGGTCGCCAACGAGCAACCACGCGCTGCTGTCCACCGCCTCCCGCTTGAGCACATCGCCGAGCTCTCCGTAGAGCGCGCCGAGATCCTCGCCGACGCCGATCCGCCGGCCGTACGGAGGGTTCGTCACGACGACGCTGCCGGCCGCGATCCCGGCCAGGGTGCGCAGGTCGCCGACCTCGACGGCGACAATCTCGCTGACCCCGGCGGCCCGGGCGTTGCGGGCCGTGGCCGCGACCGCCCGTGGATCGATGTCCCGCGCGCGCAGCGGGGCTCGCACCGCCGTCACCGCGGCGCGGGCCGCGCCGCGCAGCTCGGCCATGCGGCCGGCGTCGTGGCCGAGCCACCGCTCGCAGGCGAACCGTCGACCCAGACCCGGGGCGCGGGAGGTCGCAATCAGCGCCGCCTCGATAGCCACCGTCCCCGTGCCGCACATCGGATCGAGGAAGGG
>Ga0315287_10003556_pt1 | contig 15037 bp, 11 predicted proteins | sample YL17G11_0_MG_FD_205037 | JGI IMG/M metagenome (GOLD analysis project Ga0315287, IMG submission 205037) | Sediment microbial communities from Yellowstone Lake, YNP, Wyoming, USA - YL17G11_0 | ecosystem: Environmental > Aquatic > Freshwater > Lake > Sediment | place: USA: Wyoming | collected... | reverse complement strand
CATGACGGGCGTCATAGGGCGCCAGGCGTCCCCGCGCTGATACTGGAGGCATGAAAGCCACCGAGATCCTCATCCGCGAGCACGACCTGATCCTGCGGGGCATCCGCGTGCTGGAAGCCATGGCCCGCCTCGCGAACACCGGCACGGACGTGCCCGCCGCCGACGCCCGGGCGATCATCGATTTCATCCGGAAGTTCGCCGACGGCATTCACCACGCGAAGGAGGAAGGGGTGCTGTTCCCGGCCATGGAAGCGGCCGGCATCCCGAGGCAGGGCGGCCCGATCGGCATGATGCTGATGGAGCACGACGAAGGACGCGCGGCGGTCCGGAAGATGGACGAGGCGGTATCGGCCTTCGGGACCGGCCCGGCGGCGCTCGAGGCATTTTCCCGCGCCGCATTCGACTACAGCACGCTCCTTTCCAACCACATCTTCAAGGAGAACAACGTGCTCTTCCGGATGGCCGACCAGGTCATCCCGAGCGCCCAGGACGCCGTGATGGTCGCGGCCTACGACGAACATGAGGCGAAAGTCGCGGGCCCCGGCGAGCGCGAACGCTTCCAGGCGGTGATCGAGACGCTCGAAATGGCGTATGCGCGCTGACATGATCCCCGCGCGGAGCCGGGGCATTTCCCGGCGCCCCGTTGCCCGAGAACCGGCGCGGCGCTGGGGGCAACTGCCGGGCCCCTCGAGCCAAGCCGACGGCGTCAGTCTGAAAAGCGAACCGGAGGGGCCGAAAGCCGCGGGAGGCTGGGGTCGGGATTAATCCCGACCCCGCCTCCCCATCCGCCGACAGCACCCTGGAGGTTCGTTTTTCCGGCTTGCGTGAGCGGGGCTCCGGCAGGTGCCTCCTGCGCTGCGCTTCAGCGTGTCGGGTGATTCCCGCCTAACCATCCCCCCTCCCCGCCGTCTAATCCCTTGAATGGACGCCAGCGACCTGGCCGTTGTCGCGCGGGTGAGAGCGGGCGACCACGATGCCTTTCGGCATCTGGTCGAACGCCACAGCCGGAGTGTGTTCCGGCTCGCCTACCGCCTCACCGGCCGTGAAGAGGACGCCGACGACATCGTGCAGGAGACGTTCTTGAAAGCCTTTCGCCAGCTTGCCCGGTTCGAGTCGCGGTCGTCGTTCGGCACGTGGCTCTACCGCATCACGGTCAACTGCTCGCACGACCTGATGCGGCAGCGGCCGCGGGCCGGAACCCGGATGTCGCTGGATGACCCTGAGCAGGGCGCGTCGCTGCAACTGGCCGATTCGTCCGCCGCCGCGAATCCCATGCGCGAGTTGACGCGACGCCAGATCGACCAGCGCGTGCGGGCGGCGATGAGTGAGCTGAGCGCCCAGGAACGATCGGCATTCGTGATGCGCCACTACGAGGGATTGTCGATCGAGGAAATCGGGCGGGTGCTGGACCTGCGGACAAGCGCTGCCAAACACAGCATCTTCCGCGCGGTGAAGAAGCTGCGCCGCATACTCGAGCCGGTGGCGGGGTTGGAGTCATGAATCACCTGACTGAAGACGACATGGTGTTGCACTACTACGGGGAAGCCGGCGATCTGCGGTCCGCCCAGGCGCACCTGGCCGAGTGCGAGGCCTGCCGGCGCGAGTTCGAGGAGCTGTCGGCGGCTCTTCAGGCGATGACGGGCGCCGACGTCCCCGAGCGCAGCGACTCGTACGGCGCGGAGGTGTGGGCGCGGATTCAGCCGCAGCTCGACGCGCCGGAAGTGCAGCCGTGGACGCGCCGCCTGGCGGCGTTCTTCACCTGGCCTCGCCTCGCGACGGCCGGCGCGCTCGCAACGCTGCTGGTCGCGGCCTTCGTGGCCGGCCGCTACTGGGTTCCGCCTGCCGCACCGCCTGCTACGCCCGTCCGCGCGGACGCCACGCCGGCGCCGGCCGCCGTGCGCGAACGCATCCTGCTGATCGCCGTCGGCGAGCATCTGGATCGATCGCAGATGGTGCTGGCCGAGTTGAGCAATATGGACGCGGCCGTCCCGGTGGACATTTCTGCCGAGCAGGACTGGGCCCGTGATCTGGTCGCGTCGAACCGTCTCTATCGCCAGGCGGCCACCCGCGACGGCAAGACCGCCGTCGCCGATGTGCTCGACGAGCTCGAGCGCGTGCTCGTGGATATCGCCAACGGCCCTGCCACCGCGTCGCCAGCCGATCTCGAGCGGCTGCGCAATCGCCTCGAAACGCAGGGCCTCTCGTTCAGAGTCAGGGTCCTGGGATCGCAGATCAAGAAAGATGCGAGCCGGCCGCTTGCCGCGCCCGCGCCATCGACGCTGTAGTCGATAGATAGGAACACAGTATGCGCACACGCATTCTCGCCCCGATGCTTTCGTTCCTGCTCGCGGCCGCGACCGCCGCAGCCGCCCAGACCACTCCCCCGCCGGCTCCCCCCAAGGCGCCGGCCGCCCCGGTTGCGCCCGCCGCGCCGAAGCAGGCCCCGGCGCCCGTGCCCGCGCCTGCGCCGGTGGTGGCGCCTTCGCCGGTCATCGTCATGCCCGAAGTTCAGGCGCTCGCCCGCAGGATCGACGCCGAACTCGCCCTCCAGCTGGATGCGATGACGTTGAAGCTGGGCGACATCGATGTCGAGACGGCGGCGCTCGCCCGCGCGGCGGCCGCGTCCATCGACGTCGACGCGTTGGCCCGGTCGGCCCACGAACTGGCTGCACAGGCGGCCGCATCTGGAGCCGGGCAGGAAGCCAACACGGAAGCCGCCCGCAAGGCGCTCGAAAGGGTTCGGCAGGAGGCGGTTCGCGAACGGGACGTCCTGCGCCAGACGGCGCGGACCGCACAGGTATCGATGAAGGGGACCCAGGAGGACATGCTCTACCGGCACGCGACCTCCCGGCTGGACGCCGGCGAATGGGCCAAGGCGCTCGAAACCTTCAACCAGATCATCGCGCAGAAGGGTCCGCGCGCCGACGCCTCCATGTACTGGAAGGCATACGCCCAGTACAAGCTGGCCCAGCGCGAAGCGGCGCTGACGACGATCCAGGAACTGCAGAAGGCGTACGCGACCAGCCGCTGGCTGAACGAGGCGAACGCGCTGGCCGTCGAGATCCGCAGCGGCGTCGGCGTCGCCAACGCGGCCGAGTCCGGAGACGACGAACTGAAGCTGCTCGCGCTGAACGGGCTTATGGAGAGCGGCAGCGTCGACCAGGCCGTCACGATGCTGGAGAAGATGCTGAAGAGCCAGCAGTCGCCCACGCTGAAGAAGCGCGCCTTGTTCGTCCTGAGCCAGAGCCAGTCGCCGAAAGCGAAGGAGGTGCTGCTCGGCATCGCGAAGGGCGGGTCGAACCCGGACCTGCAGCTGAACGCGATCGAGTATCTCGGGATGTTCGGCGGCAAGGAGAACCAGCAACTGCTCGCCGACGTCTACACGGGGACGACCGACGTGGCAGTCAAGCGGAGCATCCTGAAAGCCTATATGGTCACCGGCCAGAAGGAGCGGCTGCTCGCGGCGGCGAAGAGCGAATCGAACGCGACGCTTCGCGCCGACGCCATCCGATTTCTCGCGGCACAGGGCGCGTCGGCCGAGCTGGGCCAGCTCTATCAGGCGGAGAAGACACCGGAGCTGAGGATGGCGATGATCGAGGCGTTCATGGTCACGGGCAACGCGGAGAAGCTGCTCGAGATCGCGAAGACCGAGGCAGACCCGGCCGTGAAGCTCAAGGCCGTCCGGTCGCTCGGCGTGCTCGGCAGCGCGAAGACCGGCCCGGCCCTGGTCGAGATCTACTCGGCACCCGGCGCGACGCCGGAGATGAAGCGTGCCGCGATCGACGGCCTGCACATCCAGGGCAACGCGAAGGCGCTGGTCGACATCGCGCGCAAGGAAACCGACCCGGGCCTGCGCAAGGACCTGGTGTCGCGGTTGTCGACGATGAAGTCCAAGGAAGCCACCGACTTCCTCCTGGAGCTGCTGAACAAATAGAACCGTAGTTGGGGTCAGACTCGATCTACCGCTGACGACAACCGTGGTTGTCGTTATGAGAAGCGTGGTCAGACCGAATGTCCTTGAATGGCAACCGCTGTTTCCATGGACCACACTTCGAGTCTGACCCCAACTGCCAACGCCGGCAGCAGTTTGAGTCTGACCCCAACTGACCGAGGACAGCCTATGTGCCACCGAATCGCTGCGGGCGCCGCGATCGCGGCGCTCCTGCTCGGAGTCCGCCTCGCGTCGGCCCAGCCGCCGACCATCGTGAACACCACGCTGACGACGCGCACGATTGCGGCTCCGCTCGAACGCGAGCTGACAGCGGCGATCGCGGCGACAACCGACGTGACCTGGTTCAGCTGGTCGGTGCCGTCGTCAGACACCGGCCGCGGACCCTGCTGCTGGTCCGGGCGTGACAACGAGTACCTGCGGTGCGGGTGCCAGCTGGAGGAGGGCCGCGCGAGGGGAACGGCCAGCACTACGGTCACGGCCGGCGCGGTGGGCGCGGTGGGCGCGGCCGTCGCGGTGGGCCCCGCCGGTTCGGGGAATGCCGGGGCGGCGCGTACGGCACCTGTTCAGCTCGAGGGCAGCCGGCGGCTCATCGTGCTGGCACGCGTCGAGAACGGGGCCATTCAGAAGTTCGCCGCGTATTCGGCGGACTGCGACCTCGACGCGGGCGGCCGGCCGGTGGTCTGGCTCGACGGCGTGAAGCCCGCCGACAGCGTCGCATATCTGGCGAAGTCCGCCAACGACGCGGCGCCGCCGGCAGCACCAGCGTCAAGCCGCACCAGCCGGAGCGTCGATGCGCCGCTCATGGCGCTCTCGATGCACGCGGATTCGTCCGCCATCCCGGCGCTCATCCAACTCGCGAAGGCCGCGCCGGTGGCCCACGTCCGCGCCCAGGCCCTCTTCTGGCTCTCGCAACGGGCCGGCGCGAAGGTGGTGTCGACCATCACCGGCGCGATCGAAAACGACCCGGACACCGACGTGAAGGTGCGCGCGGTGTTCGCGCTGAGTCAGCTCCCGAAAGACGAGAGCGTGCCCCTGCTCATCGGCCTGGCGCGCGCGAACAAGAACGCTCAGGTCCGCAAGCAGGCCATGTTCTGGCTCGGACAGTCGAAAGACCCGCGCGCCCTCGCGTTCTTCGAGGAGGTCCTGCTGAAATAGGCGCCGCGCACCGGCCCGGGGCTAACCTGCGTCATAGTGGGGTCATGTCCCCCAAGCCCCCCATCGACACGCTCGGAGACCTCAAGGCTGCCCTCTCGCGGGGCGACGTCCGCCGCCGGTCCGTGAGAGACGAGATCCGCGACAACCTCACGCAACGGCTCCGGCGCAAGGAACGCCTCTTCCCCGGCATCATCGGCTACGACGACACGGTGGTGCCGCAACTGGCCAACGCGCTGCTCGCGAAGCACCACGTCATCCTGCTCGGCCTGCGCGGCCAGGCCAAGACGCGGATCCTGCGGGCCTTGACGACGCTGCTCGACGAGTGGCTGCCGGTGGTCCCCGACAGCGAGACCCACGACGACCCGCTGGCGCCCCTGTCGGCGTTCGGCCGGGCACGCGTGGACGCCGAGGGCGACGCGATGCCGATCGCGTGGCTGCCCCGGGACGCCCGCTACGTCGAGAAGCTGGCGACGCCGGATGTGACGATTGCCGACATGATCGGCGACATCGATCCGATCCGGGCCGCGAAGAGCGGCCTGCAGCTGGGCAGCGCCCTCTCGATGCACTTCGGCCTGCTGCCGCGGGCGAACCGCGGCATCTTCGCCATCAACGAGCTGCCCGACCTGGCCGGCAAGATCCAGGTTGGCCTGTTCAACATCCTCCAGGAAGGCGACGTCCAGATTAAGGGCTACCCGGTCCGGCTGCCCCTCGACGTGATGATCGTCTTCACGGCGAACCCCGAGGACTACACCGCCCGCGGGAAGATCATTACGCCGCTCAAGGATCGCATCGGCGCCGAAATCCGGACGCACTACATGCACGGCCGCGCCGACGCCATGGCCATCACCGCGCAGGAAGCGTGGGTGGACCGGGGCGGACCGATCGAGGTGCCGCGCTTTGTTCGCGAGATCGTCGAAGAGGTCGCCTTCCAGGCGCGCGGCGAGCGGAAGATCGATCGACGGTCCGGCGTCAGCCAGCGGCTGCCGATCAGCGTCCTCGAAACCGTCGTCTCGAACGCCGAGCGCCGGGCCCTGGTCAGCGGCGAGTCGCCGGTCGTGGCGCGCGTCACCGACATCTACGCGGCGCTCCCGTCGATGACCGGCAAGTTCGAGCTCGAGTACGAGGGCGAAATGAAGGGCGCCGACCACGTGGCCCGCGCACTGGTGCGGGCCGCGGTGGCGACGGTGTTCGACGGGTATTTCCCGAACGGCGATCTGAAGGCGACCACGCGCTGGTTCGACCAGGGCGGTACGCTCAGCCTCGGCGACATGACGCCGTCGGACACGATGGTGGCGCAATCGCGCGAGGTGCCAGACCTGGTCGAGGCCGTGCGCCGCGCGAGCATCGATCCGGACGAGGCGGCGCCGCGGGTGGCCGCCGGCATCGACTTCGTCCTCGAAGGGCTCCACGCGCGCAAGCAGATCAGCCGCAGCGACGAGCGCGGCTACCACGGCACCGAGTCGCCCCGGCGACCGCAGCCTTCTGCCGAGCCCGTGCGGCTGCCGGTGCTGCCGTCCGACGACGAAGACGAGGACGAACGGCGCGGCGGTGGCCGGAAGCGCAAGAAGCAGTACAACTAGGTGACGGTTTCATCACCTGCGTGCGGCCGCATGAACAGGCGGCGAGAACGGGTGATGAAACCGGGGATCACGACAGTCTTGCGGGCTGGTTACGGCGGAATGAGCGCCTCGCGGGGACGAGATGAAGTATCGGTACACCAAGTACATCCCGAGTCTCATCGACGAGATCGACATGGACGATCTCGTGGCGAAACTCTCGGATCTGCTGCTGTCGAGCGGGTTCGGCGACGGGAGCGATCCGTCCGGCGAGGGCGACCGCACCATGCAGGCGCTGCACGACGCCATTCTTGAGGCGCTCTTCAACGGCGGCGTGCTGCCGCCGGATCTCTTCGCGCAACTGTTCGGCGCCAGCGGCGACGGCGAGACCCGGAGCATGCAGGAGCGGTTGGACCAGCTCGAGCAGCTCGTCGAGCAGATCATCGACCGCATGAAGGAGTCGGGCTACATCGCGGCGCCGCCCGATCTGGAGCCCGCGCGGGCCGATCGCGCGCAGGGCACCGGGCCGCGCGAGGGCGAGCCCGGGCACGTCCGCTTCGAGGTCACCGACAAGGCCCTCGACTTCCTCGGCTACCGCGCGCTGCGGGACCTGCTCGGCTCGGCCGGCCACAGCAGCGCCGGGCGCCACGACACGCGGGACCTGGCCACCGGCATCGAGGCCAGCGGGGCGCCGAAGCCCTACGAGTTCGGCGACACGCTCAACCTCGACGCGGTCGCGACCATTCTCAATACCGTGAGGAGGACGGGCGGCCCCTCCGAGGTCGAGTACGAAGACCTGATGGTCGCGCAGGGCGAGTACCAGAGCTCGTGCGCGACGGTGCTGATGCTCGACTGCAGCCACAGCATGATCCTCTACGGCGAGGATCGGTTCACGCCGGCCAAGCGGGTGGCCATGGCGCTGTCGCATCTGATTCGTACGCAGTACCCCGGCGACACGCTCCACGCGGTGCTCTTCCACGACAGCGCCGAGGAAGTCCCGATCCGCGAACTGGGCCGCGTGCGGGTCGGGCCGTACTACACGAACACCCGCGAGGGCCTGCGCGTCGCGCGCCGCATCCTGGAGCGCCAGCGCAAGGACATGCGGCAGATTGTCATGATCACCGACGGGAAGCCCTCCGCCCTCACCCTGCCCGACGGCCGGATCTACAAGAACCCGATGGGCCTCGACCCGGTCGTGATCGGGGAAACCCTCTCCGAGGTCTCCGCCTGCGCGAAGGCGGGCATCATGATCAACACGTTCATGCTGGCCCGTGACTACGACCTGGTGGCGTTTGTCCGCCGGGTGACCGCGATGTGCCGCGGCAAGGCCTACTTCACCACGCCGTACACGCTCGGCGAGTACGTCCTGATGGACTACATGGACAAGAAGACGCGCACGGTGCACTGACGCGAAGGTGACCGCGGCGGCTCGCTATTCAGGGGGCGCCTGCGTGCGTTCGTCGCGCGGCTGGTTCGTCAAGCCGGCCTCGACCGTGCCGACGGCCGCCGCATCGGCCAGCAACATCAAGTCGTCGTAGGCGACCGCATTGGCCGCGCAGGTCCACGGCGTGACGACGACCGCGTCGACCAGCAGGGTAATCAGCCCGATCGCGTAGAACGTCCGCCCGAGCCCGCCCGCATTCGATTGCCCGGCCCGGAGGGCATAGAACCAGATGAACCCGGCTGCCGAAGAGAGACACCAGACACCGAAGATCCTGCCCCGGTGGCCCTTTGAGATTCTCGCCGAGAGCGCCAGCGACTCGCCGGGCGACAGCCCGCGATCGAGCACGGCAAACAGCGCGCACATGTACGCGCACCACACGAGGATCCCCGGAACAATGAGCAAGCTGCCGACGAACGTCAGCACGGTCACCAGCACGCCAGTGCCCCAGGACGGACCGAGACGCGGCAGGCTCGAGAGCAAGTCGGCCACATGCGCCGGACGTCCTCGCACCGCCTTCAGCAGCAGGGCGCACCACCCAATCAGGAGGACCGGGTAGATCAGCAGCATGCTGAAAGCCATCGCAGCCCACGCCCACGCCGGCGGGCTGGGAAGCACCGGTACGAGGACGGGAAGAGTCACCACACTCAAGACCAGTGACGCGGCGATGAGCGGTGCGGGCTGACTGGTGTACGCGGCCCACCCGCGCGAGAGCCAGCCGGCGAGATTCGAACGCGCAGCAGACGATGCATCCATCTCGGTACCTCCCTCTCAACCCGACAGCCTGTCCGGACGGGGCGGAAGTCGCTACGGTCTCTCAGATGGTGGCGGTCGAAGACGCGGTCCGGCGTGAGCGCATCGGCGAGTTCCCCGGCGTACTGGGCATCGGCCGACGCTGCATCGATGAGAACGGGTGCGATACGGCCGCACGAAGGCGTAGAGCGGGGGGCTGCAGATGCGGTAGCTGGAGTCGAGTGCGCGCTGAGCGCTGGCGCCCTCGCCGCCGCCGGACGCGAGGCTGACGCTCCCCTGCGTCGTCGCGAACGCCGAGCCGCGGTCGGAGTGGTGAGGCTCCATGTCTGCGTGCCGGTACGGCACAGATGCTACCGCAACAGCAGCGTTCGTCAACTCGAAAGCGCCGGCAGTTGGGGTCAGACTCGATTGCAATTCGAGTCTGACCCTAACTGCGGGTCGAGGTCAGCAGCCGGTCGATCTCCTCCTCGGTGTTGTAGAAGGATGGGCTGACGCGGATGCGGCCGCCGCGGACGGCGACGGCGATGTTCCGCTCCAGCAGGCGGGTGTGCAGCGCCTGGTTTGCCGCGACGGACCCCGCGGTGAACGACACGATGGCGGATCGTTCCTCCCGCCGGTCAGCCGGCGTCACGACCGTCACGCCCTGCGCGAGAAGGCCCGACAGCAGCCGATCCGTCAGGTCCAGCACCCGCGCGTGAATGGCGGACACGCCGATCTCCAGGATCATCTCGAGCCCCGCGGTCCACGCGTGGAAGAGCGCGTAGGCGAGCGACCCGGTCTCGTAGCGCTGCGCGCCCGGCAGCCAGCGAATCTCGGTCAGGTCGTCCTCGGCCGCGAACATCCCCGGCATGACGGGCCTGATGCGATCCCACGCGCCCTGGCGGACGTAGAGGTACCCCGTGCCGTGCATCCCGAGCAGCCACTTGAACCCCGCGCCGGCCAGCACATCGATCCCATCGTCGACGACGTTGAGCGGCACCACGCCCGCGGCCTGCACGCCGTCGACGACAAACAGCGCGCCGCGATCGTGCGCGATGCGGCTGAGCGCCTTCAGATCGGCGCGGTACCCGGTCGTGTGGCGCACCGCCGCGATCGCCAGCATGCGGGTCCGGCCGTCAACGCGATCGGCCACGAGGTCCGGATCCACGCGCTGGTCGGCCCCGACGGGCACGATCCGCACGTCGACGCCCCGCTCGCGCAGCGCCAGCCACGGGAACGTGTTGTTCCAGTGCTCGTCGGCGGGCAGCACCATGTTGTCGCCGGGTTGCCAGGCATACCCCGCCGCCGCGATGCCGATGCCGGCGCCGGTGCTCGTCACCAGCGCGTACTCCTCGGGCGCGCCGCCGAGCAGGCGCGCGAGGAGTGGTCTCGGTGGTTGCCGCGCGGAAGGCCGCCGGTCCGGGGAGCGCGCGGCCCGATCGAGGTACTCGTCCAGCCGCTCGCGCACGGGCACACACAGCGGGCACTGCGCGGCGTTGTTGAGAAACGTCATGTCCCCGGTGATCGGGAACTGTTGTCGCAGCGCGATGAGATCCATCACGCGCGGGACTGTAGCACGGACTCACCGGCGCCAACGACCGCGCGTCGCGGGGGCGCACGGCCGGGGGGATCTTCCCGGAGCCCCGCTCACACAAGCCGGAAAAACACATCTCCAGGGTCCCGGCGGCGGAAGCGCTGGGTTCCCAACCCAGCGCGGCTTTCGGCCCTTCCGATGCGTTTTTCAGACTGACGCCGATCGGCTTGGTTCGAGGGGCTCGGGAAGACGCCCCGGCCTTGGCCCTCGGCTGTGCCATGAGTGACGGTCGTGGGTGCTCCCGTCGTAGACTGTGCGGGTGAGCACGCACCTGCGATCGGCATTTCTGCTGTTGGCGATCTTCGCGTCGGCCTGCGCGCCGGCGGTCAGCACGCCACGCGTCACGCCGGACGCGAAGCAGGCGGCAGCGTCCGTCCCCGCACGCCTCGACCCGGTCGCTCGCGCGATCGACGCCGTCATGGCGGCCGTCTACCCTCCCGACAAGCCCGGCGCCGCCATCGTCGTCGTGAAGGACGGGCGCGTGCTGCTGCGCAAGGCGTACGGCATGGCGAGCCTGGAACTGCGTGTGCCGATGCAGCCCGGGCACGTCTTCGCGCTGGCCTCGCTCTCGAAGCAGTTCACGGCGGCAGCGATCCTCAAGCTGGCCGAAGAGGGCAAGCTGACGGTAGACGATGACATCACGAAGTTCCTGCCTGCGTATCCGACCCATGGCGCACGCATCACCATCGAGCACCTGCTGACGCACACGTCGGGCCTGAGCGGACTGTCGGAGACCTCGGACCTTCGCGCGGCAGCTGTGCAGGAAAGCCAGCTCATCGACGTGCTCGGCGACTGGGTGAAGGACCTCCCGCCGGACTTCGCACCGGGCGAGCGCTGGGCGTACTCGAACTGGGGATACAGCCTGCTCGGGTCGATCGTGGAGCAGGCATCGGGCATGAGCTACGCCGCCTACCTCGAGCAGCGCCTCTTCGGGCCGGCCGGCATGACGCACACCTTCGTCGGCGATCGCCGGCGCGTCATCCCGATGCGCGCGCCCGGCTACGAGATGCAGGGCGACCAGGTCGTGAACATCCCGCAGATGCGCAGCCGCATCTTCCTGCCGGGCGGCGCGGCCAGCCTGCTCTCGACCGTCGACGACCTCGCGCGCTGGGACGAGGCGCTCGGGGCCGGCCGCATGCTCACGCCCGCGTCGCTCGATCGGATATTCACGTCGTACCGGCTGAAGGATGGCGCGCTCACGAACTACGGCTATGGCTGGGACCTGGGCTCGTACGCGGGCCGCCGCGTCCAGGAACACGCCGGCGGCACGACGGGATTCCTGTCCTACCTGGTGCGCATGCCTGACGACCGCGTGTTCGTGGCGATTCTCTCGAACCGCTCCTTCGTCACCCCGCCGCTGCAGGCCACGGCGCACAGGATTGCCGCCATCGCCGTCGGCGCGCCCATCGTCGAACCGCCCGCTGTCGCGCTCTCGGAGGCGGAACTGGATCGCGTCGTCGGCACCTACCGCGGCAGCGATGTCGGGACGTTCACCGTCACGCGCGAGGGCGCAACAGCCTTCGCGCAGGTCGGCGGCCTCGGGAAGCTGCCGCTCATCCCGACCGGCCCGCTCACCTTCCGCACGTCGACTGTGCTCTGGATGTGGTCGTTCGAGATCGGGGGTGACGGCCGCGCGGCGAGCGCGCGCGTGCGGGAGTGGAAGATCGACGACCTCGCGGCGCGTGTCGATCCGGTGACGCCGGTCCCGCGGCCGATCGTACGCATCGACGCGGCGGCACTGGATGCATGCGTCGGCGAGTATGAATCGCTCAACGGCATCCTGGTGAAGGTGGCGCGCGCGGGCGATCACCTGCTCGTCACGCCGCAGGCGCAGGCGGGCGTCGAGATCTACCCCGTGTCGGCCACGGAGTTCGTCACCACCGACGGCGGCGTTCAGTACACGTTCATCGCGGGAGACGACGGCCGCGTCACCCGATACCTGCGCAGCGCCGGCGGAGCACGGCCGGTGCCGGCACGGAAGATCTACTGAAAGGACGCAATTGGGGTCAGAGCCCGCTTCCGGATGCGTTCCCCGGAACCGGGATCTGACCCCAATTGACTGACCGAGTCCCGAGTCCCAAGCCCCGGATCCCGAGCCCCGAGTCCCGAGTCCCGGACTAGCGCCTCGCCCCTAGTCCCTAGCCCCTACTTCGTCCACCGCCCCATCCACTCCAGGAACGTGCGGTACCAGAGCGCGCTGTTCTGCGGCTTGTTGATCCAGTGCCCCTCGTCGGGGAACACCAGCAGCTTTGACGGCACGCCCTGGCGCTGCAACGTCGTGAACAGCTGCAGCCCCTCGCCCACCGGCACGCGGTAGTCGATCTCGCCGTGAGTCACGAGCGTCGGCGTCCTGAAGTCCTTCGCGTAGGTGTGCGGCGACCACTTCGCGTAGCTCTCCGGGTTGGTCCACGGCATCCCGCCGAGATCCCACTCGGGGAACCACAGCTCCTCGGTCACCCCGTACATGCTCGTCAGGTTGAACACGCCCGCGTGCGACACGATGGCCTTGAAGCGATCGGTGTGCCCGAGGAACCAGTTCATCATGAAGCCGCCGTACGACGCTCCCGCGGCCACCTTCTTCGTGGCGTCCACGTAGGGCAGCTTCTCCGCGTAATCGACGCCCTTCATCAGGTCGTCGAACGGCTTGCCGCCCCAGTCGTTGCTGATCTGGTCGGTGAACGTCTGACCGAAGCCGGTCGAGCCGCGCGGGTTCGGCATGAACACGACGTAGCCCGCCGACGCGAACACCTGCGCGTTCCAGCGGTAGGTCCAGCCGTCGTTCCACGCGCCCTGCGGCCCGCCGTGCACCAGGTACAGCAGCGGGTACTTCACGCCCTCTCTGAACGCGTTGGGCTTAACGATCCATGCCTGGATCGGCGTGCCGCCTGCCCCCGCGTAGCTCACGCTTTCGGCGGGCTTCAGCGCGAAGGTCGCCAGGAACGCCGTGTTGATCTTCGTGACCGGCATGACCCCGGTGCCGTCCGCGTTCGCCCGGTAGATCTCGGCCGGCGCGGTGAGTGACGCGCGCGAGAACACGATCCCCCGGCCGTCCGGCGTCACCTGCACATCGCCGTTGGACCCGTCCTTCAGCACCAGCTTCGGCGCGCCGCCCGCGAGCTCGATTCTGTACACGCGCACCTGCCCGTCCTCCTCCACCGTCGCGTACACGGCTTTCGAGTCCGGCGTGAACGTCCACGCGTCGATCGACCGGTCCCAGTCGGCCGCGACGACCCTGCGCTGGCCGCTCTTCCGATCGAGCAGGTTCAGCACCCATCGGTCGGCCTCGAAGCCAGGGCGCGCCTGCGATCGCCACGAGAGGTACTGCCCGTCGGGCGAGTACTGCGGCCCGCCGTCGGCGCCGGGCGCCGTCGTCAGCTGCTTCGGTTCCGCGTCGGGCGCCGCCAGATCGACGATGAAGATGTCGCTGTTGGTGCTGATGGCCTCGACCTTGTCCGTCTTCTTCGCGAACGCGATTTCCCTGGCGTCCGGCGAGAACGCGTAGTCGTCGGGCCCGCCGAGCGAGAAGGGCGGCACCTCGGTCTTCCCGGGCGTCAGGTCTCGCGGCGGGACCGACTTGTCGACCGGCGCCACAAAGAGGTGGCTGACCCGCGGGCCCTTCCACGCCGTCCAGTGGCGGTACATCAGGCCGTCGGCCAGGTACGCCTTCACCTTGCTCGCGGCCTGTTTCTTCAGCAGCGCCTCGTTGCACGGCGCGTCGCCCACGACGTTGCCGTTGCACTCGGGGAACACGTCCGACACGAACGCGATCCACTTCCCATCGCGCGACCAGGTGACGCCCGACGTGCCGGTGGCGAGCCTCGCCAGGGTGCCGACGGCACTGCCGAACTCCGTCACCATGATCTGCCCGTTGTTCTCCACCCAGGCCAGTCGTTTGCCGTCCGGCGACCAGCGAGGCCGATCGCCTTGCCACGTGTACGGCGACATCTCGCCGGTCACCGAGACGATGCGGACGCTGTTCGCGCGGACGTTGGCGTCGAGGTTCACGTCGGTCTGCACGAAGGCGATGCGCGTGCCGTCGGGCGACAACTGCGGGTCGGACACACGCTTCAGCTTGAGCATTTCGTCCACGGTGAATGCCGGCGGCCCCTGTCCCCAGGCGGCCGGGGCGGCCACCAGCGCGAGCGCCGCGATCAGCAGGACAGACGGCAGACGATGATGGCGAGTCATGTCGAATCTCCCTCTGGATACGAGAACGCGGTTCTGAGTCGTCGCCCTAAAGCCGCGGGCGCCGCAAGGGGTCGGGACGGACGTCCCGACCCCTTGCGGGACAGGCGGCCGTCCCGAGAATAGCACGGGCTTTGCGTAGGAAGGCGTGGAGCGGCAGCGTCCCCCGGAATTGCCGGGCATTCTTCGCTCGGCGCCGCGGAGGGTGGCAGTTTCTGCCATCCGGGGCGCCCCGGAAGGTGGCAAATCGTGCCATGCGTCCGGGCCCCCGGGCGATCTGGGAAGGTTGGAATTGGTGCCATGCGTCCGGGCCCCCGGGCGATCTGGGAAGGTTGGACATCGTGCAAAGCGTCCCGACCCCGGGCGAGGTTGTGCGCGTGCGGGGGAGGCTCTGGACCGTCCTCCACGTCACGCGGCATGAC
>Ga0315287_10003552_pt1 | contig 15043 bp, 11 predicted proteins | sample YL17G11_0_MG_FD_205037 | JGI IMG/M metagenome (GOLD analysis project Ga0315287, IMG submission 205037) | Sediment microbial communities from Yellowstone Lake, YNP, Wyoming, USA - YL17G11_0 | ecosystem: Environmental > Aquatic > Freshwater > Lake > Sediment | place: USA: Wyoming | collected... | reverse complement strand
CCCACTGAGCTGGCGGGCGACCGCCTTGCGGGCCGGGTGATCGAGCGCGTCGAGATCCATGTCGGCGTACGCCAGATGATGGCAGGCTGCCCGCCACAACGCCCGGTGCTCGGTCGGGGCCACGGTTTCGAACCAGTCCCGGGCGCGGCGGCCGTGACCTCCGGTCAGGAGCCGTTCGAAGACGTGGGCCGGCGACGCGTTCACGGTGATCTTCGAGAGGTACTTGCAGCTGATGAGGTACACGTGGTCGACGCGCAGGTCGATCGGTGCCACCTCGTCGCCCGGTGAGCGCTGGCGGCCCGTCCACTCGACCTGGCGGGGCCGGCGCCCGCGGAGCCCGTCGAGGGCGTGGAAGAACGCCCGACCGTTCGCGAAGGCGCGGTCCGCCAGTACCGCCGAGGTGGGGTCGTCCCATCCCTCGACGAGGGCCTGCCACGTGACGTCGTCGACGTTGCGGAGCTCGCCCGGCCGGACCGGGAGCGGGCCCCGCAGGTCATCGCCGAGCATGCCGAGGCCCGTGACGATCTCGGTCAGAGCGGTCCGGTCGGTCACATCGTGACGCTCACGGCCGCCACGGTAGGTGGTGCGGGCCGAGGGCGTCGACTGCTCCGGATAGCTTGTCCCGCCATGGCAGATCCCGCAGCGATGAAGACAACCGTCAACCGCTATGTCGAACGGCACTGCGCCGGCGACATCGAGGGAATCGTCGACAACTTCTCGGCGACCGCGTCGGTGTGGGACCCGGCCGACACCGCTCCCCACGTCGGCCGCGAGGCGCTCCTCGCCTTCTTCGCCGGCACCCACCAGATGGCCGACAAGCTCATCCTGACCATCACCGGGCCGATCCGCTGCGCCGGCAACCAGGCGGCGTTCCCCATGACGGCGGAGAGCCACATCGGCGAGATGAAGCTCGGCGTCGACATCATCGACGTGATGTCCTTCGATGACGACGGGAGGATCGCCGAGATGCGCGCGTACTGGTCGATGGCCGACGCGCGACCCCTGGACTGACACGATTCGTCAACGGCTTCGCGTCTCGGGCCACCCTCGTCCGATGGTGAGGTCCGACCGGCTGCTCAGATGCTGCCGATGGCGGCGAGGACGTCGATCTGGGCGCCGCGCCGGGCCGGCAGCATCGCTGCCATCACTCCCGAGACCACCCCGATGCCGAGGATCAGCGCCAGCTGACCGGGCGGGATGTGGAGGCGGATTCCCTTGTCCGCCAGGGCGGCGATGACGGCCACGGCGATCGACGTGCCGACGACGATGCCGAGGACCGAACCGAACGCCGCGATGATGGCCGACTCCCAGCGGATGGACCGCTTGAGCTGCGAGCGGATCATGCCGACGGCTCGCAGCATGCCGATCTCGCGGGTCCGCTCCAGGATCGACAGCGCCAGCGTGTTGCCGATGCCGACCACGGCGATCACCACCGCCAGCGCCAACAGCAGGTAGATCACCAGGATGAACGAGTTCAGCTGGCTGGTCTGTTCGCGGACGTAGGTGCCGAGGTCGGCGACCGTGGCCGCCTGGGCGATCGGCAGGACGACCTCCTCGACGTCAGCCCGCGACTGCTGCACGTCGGCACCCGCTGCGAGCTTCACATACAGGGCGTTGTCCACCTTGAGCGGCGCCGGCGCGACCTCGTTGAAGTCGTCGAAGCCGAGGAAGTACCCCGACCGGAAGACCGGCTGATCGAACTCGCCGGAGATCCGGTAGGCACGGTCACCGACATCGGCGAACCACATCCGCACGTCGTCGCCCACCTTCCAACCGTTCTTGTCGGCCTCGCTCGTGGACACCAGGATCGTGCCCTTGGCCAGCTGGGCGCCGGCCGGCTCCACCGTGCCGAGGGACACGATGCGGAAGAAGGTCGCCGGATCGACGCCGAGGATGAACGCGTCCTCGCCGGGCGGCCCGGTGAGCCCCGTGACGCCGCGGTCGGTGAGGGAACCGCCGGTGCGGTACTTCTCGGCCACGTCCAACCCCAGCTGCGAGTTGAGCACGCGGGCGGTCGAGAACCGGTTGGAGGTGACGACCTCGACGCCGGGCACGGAGCGGACGGCCTCGGCGACCTCCGGTGCGAGGCCGGTGCCGCCGAAGCCGCCGGCGTCGACGACGAGGTCGGCCTTGATCTGACCACCGAAGGTGTCACCGAAGGAGCCCTTCACCGACGACGCCAGGATCGTGATGATGGCCACCAGGCCCACGCCGATGGTCAGGGTCACGGCGGTGATGGTCGTGCGCTTCGGGTTGCGGGCGGCGTTCTCGGTGGCCAGTCGGCCGGTGACACCCATCACGGCGGGGAGCGGTCTGCCCAGGAACCGGGCGATGCCACCCGCCGCCACCGGCCCGGCGGCGGCCAGGCCGACGAACACAGCGGCAGCCCCTCCGCCGATGACGATCAACGACGGCTGTTCCGCGTTCACGCCCAACAGGATCGCCGCCGCTCCGCCCGCCAACAGCAGCGGGCCGAGGATCTTGCGTGACAACGACAGCCCGCTGCGGTCGATCTGGACGCCGCCGATGGCGGCGATCGGGGGCACGCTGGTGCTCCGGAACGCCGGGATCAGCGCCGAGCCGATGGTGGCGACCATGCCGACGCCGAAGGCGGTGAGCAGCGAGATGGACGTGAGCCTCGGAATGCCGGCCGGCAGGCTGATGAACGAGCCGAGCGCCCCCTTGAGCCCGGTGGCCAGCGCAGCGCCCAGTCCGATGCCGATCACGGTGGCGGCCAGACCGACCGCCGTCGCCTCCAGCACGACCGAGCCCAGGACCTGCCCCCGTGAGGCCCCGACGGCCCGAAGCAGCGCCAGCTCCTGGGTGCGCTGGGCGACCAGGATCGAGAACGTGTTGTAGATGATGAACGCGGCCACGAAGACCGACACGTATCCGAAGAACTGCACGAAGGTGCCGACGATGTCGATCAGACGGCCGACCTGCTGCTGGTTCTCGGCGATGAACTGCTTGCCGGTCCTCGCCTCGGTCCTCTCGGGGAGCACGCTCGAGACGCGGCTGGTCAACTCCTCCTGGGTGACCTCCGCTCGCCGCTCGACTGCGATGTAGGTGAACTGGGCCTGCTGGTTCGACAGCTCCTGCAGCTGCGCGGTGTCCATCAGCGCGATGCGCCCACCGCTCGACTTGGTCCCGTCCTCACCGATGCCACCGATCCCGACGATGCTCAGCGTGGCAGACGCCGCGGTGAACTGCATGGTGAACCGATCGCCGATGGCGAAGCCGAACTCCTCGGCGGTCTTGAAGTCGAGCGCCATCTCTCCCGGTCCGTTCGGTGCCCGTCCCCTGGTGATGCGACCGCCGTTGAGCTTGTCGTTCGATGTCCAGTTGTAGGCGAGGATCGGCGGGCCGAACGCACTGATGCGCCTGCCCTGCTTGTCGAGCATGGCCGGCGTGGTCTGGACGATGCCCTGGGCGTCGGCCACGCCGTCCACGGCCCGCACGGTGTCGAGCACCGAGGCCGCGATCGGCGGTCGGAGCGGTATGGACGAGAAGGGGTTGTCCTGGGCCTGGTCGGATCGGATCACCACCGCGTAGTCCTGGTACGCGGCGGAGATGAGGTCGTTGACGCTGCGGGTCAGCAGATCCGTGAGCGACATCGTCCCCACGATGAACGCCACGCCGATGGCGATGGCGAGGCTCGTCATGATGAGCCGGCGCGTGCGCGCCAGCAGACCGCGGAAGGCGACCCGGATCATCGGCGCATCATGGCCGGGTCACGGTCTTGTCATGGCGGGGTCATCAACGAGCCACGGTGGTCACTCGCTGCCGATGGCCGCGAGGATGTCCTTGTCGGAGGCTCGCCATGCCGGCCACGCGGCAGCGACCACCCCGGCGAGGATGCCGAGCACGACGATGGTGATGATCGTCGTCCACGGCAGGACCGCTTTCAGCTGCGGATCTCCGATGGCGTAGACGAAAGAGATGGCCAACGCGATGCCGATGGCGAGGCCCAGCACGGTGCCGAGCACCGAGACGATGGCCGACTCCCAGCGGATCGTCCGGCGGAGCTGTGTCCTGCTCATGCCGACGGCTCGGAGCAGCCCGATCTCACGGGTCCGCTCGAACACCGACAGCGACAGGGCGTTGACCAACCCGATCACGGCGATGATCACAGCGAGGCTCAGCAACGCGTAGATGAAGGTGAGGAACAGGTCGAACAGCTCGGTCTGCTGCTTGGCGTAGTCCGCGATGTTGGTGACCTGGGCCAGCGGATTGCCCGCGAGGGCATCGCCCAGCGCGGAGCGGAGCTGATCCGCGCTGGTTCCCGTCGCGGCCTTCGCGAACAGCGTCCGGTCGACGTTCGACGCCGGCACCGCGTTCTTCTCGAAGGTGGCGAGGTTGAGGTACATGGCTTGTGGGCCGACCTGGTTCTCGAACAGCCCGACGACCTTCCAGGTCTGGGGTCCCGAGGTGCTGAAGGTGGGAGCGGTGTACGCCCGGACGGTGTCGCCGACCTTCCAGCCGTTGTCCGACGCGTACTGCTTGCGGACCAGCACCTCGCCGTCACCGGGTTCGGCCCCCGCCGGGTCTCGTTCACCCAGGTCGATCAGCGAGAGGTAGGTCGAGGGGTCGATGCCGGCGACCAGATCGTCGACGCCGACGGGGATGCCGTCCTTGTTGTCGGTGCCCTCGGCCGAGCGGGCGTCATCGGCGCCCTTGCCGTTGAGGAGGCGGACCTGGGTGAGCCGGAGCTCCGCCAGCGCGCCCACCTGGGGCAGGGCGCGGAGCTCGTCGGTGAGCGCCGGGCTGAACCCGGCGTTGAAATCGCCGGGATCGACGATGGCGTCGAGCTTCGAGAAGCCCTGCTGGTTGGCGGTGTCCAGCAGTCCCTTGATCGATGATGCGAGCACTGCGATCACCATGATGAGCGTGACCCCGATGGTGAGCGCGACGGCGGTGGTGATGGTCCGCTTCGGGTTGCGCGATGCGTTGTCGGTGGCCAGCCGGCCCGGCGTTCCGAACGCCGCCCTCACCGGTGCGCCGATGAGCCGGGCGAGCCGGCCGGCGAACACGGGGCCGATCACCACGACGGCGACCATCAGCAGCGCAGCGCCGACGCCGACCCAGATCAACGGGTCCTCGAACGCCTCGAGGTCGGCTGCGGAGACGAGGCCGATGCCGGCCAGCAGGAAGATGCTGCCGAACACTTTTCGGGACCACGAGAGCTCCGAGCGGTCCACGCCCAGCTCGCCCAGCGCTGCGATGGGCGGGACGCGGGTGGCCCGGACGGCCGGGAGCAACGCCGAGATGACCGTGAGGATCACGGCGAGGACCAGGCCCTCCAGCACGATGCCGGGGGTGAGGGTGTCGGTCCGATCGATGCCGAGCAGCGATCCGAGCCCGACGGCGATCCCCTGGCCCAGCACGACGCCGATGATCCCGCCGATCACCCCGGTGATGACCGCTTCGATGAGGATGGAGCCGAGGACCTGGCGCCGGTTGGCGCCGATGGCTCGAAGCAGCGCGACCTCGCGTGTCCGTTGGGCGGTGACGATGGAGAACGTGTTGTAGATCACGAACGCCCCGACGAAGAGCGCGATGTAGCCGAACACCACGACGAAGGTCGTGAACTGGGAGAGCCCGGTGCTGATCTGGTCGACCTGCTCGTCGACGTAGGTGGCTCCGGTGATCGCCTCGGTCTGCGCGGGGAGCGCCTCGGCGACGCGGTCGCGGAGCTCGTCCTGGGACACACCGTCGTCGGCTGCGATCCGGATGCTGTCGAACTCCCCGGGGCTTCCGGCGAGCTGTTGGGCATCGGCGGTCGTCATCTCGAACACCGTCGCCAGCGTCGCCTCGGTCCCGTCGGGTCCGATCCCACCGATCCCGACGATCGTGAACGGCGTCGGTTCCGTGCTGCCCGACGTCCCCGCCACCATGCGGATCGTGTCGCCGATCGCCAGCTTGGCGGACTCGGCCGTCTTGAAGCTCACCACCACCTCGCCGGAGGCGGCCGGGGCACGTCCCGACGTCACCTTCACGCCCGAGAGATCGAAGTCCTCCAGCCAGTTGTTCACGATGGTGGGCGGTCCGAACGACGACCCGATGCGTTTGTTGTTCCTGTCGACCGGGATGGCGTCGGCGGAGATCGACCCACCGACCACGCGCACGCCGCCGACCTTGCCGATGTCGTCGACCAGCTCCGCCTTCAATCGGACGCGTCGATCGCCGGCCCCACCTCCGTCGTCGGGGATCTTCGTGGTGGAGCGGACCAGGACCGAGAGGCCTTTGTCGGAGAGGCTCACGACCTCGGTGATCGACGAGGTCAGCGAGCTCGACAGCAACAGGGTGCCGGTGACGAAGGCCACACCGAGGACGACCGACAGGCTGGTCGCCAGAAGTCGCCACTTACGCGTCAACAGCCCCTTCAGGGCAACCTTGAACATCAGTCGCCCAGGGCCTTCATCCTGTCGAGCACCGACGCGGCCGTCGGGTCGGCCATCTCGTCGACGATCCGACCGTCAGCGAGGAAGAGCACCCGGTCGGAGTACGCGGCGGCGTTCGGGTCATGGGTGACCATCACGATGGTCTGGCGCAACTCGTCGACCGCCTTGCGCATGAAGGTCAGGATCTCGGTGCCGGTCCGGGAATCGAGGTTGCCGGTGGGCTCGTCGGCGAAGATGATCTGCGGACGGCTGGCCAGCGCCCGGCCGACCGCGACGCGCTGCTGCTGGCCACCCGACAGCTCGCTGGGGCGGTGGTCCAGGCGATCGCGCAGGCCGATGGTGTCGATCACGGTGTCGAGCCAGGCCTGTTCGGGCTTGCGCCCGCCGAGGTCCATCGGCAGCGTCATGTTCTCGAGCGCGGACAGTGTCGGGATCAGGTTGAAGGCCTGGAAGATGAAGCCCACCTGGTCACGGCGGACCTGGGTCAGCGCCTTGTCGCTGAGGCTCGACAGGTCGACGCCACCGATGCTCACGACGCCGGCGCTCAGGCGGTCGAGGCCGGCGAGGCAGTGCATCAGCGTGGACTTGCCGGAGCCCGACGGGCCCATGATGGCGGTGAACTGGCCGCGGCCGAACTGCGCGGAGACGTTGTCGAGGGCGACGACCTGGGTGTCACCCGATCCGTAGATCTTGCTGGCGCCGACGGCTTCGGCGGCGATGGTCGAGACGGCTGCGGCGGTGTCGGTCACGGTGACCTCCTGGGTCGGTCGGCATCGAGGTCGTCGCAGCCGTGGGGATGGGCCGTCTGGGGTGGCGTGGCGGCGCGCGGCGAGGCTGACGACCGGAAGACGTCGAACCCTATCCGAGACTCGACGGGCGTCCTGCCAGGGGATCGGGTGTGTTCGGCTGCGTTCCGGCCCGCCCCGAGCCGCTGCGGCCCTACGCTGCCCGCTCATGAGCATCGCCAACCGACGGGCCGGGGGTCTGGCCGCACTCCTCGGAAGTGCCGGCCTCATGCACTTCGTGAAACCCGACTTCTTCGACCCGATCGTGCCGAGGTGGATGCCGGGGGCGCCGCGGACGACGACCTACGTCAGCGGAGCGGTCGAACTGGCCGCTGCCGCGTTGGTCGTTCCCACCGCCACCCGCCGCCTCGGGGGCCTCGTCGCGGCGTTGACCCTGCTCGGGGTGTATCCGGCGAACGTGCAGGCGGCGCTCGACGGCGGGATGAAGGGGGCCGCCCCGCCGTTCGACAGCGCTCTGGCGGCCTGGCTCCGCCTGCCGCTGCAGCTCCCGATGATCGCCCTCGCCCTCCGGGTCCGCCGCGAGGCGGGCTCGGCGAGCTGACGCTGCTCAGCGGCCGAGCAGGCCCGTGCGCTGCTTGCGGGGAGGGAACGCCGAGGTGAGCGTGGCCTGGTCCCATCCCCCCGGCACCTCGCCGAGCGCGGCGTAGCGGTAGAGGGCGGTCTGGAAGATGACGCTCATGGCGCTGGTCGCGCACGCGATCACGCCGATCCACAGCGCGGCGACCACGATCGTCGCGACGAGCACCGCGGCGTTGCCGGAGATGGCTCCGACGATCACCACCGGGACCGCGGCGAGGAAGCCGACCAGCCCGATGATGCCGATGCCGACGTTGCCCATCACCCGCTCGCCCCAGGTGCGGGTGAACAGGTCCTTGGAGCGGGTCAACGCCTGACGCACGCCGACCCCTTCGATCACCAGGATGGGCAGCACCAGGTAGGTCACCAGTGACCAGGCGATGCCGGCAACGGCGGTGACGATCCTGCCCAGGATCCCGCTGTTCTCCTGGATCTGGCGCAGGATCATCGACACCGTGCCGGAGATGATCCCCCAGCCGAGGATCTGGGGAAGGTGCGCGTTGGCGCCGGCGAGCGCGCTGTCGATCGACGGGTCACCGCCGGAGAGCCGCTCGTTGGCCGCCGAGACCAGCGCGGCGTTGAAGTAGACCGAGATGCACGCCAGTGCGATGTAGCCGAGCGCGCCGAGCGCCCAGCTGACCGGCGAGAGGTGGAACGTGCCGCCGGAGCGGTCGCCCGTGACGAGCGCGCCGGCGACGAACAGGCCGATGGTCACCAGCGTCGCCAGGAACGACAGCAGAGGCAGCACCATGAGCGAGGTCGTGTCCCGGAGGACGCGCCATGACGCCTTGGCCAGCGCCATCGATGTCTGCAGTCGGCTCATGTCGCTCCCGTGGTCGGTCCCCCACCCGGTCGTGTCATCGACACGGCCGAGCCCGCGGTTGAGCAAAGGATTACGGTGCCGCCGATGCGTCGCCTCGGGGGTTCGATCGCCATCGGTTGTTGCGTGCTGTCGGTGGCGGTGACGTTTCCGGCATGCTCGTCGGACAAGACGTCGACGGCGGCTGGCGGGCCGCCGACGAGCCCGTCGGCGCCGCCGTCGGCGGCCGCTGCTCCGGTCGAGCCGTCGTCGGTCGGGGTCGACCTGGCCGACCAGGACCGGTGTGATCCGCTCGTGCCGGCCCGGTGCCTCCTGCCGTTCCCCAACGACCACTTCACCGTCGACGATCCGAACACGCCGACGGGCCGCCGGGTGTCGTTCGTGGCGGATTCGTTGCCCGCCAACGCGGCCGGCACCCACATCGACCCGACCGATCTCGACCGGGGCGACGGGTTCAGCCCCGGCGCGACGATGATCGCCGAGGTCCCCGACGTCGACCTGGCGGCGTCCGGCGCACCGACCCTCGTCGATGCCGCCCGCTCGTTGGAGGTGAGCTCGTCGATCGTGGTGTGGGACGCCACCTCGTCGACGCGGATCCCCGTGTGGTCCGAGCTCGATGCCAACGCCGATGACGGCGAGGTCCCGGCGCTGCTCCTGCACCCGATGCGCAACTTCGTCGACGGTCACCGGATCGTGGTCGGGTTGCGTTCGCTGCGACGGGCCGACGGTTCGGAGCTCGCGCCCACGGCGGCGTTCGCCGCCTACCGGGACGGCCAGCGGCTGACCGACGCCGTCTTCGAAGCCCGTCGACCGGCCATGGAGGCGGTGTTCGCCGCGCTGGGTGACGCGGGAGCGCCGCGGTCGACGCTGCAGCTGGCCTGGGACTTCACCGTGGCCAGCACGGCGGACCTGACCGGCCGGCTCGTGTCGATCCGGGACCAGGCCTTCGCCGAGCTCGGCACGGCAGCGCCGGCGTTCCACGTCGACTCGGTCACGGACCACCCCGACCCCCGGGTGCTCCGCCAGGTCGACGGCACCTTCGACGTCCCGTTGTTCCTGACCAACGGCGGCGAGCCCGGCGGCCGGCTCGTCCTCGGCGCCGACGGCGCCCCGCAGCGCCAGACCGGCGTGTTCCACGCCGCCTTCCGCTGCGCCATCCCCCCCAGGGCCGCTGACGAACCGGCCCGGATGTCGCTGTATGGCCACGGCCTGTTCGGAGACGTCGGCGAGGTGGAGTCGTCGCTGACCCGGGACATGGCGGCCACCTACGACATCGTCTACTGCGCGACGAACTGGTACGGCATGACCGAGGCCGACGTGCCGACGGCCGCGGGGATCCTCGGTGACATGTCGGGGTTCGGCGCCATCCCCGACCGACTCCACCAGGGCCTGCTGTCGTTCCTGTTCCTCGGTCGGCTGATGACCCACGCCGACGGCTTCGGATCGAACGCCGCGTTCCGGGTCGCGGGCCGCTCGGTGCTGCGCAGCGACGAGCTGTACTACGACGGCAACAGCCAGGGCGCGATCCTCGGCGGCCCGTTGACGGCGGTGTCGTCGGACGTGAAGCGGTCCGTGCTGGCCGAGGCCGGGATGAACTACTCGCTGCTGCTCGACCGCAGCGTCGACTTCGACGACTACCTCGCCATCTACCGGCCCGCGTACCCGGGCCGGTACGACCGGATGATGGGCCTCCAGCTGGTCCAGTTGCTCTGGGACCGCGCCGAGACCAACGGCTACGCCAACCACATCACGTCGGATCCGCTCCCCGGCACACCCGTCCACGACGTGCTGCTTCTGGGCGCGGTGGGCGACCACCAGGTCACCGAGTTCTCGCTGCGGGTCGAGGCGGCAACGCTCGGCGCCGCGGCGAGGCTGCCCCTGGCCGGCGATGGTCGCACGGTGCAGCGCGATCCGGGATTCGGGCTCGATCCCCTCGACGACACCCGCCGCCGCGGCTCGGCCTACTTCCTGTGGGACACCGGTTCTCCGCCGTCACCGATCACCAACACCCCGTCGCGTACGGGCCATGACCCCCACGACGACACCCCGAACATCGCCGAGGTGCAACAGATCAAGGACTCGTTCTGGCACCCGGACGGACATGTCGTGGACCCGTGCCCGGCCGGAGCGCCGTGCACGGCCGCGGTCCCCGCCGCCAACGCCGACGGCTGAACGGTTCGTCTGCCGGCACGGCTCAGGAGCGGTGGCGTTGCTCACGGAGCCCCGCGACGTCGGTCACACGGATGCGTCCACGGCCGAGCTCGACCAACCCCTCGTCGCGCAGCGCCCCGAGCGCCCGGCTGACCGACTCGCGCGAGATGTGCAGCCACGCCGCCAGCTCCTCACGGCCGAGCGCCAGGTCGGCGTCACCGGACGAGTCGACGAGCTCGGCCAGGCGCTGTCGCACCCGATCGGGGATCGTCCCGCTGGACCGGACCATCTGGGCGTCGTTGAGTGAACGGAGCCGCGCGGCCAGCTGCTCGAGCATCGCCCAACCGAGCACCGGACGGGCGGTGATGAGGTCGCGGAGCTCGTGGTTGGCGATGCGGACCAGCTCGCAGTCGGTCGCGGTCACCGCAGTCGTCGACCGTCGGCCGTTGTCGATGGCCGAGAGCTCGCCGAGCAGCTCTCCGGAGCGGGCCTCGCCGAGTTGCAGCTCGGTGCCGTCGGGCCGGTGCCCGGTGACGTGCACCCGGCCGCTCACCACGGCGTAGGCGGCACCGCCGGCGTCACCGGCGTAGAAGAGATGGTGGCCGCTGCGTTGGTGTTCCCGATGGCCGATGGCGCACAACGCGCCCCAGTCCTCGGGCGTGATCACGGTGCCGCAGGTCGGGCGGCGGACGGCCCGGCCGCCTGGGCGGCGACGGCGGCAGCTGCGGCGGCGGCCGCCGCGGGATCGCCGAGGTAGCGCTGGGCGATGGGCAGGGCCTCGATCGGCCGGGCCTGATCGTCGAGCTCGTAGCGCAGGGGCATCCCGGTCGGGATGTTCAGCTCGGTGATGTCGTCGTCGGACACCCCGTCGAGGTGCTTCACGAGCGCCCTGAGGGAGTTGCCGTGCGCCACCACCAGGACGGTGCCGAACTGGCGGAGGTCCGGGACGATCGTGTCGAACCAGTACGGCAGCATCCGGGCGACGACGTCCGCCAGGCACTCCGACACCGGGAGGAGATCGGCGGGGATGGACCGGTACTGGGGGTCATGGTTGGGGTTGGACGGGTTGTCGGCGGCGATGGGCGGCGGCGCGGTGTCATAGGAGCGTCTCCACACCTTGACCTTGTCCTCGCCGTACTGCGCGGTGGTCTCGGCCTTGTTCTTGCCGGTGAGCTCCCCGTAGTGGCGCTCGTTGAGCCGCCAACTCCGGCGGACGGGGAGCCACAGCCGGTCGATCGAGTCGAGGGTCAGCTGCGCGGTGCGGATCGCACGCTTCTGCAGTGACGTGTGGAGCACCTCTGGGCTGACCCCGGCCTCGGCCAGGGTCACCCCGGCCGCCGAGGCCTCGGACCGGCCCTCGTCGGTGAGGTCGCAGTCGTACCAGCCTGTGAAGAGGTTGAGTCGGTTCCACTCGCTCTGCCCGTGGCGCAACAGGATCAACGTGTTCGGCTGGCTCGGATCCGGTCCTCGTGTCGACATGCCCCGAGGGTAGAGGACGCCGACCTCGCTGGGCGAGGCCGGACGTGACGAGCGTCACCCTGTTGAAACTTGCACATCAGACACTCAAGTTTTATCTTTGCGCATGGCCCAACGAAGTGGCATCTTCCGATCACCTCGATAGGCTGCACCGTCAATCGGCGTCAGTTGACGCCCACCAGAGCACCACATCCGCTGGACGACTCGTCCGCTGGAACGGAGAACCCATGCCCAAGGCAGTAGGAATCGATCTCGGCACCACGAACTCGGTCGTGAGCGTCCTCGAGGCCGGCGAACCGGTCGTCATCCCCAACTCGGAGGGCTCCCGGACGACCCCGTCGGTCGTCGCCTTCGCCAAGGACGGCGAGGTCCTGGTCGGCGAGGTCGCGAAGCGTCAGGCCATCACCAACCCGGATCGCACGATCCGCTCGGTGAAGCGCCACATGGGGACGTCGTGGTCGATCGACATCGACGGCAAGGCCTATCGCTCCCAGGAGATCTCGGCCCGCACCCTCATGAAGCTGAAGCGCGACGCCGAGGCGTACCTCGGTGACTCGGTGACGCAGGCCGTCATCACGGTTCCCGCCTACTTCGACGACGCCCAGCGCACCGCCACCCAGGAGGCCGGCCAGATCGCCGGGCTCGAGGTCCTGCGCATCATCAACGAACCGACGGCAGCGGCGCTTGCCTACGGGCTCGACAAGGACGTGGAGGACCAGACCATCCTCGTGTTCGACCTCGGCGGCGGCACCTTCGACGTCTCGCTGCTCGAGATCGGCGACGGCGTGTTCGAGGTCAAGGCCACCCATGGTGACACCGAGCTCGGTGGCGACGACTGGGACCAGCGGGTCATCGACTGGCTGGTCGAGACCTTCAAGGGCGAGAACGGCGTGGACCTCGGCAAGGACAACATGGCGTTGCAGCGGCTCAAGGAAGCCGCCGAGAAGGCCAAGGTCGAGCTCTCCCAGGTGCAGCAGACCCAGATCAACCTGCCGTTCATCACGGCGACCGATGCCGGACCGCTGCACCTGGACTACTCCCTGACCCGTGCCAAGTTCCAGGAGCTGACCGCCGATCTGCTCGATCGCTGCCGGGTGCCCTTCGAGCAGGCGATCAAGGACGCCGGCATGACCAAGGAACAGGTCGACCACATCATCCTCGTCGGCGGTTCCACCCGCATGCCCGCCGTGCAGGAGATGGTGACCGGCTTCACGGGCAGTGATCCGCACAAGGGCGTGAACCCCGACGAGGTCGTCGCCATGGGGGCCGCCATCCAGGCCGGCGTGCTCAAGGGCGACGTGAAGGACATCCTCCTGCTCGACGTCACGCCGCTGTCGCTCGGCATCGAGACCAAGGGCGGCGTCATGACCAAGCTCATCGAGCGCAACACGACCATCCCCACCCGCCGCACCGAGGTGTTCACCACCGCCGAGGACATGCAGCCCTCGGTGGAGATCCACGTGCTGCAGGGCGAGCGTGAGATGGCCAACTACAACAAGACCCTCGGCAAGTTCCAGCTCGTCGATCTTCCGCCGGCGCCACGTGGCGTCCCGCAGATCGAGGTCACCTTCGACATCGACGCGAACGGCATCGTGAACGTCGCCGCCAAGGACCGTGCCACCAACAAGGAGCAGTCGATCACGATCACCGGGCAGTCCTCGCTGTCGAAGGATCAGATCTCCCAGATGGTGAAGGACGCCGAGTCCCACGCCGAGGAGGATCGCAAGCGCAAGGAGGAGGCGGAGGTCCGGAACCAGGGCGACACGCTCGTGTACCAGACCGAGAAGCTGCTCCGTGAGCAGGGCGAGAAGATCTCCGGCGACGACAAGGTGCAGGTCGAACAGGCGCTCGCCACGTTGAAGGAGGCCCTGACCGGCACCGAGAACGAGAAGATCTCCGTCGCCACCGAGGGGCTGATGATCGCGAGCCAGAAGTTCGCCCAGCAGCTCTATGACCAGGCGGCCCAGGACGGCAACTTCGCCCAGCCCACCCAGTCGTCGGGCGCCGACGACGCAGAGGTCGTCGACGCAGAGGTCGTCGAGGACGATCAGTGACCGACCACCGGACTGCCGGGGACCCGGGCCCCGAGGACGAGATCGTCACCGGCAACCGGGACGGCGTCGTGTCCGAGGCCATCGACACCGCTGGCCCGGCCGATGACGTCGACGAGGTCGATCTGACCGACGCGCAACAGGCCGGGTACGGCAGCTGTGAGGAGGCGCTCGAGGAGGCTGTGACGTCACTGGAGCGGGTCACCGCCGAGCGCGACGAGTACCTCGAGATCGCCCGGCGGGTCCAGGCCGATTTCGAGAACTTCCGAAAACGGGTCGAGGCGCAGCGGGCGGAGATCAGCGAACGGGCCGCCGAGCGGCTCGTGGCGGACCTCCTCCCGGTGCTCGACGCGTGCGAGGCCGCCCTCACCCACGGCGATGACGGCGTCGGCGCCATCTACTCGGCCCTCGAGGGCATCCTCTCCAAGCAGGGGCTGGCCCGGGTTGCCGAGGTCAGCGTCTCGTTCGATCCGACGGTTCACGAGGCCGTGCTCAGCGAGCCCGGCGACGAAGCCGGGCCGATGGTTGCCGAGATCATGCGCAGCGGCTACCTCTGGAACGGGCGTGTCGTGCGACCCGCCATGGTCAAGGTCAGGGGCTGACCGGGCGGAGAAGGTCAGGGGCTGACCGGGGTCGCCCGCCGAGTGCCGGAAGGAGGTGAGTCGCGATGAGCGTGCAACGTGAGTGGTTCGAGAAGGACTACTACGCCGTGTTGGGGGTCTCGAAGGAGGTCAGCCAGAAGGAGGTCACCGCGGCCTACCG
>Ga0315287_10003551_pt1 | contig 15043 bp, 18 predicted proteins | sample YL17G11_0_MG_FD_205037 | JGI IMG/M metagenome (GOLD analysis project Ga0315287, IMG submission 205037) | Sediment microbial communities from Yellowstone Lake, YNP, Wyoming, USA - YL17G11_0 | ecosystem: Environmental > Aquatic > Freshwater > Lake > Sediment | place: USA: Wyoming | collected... | reverse complement strand
CCATTCTTCAGAGTCAAATGAGTATTGATGTCCATGGGGCCCTCAGTTTTTCTATCTGTACCTACTTAATTTCCAGCACGGGTAGACGGTATACCTCTTTCCTCTTCTGCTGCTCCGCAGGAGAAAAGGGAGTCGTGTCGTGCCGTCTGTGACTCTGGCGGATCAGCTGACGGTACGCCTGACGGTACGCCTCCGTGCCCTTCTGCGGTCCCGCAGGTGTTATCTCTGGTTTTATCTCTGGTTCTACTTTACTCGGCGCGCTCTCGGCATTCACGACGCCCACGGTCCTGGTCGACCTTCGGATCGCTTCCCGTTCCATCCCAAAGACATTCTGGAAACTGATATTACGCGGAAGCTTGCTCGGCATAGTAGGAAGCGTCAATGGAAGTCTGAAGAACGTGATGCTCTTGATGAGCATCTGGAACGAGAAGCTCGACGCCATCTGCATCTCGGCTGCGTAGTTCTGATTGTGGCTCATTATGTATCCATTAGCGATGATCTGATCGTAGTAAATGCTAACAAGCTGCTTGTTCCGCGCGAGCTTGGTGCCCCGGAGCAAGTTTTGATAAAGCAAATGCATGCTGGTGCGCCACTCGTCTTGAAACGTATTGAGCAATTGCCCAGAGAAAACAAAAACTGGAGGGGCCGACCCGAAGAAGAAAGCGACGTAATTGTCACCCACGGTCTCAGAGATCTGGGCTTTCTCCGAAAAAGATTCTTGGATATTCTGCAAGAGAAAGTCAATATAGCCCAGGCCCGAATTGCCATTGGTCATAATGGCTTTGGACAGCCGAGTCATGTGAGGGTCAGATCCAAAGGTCTTCAGAATGAATGCATCCACATCCCCTGAAATGGGAATGGCCAGGCGGGCCATTGTCTCGTTGGTATTGGGGTTGGTGTTGTAGCGTTTGGAGATCCCGGGATACTTTGCAAACGTCCCGCGATCGCGAGAATTGCCGTAGTAAACATAGTCATTCTTTCCACCCAGAAGATTACGACCATCTTTGATTCTTCGAAATGAATGTTCCTGTTTCGGGAGAGAGACAGTCACACCACGAGATTGCTTCCACATCGTCTCGCGAGCAGGAACCATTTCACCAGCTTGCCCGGCTAGCTCAGCGAGCCGATCAATGAGCTCCTGTGAGACCAATGGCTTATTCGGATCTAGCGGCACTACCCCAGCTTGGCTGATGGGCTCCATCCCTTGAGCCAGCTGTTTTGAAACCCGCGCCGTATCAGGGTCTAGCAGAGGAGGTGCTGGGGTAGGCGGCTGATTGATGGGCAGTCCAATTATTGGATTGGTAGAAGGAGTTGCAGCAACTTCTGGGGACACAGGCCCAACACCTAACGCTTCGCCTAGCGTTCTCTGAGGTGTATTCGGATTCTGCAAACCAAGGGCCTTCCAAAGTGGACGCCGAATAGACCCTCCGTCAGTTCCACTGGGAGTATCTTGAGTAACCGCTGGCTCTGTCGATGCAGGTGATTGCGAAGTTTGCGACTCAACCCGCTGCGACGCTTCAGGAATAATTAATTGCTGCCCCTCCGTCCCACCTGCGCGAGCTTTACCAGATGCCGCGGCCTGTTGTTGGGCTCGTTTGCGCTCTGCAATTTGTTTCTGTCGAGACAACGCTAGAAATTTATCAACTGGCATTCGATCCGCTCCCGTCCGAATCCGTGTCCGTAATCGGCAATAGTCCAGTCTCGTGAAAGACGTAGTAAGCCCGATCGATCAACCCTGGCATCTGCAGATCAGGCGTAACGCCGCGCTTGTACGAAGTCACGATCTGCTCGTTGATCTCGACGATCAGCGGGATCGCGCAACAAGGGATAAGCTTGGTGCGGGCGTACTTGTTCATGGGTTCCCCTGGAGGAGTTGAGCTTGAGTTACCCAGTTACCGAATTGAGTCACCGCTTTATCGAATCGATCGACTACCTCAGGCTCTCCGGTGATACTCTTGGTCGGCTTGGGCTCCACCGTGGACGGTTGAATCGGAATCGCCCCAGTTCGTTCCCCCACTGCCCGAACGGCATACGCTCTGTAAGCCTCGGCAGCTGGTCCTTCGCGCTTGTAGGCTTTTCTCTCTACATCAAGCATCTGATTCATCGTCTCTTGGGCCGTTCCAGAAAAACCTTCAGGCAAGAACATGCGGGACAACCCGACCATTGTCTCTTTTTGCTTGTCCGTCGCTCCTAAGAACCCCTCCTTGATCTGTTTGGTCGCTTTCTTGGTCGCTGCCCCCGTTTTAGGATCAAGCATCAGTTCGTCCATAACTCGATTCGCGTGTTCCTTCTCCTTGTCCGTCCCTGAAAGCGATCGCGAGACGAGCAACGAAAGCATTGCTCCTTCGGGGCCTTTGTCAGCCCCCATTGTTGCTGTACCGATGTCGCGAGAAGACTTAAAAAACTTTTCAAACGCTTCACGGCCTTCTTGAGGAAGAACAGCATATTTAGCAGTCAGCTTACGCTTTGCCGATGCTCCCTTATCATAAGCTTTGTCCCCCGACAATATCCGACCTACCCACTCCTCTCCTTGCTCAAACCAAGTCTTATCCTCCTTCAGAACGCCAGCATCGTAGAGCGCAAGTGAGGTTTGCTTTTCCGTGTCTTTAATTGCCTGTTCGCCCGTCTTGATGTCAAAGGTCTGAATCAATGTCTCGACATCACCCCCGGCTTGCAGGGCTTTCTGAGCGTTGGGATTGACGCTGTCCTGGATGGTCTTCGCGATCCATGGATCGATAAAATTGGATTGATCCAGGATCCGCTGCGCCGCTCCTTCCCCTAACCCAGCAGAGGTGAGTTCCTTTTTCACGATCTGCCTAAGATCATCGACATTGATCGTGTTCCCGTTCTCCCCACGTGTCGAAGCAACCTGAACCAATTTCGACTTGATGCTACTCAAGATAGCCACCGGTGGCCCACTGCCAGGAGAACCTGCAATGGCCGAAACCATATTTCTACTGGCTTGCAAGTAAGCATCGTCGCTCATCTCGACCGCAGTTTCGATGGCCTTCAAAGTGGGTCGCGCGCTCATAATAGCGTTTCGCACTTGATGGATTTTCGACCGTACTGCATCCGCCGATAGACCTCCACGAGATACAACAGACTCTTTTGCGCCACGATTCCCCAATAAAAATCGTCCCACGTTTGTCTGCAACTGTTGAGGCCAATGCTGTTCCCCGGAAAAAGCAATGGCATTTCCGCCTTTTTGCTCCCATTCCGAAACAGTTCCCGATCGAACCAAGGACTGCCACTTGTCCTCGTCCCCAAACATGCGCCCAGCGATCCGCCCCTCTTCTTCCGAAAGAAATTGGTCTCCAGTCCTACGATTTGCTGTGCGGGAGATCAACTCATTCTGGTTCGTTTCTACCCCCTCACGCATGCTCTTCATGAAGTCAGAGCTCGCCGAAGCAGCGACTCCTGCCAGAGGCACCCGGCTCAATCCTTTTACCTCATCGGCGTCCCGCTGAATCTGGCGTGCTTCTTCGTCAGCGCGGATCAAATCGATCTGTGACATTTTCATGGGAGCCTGCCACCAGCGCTTGGCCTCTCTCCAATACCCCTTGAGGCGATTACTTCGAATCTCCCTTTCTTCGCCTAGTTGATCACTTAATCCCAGAGATTCTCGATACTGCTGACCCTTTTTGATATCCAGGCTCTCTTGCTCAAACGCCTGTGCTCTCTTGGCATAATCAGGGTTGGTCCACTTCTGCAACAAAAGCTGAGCTTCATCTGTGTTGCCGCCAGCCATAGCGGTAGCCGCAGCAAATTGCCCAATGCCCTGATGCTTCTGTAACCCTTGAAACAACTGGTATCGGAGGAACTCAGTCTTTGCTGGGGTGAGCGTCTGGGCCAAGTCGGACTGGAACTCGCGCATCCGCGCCATGATCCGGAGCATCTCATCCGGGACGTCAGAACCTCGGAGCTCTCGCCCTTCGGACTTGGCCCGAGCCTCCGCGGCCTTTTGTGCAACTTCCGGAAGGTTCTGCGCGCCCTGACCAGCGATTTGGCCCATGTCCAGAGCGCCGCCCTGGAGCATCTTCCGGATCTTTTCCTTGTCGAGACTGACCTTTCCTCCAGCTCCTGCACTGAGCAAAGAAGGCACAAGATAGGGCATGACGCCTGACGCGAACCCAACTTGGCCCTCTGTGAGCGTTTGGCTCATGTCGCCGAAGAGCGCCTGCTGGGTCTCGCTGAACGTCCCGCGTAACATGCGCGCCTGTCCCAGAGCATGCACGCCGGCGAGCTGCCCGACGGCCGGAGTGAGCCCGGCGGCAACCGCGCGCTGCGCCCCGGGAGCTCCACCCTGCTCCATCGCCTGCCCGCGGGTCATCCCGGCCATGCGCGACCAGGTGTTCATGCTCTGCAGGGCGTTCACGCCCTGGTCGGTGGACAATCCCATCGTCCTCATCTGGCCTAACTCGCGTAAATTATTACGAAAGTCTGGGTCACCAGTGATCTTGGCCAGGCTGCCCACCAGCTTCATCAGGCCGCCCACGGTCTTGGCGATCTGATCGACGTTGGTCGCCGACTCCAGAAAACCTACATCTCCTGCGGTCCGCAGCAGGTTCAACATGTCGGCCTGGTTCATGGAGCCGGCTTCGTCCGGCCGCCCGGTCTCCTGGGACATCTGCCGCATGCGCCGCCCGAGCTTCATGGCGGACTGGGTGTTCATGCCTCGACCGCCGAGACCCATCTCCCCGGGCCCGAGGGCGACATTCCCCAAAGTGCCGTGCTGCGCGCCGCCGGTCCAGGCAAGCTGCTCGGCCACGTTCTGATTCATGGCCCCGATGCCCCAGCGTAGCGCGCCGCCTACCCCGGGGATATTGTTCAGGTTCTCCGTGGCCATTTGACCGAGGCCACCGATCAACGTCCCGCCTATGCCCCCAGTGAATGGGGTCGCAGCCATCCCTATCGCCGTCCCGATACCCCCGCCGTACTGCTGCCCGAACTGGTGCAGCTTCATCCGACCGTAGTTCTGGGAAGCCGACCCCGGATCAGCGAACATGCCGGTCCGCATCAGCTCGTATTGCGTTGAAAGATCAGAAGGATTGGTGAAGGCGTTGGTCACGCCTGGGGTCGAGGTCAGCGCCGGGGGCGGAGTCGACGGACCGGGCCGGAAGACCCCTTGGGACGCAGGCGTCATCATCCAGGGCGGGGCCATGCCCGCCGCAGCACCCATATTTCCGGAGTACGGATTGTTGATGTTCATCGACTGAGCGCGAGCGAGCCCCATGGCCTGCATTGAACCCACGTTCAAGCTCGAAAACATCTCCTGGCGGTACTGGTCCATCAACTGCTGCGGGGCGGGAGTGGGGAAGTTCTGAAATTGAAAAGACGGTGTTGGCCCGCCTGCCATCCGCTGCCGGTCGCGATCTCCGATCACGTCGTCGATATTAGGCATGCCTTGGTCCTGGGCTGGTTACTCTTGAATTCTATACGAATTCAAGAATGTGTCTAAATTTGCATTACAGCTCCTCCAGCCTACGCATCATCTGCCGATCCCGCTCGAGGTCTGATAACTTCGCCCTGACGTTCTGGAGAGCTTGTTCAGACGAAAATGTATCGTGATTCACGAACTTCCGCAATTCTCTTTTCATAGCCAAGGTCATCTTCACGTTTGCAGAAACCGGAGACCCCAGGAGCATCCCCATGGCCATGACTGTCGTCTCCCACATGGCAAGTTGAACCTCACGATCCCGACGTAGCACTTCTACCATCAGCTTGTCTTGCCAGCTGTCGCGCTCGGGAAGTGGGACACCTCGACAGTGAAGTACAGCCCGGGCATTTCCCTGGGGCGAAGCTAAAAATTTTCGATTACCCCGTCGTCCATGATGTCCATGATCATCTGATCGAACTTGCCAAGCTTAATGGCCAGCAGCCGCACCAGGGGCTCAGGGAGCTTCTCGATGTACTCGGCCTTGTCTTTGAACGCGAGCTTGGTGAAGTCTCGGCCAGCGAAGCGCACAATCGAAGCGGCCAGATTGTTCTTGCTCACAATTGCCGCCATGGACGCTGGGTACTGAGGGCTCAAACTCTCCAGGGCTCGAAGCGCGCGCTCCTGATCCGAAAACATCCGGCTCTTGAAAGTGACCGTATGCTTCTGAGTGAGCTGGTAAGTCTCCTGGTACTCGCCCTTGAAAAGAATGGCGTCCACGATCTCTTTGGCCCGATCGATCGAAATGTTGTGCTTCTTGAGTCGATCAGTGTAGGTAACATCCGGACTCTTGGACAAACTTTCAGCCTGGGACTGTAGATCGTCGATCTGCTCGACAATGTTGAGCGCTGGACCCGTTACGGGTACAGCATTCTCCGTGCCCCCCGGCAAAGCTGGGTAAAACGGATCGCACACGGGGCTCGTGTTTACCGGAGCACTATTGCCCATGAACTTTCGGATCGCCTCTTCACCCCCTCCATTGAAGATTGGCTCGTGGGCCGTGTTCGACGGCATCGGTGGAAGCATAGAATTGCCGTTTCTATCAGGCACCACGTTGAAACTTCCGATCTCGGGGGTACTCGGTCTCTGTATCATTTGGGTCTCCTTTTGTTTTATCCTAAAATACACGTAGAATCTGGTAAAAGGAAAGGATAAATCAATGGACCCTGTATTTCATTTCGTCGAGTATCTCAGCCAGCAGGTCCCAGGGATCAAACTTGTCAAAAAGAGCAAGAGTCGAATGATGCGAATTTTGAACTTCTTCTGTTTCTTCAACGAAAATTTCATGACCTCCACGATCACAGTAATTGGAAAGACGATCTACATCCCCGACCGCATCCCCCATGACCTGAAGCTTATCAGCATTGTTGCCCACGAGTACGTGCATATCAAAGACTTCAAGCGTTATGGTATCCTGGGATTCTTTTTACGCTATTCTTTCCCCCAGATCTTCGCTCTCTTTTCCATTTTTGCTCTCGGGGCCCTCTGGTCGATTGCCTGCCTGATAGCTCTATTCTCTCTGATTTTTCTGATCCCACAAGACGCGCCTTGGCGGGTTACTCTGGAAAAGCGAGCCTATGGCATGAGCTTGCTCTTCAATCTATGGACCCAGGGAACTGTGACTCCGACGCAGGTCCAATCAACCGTTGACGTCCTGCACGGATCCACATATTACTGGCCTGGTGGAAGCCCAGCGCTCAGCCGTATGTATTTCGACATACTTATCGAAAGCGCCAAGCACGGCGTTTTGCCCCCTGAGCCTGAGTACGCAGATGTCTGGAGATACTTGAACCAAGAGAAATACCTGGTCAAACCGACCACGTAAAAAAGGAGACCCACATGGAAACCGAAACGAAAGAGGCCGAGACCAAAGACGTAAAAAAGATCGTGGACATAACCATGATGTGCAAGATCGAGACACCGCCGCATCCCGTCTCGATCTACAACACTGAGCTGTCGTTCAAATGCCCGCACTGCGGTACCGAAGTCACAGCGGACCTACCCAAGATGAAGATCGATGACCCCAAGCACGACCTCCGTCAAATCACCGAAAAGCGAACTCTCGTCTCCACACCTTGACCTGCTAGGATCATCATCAATTCTCTTGCCTCGTGAGCAAGATGCCGCGAATATCAAACATGGAGGTCTCATGGAATACCCGTTCGTCAATGAAGGGGCGCCTGAACCCGAAGTTCAAGTTTGGTGCGTTCCTATCTTCAGAAAGAATGAGCTCTGGGCATTCTTCGAAGTACCCGCTCTCGCCTACGCCCTCGATCGCTACGCCGACCGCGGGTTGGGCCACGGCATGATGTTTGTGCAACCTCAAGCCACAACCCACGTCGACACCGACATCACTCCACTCGAGGCGAGTCCAATGAAACCTAACCGTAGGAGGACCAAGGAGAAGCAAAGTGACCGAACTCAAGACTCCCCGGGAGAAACTTCGCGATCTACAGGAGAGGATCCAAAATTGCCAGAAGTGTCCCCTCGCAGAAGGAAGAAAAAAAGTGGTCCTGGGTGAAGGCGACGTCCCGAGCTCGGTCCTGTTCCTGGGCGAAGGACCCGGTGAGCAAGAAGACGAGATCGGCCGTCCAGCCATAGGCCGTCCAGGAAAATTACTTCGGCAGTCCATCATCTCCTCTGGCATCATCCAACGGCAAGCACGCTACTTCATCACCGACCTTGTCCGCTGCCGTCTCCCGAACAACCGGGACCCTACTCCCATGGAAGCCGAAGCTTGCTGGGAATGGACCCGCGAGATTCTCATGATCACCAACCCCCAGGTGATCGTGACGCTAGGGCGCATCGCCCTGGCATATCTCGCGAAAAGATGCGGGATCCAGAAGCAGGTCGGCTCGACCAAGATCGTCGATCTTGCCGGGAAGGCCCTTCACGTCCCGGATCGCAAATTTCACATCTATCCCTGCTTCAGCCCGGTATTCGTTGGGCGCAATGAACGGGAGTGGTTACCGATATATAGGTCGCACTTTGAGTTTCTAGCCATGTCATTGCCAAGTTGGACCAAGGAGAATCCATGAAGAGAATTACCCACAACTGGCTAAAGAAAAGAGGTGCTTGCTCCAAACATCGAAAACTATTCAAAGAACTCTACCCTAACGGAATCGATGTCTGCTGGAAGTGCTTTCAAGAAGCACAGCGCAAGGGCCTCGACGTGAGCTGGTTGGCTCACGCCACCCTAAAGGCCTACGATGCCATCGACAATCAGTTCGGGCGGAATAAACACTTTCGCCACTTGGGCCATCGGATCGATTTACCGTATTCCAAAGGCTGGTGGACTACCATGCTGCGCCTTCGCGGCTTGAAGCTTCTGGAGAAGGCCTTCCTCGAAAACGACTTCGATCTTATTCTAGGAGACCCCCATGACAGATAAGTGTCAGTACCCAAGCTGCAGGGCCCCGTTGGTGTCATTCATGTACCGAGGAGACAAGACCGTCGGATTGTGCGACCAGCATCTCGATCACGTCTTGTCAGAAAATCGCAAGCTGGTCATGGCCACTGAAAAGACCCTGAAGCTCCCGCCGATCGAAACCGGAGCTCGCATGGCCAAGCCCGAAGAAGAAGACATCTACTGCTGTGCTCCTGGGTGCAACCATCCGGTAGGTTTGTTTTATGGGAACAAGCCAGTATGCCACGAGCATGCCAAGAATCACGAGTACGTCCCGTTCGACGGAACCTATCGGAAGAGAAAGATTATCATAATCGAACGACCCGTTGCCGCAAAGAACGCAGTGGTCGTAAAGGGTTCAGGTACTGGTAACGAGAAGCGCGAGAAGAACCGAAAGATTTACCCGGTAAATCCAACCCGAGGCATCCCTCTTCCTGCCAAGGAACCGATCGATGTCGAAGACGAGCGGCAGCAGCTCGCCGAAGAAAAAGAAAGCCTTAAAAAAATGAGCAAGTATTACAAACAGGTCGAGACGATGAAAAAGGAGAAAACAGTAGACCCCTCGCTCGACCCCAACGAGCAGAGCAAGCTGACCGAAGAGGAGCAGGACATGGTCAAAGCCGAGAAGACCTATAAACGGCCGACCAAGACTGCTCGCGCGAAAAAGGCCTTCGTGAAGGCTGTCCAAGAAGCCCCTGAAAACGATATCAATGCTATACTCGCCAGACTGAACAGTGGCGAGCTCGAAATGTCGGAGGACTAAAATGCCAAGTTGTTCATTTGCCGAACTGGAGATCCGATCCGTACAACGAATCCAGACATATACGATCAACGATCATGTCTACAACCGAATCCCATCTACTATTGGCTGCTTCGAATGTAGGGTGCGCCCCGGTCAACTCCATGTCCCAGGGTGCGACAGCGAACTCTGCCCCGCCTGCAAGGGCAGAACGAACTACTGCAATTGCATCTTCACCGATCCTGGAGATGAAGAACTCACTGACTAGGAGAGTCCATGACAATCTCATGCAAACAATGCAATAAAGAGTTTCTCACCCGTCCCGAAGAAGAGAAGATGATGGTCACCGGGGCCATCGCGCAAGTTTGCATGGAATGCGCCATGGTGGGCATGACTTCCCAAGAAGAGGATCCCAGAAAATACCCCATGCCACCCCTGGGTTCCCGGAGAAGGTTCAAGCTGACCGACATCCTTAGAGCAGATCTTCGCGACCCAACCGGCGAGGTCTTCTCCTTCATCGCCCAGGATCCAGGGCCCTACTACTCCAAGCCTCGAGAAAGAAAGAAAGTTCACCACATGGGGCAGCGTCCGAACGTCCAGATCCTGGGGAACCCATCCACGGGATGTGAGCCTGACTACGTAGCAATCATCTCTAATTTCAAGAACTTCGAGAAAGAAGACCGGGACCTGTTCGTCATGAAGATCCCCGACATCTGGTCGCCAACCACGGGCATCGGTGAGATCCGCATCAAACGCCGGAAGGTAGACCGATTGGAGCGCGCCGAGAATGGCATGCTCGCCTGGTTGAAAGACGGCTGGTCAGTCGCAGCCTACTACCCAGTCAACGGAGAGTATCACTACATCCCGTTTCCTATCGTAAAATCATGAAGATACGTGGTATAAGAGAACGAATTCAATAACGGATTGGTTTTGAAAAGCAAATGCAGAGAATCTTTGCAGATTTTTCGCTTCGCCGGGCGAAGGAGTACAGTCCGAGCGGAACCCAAACCGAACGTCCCGGACGATCACCAAATACGTCCGCCTCGGGACTTTGGCAATCCGTTCATTTGATCTATATGAACATATACAAATAGTTAGGATTCTGTCGTCTTTCGCGATGGATCATCGCGTGCCTCTGGTTTTCCCCAGACGACAGCACGGGAGAAAAGGCCCGCCTGTGCCCATCCTCCCGGCTCCAGAACTGCACCTGTTCCGGAAATTGGCTAGCTATGAAAAGGGATTCGGTTAGATTTTTTGATTACATGCGAAGGATCTTCGCAACCTGGCAATCAGCATTCGCTGGGGAAATGTCAAGCCCGCATTTGCGGACGTAGCCCAGCTCCGGATCCACGCTGAGCTGCGCGCGTCACCAGGGCTGTAACCTTGGTTTCCGAACCCTGACCCGATGATTGTCGTAGACGATGAACTTGTATTGCAGTACTCCAGTCAGACTTTTTATGCTAAGAGGCGAAGCTATCTTCGCCACCCGGGTTGCTCCTTCGGAGCCTAACGTTATTAGCTAATATCGTTAGTCATACGCCTAACCAGGCCGCCCGGGCGACGCCTACGCGGGAGAAATATGGAACGACTCAAATTCGAGAAACTTTGAGAAGCGAACATCGAGTGATGAGTCCGAGAGACCTGCAGTTGTTACCTTGGTGGCTGGAGCCATGATAATATGAATTTTGCAGTCAGCTTTTTGAGTTGTTGCCCAGAGAATCTCTGGGGTTGAGCAGCGGGAACGTTCGCCGGCGCAGATTTTTCTCAAACTTCGAGAAAAATCTGCAGCCGCTCACTTCTCCTAGGACTATTACCTTGGTGACTGCACAGATAAAGATCGATTGGTTTATTTCGCTATGTGAATCCACTGAGGATCTCAGTGACTATGCCGCTTGACACCTTCGGCTCTCGGTGCTCGAAGACTCGCACCAGCGCCTCCGGCCCAAACTTTGGATACCTTCGCAATCGATCTAATTTTATGGCTTGTCGGTCAGAACTTTTGCAAGACGTGCTGTGGATCACAGCAAAATGGCAATCCGGAAAACCGGACCAACTCGTCCCTGAACCGAACCCGAGGTGGGAATTCGCCTCGAGCTCCGGCCGTGGGTATAGGGACCTCGGTAACCGACAAGCCTATTTTATCCAGTTGGTATTTTTTGAAATGTGCTGCTGAGAATCTCAGCGGGTATAAGATCCCTGAAGACAGGGACCCAGAGCCACTCTAGCATCAGGAGCTCCTTGGCGGAGTGGGACTTTGGCAACTGGACACTTATACTATAAACGATTTTCATTTTGGTTGGTTCTCTTGGGGTCATTCCGACAAAGGCGTTCGATCCACCCTGGATCCAACGAACTATGCGACCAGAATGTTACATGCTGACCAGCAAAAATCCAAGAGATGCCCGAAGAATCTTCGGGCTTTTTTTCTTTTCAAACTTGCGGTACAAATTTTAATGCGGAGGAAGACAAATGCCAGAGAAGAAGAAGAGGAAAATCGAATACCCGCCAGAGGTTCACAAGTTCGTCGTCGACAATCGAGAGCTCGGCTTCTCCTACCCAGAGATTCTCGAAATGATGCAAAAGAAGCTGCCCAAAGAACTCTGGGATGGGTTGGGGCTACCGACCGTGCGGGGCATGGGCTATCGCATTCTGGGGCGCACTGGGCATCCCCAGGGGCGCAATGCCAAGAAGGCCTCTCAGACCAAACTCGTCAAAACCGCCGATGATGCCGAGCAGGCCGCCACTGACAAAGTGATCCAGTCTCGCGTCCAAGTCCTGAAAGACCAAGGCTATTCCCCGTCACATATCGCCAAGTTTCTCGAGAACAAGTTCGGCGTTCTCAAGACTGCTAGCGAGATCAACCGAATGTCCCCCAAGGGAAACAACCTGAAGCATCCGGAGGTTGGTCTCGACTGGGGCAAGGACTTGGAGTTCATCGAACTAAAAATCAAAGTCCCAGTCAAGCAAGCAGTCAAAGCTTTGCTGGCCCTATTTGGAGGGTATATCTGATGGTCGCTACCAACAAAAACGTGAAGAAGGCAACCAGAGGTCAAGATTCATTGTTGAGGGTCGTCGGCTACTACGACCAGTATGACCTCCGAAAGATCATAGCCCGAGAGAAATTCCTGCACTCGATCGCTACCGAGCATCGCATGAAGAGCATGGACGTCGTGGTCTATACCAACAAGAAGCTGACTCGCTTTCGCCTGGTGCTCAAGATTGGCAACTTCGTGGTGAACTGCGTGCCCGAGATCAGCGAAGAGGACCAGTGGTCTCTGTATCTGAAGATCAATGACTCGCTGGCCAAGATGGCCGCCAACGACGATCTGTACGTAAGACTGAAGAAGACTGGGAGAACCGTGATGGGTGAGGAGATCACTTCATAGGCCTCCGCGCGAGCTGGGGCTGCAGGCGTTTTGACGGGGCGCCTGCAGCCCTGGCTCCTTCTTTTTGTGGAACAACATGAACGACCCCTGCAGCGTATGCCCCACAATGATTACCTGTCTCGCCAGAGAGATGGCGATCATCCATACGATCTGCAACGTTTGCCGTAGTCGAATCGGGGTCCCAATTGACGAGAGTTGGGACCCCATCATTGGATCCTGTGGATCGTTCCCGATCGGCTACAAGAACATGCGGCCTTGTCACCGGGTCGCTGGGCTTCGAAAGGGCAAGAAGCCTCCTAGGGGCATATGTACCCAATGTGAACAGGGCATCATGAGGAATCGATCCGTGAAATCTGGTTGACGGCATGATAAAATCGAATCATAGTTCCAAAATAAACCGGGATCGATGCACCAGAGTCCCCCTACGACCGGAGTTGGGTCATGTCCTTCTGGATGGAGAACGAGCCGGGCCCCTGCGCCACTTGCCCGTCATTATCCCCTTGCCGAAAGCAAAGTCTCACCCCCCTACGTGGGCATTGCTTTGATTGTCAAAGAGAATTCGTTTTTTTACCTGAACCTATGGACAGTATCTACGCACAGGTCGAGGGCAATCAGCGCTGCCTCTATGCCCAGCCCACCGGCCAGACCGTATGGTGCCTGCCCTGCAAACAGGAGCTAGAGGACTTGTTGCGAAACCAACAGGTCCCGATCTCTCCGGAGGTGCCCAAGCTTGGATAGGCCTAAAGCGATTGAGAATTTTATCCGCATCACCGGCATTATAAAAACCCAACAACCAGAAACGATTCCTCAGATTCCTCACCTGATCGAAGATCTTGTGAACGCAGTCGAAATAATCCAGAACACCAACAAGAAGCCGGCCTGCTCAGATTGTCGAGCCAGGCGGTTGTGCAGCAAGAACCTGGCGGTCCCAATTATCACTCAGTGCGAAGTATGCGACAAAGAGGTCATCTTCATGATCCCTGCATCTCACCAAGATGCCACTCACTGGGATCATCCGGTTGGCCGAATCAGTCAACTATGTCCTCAAGCAGTGCGAAAGAAATCTTTTGCCAAATGCCCAGTTTGCCTAAAATATCCAGCCAGGGCCGAACAGATTCAAAAGCTACGGGAGAAGTGGAACGACTGATTCGTAGAAACTTCTCCAATGTGGTAAAAGAAGCTGAACTAATCCTGCCCAATTTCAAATTTGAAATAGAGCCCAGATCAGATAGGGTCAAGGGGGTCTTTGGTTTCGGAGATGGGGCTGAGGACCCCTACGACCCATAGGAGACTCGTCATGTCCAAGCGACTCAGAAGTGGCACCAAGCGCTTTCATCCCGGGGAGACCGAGTTCTGGTCCACTAGGCCCATGAGCGAACAGGAGATCATCGAGCACTACAACAATGGACAATCGATCATAGCCCCAGAAACCAGGCACCCCTGCACCCGATTCTCCCTCACCACCCGAATTGAGCTCGGTGAAACCATCCTGGTCTGTGATGCCTGCGATGTCATCGAGTGTGTCTCCGACGCCTATTCCAACGATAGGGTCGAAGTGCCGCCTTTCTATGGATATCTCTGTACCCACTGCAACCAGAGATCCGGGCTCAGCGTCGTCCCGTCCCCTGATATTCTATACGCCCACGGAGTCTGCAAGTTTGGAAGAACCATCTCGCTGTATCTAATTGTCTGTGACGAATGCCGCGACTATACGGAAGCCATGACCATGGGGGCCTTTAGGCCATTCAGAAAGAGAGAAAAACTATGCCGAAGTACATAACATTGGAAGACCTGATCAAAAAGATTTGGAAACGAGGCGAATCCCGAGATGAATACGAACGAGAAACCCCTGCCAAGGGCGTAGTCGTCGCCATCAAGAACAAGAACATAGAGCCTGATGGACCCAGGTTCTGCATCGACTCCGATATCGAATCGCTGAGTTTCAAAGGGAGAAAGATCACGCACTATGACTTTCACTGGAAAACCCTGGGCAAGATCGCCGTGCTCAAGCTTTACCAGGGAAAAGAGAACGGTGAAGTAGTATATGGGGCAATCCAGACCCCGCACATCAAGCTCGT
>Ga0315287_10003549_pt1 | contig 15044 bp, 18 predicted proteins | sample YL17G11_0_MG_FD_205037 | JGI IMG/M metagenome (GOLD analysis project Ga0315287, IMG submission 205037) | Sediment microbial communities from Yellowstone Lake, YNP, Wyoming, USA - YL17G11_0 | ecosystem: Environmental > Aquatic > Freshwater > Lake > Sediment | place: USA: Wyoming | collected... | reverse complement strand
TCTACCCCCATCCCCTCCCCTTGTCAACCCCTTTTTCAACAAAAACAGCGTGATGCACAAGCACCACGCCATCAACCAGTTGCGATGATCTCCCCCAAAGGCCGTGCCCCCCGAAGTCCTTTACTGACCGATTAGTGACTGTCAGTCGCCTACATGGCGACGAACCCCATGCCCCGAAGTCCTTTACTGACCGATTAGTGACTGTCAGGACATCAACGTGCGGCAACGGAACAGAGGGCTCGGAGTTCCCGAAGTCCTTTACTGACCGATTAGTGACTGTCAGGATCAGGGTGTTTTGCCTCCCGAAGTCCTTTACTGACCGATTAGTGACTGTCAGTACGACCCGAAGTCCTTTACTGACCGATTAGTGACTGTCAGGCAGCGGAACCTCCTCGTTTTCGGCGGAACTTGATCCACCCGAAGTCCTTTACTGACCGATTAGTGACTGTCAGAAAGGGTGCGGCGTCTGACCACTTGTTCTTGTTCGCCCCCGAAGTCCTTTACTGACCGATTAGTGACTGTCAGGAGTTCAGGTTCAAAGAAGACATTCGCCAGATTTTGGACTCCCGAAGTCCTTTACTGACCGATTAGTGACTGTCAGTTGGGAGCGCAGTTCGAGAAGGTTCTGTAGTGCCACCCGAAGTCCTTTACTGACCGATTAGTGACTGTCAGCAACTCCTCCGGCGCGGCGGCGTAGTGCGCTCCGTTCCCGAAGTCCTTTACTGACCGATTAGTGACTGTCAGGAGGTGAACGGCGAGTGAGTGAGGCGAGTGAATGGCCCCGAAGTCCTTTACTGACCGATTAGTGACTGTCAGGGCTGCCCACCTAAGTGGTTTATCCTGACCGCTTTTAGCAGCGTTCCACGAGCACTCCATCCAGACGAGGATGTGTTGACCCCGTGCTAGGCGTGTCGGACGCCTAATAGACTGTCAAAGAACAACTTAAAACTTGCGAGCGCTCAAGCGCAGTTACCTTCGCTCTCTCGCACTCGCCTGTCTTTCCAAAAATGAAACCATGACGTCAAGGGGATGATCCAACCTCCACGCTTGAGCCATCAAACACCGCTTTTCCCGAAACTTCTTTTCCACCCAGGGGAGTGCTTTGCTTCTTACCTTTTGCAGCAGCTCTTTCTTCGTTTTCATAATCCACCAGAGTAATCCCAACTCTGAGTAAGGCATTTTTGAGACAGCTCTCGAACTTAAACCAGGGAAAAGCTCCGTCAAGTATTTTGCCTTCCGTATCGTTCCAAACCACTTCACCGATGCGCCGCCGTCGGGCATGATTCGTTATCACGGCGCAAACCTGCTTGATCCACGAATCTGTGCGCTGTTCGAACTTCCTCGCAATGTCAGAGGATTTTCCGTTAAAACACGGAGCGTGGCCGCCCCGATGCTCGGCCTTCCGGTCATCGCTGAAACGTTGCAAATGTGATCGTCGCTTTTCCGATAGATAAATGGCATATTCCGGACGGAGCACAGCATACAATTCTCGCTGCTTTTCCGCGCCTAGCTTACCATAATGCTCCTCCAGCAGCTTCGGGTCTAAAACCTGAAGTCCTTTTACCTCCGCTTCGGCTTGCCACCGCTTGAGGTGGTCAGCATTGTATACCTGGAATTTCTTTCCTCCGACCCACATAGACAGGAATGCCTCCTCATGGGTTGATAGCATCATGACTTTTTTATGGTCGCTGGAAAGCACTGGCATGGGAGCTTTCACAACGAGTTTGGCGGTCAGCACGTCTTTCTGTTTCTGACCGCCTCCGTTGCGATGAACGGTTGTATGGCGATGAATGTCACCACACACTTCTTTTACCAGGCACAGCTCTCCAAGCTTGGCGTTCCCCTTCATAACTTGCTCCAATGATCCGTGCTCACGACCGAATTTATCGCCACCTGCGAGTCTAAACTGTAGACGGTTCCCGCCTTTACCGGCTTTAGCTATCAGGTCGATAACCCAAGTCTCACTCCCGCACATGTTCAACTGGCGCAAGTCATAACTGACGACGGGGATGTGGAGGGGTTGGTTCGTTTTGTAAAGAGGGATACTATCGGTTTCGTTCCACACACGGAACTTTGATCGGTTGAATGAAGGCATTATGCGCTTGTTAAGCGTCGTTGAAATTGTGCTTGAAGACAGGGCGGGGAACAATTTTCGGGCCTGGTTATAGAGATCACGCTGTGTGGAGTTATAGGTCTTTTTGTTCTGCTTGGGATATTTCTGGTCCTTCCGTGCACGAACAGGTTCGGACTTGAAAAGAGTCTGCATCGCCCAATTGTGGAAACGATCGTTTTGCTCAAAAGCCTTACCCAGGAGATCATCAACCTGCCTCCAGGTGGCGTTCAACGGCTCCACAACGGGCAGCTTGAAAGCATAGACCACGCACTTCGCACTCGCCGTATCAAAAGCAGGTGCCTTAGGATCAATCCACACCCATCCGTGTTTGAGGGAAAGATTTCCTCGTTTATCGATCGGCCATTTTTTCGTAGTTGGCATCATACCTCCAGTTCCGCCAGCATCGGAGAAATCTCCTTCAATGGTTTTGCCCGGTACACCTTACGGTTATACATCGCCACGAATCCTTCCTTGATTTCGACTATTTCAACGAACTCCTTACCCTCAGCCGACGTAATGACAGCGAAGGCATGACTCCACCCGGCCGGGCGTCCCCCTTTCGAAACGAACTCTGGCGTCAAGCGGCACAAGCATCCAATGTTCCACGCTCTTCGCTTTTCCCGGCTGTTTCGCTCTCGGTTATAGTTATAGTCTATTCGGTGAGAATCGCCAAACATTACGTTATCGTGCTGATCGAGCATCTTTTTGGAAGAGGCATTGTAACCGTGTATGACTCGGACACTTCCAACGTCGCACCACGGAGGCAATGATCCCGTCAACGACAGTCCTGTATATGGGTGGAACGTAACGTCACAGCTTGCCCAAACTGGCAAATGTCGGAAACTTAGTGTGTTGCGATAGGGGTCCATGTGCGGCTTCAGAAAAGCAGACTCGATCCGAAGATCGTGATTACCTTCCAGTTGCACCAGTTTTGCTTTCGGAAATGCTTTCCGGATATAGCTCCAAAAATCGACGGCATATTTGACCGTTTTTTCCCAGGATGTCATGTAGTAATGTCCGTCTTCTCCCATAACTTGACCGCCTCGGTTCACTTTTTCCGCCCAGCGGGAGGCGCATCCCTGTTCCAACAAATCGCCGAGATGAATTATCGTGGATGGTTCGATGTCTCGGGCAATCTGGAGCATTACACTGATTGCCTGGGGGCTATGCCCGAGATCAGGTTGCACGAATTTTTTGCCACATTCGAGAGGAGCCTCAAAATGCGTGTCTCCACAGACTAAAGTGGTTTCGATATTCATGTTTTTACCATACTCCATTTCCTACCCTTTGTCAACACCTAAATTCTACCTGGTACCGACTCGCTAGGCAAAAGAGCCATTCGAGCCGCAGCCACCCATGCCGAAATACTGGCTTCATCGCCTCCAATCTCACATTCGAGAGTGTGATCGCCGCGCATTACTTCTTCGACGATCGATTCGTTGAGTTGTGGCATCTGCTCCATGCTGTCAAGGATTGATTGGAGTGCTTCACGGAGACGCCGGTTTTCGTCCAGCAACTTCTTGCAGACTTTTTGGTTATCTGCCAGTTTGACCTGTTTCATGCGGCCCCACCATACCCCATCCCCACCCCCTTGTCAACATCTAAATTCTACCTAGCGTCAACAGCTTAGACCCAATATCCGTTCAATCGCCAGTTGATGCTCTGGTTGCCGTTTCTCGTGGGAATCAAGTGACCAGCAGACTTTGCTGTTAAACAACTCAAACGCTCTTTCTATACGCTGCGGTGTGATGCCGGTACCCTCAAGGTCTCCGGCGTGAAAAACTATGTACTCCAGTGTATCCGCCCGTTCAACCCTTCCTCGGGGAAACCCCTTGGCCCACGGTTCAAGTTGTTTTTGTAAATTCGCCACCTCCAGCTTCAGGTGAGGTGCCCAAGCCTCTGCTAGATCGGCAATCACGAAACGTCTCCAAACATCACCATGCCAGAGATCACCAAACTCGTCCCACGGAAATGTGTACAACCGCCAAGCGGTAGGAAATTTGACGACGTAGTAAACGCCCTCCTTGCCTGCTGATTCCAATAAGCGTTGGGTGCACGTATGGGTTGTTTGCTCGTCGTTCATAACTTATGCTCAGTTACAGGACACATCTTTAGCAGAGCCCAGACGGGACGGTTGCCTTTAGCACAAACAACGCCAACAGAATAGGTTGATTTAGTCTTTGCTTGTGGCAACATATTCATCCACGCCTCGATTACTTCCGGAGGGCACACGGCTCGTATCGCCGCCAGAGCTAACGGCAAGGCTAGTTTTTTAAGGTGAAACCCATCGGACATGTACTGCGGGTTCGTGAGTCCGTTTGGGAGCAGAAGCCTTTCAAAAATACTCACAACCGGTACGCCTAATGGTGCCATGTGGCGCACATAGGCAGCGTTAAGATGTGCCGTGGCGGCAAGGCGTTGTGGCAATGATCCAACCATATGCGGATAAGTGGGGCAACAAGTGGGGGGCACAACGCCCCACACGATGACTTCGTATCCCATGCCTTTGACCTGGGATACGACGCCCGCATAACGGCGAGCAATCTCATCTGCCAAATCTTCCATCGGACGCCCGGTTTTCTTGTGCAGCCGAACGATGTGGTTTCTACAATCAATCTCTCCATAGGACATCATAACCGTCCCACCTTTGGGAACCGTTTCGAGGAAGTCAAAAAGGTATCGGTACCCATTAGATTCCGTCTCCACTGCGCAAAGGTTGTAGGCGGTGGCAGGGGTGTTCTTACCTACGACAAATCCCTTTTCTCCGTAAAAGAGTCCGATGTGGCTATCGCCAGTGACGTAAATAGGAAGCGAGATCATTCATCACAGCTTAGCGATGACCTCTACCGGACAAGCAGGGTTGGTGATGTCCACAACATTAGAAATGGAGAAAAAAGAGGTTCGGGCAAGTTCATGAAGTACGTGCCCCAGTTCCTCTTCCTCTCTCCGTGGATTCAACAGGTGCCTTGGCAGTGATACGCGCCACCAGTGCCCCAGGTTTATACCATCAGCCTTATTAACACCGGTGCCTGAGAAGATGATAAGGTAGTGTTTCATTGATCGAAAATGGTGTTGAAAAGGCGCTTTCGGGACTCTCCTACAGCGTTCGAAGGCGTCAACTGCAAATCAGCAAACGCGACTATCGCGGCATAGGTCGCTTCTTCAGTACGATCTTTTTGCCAACGGTTGATAGCGGCATCGAACACAGTCTCTTCGTTCGTCAACATGTGCGCACTTTCGTCTACTTCCGCCTTTTGGTCAAGAAGTATTTTCGTCGCAGTCGCTAAGTGGTTGTCCACTCACGCTTTAGGAGCATCCACCTTGGCCGGTTCCTTCTTGGCAAGTTCTGGTTGAATCTTCCGAATGGCATCAATCACCTGAACAGGCGAAATGGCACCCAAGCATTCGCACACGATCCTATCCTTACGAGGTGGACAGTACTTCGGGAAGTTTGCCAGATAGGAGAAACACGGCGACATCGGGCACGCTTCCTTGTTGTGAATCGCCAGATGGTTCTTATAATACTTGACCCGGTTGTGAGGGCTGACCATGCCCCAGAGACCGACGCAGGGGATCGCCATTGACCCTGCCACGTGCACCATCATCGAATCAGGGGACACTACGATCTTGGCGTGACGGGTGATCGACCACATCTCCCGGAGATTACGAGCAGTGAAAAGTTGAACATTGGACCACTTGACCTTCATGATGGGCTCGTTTTTTTCGTTCAACAGTTCCTTGCCGTCGGCGTCCTTCGCCTTGGCCATGCATGCCTCACAGTACTCCTTGGGTATAAACTCGTCGTAGATCGCCAACCAGGTAAGGTCTGGGAACGCTTCTGCCAGCTTAGCCAACAAAAAAGCACTGTCAAGGGCAGGCAGGGATCGGGTCTTATTAGCAGCAGCAAGCTGATAGATGCCAAATTTCTGACCCTCATAGGATCGAGCAGACATGGCCTCCGTGGCAGTAAAAATAGGGCGCAACACCTTGTAATCATCGGGAACCTGCTTAGGATCGATACCGATCTTACGAAGCATAGTGTCTACCGGATGCTCCTGATCTTGATGTTCATCCATATTGTTTACATGATCCATCATGTAAAAATAGTCGTACATCCAAAATTGCGCAGCCTGTATGGGCAACGTTTGTAAACTTTTCACCCATGGGATATTCCACCAGCAGACCTGGTTACCTGGATCAACCGCCATATGCACCTCGTACCCCATTCCCGCCAGGATACGAGTGACTGGCCAGGTGATAATCTGATCACCATACCCGCCAGACCCGTTGTACATCAATAGACGCTGGTTGCCGGGTTTCTTAGCAGCAACGTGGAAGTTTGGAATTCGAGAGTCCAAGCGGGAAATCTTGTAAATCCGTGACTTGACATTCTCTTCCTGCATGATTCGGTCTAGCTGAGCGTTGGCAAAGATATAATCCCGTCCAGCGTCGAAGGTCAGCGTGGCCCCTCCGGCACTCTTCCTGAATGAGACCGTGACAGGCTCCCAGAATGTAACACAATTCATATGTTCCTTTCTATCATCAGTTGGTTGTAGACTGATGATCTTTCATTTATAGAAGAACCGAAAAACGGGTCAGTCAAACGAAAGTGTAAACCCATGCTGGAAATCTTTGCTATACCAGGACTTGATGTTGGCAGTGGGAAACATTTTACGGACAAGTCTTAGATAGCGTGCGGTTTGTTCTGTCATAACGGAACCAATCACCAAAGGACCGTATTCTTGAACCCATCCAAACAGTACTCTTTTCATCGTTTTAATAGCCATTCCTCTTCCTGCAACTTGTTTTTGTTCTTGAGTATCATGATTCAATGGATCGTGGTAGGCGCTATTTAATGCCACCAAATAGGGTGGCTCAGTCTTGTCTGAGTGCCATAGCGTTAGGTCGTACTCGCCGATTACTGCGTGTTCTACCAGACCGTACCCTAGCTCCCTGCCATGTTTGATAATTTCTTCTTTTCGTTCAGGTGACCACGCTTCATAAAGTATACAGAGTGGGATTGCGTGTGCAGTGCCTACTACGCCACAAAATGGGTCATACTCGCTGAGCATCCTGCGAACAAGTTCTCGTGCAGTGATGCCACGCTCTGAGTGTGACATCAAAAGCATGGAATTTGATGCGTGCATACACTGAAGAACGGAATTTGTTCTTAGGAGCGTATGAGTAAATGCAGAGTAGTAGCTGGAGAAAAATATGGAAAGCTTGTAGTCCTGAAACGAGCGAGGAACCGCGCTACCAAAGCCACGTTCAAGTGCAAATGTGAGTGTGGGCGGGTTAAGTATGCAGAAGCGTACCGACTCACGGAGGGCAAAACATCTAATTGTGGGTGTGTGCGCCGTGCTTGGTCAAGGCACTGGTCCCCCGAACACCGGCAGCGGGCTATAGAAGGGATGCACCGAAAACCAACATCTTGGCTCGCCATTACAGTAATCCTGAATGCGATTCGAGGTAGCGCCATAGTTAGAGGCATTCCATTTAACCTAACCAGGGCTGAGGTTACTCATCTTGTATTTCAACCATGTGACTACTGTGGACGGACTGGATCAAATACGTGGGTAGTGAGAGGAGAAACTTTTAAGTACAATGGAATCGACCGAGTAGTTAGTACAGATGGCTACGTCACAAGCAATGTGGTACCGTGCTGCTCGACTTGCAACCGAGCGAAGAACACTCTCGGTAAAGATGAGTTCTTTGCTTGGGCAAAATGCCTCTACGAACGCTCAATAAAACCCTGTAACCTGTTGATACTATGAGGATTAAAAAAATAGATGACTCTTTCTGTGAGTATCGTGTAGAAATGAGCTTCGGACAGCTCAAATCCATCCGTGACGCCCTGGAAGAATTCCACGCTGACCCCATCCTAGATGAACTTTATCAGGAGCTTACTTGGTACCTTCAAAACGTCCCAGGCCCTGGTGAATCTACCGAAGAGTTCAAGGCACGCGAGCAGGGCGAAGCCGGTCTCACGGGCGAAGAAGGTACCGAAGCCGCCGGCACCCTACCTCCTCCACCTGAAGAAGGTGCAGCCGATCTACCCCCAGAAGGCGATATGGAAGGTGAAATGGGTAGCGAAACGGGTCCTGAAAGCGGCATGAGTGGTGAGTTTGACCCCGCAGAGGTGAAACGAGTTGCGCAGGCGGGTCTGGAAGGCGGGCGGGAGGGGGGAGATGAGTTCGCTGGCATGGGTGAAGGCCCTGAAATGACTCCGGACGACCGTTCGGAACTTGAACGCCGGCTCCCGACTCCACCAGCTGAATGAGTTCTTTTAGTGGTGGTGCCTGGTAAAAACCCAGCACCATAGCCACCATGAGTCAGCACACGTCACTTGCAACCGAGGCTGCAAAGACAGCGGTCGGGCGAAATCTGGCAGATTATGTCACCGGAATTTTTGCTCACGTCAATGGAGCCTATGAACAACACACCCAGGCGGTAGCTGGCACGTATCCTTTTCAGATCAATGACCCTCCTGCCGATGACTCGGGTCGAGCACGACATTCATTCGGTCGGACTCTGACCATAATGTCTACACTCCCAGGCTCTACATCCAACACGGACATCGTGGTGGTGCTGCCGGTGTTCCTGGGAACCACGGTTCCAACCGTCAACATCGGTCCTCCTGAAATATCCACCCAGTCTGCCAGTCAAGCCATAGTGCAGGGATCGAACATCATCCTATCAATCACTGTGACCGGCACGGGACCGATAGTCTACCAGTGGCGCAAGACAGGGATCAACTTCTCTAATGAAACAAGATCAACCCTGACGCTCAGGAACATCTCCGAGACAGACAGTGGAAACTATACCTGCGTGGCTGCCAATGCCGGAGGATCAGTCACCAGTCAGGTCATCACTTTGACCTACACCGCATGAGCGAACAAGCAACACTTCTAACTCAAAGCGAGATCGGGCGCATCAACGAGGTATTGAACACCCTAAGCAACAACCTGTTCTTTCATCGCAACGGATCATTGGCAAAAGGACACGGTATATCGCTGATCACCGGTGATTACTTCGATAGCGGTGGTGATCAGCTCTCTTCTTATGTGCTGAGAATGTCCGTTGAAACCACTCCCGGAAACCTGGAAGTTGTCTACGTGCCAGCGGACGCAGCTGCCACTTACAACGCTAAAGTCCCGGTTGGAGGCGCTACGGTGTCGGGAGAAATGCCGGCTAGCCTGGGTGTATTCCACACCGGCACGGGGCCGGACGGATCGGTTAACTCCCCAGGAGTTCCTCAACTTGCTTCCAGCCTGCTTACCCGCTACTCTGAGACCCTGCTCCAGGACTTATTGATCGCCGACCAACTCTTGAAGGCGCACGCCTTGCTGAACCACGGTGAAAAGGCCCCAACGCCCCATTATGGCATCCTGACAACGGACGAAGATTTCCTCGACTCCCTGGGTCACATCGTTGGTCGTAAAGCAGTCAAAATGACCTTTGGCAACCGACAGTACAAACTGGCTGGAGACCAGAACATTACCGGTCCGCCACAAGCACCCCGGATCACGTCTCAACCAGTCGATCAACAAACCAAGGCTAGTAGTGAACCTCTGCCTACCAGAACCTTTTCGGTAGTTGCGGTTACACCGGATATACCAATCACTTATCAGTGGCAGATAGCCACTCTTAACGTCACCAGTAAACTCGATCCCCTGCTACTACTCGATTCCAACTGGACAAACATGACAGACGGCAGCGACTACGACTCCCCCCGATTTACGGGAGCCCAGGTAAAAGCACTCTCGGGAGCTACGAGCGCCACGTTTAGTGCTCAAAACATCCATGTAGGAAGTGGCCATAGCAATGAATGGTTGGGAGAAGACGAAATTCCTTGTTACGTATTTCGGTGCAAGGTAATGGCTGCAACCGGCGGAATCACCTATAGCGTCGCTGCTAAATTGAAGTGCTTCGACAAGACTTAGAAAGTCGTGACGCCAGCCAAACTGACTGTGACCGGAAGGTAGTACTCGGTCAGGTTTTCAACCAAGAAACTACCGGTTCCGTTTCCTGTTACGTCAAGTGGCGACTGCACCGTCACGGTTCCCCCGCCTAAAATAGTTCCAACCTGGGGTATCACGTTTAGAATAACGTCGCTAACCTGCCACTGGCGAGGAACGTTGTAAACGTTGGAGTAAGAAGGCAGCATCAGCAGCAGAGTAGACGAGGGCGGTAAATTCAAGAGTCGTTGATCTTTGATGAACGACAGCCCGCCGGTTGCACTTGACACGGTGTGCTCGTCTATTGGCCAATGCTGAGCGCCCGTAGGGATTCCTTCGTACTCTCGGTAAGGCTTGCTGGTGCTGCTAGACAACAAGAATCCTCGGCGGGTAGTGGGTCCTGAAAACGACGTACTGGAAGCAGAACTCGTAGCGAAGACCGTCCAATTTGTGGGATCGGAAGGCGGTGCGGGAGAAGGTGCGGATGCGTGAGTCACGATGCAAATGTAACTGGATGTCGCCCCACTTGAAACATACGTAACCACATCATTTATGTGATAGGTTCCATGAGTTCCAGACCACGGCCCCTTAAACTCTATCTGAACCGGCGCTCCCGCCTCTGCCAAGTACCCCCACCACGGCATCGCTGAAGGAGATTGGTCGAGAAGGTAAGGTTGTGGTTTGCCAACATCCGCTGAGTCGTGTGCTATCTGACAGATGTAAGAGGATACAGCAACCGTTCCTGCGCCATCACCAAGATATTTGTGTCGAACTATGTCATTTACTGCATAGTTCGTCGCATTCGCCCAGTCTCCTTTCCACTGTAATCCAGGAGACCCGCTCGGACCGGAAACACCGCCTACCCCCTGAGCGCCAGTGGCACCACGAGGTCCTGGGGGACCGGGAACCGTGGGCGGCGAAGTCTGATAAGAAGCAACCACGGCATCCTCCAGAGGACGCATAGACAGCGTGACTGACGCCCCCATATCCAAGGTAACCGCTCCGGTGTTCTTCACGACGATGATGAACTCACCCTCGGGGTAAAACCGGGTGCCAGTGAAAAATTCAGACGAAGTCGTGACGGCCGCTTCTCCAGAATTCGATCCAATCACCTCGCTGTAGGAAACAGTAAGCTCGATGGAAGAAGACGCAGGAGATGAAAACACCGTGGCATTGAACACCCGGGCTTCATAACCAGCAGGAATCCTGAAGTTAGCGATGATCTCTTCGCTGCTGGGAGGAACTATCATTCGATTGACCGGCACAGAGATGAATTGCTCTTGGTTATTGACCCGGCTTATCAACTCGTTAACCTTGCTTGCCAAGAGGTTGTCACGCTGCGCTAATTGACGGGTAGGACCCTGTAGCCCGGGCACGCCGACTTCATCACCTTCTGAAAAGTGCCTAACGTCACCTTCGCCAAAATTAACTCCGGCACTGGTGGGAAGACTGACTGGGTTTATCATATGCTTTAACTACTCGTACCAGTGTAGTTGCCGGGTAGCAGCGAATCGCTTGTGGAGATGGAACTTGTACTGGATGCGTCCGCCCAGAATGTATTCCTGACGAACTTTCTCAAACTTATTACCCGGAAGACGCTTACACCCTAGCACCACCGTCCTGGGATTTCGCCAGATGGGGGCGATATTACCTATCCGGCCCAGCTGTACCTTCTGTCCGTTACAGATGGCATCCTCCAATGTAGACACCATGCACTCGAATGCTTTGCCGGCGGCCACGTAGGTCATGCCACATTTATCCATGTAGCTCTTGACCCATTTCGCTCTGGTAATTGTGTTTTTCCCGTCCGTCATTTTTCGTACACCATATTCACTTGAAAGGACTGCTGACTTATTTTTGACAGTAACACCAGGCTGAGAGTGACTGAGCGGTCTCCATTGTTAGTCGCATCCACGCTGAGTACTCCGACCCGGGATTCCCAACGAGCTAAACCAGAAATGATTTCCTGGGTGGCTAGTCCAATGACGGTCTTCGGATCATTCTCAAAAAGTAGCTGCTGCAAATTGGTGCCGTACTGAGGCTCCATGACTCGCTCTCCCTTCTTGGTCTTGAGAAGCATCTTGACCGAAGACTCTAAAATCTTTATATCACTGCCAATATCGAACAACCACGTATCTCTATTCGGCGAACCTGTGTCCCTCGGCAAAATCGGTCCATAAATGTAGAATGGAGGGTTGTCAATCGTGTAGTTCGGAAAGATCGTGAGGTTGAGAGTAAACATCACGATCTCGTAGTGCGGAGTTACGTAGTTTCTGCCCATCACGGTCACATAATACTGACCGTTGCGAAGCAGCTTGGAAGCATCAATATGGAGTGGTTGCACCTGCCGGGGATATTCCCACGGTGCGGACCCATCGTTCCAATTTAGCATAGCATACACCGCCTGGAACGGCAACGATGTGTTGCTTTCACGCAGATAGTAGTCCAAAGTGATCACCGCACCCGTAGCGTTACCCTGCACCAACGCAGTCTGGTCGGTCAGGGTCTCCAAGAGTGAGTTTGTGAACGTGAGCATTACAAGTTCATCCAACGGCGGTACTGATCGGCCCCAACTCCCTCGGACACAGGTTGGCTTGCTTCCTGCAAAGTTTCTAACAGGGGCGTCTTCATGTTCGTGCCTTGAAACTTATTTGGCTTTCCTTCGCCGCTAAGACGTTTCAGCTCGAATGGATGTTTTCCATAAGATGATACGATCAGGTCGAAATCTTTCATCTTCGGCAGCCCGACGACTTCGTCTAGCTTCTTGCATCGGTGCATGTTCATCTTGATGGCGCGTCGGTCATCCTCACCGAAGATCGTGCTCTTGAGTTCGGTCAGGAGCTTACCGATCTCAGGGCTATTACCCACCTTCTCCTGAATTTGACGAATCAATTTGTAGGAGTAAGGGGCGGGTAAACGGGGGCGCTGTAGACTTTCTACCGGCATTGGCTCTTCCTCACCAGGCAGCGCCGTGATGAAAATGTTTACAATGTCGTCCGGCAGATGCAAGTACTTCTTGAAGATGATTTCAACCCACGCCTCCTTGGGCAATGAGTACTGATCCATGACATCTGCCATCATCCCCAGGACTTCTGCCTGAACCTTCAGCATCTCCAGCTTCATCTGCTCTTCCAACCCACCGATCGGCGGCATCATCGCCCGAATATCCAACTGACGGATGTCCTTGCCAAGCAACACGGCATGAAAGTAACCCATCCATGTGTAACAGTTGATGATAGGACGGCGAATAGACTTGATTTTGCGCAAAAACCGCATGTCTTGTGCCAGGAGCGCCTTGCCGGAAGGAGATTCTCCGCCACTAGACCCATCCCCGCCCTTGGCAGAGAACCATGATCGAGGCATGCCGATAATCGAATAAAACAAATCGGTTAACAGCTCGATGTCATAGATATCGGGTACGTTTTGGGTGCCCTGAAGTTTTTCTACTACGTGATTGAACCCGGTCGGCCGGGCTACCCATAGAATCGTGTCTAGTGACCAGGCGTTGTAGAAAGAATCGAACCCAACCGGCGAGTTGAAAGTATTGCTCTGACCGGACTGATTCCACTGCTGGCCGAAGGCCAGCTTGGCACGCAGTGCCTGTTTCCACCGCTGCACAATTTTTGCCTGCTCGGCAGGCGGGCTCTCCTTGACGTCAATGTTGATCGCATAGCGGTCAGGCTGCACCTGAGCACGATGCACAACCATCTGGTCGATAGCGATTTTGAGCTTCTTGTAAATGCCCTGTGCCTCATCGAACACAGGTTCACCGTGCTCAGACTGGCGTAGACGAAACATGCGGCGCATGTGCAAGAAATCCCACGGGTACCATAGTTCCTCGGTGTCTTTACCGTCCGTCAGTGCCACCCGTTCAATGGGCGTCTGATTGTCTGGCATAACGAAAGCGGACTCTTTGGAAGGCTTGTGCCCTGCCCAACGAAACCCGATACACTTTCGATTTCGTTCCAACCAGTACCGGCGAATATCGGCAGGATGCACAAACGAAAATCCCATAACTCCTTCTTCGGGAGCATATTCGAGTTTTTCAAAATGATTGCCGAGGGCCGATAAATGCCATACCTGGCTTTGAATCACATCCTCAGCGTTGATGTTAACAAGCATTTGGTTCAGTGAATCCTCAAAATCACGATCATTGCATTGGTACCAAACAGTTGCCGGAGAATTTCCGTCTACCTGGGTCGCTTCGTCTACAATTTCGACAAGAGCCGCAGCCATAAGGTCCCAGGACGCCATTTCGTCCCAAAGCTGCAACATGGCATCGAAGGTCGTAGGACGCTTTAAGGCATGGTGATAGCGGGTCCAAACGTCCGGGTCGGCGACCCGCCCAGCATCCGTAAAATCACGAAAAAGCTCCTGGTTCGCTTGTGGGGTCTGTGCTCGGGGCACGAGCGAGCCGGTATGAACTCCGGCTGATCCGATTAACCCCAGGTAGCTGAGAAGATTGGTTCCAATGATGTTACTGGCCATAAGCGTCTGCTCTAACTACGTTCAGATTTTAGTTGCAATGCGAACATTCCTATGATACAAGAACGGAAATACCGATGAAATCGGTTCTAGTAAACATATGAGTAAAGATCGCAAAGACACAGTCATGTCGTTTCGGATGCCAGGATCGGCCAAAGCATGGTTGGACAAAGACCTCAGCACACGTCCTATCGTGAACGTACTGAGTGCAAACCGGTTTTGCCGTAAGATCGTCCTGGACTACATCTCGGGACGGTTAGCGTACCTACACACCGGTGACCGTACTGTCGATTCTGACATGGCATCGAACGTGGCACCGTTTGTCACATAATGCCGGTCAGAAGATTCGTTTTGGGGTAGTGACGAATCTCCCGCACTGAGCGGGTCGTTAGCAGTAACGAACGAAGCGGCGGGCATTGGGACATGGAAACCCAAGTCCGCCGCTTTCTGATCGTGGTTGTTCTTTGACAGTCTATTAGGCGTCCGAC
>Ga0315287_10003547_pt1 | contig 15045 bp, 11 predicted proteins | sample YL17G11_0_MG_FD_205037 | JGI IMG/M metagenome (GOLD analysis project Ga0315287, IMG submission 205037) | Sediment microbial communities from Yellowstone Lake, YNP, Wyoming, USA - YL17G11_0 | ecosystem: Environmental > Aquatic > Freshwater > Lake > Sediment | place: USA: Wyoming | collected... | reverse complement strand
GCTGGTGGTGAAAATGATGTTTTTAGTGCAGTGGCATATATTAAAGCCACTAATAAAAAGAATGTTGCATTAATCAGTGTATTAGGATTAACTCCTTTTCATTGTTTAAATGATAATGATAAAATTGAACCTCCCTATATTATACCGACGATTAATATGTCACGATATATTGTTAAAGATCCTCCAAAGAAAATATTTTGTATGGAATCTTTAATTCCTGAAATTTTAAATAAAGAATTATCTGAAGTTACAAAATATGCATGTATATCTCCAAAATACTCAGCTTTAGAACAAGCTCATAATTTAAGAGAACTATTTAAATCTTGGAATATGTTAAGTAATAATACTGAGATAGAAGTAGTTGATTTTGTAAATGATTCAAAGAATCATCAACCGGAACTTTGTTTTGGGTGGTGATATATTAACTGATGGAAATCAATCATCTATTATATCTCCAGAATTAGATGCATTTACATTAGCGATAGTTAAAAATCTTAGTGAATATGAATCAAAAATTATTGTTTGTTTTCCTGGTGTTGATGGAGAATTATCTTCTGAATATCTAACTAATTGTTGTTCTAATTCTATCGATAATATTAGAATTAATGATGGGTTATGGTTATTATCATTATGTTCTATTTATGAACAAATTAAAAATTATAGAACTGGAAATACAATTCCTAATATGATTACAATTCTTGATAAAGATGATAATTTAAATTTACATAAACATTGGATTATTAACAATAATAAGATCTCATTTGATAAAAAAATAACTGTTAATTGGGAATTACAATCGTATTTATGGGTATTTGATTTAGATGATGTAATATCTAAAAATATATTTACGATACCATTTAATTCAATTGATTATGATTTATTAATGTTAAAAGATTATATAATTAATGTGTATAATAATCAAATAAAAGATAATGATTGTATGCAATCATCAGATTTATTTTTACAATATCTAAGAACCGATAATACCGGAAAATACACTAATAAACAATTAAATTATGATAACAATGAAAAAATATTATTTATAGATCACATGCCTGCTTGTTTAACTAATAAATAAAATATATAACATTATATATTTTCTGAATTAAAATCAAAATTTTAGATTTAATACATATTATAACTTAAGTTAATTATTATGATCATTAATATTCAGGTTCTAGTTTCTTATATTATTAATATCTAACTATAATATCAATAAAGTATAAATATAAAATTTTAGTTTTGATTATAAAATTTTGGAAAACTGTTAGTTATAGTAATTTTTATATAAGAACATCTATTTATGAGAATTTTAACTATAACAAAGTGTTTTCTAAAATTTTCTAATCAAAATCAAAATTTTACATTCAGAATACATTAAAATCGAAAGTAATATCTATAATTATTGATATTCAGGTTCTAGTTTCTTATATTATTAATATCTAACTATAATATCAATAAAGTATAAATATAAAATTTTAGTTTTGATTATAAAATTTTGGAAAACTGTTAGTTATAGTTAAAATTCTCATAAATAGATGTTGTTATATAAAAATTACCATGATCAAAGTGTTTTCTAAAATTTTCTAACCAAAACCAAAATTTTACATTCAGAATACATTAAAATCGAAGGTAATATCTATAATTATTGATATTCAGGTTCTAGTTTCTTATATTATTAATATCTAACTATAATATCAATAAAGTATAAATATAAAATTTTGAATTTAACTAAGAAATTTTTGAAAACACTTTGATCATAGTAATTTTTATATAATAACATCTATTTATGAGAATTTTAACTATAACAAAGTGTTTTCTAAAATTTTCTAACCAAAACCAAAAATTTGTATTTAGACTTTATTAATATTATAGTTAATATTAATAATTATAAGAAATCATAACCTAAATATTAATAATTATGGAAATTAACTATAATATTAATAACATCTATTTATGAGAATTTTTGAAAACACTTTGTTATAGTTAAAATTCTCATAAATAGATGTTATTATATAAAAATTACTATGATCAAAGTGTTTTCAAAAATTTCTTAGTTGGATTCAAAATTTTATATTTAGACTTTATTAATATTATAATTAATTTCTATAATTATTAATATTCAGTTTCTAGTTTTTTATAATATTCAAATTTAACTATATAAAATATCAACTCAGATATCAATATGTTATATATTTAAATTTGAATAATATCATAATTTATATTATTCATGAATAATATCATAATTTACCTAATCATAAAAATCCACAGTAGCTTTGATTATTATATATTCAATCCATAGTTGTTTTATTGTAGCAGGATCCATTAAAAATAATCTTTCTTTCTTTGATAATTGTTCTGTTTTATAAATATTTAATTCAATGATATCAGGGAAATATATTCTATCGATAAAATCTGGATAAAATCCTTTATGATACTTTTTGATATTAATAAATGTTGTATCTTTAGTATTGTTTAATTTCAATATAGCTTTATCTTTTTGTACAATTTTTTGATTAAGAGATGGCATTCTCCCAAAAGCCGTATAATAAGAATTAGCATCATATTCATCATCATAATTAAAATGTTTATTATACAAATATAATTTCATCATTAACCTAAGAGTTTCTTTTGTTGCATAACCTTTCATTAAATAAGGTAATAAATGATTTATATGAGTTCCCGATACTGATTCAAATGTAGTATTACTAAAAAAATATAAAAATGCTTCTCCTACAATACATGGTTTAAATTTAGATTTGTCAAATTGAGGTATTAATAAATTACTAAAATGATTATTATCTATTGCTCCTCCTAATGCTGTCATATAATCATTAGCTCCCAAATCAATATAAAATGATATTAAATTATCTAATCCATGTCTTGCAGCTGTGTATAGTCCACCATCGAAATCATCAGCTCCTTTTTCAATAAAGAAATTAATTAATTTGATATTATTCATTTCAGTTGCTGTATGTAAGCCATCATTAAAATCATCAGCTCCTATGTTAATGAAATAAGTAATTAGTTTGATATTATTTTTAATTATCGCTTGTAACATCGCATCGTTAAACTCATCAGCTCCTAATTTAATAAAATAATCAATCATATGAAGATTATTATTAAATACAGCTCCTAATAATCCTTTATTCCAATCATTAGCTCCATATTTTACTAAAAATCCTACTGATTGAACATCAATAACATATTTTAAAGCATTGTTTACAATATCAATAAAATCTTCAACATAAGCATTCTTATTATTAATTTTCTTTAAGAAATATTCAGCAAATATAAAATGTTTTGATTTTATGCTTTCGTAAAAAGCTGTTTCTATATAATATTCATATGACTCATTAACACGCCTTAAATATTTATCTAAATCATCTGTAATATCTTCTGGTAATTGTTTTTCTAATTCTTTATAAGAAACGGTATCTTTATTTAATTGTTTAAATATATTAAATAACGAATATTCATACAGAGACATTTTAAATATATAAATAAATAATTATCAAATAATTATTTATTTTATTATGATTTAGATATTAGTTTCTAAATTTGTAATTTAGAATTTAGAAATATAATTAATATGTATGATTTATTAATATTCAGGTTCTAGTTTTTCATTGTTATTAATATTAACTGATATATTAATAATAGTTGACCCTAAAAATTTGATTTTGAATAGAAATTTTTTAGAAAACACTTTGATTATAGTAATTTTTATATAAGAACATCTATTTACCTTATGATTAATCATACAAGAATTTTATCTATAACAAACAGTTTTCCAAAAATTTCTAATCAAAATCAAAATTTTTATGTTTAAATTTATTAATAAATCAATTAATATCTATAATTATTAATATCCAGGTTCTAGTTTCTTATTATTATTAATATTAACTCTAATATTAATAAAGTCTAAATCTAAAATTTTGATTTTGATTAGAAAATTTTAGAAAACACTTTGATTATAGTAATTTTTATATAAGAACATCTATTTACCTTATGATTAATCATACAAGAATTTTATCTATAACGAACAGTTTTCTAAATTTTCTTAGTTAAAACCAAAATTTTATATTCAGCTATTATTAATATCTAAGTTAGATTTAAATATTATAAGAAACTAGAACCTGAACACCAATAATTATAGATATTAATTTAGAAAAAACAAGTTGATCGCCATAATTTTTATATAATAACATCTATTTATCAAAATTTTGACTATAACAAACAGTTTTTTAAAATTTTCTAATCAAAATTAAAAATTTATATTTAGACATTATTAATATCTAAGTTAATATCTATAATTATTGGTATTCAGGTTCTAGTTATTTATAATATTCAAATCTAAGTTAAATTTGAATAAAGTCTATATCTAAAATTTTGATTTTGATCAGAAAATTTTAGAAAACTGTTTGTTATAGATAAAATTCTAATAAATAGATGTTCTTATATAAAAATTACTGTAATCAAAGTATTTTCTAAAATTTTCTATCCAAAACCAAATTTTTAAGTTCAGCTATTATTAATATACCAGTTAATATCTATAATTATTGATATTTAGGTTCTGGTTTCTTATTATTATTAATATTAACTCTAATATTAATAAAGTTTAAATATAAAATATTGATTCTAATCTAAAAATTTTAGAAAACTGTTTGTTATAGTTAAAATTCTAATAAATAGATATTCTAATCTAAAAATTTTAGAAAACTGTTTGTTATAGTTAAAATTCTAATAAATAGATGTTCTTATATAAAAATTACTATAACCAAAGTATTTTCTAAAATTTTTATATTAGAACCAAAATTTAGGATTTATTAATATTTATTAATATCTAAGTTAATTTCTATAATTATTAATATTGAGGTTCTAGTTTCTCATCAATATTAATATTAGAGCTAATATTAGCTCTAATATTAATATATTCTATATATAAAATTTTGATTTTGGTCAGAAAATTTTAGAAAACTGTTTGATTATAGTAATTTTTATATAAGAACATCTATTTATTAGAATTTTATCTATAACAAACAGTTTTCTAAAAATTTCCTAGTTAAGATCAAAAATTTTATATTCAGCTATTATTAATATCTAAGTTAGATTTAAATATTATAAGAAACTAGAACATGAATATTAATAATCATAGAAATTAACCTCCTTTTTTGGTCGAATTTAATATAAAAATTCCCAATCTGAAGTTAAAAATTTATATTCAGCTATTATTAATAACAAACAGTTTTCTAAAATTTTCTAAGTTGAATTCAAAATTTCGAACTCAACTATTATTAATATCTAAGTTAATATTAATAATTATTGGTATTCAGGTTCTAGTTTCTTATTATTATTAATATTAACTCTAATATTAATAAAGTCTAAATATAAAATTTTGATTCTAATCTAAAAATTTTAGAAAACAACTTGATTATAGATAAAATTCTAATAAATAGATGTTCTTATATAAAAATTACTATAATCAAGTTGTTTTCTAAAATTTTTAGATTAGAATCAAAATTTTATATTTAGACTTTATTAATATCTAAGTTAGATTTAGATATTATAAGAAACTAGAACCTGAATATCAATAATTATTGATATTAGCTTTAATATTAATAAAGTCTAAATATAAAATTTTGATTCTAATCTAAAAATTTTAGAAAACAAGTTGTTATAGATAAAATTCTCATAAATAGATGTTCTTATATAAAAATTACTATAATCAAGTTGTTTTCTAAAATTTTTAGATTAGAATCAAAATTTTATATTTAGACTTTATTAATATTAGAGTTAATATTAATAATAATAAGAAACTAGAACCTGAATACCAATAATTATAGATATTAACTTAGATATTAATAAAGTCTAAATATAAAATTTTGATTCTAATCTAAAAATTTTAAAAACTGTTTGTTATAGTTAAAATTTTGATTCTAATCTAAAATTTTTAGATTAGAATCAAAATTTTATATTTAGACTTTATTAATATTAGAGTTAATATTAATAATAATAAGAAACTAGAACCTGAATATCAATAATTATAGATATTAACTTAGATATTAATAAAGTCTAAATATAAAATTTTGATTCTAATCTAAAAATTTTAGAAAATACTTTGTTATAGATAAAATTCTCATAAATAGATGTTCTTATATAAAAATTATGGTGAACAACTTGTTTTTTAAAATTTTTAGATTAGAATCAAAATTTTATATATAGAATATATTAATATCTAAGTTAATATATATAATTATTGATATTCAGGTTCTAGTTTCTTATAATATCTAAATCTAACTTAGATATTAATAAAGTCTAAATATAAAATTTTGATTTTGATTAGAAAATTTTAGAAAACAAGTTGTTCGCCATAATTTTTATATAATAACATCTATTTATCAAAATTTTAACTATAACAAACAGTTTTTAAAATTTTTAGATTAGAATCAAAATTTTATATTTAGACTTTATTAATATTAAAGCTAATATCTATAATTATTGGTATTCAAGTTCTAGTTTCTTATAATATCTAAATCTAACTTAGATATTAATAAAGTCTAAATATAAAATTTTGATTTTGATTTGAAAATTTTAGAAAACAAGTTGTTCACCATAATTTTTATATAATAACATCTATTTATCAAAATTTTAACTATAACAAACAGTTTTTAAAATTTTTAGATTAGAATCAAAATTTTATATTTAGACTTTATTAATATTAAAGCTAATATCTATAATTATTGGTATTCAGGTTCTAGTTTCTTATAATATCTAAATCTAACTTAGATATTAATAAAGTCTAAATATAAAATTTTGATTTTGATTAGAAAATTTTAGAAAATACTTTGTTATAGATAAAATTCTCATAAATAGATGTTCTTATATAAAAATTATGGTGAACAACTTGTTTTCTAAAATTTTTAGATTAGAATCAAAATTTTATATTTAGACTTTATTAATATTAAAGCTAATATCTATAATTGTTGGTATTCAGGTTCTAGTTTCTTATAATATCTAAATCTAACTTAGATATTAATAAAGTCTAAATATAAAATTTTGATTTTGATTCTAATCTAAAAATTTTAAAAACTGTTTGTTATAGATAAAATTCTCATAAATAGATGTTCTTATATAAAAATTATGTATAACAAGTTGTTTTCTAAAATTTTTTAGATTAGAATCAAAATTTTATATTTAGACTTTATTAATATTAGAGTTAATATTAATAACGATGAAAAAACTAAAACCTGAATATCAATAATTATAGATATTAACTTAAATATTAATAAAGTCTAAACATAAAATTTTAAATTCAACTTAGAAATTTTCAAAAAACTGTTAGTTATAGTTAAAAATTTAAAAATTAATCAACTAAATTACTAAAATCATCTAATTAACAACCAAAATATATTAATATATAAACTAAATCTATATATTAAATCAAGTAATATTAATAAAGTCTAAATAATTAATATAATATAAATATCCTAAATTTAGTATAACGATTTACTCAATATATAAGTAAATATTTAGAATAATTATATCTATTTAATATCAAAAGTATAGACTCCGTCTTTATTAGTAACAACAAATTTTCTAATAACTAATAATCTAGTTCTAACTATGAAATTTGGACTAGGTGAGTCCGGTTTATTATTATTATTTCTACGTTCAGAGACTGGAGAATCATCTTCTGAATCATCATCGTCATCGTCTTGATTATCAAGGTTATCATCTGTTTTATATCTATTAAAATAAATATCATTATTGTCAATTTTACAATTTAATACGGCAGGTAATTCATCTCCGTAAACAGTTCCGATATCTCCATTAAAATTTGTACTATCATGAGCATTAGAATAAGCGTGGTATCCTGGCATACATGGATGACTTGGAAAATGATATCTAGATTGGGCTATGTTAAAGTGATGAGAATCCATCTTATCAAAAACTACGGAATTACCTAATTTAAAAGTATTGTTTTTAATAGGATCCCATCCTTCATAAACATTATTAGTATTTGTTGTGTAGTTTGAATAATTATGTATAGCAATCGCATCTTTATTTTCAGCCACCCAAAAGAACGCTAGACATGGATTAGAACATTTTAAAGTTTTAGTTGATAAACTCTTGTATTTTAAAGGATTTTCAATATCACAACTAACAATATCTCTAGTATAAAAAGTTTTTTGTTTTATTTTTTCTTCCTCGTTTGTAGTTATCCATGTATCATCACAAGTATTATTCCACTTTAATTCAACATCACTAATATATCCATATCTTCCCCATAATTCAGGAGTTTTTATATTTTCTGATCCGATTATATCAACATATTTAGATAAGTTTGCTTTCTGAGGTACCCATTTATCATTTTTAAGAAGATTAACTCTCAATAGGTTAACTACTTTCTTTCTAAAGGTGTATCTATGAGTTGCTCGAGTTAATGATCCTTTCATCCAAATTGGATAAGATGAAGCTATATCATTAGCATAAAACCAGGGCTGATCAACATTTATATCATAAGGAGGTAGGTAATCTTCAGACCATTCTTCTAAATAATTTATTATCCCTGTTCCTAACTTATGACCTTCTCGTTTACCCGAACCTCCTTTTTGATAAAATTGAGGATATATATCTCCCCAAACATTATCAATCGTCTGATATACATCATCGTCTTCTTTAAAAATAGAAGATAATCTAATATTATTACCTGGATCATGACACCATGCGATTTGAACTTTTCCTAACCATTCTTGTTTTACTCGTATTGCAGGTAATTTAAAACATAAATATGTATATTCTAGATAATGAAATGAATTATTTAGAGGATATATTATTATCTCGCTATCATTACGTGCTTCGAATTTAGTTATCACGCTGCTACGCCATGTAGTTTTAATATATTTTTTGTAATAAGGAGATATTATATCCCGCTCTTCCTCATCTTCCCTCAGAGTATGCATATCATTTTGATAATCAGTTAAGTTTGATAACAGATCTTTCGCGATTTGCGGTGCTGAAGTTGCCATCTTTTATTTTATAATTAATATATTTAAACTATGATTATACTTATCAAACAATTTAATTTTAATATTAAAATTAAATTGTTTAAACTACCAAAATTAAAATTATGATAAACTATAAAATAAAAATAAACATGAATAAATAAAACTGAAAATTTATAGTTTAAACATAGCGTTTTATAATTAAAAATAACATATACACATAGTATTCTCATCCATGGAACAATCAACAGTTTTAGCAACGACCGAGGACCAAAAAAGAACCAAATACTACAAAACAACTAAAGAGATGGTTGAACATCATAAGAAATTAGCAGATTTAGCACAATCTGTAATAACCTTAGCTACACATGTAGGTTCATTAGACAAAGGACAAATCTTAAGATTTTATGTTGGAGATGAATATTACGAATTTGGTAAGAAAGATATCAGAGCTGCAACTGCTAAACTCCTTAGAGAAATTAAAGATTTATCAACTTATTGGAAAGTTTCTAAGAAAAAGCCAAAAGTTAAATCTGGACCTGAAACTTTGAAAGGTACGTATACTCCTATTTATGCAGGACCAGTATTACGAGCGTTTTTTGAGAATAGTAATGGATTTGGACCATTAGATCCAGCACAATGGAAAGCCACTGGAGTGATGGGTGTGAAATTAATGGATTCATTACCATACGCCAAGCAAGGATTTATGTTACGTAACACTCTTACTATGTTATTCTTCCTTTATGCAAGAACTATGGATTTACAGGAAGCTGAAAACGCTCAATTCAGCCATTTCGATGAAGTAATGAGAAAAGTTTTTACTGAAATGTCTGCTTCATTCTACACAGCAAATGGAGTTGCTAAAATTCCGATGGAAGAAGCAGTTAAGAAAGGATTAGTAACAGTCCCGATGACAACTCAAGATGTCATTAGATTGAAGAGACCAACTTTTAATGATGAAAAAACTCCAATCATTAAGGATGCTCCTGAAGGAAAACAAGTTTACCGTAAAGCTTTTCAGAACTATTTCTTTCAATTATTAGCGTCTAATAATTATTATTCAAAGGCTAATTTGAAAGAAGAAGCTGAATATGCTCCTGTGTTAGAAGCTCTTAATAAAACTGAAGTCACTGATCAAATGATAGCAGAACATAACATTGTTAGAGAGGTTGCTATGAAATGGAATGAGTACTTAGCTCCTTCACGTAAAATCAACCGAGACAAGAAGAAAAAGGAAAACGATGCCAGAAAGAAAGCTGAAGCAGCTGCTGAAAAATTAGCTCAAGGACAATAAACTTAAAAAACATATAACTTTTATAAATAAAAATTAATATATTATATAATATATTAACATAATTTTTTTAATTAAAATTGATTTTTTATTAAATATAATTAATATGATCTGAAATATCATGTTTGTTGATGATTGCATTTTTGATGATGATAAAAAAAGATCAGAATTTTATAGAACAATTGAAGAGATGATAGAATATCATCAAAAATACAAACCTTTCAAGTTAAAAGGTACATATGCTCCTATTTATACAGGACCAGTATTACAAGCCTTTTTCGAAGCTAGTAATGGATTTGGGCCGTTAGATCCAATAAGTTGGAAAAAGAATAGTGTGATGGGACCATTATTAATGGATACATTACCATATGTCAAACAAGGATATATGTTACGTAATACTCTTACAATATTATTTTTTCTTTATGTAAGAACTATGGATTTACAAGAACCAGAAAATTCTCAATATAGCCATTACGATAACGTAATGGAAAAGATTTTTACAGAGATGAATGCTGAATTTTATACAACTGATGGAGTCCTTAAGATCCCAATGGTTGATGCTGTAGCTAAAGGCTTAATTAAAGCTCCTTTATCAACTCAAGACGTGATTAGATTAAAGAGACCAGAATTTAATGATAAAAGAACTGCTATAATTCGAGATGCTCCTGAAGATAAACAAATTTATCGTGAAGCTTTTCCTAATTATTTTTTTCAATTATTAGCATCTCGTAACTATTTTTCAAAAGAAGATCTAAAAGAAAATGATAATTATTTTAAAATATTAGAAACACTTGAAAAAGTTACCAACCAAATGATATTAGAACATAATATTGTTAAAGAGACGTCATTAAAATGGAATGAATATTTAGAACCTTTTCGTAAAGCTAACCGTGATAAAAAAAGAAAGGAAAGTGAAATCATAAATGATATTGTAAATGATGATACCATAAATACATCAGAACTCAGAAAAAGAATCTAAAAAACTTCTATTATTAAAAATTAATATATTTTGATAATATATTAACATAATTTTTTTAAATTTAACTGATAATACAATTATTATCAGAATTATTTTCTTGAACGTTATCTTTGAAATCTATGATAGAATCTGACGAATTACGTATAATGTTATATGTATTATAATTCGGGGCTAATTCCCGAATAACCCATGATGAGGTAAGTCGGTTTGGAAAATATATATTCTTATATTTGATCGACCATCCTTTGCAAAGGAAAGATCTGTTAATTCTACAAACATGTACATCAGTATTATTTTTTACTATTAATCTTTCAACGTAGCTGGGTAACATAATTGCTTTTTTATTGTTAATGGAATTTATTAATATGTCTTTACTGAAATGTTCAGATTCAGATTCTATTATTTCTTTATTGTCTTTATAACAATATGATAAAAAATTAACATCAAAATCATCAACTGGAAAGCATTCAGAAACTACAATATCAAACGAGATAACGATGGTATCAATACGTAAACGATATTGTGTTCTACCAAATGCATAATGTATGGTTGTATTTTCTAGAGTAAACGCAGGTACTATTTGAAAATTATAAATATCTTTCATATCATTAACAAACATATCAGCATCGATATTCGTCTTAAACCAAATATCTACATCTTTGAATTGACATTTACATAAAGGATCTTGCATTTTAGGAACAACAACATCTCTTAAATATCCTCCAAATACTTTACCATCATAATTACTTGCTATTTTAACACAATTATCTATAATTCCGTATTTAGTTAACATTCTAAATATTTTTAATTTTAGTTTTAATATTAAATATTCGATTTTAAATATATTAGTATAAACATTTATATTTTCTAATATAAATAGAATTAATAGAATCGATGGAGTTAGGAACATATTTTCTCGGCTGGATTAGTGGGTTATTTGTTGGTATATGTTTTGGATATGTTGCTGAACGTATGATTACAACATATAAAAGAAATTCGTATTTCCAAAGCTTTATATCTGCTGTAATGAATCCTACTTTAGTTAAGGTAGTTTGTGATTATATAGTTAATCATAATAGATTTCAGGCAGAATCGTTTATTTTCAATGCAATGAGATCAAATAATAGCACTGCAAATAATACAAATAATAGTAATACAAATAATACAAATAATAACACTGCAAATAATAACACTATAAATACTGCAAATAATACAAATAATAACACTGCAAATAATAACACTACTGCAAATAATAGCACTGCAAATAATACAAATAATAGCACTGCAAATAATACAAATAATAGCACTGCAAATAATACAAATAATAGTACTGCATATCAAGAATAATATTAATATATTCAATATAATATATTAGTTTTAAAAAACGTGTATTAAACTAATTAATACAAGTTTTTTTAAATAATATGTTTATTGATGAACATATATTACGTTTGGTCCATAGACCAACTCAACTTGATAAATTTTATTAGCTTCCAAATCATGAGAAAATAAGGTAGGATCATCAATAACAAACTCTTTAAGTTTATTATGAGTATCTCTTTCAAAATAAACATATGTATATTTGTTATTTTGTTTCCATATTTGATGTAACTCAGGAGCAGTGCTTTTATCTCCTTTGATGCTAATACTGACCATACTGTGACAATCTTCAAGTACATCGATCTCAAAGTTCATTAAAGCTTTAACTAAAATACCATACTGTTCAATATTTAACCGTTGCTCGTAGTTCTTTCTATCGATATACCTACGACAGCTGTGACATTTAGCAAACTCAAAAACTGTGATATGATGACAGTTATCACATAAAGCAAAGTAGTTTCCACATTCCATTAAAGCTGAGTGTTCCATATTCACGTTAGATATTTTTTGATGTATATTTTAGAAATATACATTCATTTTTATTTTTAGATTATGATAGATTATTACAGATTATAATAACATTATTCTTCATTATGTTCGGGTAATAATTGATCTATATGTTCATTTATCCATACCAAACCTAAAGACGAAAGAATTATTGTTGTGAATGCTAAATTACAAAGAAATCCAACAGAAAATGTGTGATAAAAAGGTATATCTTTCATGGTATATTTACCTTCTAAAATAAAATATATTATTCCTGAAAGTTGAGACATAGATATTATAATCAAAATAATTATAGATAACCAACTAAACGTGTTTACATGTGAAATATGATAATCTCCCTTGTAGATTTTAAATCTTTTCATTAAACTAATATAAGATTCCCTGCTTTCAGGTTTAAGGAAGAAAAGTGCAATCAAGAATATGTTGTAACACCAAAAAATATAACTAAATAATTCTGTTGAAACCTTAAAATGTACATCATCTTTTAGTGTGTTGTTTGAATAAAGTATTTTAATAAAATCATCAGGACCAAATACTAAAATACTTTGTAAAAAAGAAAATACAAATAATACTAACGCAAAAGATACTAACTGTAAGTGTTTATAACACTGATTCATTATTATTATTTATAATATTAGAATTTTAATATTATAAAATCATTTTTATCAATTTATTTACCCATAGCGGCTTTAATTAACCAAATAATTACTATAAGGACAAATGCTGATATAACTGCAGCTAACAATACTTTAGCTGTATCTACTTGATTTCCATCAGATTGTAATACAAATGGAGGTTTTAATGAATAATATATTAACCAGAATAATACTGTTAACGCTATGAACCATAAAACAAATAAACCAAACCATTCCCATGAAGATGTTACTGATTTAGTATTACAGCATGGATCATATCTTGTACCAATATTTATCTGAGGTATATCATTTTGACATACATTGTTAGTAGAATTTATAGCGGGAACGTCGTTTTGATAAATTTCTATTACATCAATTATTTTAACTACTTTGTCCTCTTCTATTTGATTATTGATATAATCAGGTGTGGTAGATAGAGGATTTAACATTTTATCATATCAAAAATAAATTAAAAATATTTTTTTCTATTAATTATAGAAAATATTGATTTATGACTTTAAAACATCATAATACATTTGTAAATATATTATGACTGATGTATTATACATGAATTCAATTAACAATTTAGGTACGAGCTTCACTGGAAGGAAAAAAGTTAGTCAACCTAGCTCTCCTAAACGAACTACTCCTATTCCGAGTCCAAAGAATTCTCCTCCCCCTACAATCAAAACTATAAAAATTCCACGACCGAAAAGCACTGAGATTATTCTTGAAGAACCTCCTTCAGTTCAAAGTAAAATAAGTCTCGAAGAACCTCCTTTAGTTCAAAGTAAAATAAGTCCTGAAGAATTAAGTAAATGTTTATTATCAATTAAAGCAGCTAAATTACCAGATTTACCTGAAGTAGATAGGAGCCTTAAAATAGATAATATTAATTCATCAATAAATAATGAGATAAACAATTCAAAGTCTGCTCCTGAAGAAAACATAGAAGAATTTAATGATAATCCAATACCAGAAATAGACGATCCAGAGATTAAAATTAACGGTATCTCAATTGATCTAGATAAAATACTTCCTATAGAAATTATCGTTGATACAAAAATATTAAATGATTCAGAAGTTAAAATATTAAATGATTCAGAACCTAGAATATTAAACGAACCAGAACCTAAAATATTAAATAAATCAGAACCTAAAATATTAAATAAATCAGAACCTAAAATATTAAATAAATCAGAACCTAAAATATTAAATAAATCAGAACCTAAAATATTAAATAAA
>Ga0315287_10003546_pt1 | contig 15049 bp, 14 predicted proteins | sample YL17G11_0_MG_FD_205037 | JGI IMG/M metagenome (GOLD analysis project Ga0315287, IMG submission 205037) | Sediment microbial communities from Yellowstone Lake, YNP, Wyoming, USA - YL17G11_0 | ecosystem: Environmental > Aquatic > Freshwater > Lake > Sediment | place: USA: Wyoming | collected... | reverse complement strand
TACGTTTCCCGCCACAATGCCGGAAAATGCACGGCGTAAATTTGCGGCCAGCAAATGATGCGCCTGATTTTTGTGCAAGGCGAGATTTCTCATGTTTTCATGCGTAGGACTAAAGGGCTGTTGAAATACATGGTCTATTTTCAGCAACCAGTTAAAATAATAGGCATCACCCTTTTCTTTACGAAAAGCGCGCACCTGCTTAATGCCGCCCAGCATTTCGAGGGCAACCTGCTCGGGATTATTAATAATAATCTGGTAACGCTGCCGCGCTTGTTCACCTAATGTGCTGACAATAAAACGATCAATCTCTTTAAAATAATCTTCAGCGTTATCAGGCCCTGAAAATATCAGCGGAAACGGCATATCTTTATTATCAGGATGCAGCAAAATACCCAATATATACAGAATTTCCTCCGCCGTACCCGCGCCGCCGGGAAATACAACAATGCCATGCCCGGTGCGAACAAAGGCTTCCAGACGTTTCTCAATATCCGGCAAAATAACCAGTTCATTGACAATTGGATTAGGCGATTCGGCGGCGATAATGCCCGGTTCTGTTATGCCTAAATATTGGCCGTTTTTTATACGCTGTTTGGCGTGGCCAATAGTAGCTCCCTTCATGGGCCCTTTCATCGCGCCCGGCCCGCAGCCTGTACAAATATCCAAACTGCGCAAGCCCATTTCATGACCGACCAGTTTGGTATATTCATATTCCTTGCGGTTAATTGAGTGTCCGCCCCAGCACACCACTAAATTCGGATTCGTCATTGAACGCAGGATATTGGCATTGCGCAGGATGTGGAATACGGCATCAGTAATGCCTCTTGACGTTCCCATGTCAAATTTCGGGTTATCATTGATCTCGTCACTAACGTAGATAATGTCGCGCAGCACCGCAAACAGATGTTCGTTAATGCCTTTAATCATCCTGCCGTCAACAAAGGCATGAGCGGGCGCATTTTTAACTTCCAGCTTGATGCCGCGTTGCTCCTGAATAACACGGATATCAAAATCCGGATAACGCTCCAGTAACTCCTTGCCATCATCCATAGCGCTACCGCAATTCAGCACAGCCAACGAACAGTTACGAAATGTTCTATATAATCCTCCCTGACTGGTATCAAGCAATTTACTGACCTCGGCCTTGGACAGAACATCCAGACGACCTTCCGGAGTAATTTGTGCATCAATTACGTCGTATTTCATCACATTCCTTTTAGTTGTTGTCGCTGGAATTTGGCTGCACGTTTAGCAACAAGCGACTTGGCGGCATCGATACCAATATGAGCTTCACCGCGTTGCCTGGCTAACTCCATTTGCCTTTCACGTTCCATAAAACGGGTTTTCCGGGCGGGCGTGACCTTATCATAACAATGAGGACAGCTAACACCTCGCTGGTATTTATCGCTGGCTTTGTCGGCTTCGGAAATAGGTATGCGGCAGGCGTTACATTGATCGTAGCTGCCTTTTTCAAGTTGCAAATTAACTGTTACCCGTTCGTCAAAAACAAAGCATTCACCTTCCCAGAGAGTTTCTTGTGCAGGCACTTCTTCCAGATATTTCAAGATACCGCCTTTAAGGTGATAAACCTCATCAAAGCCTTGTTCTTTTAAAAATGCCGTGGATTTTTCACAACGAATGCCGCCGGTGCAGAACATCGCGACTTTTTGATGTTTTTCGGGGTGGAGATTTTCTTTGACAAAACTCGGAAACTCACGAAAGCTTTCGGTCTTCGGATTGATGGCGTTTTTAAATGTACCTACTTTAAATTCATAATCGTTGCGAGTATCCACAAGAATAACATCGGGGTCGGAAATGAGTCTGTTCCAATCTTCGGGGTTAATGTATGTACCGGCTACACGTTCAGGATCAATACCTTCCACGCCCATCGTCACTATCTCTTTTTTGAGTTTAACTTTGGCGCGGTTGAAAGGCAAACTATCGGTAAATGATTCCTTGCAATCAATACCCGCCAGGCGCGGGTCGCTGCGCAACCAGCCTAACACTGCGTCTATAGCTACGCGTGATCCGGCTATCGTGCCATTAATGCCTTCATGGGCGAGCAGCAATGTACCTCGCACGTGGTTAGCTTCCATGACATCATGCAAAGGTTGACGTAAAGCCTGAAAATTTTCCAGGGTGATAAATTTATATAAAGCACAAACAACTATTTGGGACATGTAACTTCCTTATTGCAAGCTGGAACGTAAATCCAGAGCAAAAAGGAAGCTATTCTACTGAAACTGAGGGGACTTGTCGTTTATAAAAAACTATAATATTGATATGCGACACCGGTCACATTTGTGATTGCAAATAATTCTGTAGTCCAATTTGTTCAATTAATTCAAGCTGGGTTTCCAGCCAATCGACGTGTTCTTCTTCATTTTCCAGGATGTGTTCAAAAATCTCTCTGGAAACGTAATCTTTAACCTCTTCACAATAAGCAATAGCGTCTCTCAGTGGCGGAATAGCTTCATGTTCCAGTTTTAAATCACATTTCAGCATTTCTTGCGGGTTTTCACCGATTAATAATTTGCCGAGATCTTGTAAATTGGGCAAGCCTTCCAGAAAAAGTATGCGTTCAATTAATAAGTCCGCATGTTTCATTTCGTCGATTGATTCGTGATATACCTTTTCATTGAGTCTTGTAAAACCCCAGTTTTTGTACATGCGTGCATGTAAAAAGTATTGATTAATCGCGGTAAGCTCATTAACCAATGCCTTGTTAAGGAACTCAATGACTTTTTTATCTCCTTTCATGGGATACCTCTGTTTTTAGTAGGCGTTAAGGACAGGTTGATTTGATGCAGCCTGCATTATAGATTGCTGTTGCAGGTGATCGTCAAGCAATTCCTTTACATGTTTGTTGCATTTTCCACAATCACTGCCTACGCCAAAGCACTGAAATAACTGTCTGCGTGTACAGACACCATTATCAATGGCGCGTTTTATCTGGCTATCTGTTACAGCTTTGCAAACGCATACGTACATTAAGTATCTCCTGGATGAGTAAGTATTTTGCAAATGATAACAATTCTCATTGAAAAAATAAAGAGGTAAACTTGCTCAAACATCTTGCGACGATCCCCGGCATCCAATACCTTACTGCAACTATCCAAGTCAATATTAGCAACCTGACTGTTTTTCGCGCTGGGTGGCTGATTTAGCCAGCATTACCGAAGGGGAAGTGATAACGATTGATGGAAAGTGCTTAAGACGTAGCTTGGACAAGGCCTCAAAAAAGGCAGCTATCTATATGGTCAGCGCTTGGGCGCAACAAAACAACCTGGTTTTAGGCCCGGTTAAAGTCGATGATAAATCGAATGAAATCACCGCTATTCCAAAGTTACTGTCACGGCTTGATATAGCAGGGGCAGTGGTGACTATCGATGCGATGGGTTGCCAAAAGAAGATAGCCGAACAGCACAACGGCAAGAGGGTGACTATGTGTTGAGTCTAAAAGACAATCCTTGTCCTGAGTCTGTCAAAGGGAGGGCAACCTCCATGACGATGTGAAAACCTTTTTTTCTTCGTCTTTATCGCCGGCAGTGGCCTCGGTAAGCTATGACGGCGAGCATGGCCGAATCGAAACACGCTCGATTCGTGCGACAACTGATATTGCCTGGCTGCAAGAGCGGCATAACTGGAACAGCCTACAAACCATTATCGCAGTCACTGCCAAAAGAGAAATCGGTGACAAGGTTACTGAGGAAACACGCGTGTTATCAGTAGTCTTGATGCGAATGATCCGCGGCGATTAGAGCGTGTGGTGCGAGCGCATTGGTCTATAGAAAATAATCTTCACTGGGTTCTTGATATAGCCTTTGATGAAGATAATTTAAGCGTGATTGCCCTGATGTACAAGCGCGGTCAACCATGACGACCGGTCCAGTTCTTTAGCTGCCTGAGCAGTTACGAAAATTATTAACTATCCTGTTTGACAAGGGGCAATCTGATGGTAAATATTGTTCCCTCGCCCGGTTTACTCTCAACCTCACAAATACCGGAATGTTTTATTATATAATCGCGTGCCTCATAGACGCCAATTCCCATACCTGCATTGCCTTTTGTGGTATCAAACGGTTTAAACAAGCGTTCTGCAATAAATTTATTGTCCATACCGGAGCCATTATCAATCACTTTAATAATAGCTTGTTGTTCATCCTGGCTTAACTCCAGTTTGACAAAGCCATTGTCAGTAGTGGCTTCTTGTGCATTTTGCACAAGGTGCCCAAGAATAGCCGTTATTTTTTCTTTTTCTCCCCACACTTCAATTCTGTCGGGGCTTGCTGTCAGTTGCAGAGCAGGTTTGTTTCCGGCTTGCTGTATCGAAACATCACTTATAATCTCGACAAGGTTGATAATCATTTTATTATCGGTTTTTACCTGTCCCTTTTTCAATTGACTGAGCAGATGTTCAATCTTGTCGACTACATTTTCCAGGGTCGCGATAGAATCATCGATAAATTCAGGATTATTCTTGTGTTTTTCTGCATTCCTTACAATAAGAGAAATTTGCGCTACCAGATTTTTCAGATCATGCACAAGATAGGCTGAAAGCCGATTATAGGCTTCAAACTGTCGCGACCGGGACAACTCATCGCTGGCATGACTAAGCGCTAAAGCGTTAGCCAATTGCATACCAACCGTTTTTAATAAATCGTGATCTTCCCAATTGAGCAATCTGGGAACTTTGGCCTGAGTCAACACGACAAAAGCTGCCATCTCATTTTGCAAAAACAACGGAATAATCAACCAGACATTTTTTTCTTCGGCACACCATTGCGATAAGTCAACCTCATCATAAACTTCAGGATCATTGAAAAATTCAAAAAAATCGATAACCCATCGTTTGCAGGTTAAAAAGCGTATTAAAGATTGGTCTGCATTAATCAGTTTTGGCGGCTCAAAGCCCAGGTGCTTTTCTTCAGACAGATAAAAATCTCCCTGTTCATTTTTTAGCCATAAACCACCGCCTGAACTATCAACCAGCTCGGCCATGGTGTTAATGATAAAACCTGATAACTCGTTAAGGGAGTTTAATTGAGTAATTGTTTTGCTAAGTTTTATCCACTCATCCCGGTAATCATAGCGATAGTGAAAAAAATGCTTGTTAAAATATACCTTGGTCAGCGCCCTGACTTTTCCTGAAACAAATAAAATTAACAGGAGTAATACGGCTAAAAAGATAAAGATTATCTGGGCAAATTCTCCCCAATTGCCACCGTAATCCCTGATATAAAAACCTGCCAGAGACATTAAAATAAGATACAGCCCTGTGCCCAGCAACACAGTAGTATGAAACACTACTTTTCTGGAAACAGTGTTTCTGGCGACATCATTAGTCTGCAGGCGATAAATGGAAACAGCCAATAAAGGCGCTATCAATGCGTTAATGAATCCTCGCGAATTCCAGAGCGACGAATCAAGTTGTGCAAACAATAGCGACTTGCTGTAAACGATAAAATCAATTGTAAATAATGCCCCCAGACCCAAGCATAAAAACTTGATTGTCCAGCGCATATCCACATCTGCATTACGGTATATTTGTTCTACCAGCATCAAGCCAATAATGGCAAAAACAACATGAGCTAAAAGGCGAAGATCCTGACCAAGGAATTGCTGGATTTGGTAACGAAAATCAGTAAAGACTTCCAACGTAAAAATAAATGCGATCAACACTATTAACGTTTTGGCCAGTCTGGATTTAAGCAGTAATGAATAGTTATTGCTAAATTGTTGCCGCGATATTAATGTGCCTAATAACAATAGCCAGCCCGCATTTCGTAATGTTTCAAATGGCAAAATGTCCGAAGTAAATAGTTCATCGCTGTTTAAAGTAAAAACGACATAAGCTGCCCAGATCAAAGAAAGAGCAAGCGCTATAATCAAGGGAATGGCAACCGGGTTTTTTTTAATCCCCATCAGCGCTAACAGCAGCAACAAAAAATAGGCAATGGACGCTGTTAAGTAACTGTAATAACTATAGTTTTCCGTAAATGCCATAAATTTTCAGCTCAAATAAAAACGGTGTATTAATCTAAGCGCCATTTCTCAATGCCACTCAAAAAATTAATTGTTATTTTACAGAAAAATATTGATTTTTTTTGTTTCAATTAGTTACATTAATAATGAATAACGAAATGGAAGAACATTTATTCCTGGACAACCTCCGTAGCACTTGTCAATTTATCAATATTTTGTAGGATTTTGGAAATTACTATTTTATTAAGATGAAAAACTACCGCATATTTTTGTTAAGTTTTGTGACCATTTCAGGCGTTTTTTCAATTGGGCTTGCCACGCCTGTTGATGCTGATACTGCAACTATAGAAAAACCGAAAACAGTTTTTGAATTAACAGCAGTCGAGGTTGAGAAAACACACAGACAGCTGGAAACGAACCCGGTAAATACAAAAAAACAAACCTCAGTTAATGCAAAAGAAAATATTGCCGATAAAAGTAATACCTCTGAATACAGTGAGCTTCAAAAACCGCTGGATCTTTCCATTCCCTATAAAGATCTCGAAAACGCAGCTCTAAAAACCAAACAAAACACACCAGCACAAAACTCTGAAGCCAATATATTCAGCCCAGAAACTAAAAAGAAATCCCGGCCGCTACAGTTAAATGGCGGTTTTTTGATGTCGCCGGAACCCGAAGCAGAAAAACGAAAATCAGTAGATGGCGCAGGCATCGTTATCAATATTAAACCCTGATAACCGCAATTGCAGGACATTCATATCGTGATTATATGTCCAGGATATGACGGCCGCTGATGATTGATCAATTCAGCCATTCAATAATATGATCTTCCAGGTTCATTCCATGTGATTCTTCAATGGCATAACTGCTGATTGAAACACCCGCTTTTTTGACACTCGCGGCGGCTCCTGATCGTAACGGATGCCATACCGAAAGCCCTTTACCGTCGTTCAGCAAGCGGTAAGCGCAGGTTGCAGGCAGCCAGTCATATCGAGTGAAGTCATATTGTTTCAAGTCCAGACAGTCCGCGACTAATCGGGTACGTTCGGCATAGCGGGTACATCGGCAGGTTTTAAGATCGATGAGCTTACAGGCGACGCTGGTAAAGACTATTTTTCCGGTATCTTCGTCTTCCAGTTTATGTAAACAGCACTTTCCACAGTTATCACATAATGACTCCCATTCTTCGGTAGTCATTTCTGCCAGTTTCTTGGTTTTCCAAAAGCTCATAGAGTAATGTAACGGTAGATTAAGTTGGTGTTATCAGTATCTTATACCGATTGTACTGCATTGTTAGCGCCAAGTTGATCCAGAATTTGTCTAAAATGCTCATAACTTTGAATATTTAACACCCCCACTTCATCTAAAACCGCTTTATAGTAGGCTGCCGCTCTTCCTCCGACAATCAGCGCAACATTATTGCCGATCAGTTTTTTTAATCGTCTCAGTTCTTTCGGAACGATATGATCATCAGTACTGAAACTGAGACTGATAGTCACCGCACGCGCATTGGTATATTTAACCGCAGCAGCAATTTCTTCGGCGGGTAGATTTGCGCCCAGATAAGTTACCTGCCAGCCTTTAAGTTCTGCCATGATAGCAGCGAGCAAAGCGCCTAATTCATGTAATTGACCAATCGGCGTACTAACAATCATTTTGGGCGCATCGTCAGCACAAGGATTATTATTGCGCAAAATATAAGTCAGAGAACGGATAATCGACGAGGTCATGTGCTCATGAACCGGTCGCAGTTCTCCTGTTTTCCAGCGGTCGCCAATCCTTGTTAGTAAAGGCGTCAACAAGTATTCAATAAATGCCTCAGATCCCAGCTCTACAATCGCATTTTCAAAATGCGCCTCCAGTGTTTTGGCATCGAAAGCTAATACCGTGGCATAACATTTTTCAACATAATCTTCTGCAAGATGAATCCTGTCACTGGCTGCATAAGTAATGCCGTCCAATGCTTGCACAGTTGCACTGGTTTCATTTTTCAATAGATTTTTAAGATCATCCAGCGAGAATTGAGCAATTTGACTGATGCTGTGTCCATTGCTGGTTGCCTGATTAAGTAATTTTAGACGGGCAATATCCTGATCAGTATAAACACGATGTCCACCTGCCGTTCGTGTAGGTGTAACAGCCTGATAGCGACGTTCCCAAGCTCTGACGAGATCAGATTTAACTCCTGACCTTTTAGAAACCGTGCTGATTAAATATTGCGCTGAATCGTCATTAAGCCTAGCCATAGTTGCTTCTTTGCACCAAAAATAAAAATTAAATACTAACATAAAGCTTTACAAAACATTGACAATAATTGTACTTTTATCGATACACCAAGGCACTCGATCTACATCGTTCACGCTGAGCGCTTCGGCTAAGCTCAAAGGGAGCCTTGTCGAAGTGTGATATTTTTAGAGGTTCCTATAATTTTTTAAATTTTACAACCTTGTTTAAAGGGCTCAGATTAATCTCATCTATCACTATCTGCGAGCGTGAGCCAAGTACATAAGATACCGCGTCAGCCACATCTTCCGGCAAAATAGTGTTGCTTTCATCATCACCCGGCTCAAAAGCCAGATTTTCAAAAAATGCAGTCTTCACCATGCCGGGGTTAATCAAACAAACCCGCACGTTGCTTTTACTGCACTCTTCGCGTAACGCCTGGGTAAATCCCCGCAAGGCAAATTTGCTGGCACAATAAACTGCCCCCTTACGGCTACCTTTTAAAGCTGCCTCGGAACCGATAAAGATTAAATCACTGTTGGCTTTGCATTTTAAAGCCGGCAGCAAAGCCCTGACCAAAAACACCTGACTGGTAAAATTTATCGTCATCAAGGCTTCAATTTGTGCATAGGAAAACTCTTCTACTGAACCAAACTGCCCCCTCCCTGCAGAAAAAACCACGGCATCGATTTCTGGAAAGGCTTGCTCCAGTTCGCGTATTTTTTCCGGCAGTCCATTTAAATGGCTGAAGTCGATCTGAACAGGGCTGAAGCCATTCATTTGCTGGTTAAACTTCCGGCAATCTCTCGACACACCAATCACGTGATGCCCCTGCTGCAACAGGCTTCGGGCGACGGCGCGGCCTATGCCTGAACTGGCGCCGGTCACCAAAACAGTCCGCTTTATAGTGCGCATGGGAAAAATTTGGCTTCAGGAATATAACGCAATAATTGTTCAGTGCAGTAGTGCATCATTTCCTGTTCCAGTTCCGGTTGATAAGAAATCATGTCTTGCTGATTGGCCAAAGGGCTGGCAAACAGCTTTTCATCAGGATAAAGTTTTTGCATTTTTTTAAAAAATTTCTCCGGTAATCTGAACGCGCCAAGACTGACGGAATGTAGTTGGTTTGAATTAATTATCGAAAATACCTGTTCAAATAATTGCTGATACAGCTGTTCATAATCTGCCTGATAAATCATAGGATCAAACCGCAAGCCCAACTGCCAGCCCTGCTCCTGTAATTTACTCATTGCGTCAAGGCGGCGTTGCAATGAAGGCGCTTTATCCTCAACTTTTGCGGCGACTTCCTTAGGGTTCAGGCTGAAAGCCACAACACAGCGGGGTAATGGTTCGTGATTTAACAGACTTCTGACCTGGGTACTTTTAGTTCTTAGTTCCAGCCAGGCATTGGGGATTTGTTCAAAAAATGGCAGAAATTGTTCAGCAAATCCAGTCACCGGCTCCAAAGCCAGACTGTCGCAATCATAACCGGAGAAAAAATGAATATCCTCAGCCGGGGTATCGACACAGAGTTGTTTGATTTCATGCTGAAAATCTTCATAATTAACAAACAGCACATAATTGGCCGATTGATACATGCCCTGTAAAAAACAGTAGCGGCAATCGTATAAACAATTGAGCATATGCGAAAAATAATAATTTCGTTTTGCCCCAATGCCATAACCTGTAGGCACTTCCAGCGCAAAATGTTTATATTTTTCCGCCAGTATTAAGGCTGGTTTCAGTTTTTGCAGGCGAAAATTTTGTGCTTTGGGATTAAACACTTCGCCATAGCGACCACAGGTGATTGTCCTTGCTTGCGGAAAACGCTCAACAATCTCGATAACTCGCGGATGTTGCAGAATATTTTCTTCAATATAAATGGTTTCAATCATAAGCTCTGTTTTATCGTTCTGGACGAGCAAATACTCATTGCAGGTACAAGGTACAAGGCAAAGAGCAACCGTGTTAAAGATTAGGTTTTTTAACCTTTAACCTTTAACCTGATCTTCAACATTTTATAGGAAAAGTCTTGTGATTGTTTGCACTGCCCTTATATAGGGTAAAATACTTTTTAACATCATCAACTCATGGCAAAAATGAAAATACAAAAAATAGGTTTTATCGGCGGCGGCAATATGGCGTCCAGCCTGATTAGGGGATTGATTGCGAGCGGCCATTCTCCTCAGCAGATTTGGGTATCAGATATTAACCCGGACACATTGAAATCTCTGGCGTCAAATCTTAATGTTAACACTTCGACCAGCAATGATGCCGTCATTAATGAAGTCGACGTCGTTGTTCTGGCCGTTAAACCACAGATATTGAGCTCTGTAGCCAAAAGCGCTGCCGCCTTGATCCAGCAAAAAAAATCGTTTGTCGTTTCCATCGCAGCAGGGATTAGCCAACACAGTTTAAGTCTGTGGCTGGGCGCTGATACCGCCATTGTTCGCTGCATGCCCAACACACCCGCACTGGTACTAACAGGCGCTACAGCGCTACATGCCAATGCAAAGGTAACGGCTGAGCAACGCGACCTGGCGGAAAACATTATGCGTTCCGTTGGCATTGCACTTTGGATTGAGGATGAAAGCGAAATAGATGCAGTTACCGCCGTTTCCGGCAGTGGTCCTGCGTATTATTTCCTGCTGATGGAAGCGATGGAAAAAGCCGCTTTGGAATTGGGTTTAAACGAAGTGACTGCCCGTTTATTAGTTCAGCAAACCGCATTAGGCGCGGCCAAAATAGCGCTGGAATCGTCTGAGTCCCCCGAACAATTACGCAAGCGGGTAACCTCGCCAGGAGGTACAACGCAAAAAGCCATAGAAACTTTTGAGCAAGGCGGGTTTACTGAGCTGGTTTCAAAAGCATTACACGCGGCGCGAAACCGCTCTATTGAAATGTCCAGGCAATCGGAGAATACCTGATGAACTCTACTTACATGACCGACCCGATTATTTTTTTAATCGACACCCTGTTTTCTCTGTATATCCTGGCGGTATTGCTACGCTTTTTATTGCAATGGTGCGGCGCAGATTTTTACAACCCTATCTCCCGGTTTCTGGTCAAGGTAACCCATCCGCCATTAAGAGTCCTGCGTCGATTTGTGCCGTCCATTGGAAAAATAGACACCTCGTCGCTTGTTCTTGTATTCACTTTACAAATGCTGGCTGATTTTTTCATATTATTGCTAAAAGGCGTCACTATCAGCATTGGTGCATTAACGATTTTATCAATTACCCAATTGATCTCATTATTGATCAATGTATTTGTATTCGCGGTATTCGCCAGAGCGCTGCTCAGCTGGATGAATCCGGGGACTTTTAACGCAGCCGCGTCTATTTTAGCCACACTGACGGAGCCTTTGCTTGATATCTGCCGTAAATTTATTCCCAACCTCGGCGGCATTGATTTATCGCCCTTAGCCGCCCTGTTGTTGTTGCAACTGGCAAAAATGGTCATTTTGCCGCCATTGCATGAATTAGCCAGTTTTATTGGTTAATTTACCCTATAATTTGGAAAAAGCAGTTAAACACCACAAAGCCTGTCCTGAGAGCAGCCGAAGGGACACAGGGTTTATAGAAAATCAAAGCATTAGAATTCATCTACTACTAACCCGATGGGTGAAGGAATTTTTCTTTTTAATCCAATAATTTTCCTCTGTTTCTCTGTGGTGAACTGATGTTTTCTAGGTATAATTTCACAACCAATAAAAAACCTATTGATTCTCCTATGCAAGTCCGCATTTTTCGAGCCGTTATTGTTTTAGCCTGTTTGCTTTGCCTATTTGGCAGCCAGACCGTATTTGCTAAAAAAATGTACCGATGGGTAGATGATCACGGCAATACCTTCTTTTCGGATCTGGTGCCGCCTGAACAGTCTCAATATCGCCGGGACTCGTTGAGCAAAACCGGCAGGGTTATTGAAGTCACCGAAAAAGCTAAAACAAAAGAACAATTGGAACAGGAAAAACGCCTGGAAGAGCTTCGAAAAGAGCAGGAAAAACTTATCGTTAATCAAAAATTTCATGATAAGGCTTTACTAAGTACGTTCCACTCCAAAGAAGATTTGCTGATGGCTCTTAAGATAAAATTACAGGTGCTGGACACACAAAAACGCATACTTGAAGGCAACTTAACGCGTTTTACAGAACAACTTAAAAATCAACAAAAGCAAGCGGCAACCTTTGAACGCGACGCACAGAAAGTACCTCAAAAAGTCTTCGCTGAAATAAAGTCATCTCAAGAACAGATTCAGCAGAACCATTTGGCTATCAATGTAAATATTGACAAACACAATCAAATCAAAAATGAATATAACGCCGACATTGAACGATTTGAATTCCTGACCCAATCTGCAAAAGACTCTGCCTCTGCGCCAAACTTTACAATTCCCAGCCTTAAAGAAGCTAACGAGCTGGGTCTGTTTTATTGTGAAAATGATCATCAGTGCAATAAAGCCTGGGAAATTGCCCGTACTTTTGTCAATTTCCACTCCACAACTCTAGCGGATATCTATAACGACAAACTAATTATGAATCGTCCGCCCGCCAAGGATTCAGACCTCAGTTTATCGTTATCAAAAATCGCCATTAACGACAACGACTACCAGCTTTTTCTTGATATTCGCTGCCGCGAATCATCACAGGGTAAAGAATTATGCGCCAGCCAAAAAGTCAAAGATATACGATCTGCATTCAGACCTTATATTAATAATGCCTTATCTCGGGCGGCTCAACAATAATGTGCCTACGCCCTGATCGGTAAAAAGCTCAAGCAGTACAGCATGTCCCACGCGCCCATCTATAATATGAACACTGTTTACGCCCCCTTTTAACGCGTCAGTGGCGCAACGAGTTTTAGGGATCATACCGCCTGATATAGTGCCATCTCCAATCAAATCATCAATATCCTTAATTGACAAGCCTGTCAGCAGATTATCCTGTTTATCCAGGATACCGGCAGTATTGGTTAACAAAATCAATTTTTCAGCTTTAAGCACTTCAGCAATCTTACCGGCAACCAGATCCGCATTGATGTTATAGGATCGGCCATCATCGCCGACACCGATAGGCGCAATGACAGGAATAAAATCACTGCGCCCTAGCATATCAACAACAGCGGGATCTATGCTGCTGACTTCGCCGACATGCCCCAGATCAATGATCTCAGAAACATGAGCTTCCGGTGCTGACTTTTTCAGGTGAATTTTTTTAGCCCGAATAAAATCACCGTCTTTTCCGGTTAAACCTACCGCTTTACCGCCGTGCCTGTTGATTAAATTAACAATTTCCTTATTTACCAGTCCACCAAGCACCATCTCGACCACATCCATAGTCTCACTGTCCGTGATGCGCATACCATCAACAAAGCCTGTTGTTTTACCGAGCTTCGCCAACAATTGGCCAATTTGGGGGCCGCCACCGTGTACCACAATCGGATTTAAACCGACCAGTTTCATCAAAACTATATCCCGGGCGAAACTGTGCTTAAGCGCTTCATCAACCATCGCATTGCCGCCAAATTTAACCACCACGGTTTTACCTTTAAAGCGTTGAATATAAGGCAAAGCCTCAATCAGTACATCCGCTATTTGGTGAGCTGTTCTTTTTTGCATCATTTTCTGATTTTCCACTTCTGAATAATACTTAAAAAGGTAATACAATATCGGGTTTAATTTTCTTCATTAGCTGTCTGAATTGCTCCTGAATACCAACCAGCGCCTCTTTCGAATCAGCCTCAAAGCGAACAACCAATGAGGGTGTTGTGTTTGATGCCCGGACCAGTCCCCAGCCGTTCGAAAAATCGACCCGCATTCCGTCAATAGTGGTCATTTTACCGTCTGGAAAATTTGCCTCGGCAAGCAAGCTTTCCATAAACCTGAAGTTTTCACCTTCTGCCAGCTTAATATTCAATTCCGGCGTATTGATACTGTCGGGAAATTCAGCAAAAATTTCTGCACTGCTCCGCAAGTCTTGAGAAAGAATCTCTATCAGGCGTGCGGCTGAATATAATGCATCATCAAAACCAAACCAGCGATCATTAAAGAAAATATGTCCACTCATCTCGCCGGCCAACCCGGCGCTGGTTTCTTTAAGCTTTGCTTTCATAAGTGAGTGTCCGGTTTTCCACATGACAGGTTTACCGCCATATTTGATAATCTGATCCGCCAAATGCCGCGTACATTTCACATCATAAATAATCTCGGATCCTGGCTTCGCTGCCAGCACATCTTTGGCAAACAACATCATTTGCCTGTCCGGCCAGATGATTTTGCCATTTGAATCGATAACCCCCAAACGATCGCCATCACCATCAAAAGCTATCCCCAAATCCGCCTTGTAATGTTTAACGGATGCGATCAATTCGACAAGATTCTCAGGTTTGCTGGGATCCGGATGGTGATTAGGGAAACTTCCATCGACATCACAGAATAATTTTACCACTTCGCAGCCCAGTGTTTTCAGTAGAATCGGCCCCAGTTCACCGGCAACACCGTTACCACAGTCCAGCACTATTACCATCGGTCTGTTGATGTGTATGTCTTCACAAATAGTGCCGATGTATTCATTAACGAAACTTGCGTTCTGTTCTATCGTGCCAGCTTCACCTGCAGCATAGCTCTGTTTATCGATGCACTGCCTGAGTTGCTGAATTCTTTCTTCAGCCAGCGTTTCACCGTTGATCACCATTTTCAGACCATTATAATCCGCAGGGTTATGGCTACCAGTCAGCATCACTCCGGAACGCCCTTCGGTATGCCGCGCAACAAAATAAAGCACTGGCGTAGGTACCATGCCAATATCCAATACATTACGTCCCGTTGAAGCTATTCCTTGAGC
>Ga0315287_10003545_pt1 | contig 15049 bp, 18 predicted proteins | sample YL17G11_0_MG_FD_205037 | JGI IMG/M metagenome (GOLD analysis project Ga0315287, IMG submission 205037) | Sediment microbial communities from Yellowstone Lake, YNP, Wyoming, USA - YL17G11_0 | ecosystem: Environmental > Aquatic > Freshwater > Lake > Sediment | place: USA: Wyoming | collected... | reverse complement strand
CGCCCCCCGCCCCGCCCCCCCCCCCCCCCCCCCCCCCCCCCCCCCCCCCCCCCCCCCCCCCCCCCCCCCCCCCCCCCCCCCCCCCCCCCCCCCCCCCCCCCCCCCCCCCCCCCCGGAGAAGAAGAAAGGGTGAGCGAGAAAAAACCCGAGCACCGAGAAAAAGTGAACAACTTTTCTTTTTCTCTCTCTTTCTTTTCTCTCCTAAGTCAAACTCACCTGGTAGTGCAGCGACCGGGCAAAGACCACGCCGATAAAGTTCCCCACGGCCACGACGCGGAAGACGTGGGAAGCGTCGAGAGCGGGGCGAGAGGGTGAAGATTTCGATTTCGATTTTGGGAACGATGCGTCCCAGCACTCGGCCGCCGCCGCGACGACGCCGCCCGACCCCTTCTTCCCCTTCCCCTTTCCTCCTCCTCCCCCTCCAACTTCCTTCCTCGTCCACCTCCACCCTGCGAACGCAAAGAGCACCCCGAGATGCGCTGCAGCCAATCCGAGGGCCAGAGGCCTGCCTACGAAGGCCTCCTCGGGCAGGAAGGCGAAGTTGACGGACCACCTGTGCGTGAAGACCCTGCCGAGCTCAAACGCCCTGGCGAGGTAGGACGCCGGGAAACGCAGGAGGAAGGGCAGCCCCAGCAGCACCTGCAGGGCTGTCCCGACGAGGACGCCCGCGGCGATCTCCTGGGCGCGCGCGGCCTGCAGCAACAGCACGGCGACAGGAGGGGCCATCAGGAGGACGTTCATCTTGACTGAGACCGCAAGAGAAAACGTCGCGACAGAGGCCACGACGAGGAGCGACTTTTTCTTTCCGCTCCCGCTCTTCCTCCCCTTGTTCGCCCTCGAGTGGTCGCCGTCGGAAGAGAGCGCCTCGGAGAGGAGCAGCGTCGCGCCCCAGGCCAGCAGCATCGCTGCGCCGTCGTTGAAGCACCGCAGCAGGTAGATCGAGTGGAGCCTCTTGGAGAGGCTCAAGAGCACCAAGGCGAGCGGGGGCACCACTTTCGATTTCACGTACAGACAGAGGACGACGGCGTGCGTGAGCAGGTAGACGCCGGCGAAGCACCACTGAGCGGGCCGCACGCTGCCCAGCGTGACCCTCCTCAGGAAGGAATAGAGGTAGACGAAGCCGGCCGGGTACACCAGGGGGCCGGTGCCCCCCCTGAGCTTGGCGTAGTCCCGTTCCCCGGCCAGGAAGCCGCCGACCTCCTCCATGTAGGCTTCCCAGTCGATTTCCGTGTCTGGGGGTTTTGTGCGGGTTTTTTCTCGTGTGTGTGTCCGTGAGAAAGAGAGAGAGAGAGAGAGGGAGAGAGAGAGAGCGCGCGCGAGTGAGAGAGAGAGAGAGAGAGTACGAGAGAGAGAGAGAGAGAGTAAGAGAGAGGAGAGAGAAAGAGAGGGAGAGTGCGCAGAGGGGGGGAGGGGGGGTCGAGCGACAAAGAGGGCCCCTCCTCCGAGAGCCTTTCCTTTCTCTCTCTCTGTGCACCGAAAAAAAAAGAAACCGATTTCCTCCTGCACTCACAGGGAACCTTGACGATGACGAAAGCGCAGAGGAAGCACTCCCCGACCAGCAGCGCCGCGGAGACGAGGCACAGCGCGAGCGAGTCTGTCGGGTCGCAGAGCCGGGCAGCGATCGTCGCGAGGAGCGACGAGAGCATTTGCATTCTTGTTTTCTTCGCCTGCGCCGTGGCTCTCGATCGAGCCGCTTCGGGCTTCGCCCCGCCCGCGCGGGAGCGGCGCGTCGTGGCGGCCATTTGAAGGGACTGGCTGCGCCGGGAGGCGAGCAAGCAGCAAGTCAAAGGTGGAAGGAGCGTTTGGAGGAGAGCGATGGGGAAATTTTGTGGGTTTTTTTTCAAACCGAGCGCGAAAACAGGCAGAGAGATTTTCATTCCCAATTTCAACTCGCCTTCTCTCGGCGCCCTCCATCGCAATGCCTCCCCCGGCGCCCATTGGCGCCGCCGCAAGCGCATCAAAATTAGACAGCAGGTCCGTATCTCCTTGTCGGATGCAATTCCGAGGACGGCCTAGGCCGGGAGAGGACCCCCCCCCCAAAAAAAAGACTTGGCGAAAACGAAACCAATTCACGCCTCTCCTCACTTCCCTTCCGCTCGCTCTTTCTCTCTCTCGCTCCCTCTCTCCAAACCCAAACCACACTCCATACGGGACAGCAGGCACGATTCAAAGCAGGAGACCCTTCGCGACGGGCTAAACAACGTAAGAGATTGGAAAGCGAGGGAGAGAGAATCGAGAAAGTCGCAATTCGACTCGGGCTGTCGCTCTCACTCACCATTTTTGCTTTTTCTCAACCCCGACCTCGACCTCCTCCTCTTCTTTCTCTCTCAGGTCCTCAACCTCATGCGCCTCTTCTCGCACGGCGACGGGGGCGCGCAGGAGCCGCCGGCTTCTTCTTCTTCTTCTTCTTCAGCAGCAGCAGCGACTGCAACAGCAGGCAGTGCCCCTCCCCTTCTCCCCGCGGCGAGCAGGAACGCCTCGTTCCTCAGCCGGACCCCGACAAAGGCCTCGACGCCGGCCAGGGTCCCCCCGCCCTCGCCGTCGTTCGCGGCCTCCGCAGCAGCAGCAGATACAGCTTCGCAGGTCCCCATTGCTGCCAAGAGGAGGCTCGACCTCGGCGGGGGAGCAGGGGAAGGCTCGACCCCCACGAGGGCGGCGGCAGGGAACTCATCTTCGCCCTTTGCCGCGGCCGCGGCAGCAGCTGCTGCTCTGCCTCACTACCTCCCGCCGCGCTCCCACCCTCTGCCGGCCCTTCTCCCGCAGTTCTCGTGGGGAGGCGCGGGGCTGACATCGACGATGTGGGCCCCGACTCAGGCCGCTCCCGCTCCCAAGGAGAGAGGAGCGGTGGCGGCAGGAGCAGCGGAGCAGCAGAAAAAGGTCATTTCTGTCGTCGCTTCGTCGTCCTCTCAGCCTCCCTCTCTGTCCTCGTCGCTGTCCTCCTCCTCTTCTTCCGGAGCGGCCGCAAAGCAGCGCGGTTTGCTCTGGAGGGCCCTGAACAGCAGCAGCTCGGAGGAAATCGCAACGGAAGCAGCTGCGGCGGCGACGACGAAAGCGGCGGCGATGAAAGGAGAGGAGGCGAACCCTGCGGTGGCCAAAGTCGAAGAAGGGGGCCCGAAGAAACCGAAAGCGCCCTGCGAGCACGAGATCGCGGGCTCCGACGTCCCGCTCAGCGCCGTGCCCTTCGACTGGAGGCCCGACAGGGACGACGTGGCTTGGTGCTACGAGGAGGTCGACGGCGACGAAAACGTAGGAACCGTCGGATACCAAGATGAAAGAACACTGCTCGTCTCTGCCCCTGCTCCCGCCGCTCCCGCTTCCGCGTGCTCCTCTGCCGCCGCGCCTCCTTCCTCCTGCCTCATTTCTCCCTCGCTCTTCCTCCGGCAGCAGCACGGCTCCCTGGCAACCATCGCCGAGGCGGCCGCGGCGGGAGAGCTGGGGGTGACCCTCGACGACGTCAGGGACGCGGCGGCGAGGGCGAGGGCGACGGCGCAGGTGACGGTGACGACGACGGCATCGAAGGCTCCCCTTCCTCCCCATCCTCCTCGCCCCCCCTCTTCCGCGGGAAGAGGGAGCGACTGGACGGCTGCGACGGGGATGAGCGTCGGGGCGGAGAGGACGCAGTGGTGGTCGGGCGCTGACGGCGGCGGCGGCGGCTCGTTCCGCGACGCGCTCCGGCCCTCGGCGGACGGGATCGGGATGCTGCGGCGGAGGACCGAGGCCGAGAAGGCCGCGCGGAAAAAGGCTCGGGGAGGGGGGGGCGGATTGGGAGGTGGCCTGACTTCGTGGCTGTTCAGGTCGTGAAGAGGAATGAAAAGAAGACGTAAAAAAGTTGAAAGAACTGTTTTTTCTTCAGTTGACCCGAATGAAAGTTTCCTTTTTTTTGTTGTTGTTGAAACGTCCCGTTGTTATCAATATACAGCACTTTTTTGTGTGCGTGTGCATTTACAGGAAAAACTTGATCCCGACGTAGGCCCCCCGCCAGCTGACCATCGTCAGCAGCGCCGCGACCAGCAGCTCCGACACGGGGGCCGCCCCGGCCCCGACCCCGAACGAGAGCGGGCCCGACAGGGCCTCCTCCACGCCGCCGCCGCCGCCGCCCGGGCCGCCGAGGCCGCCGCCGGCGAGCAGCGCGCCGCCGACGATCGACCCCGCGGCGTTCGACGCCGCCGCCGCCGCGTGCAGGACCGCGGCGCTGGGCTCCGCCAGGAACGGCGCCGAGGAGACGAGCCCTCGAGAGAAGAGCGCGGCGTCGGCAGCGAGGGCGGTGGGGACGAAGAGCAGCCAGGTGGCGGCGCCGTTGCCGAGCGCACGCAGCAGGTCGCGCTGCCTCGAGACGGGGTCAAAGCCGCGCGAGGCGGCCCGCGAGTAGTCCCCCTTCGCCAGGGCAACCCCGGCCCAGGAGATCACCGCGGCCGAGGCGAGTGTCAGCGAGCAGCCCACGGGGATGCGCTCGCTCGAGCAGCAGCAGCAGAACAGGAGCACGGCGTCCCCCCAGAGCAGCACGCGGTCGAGCGCCCGGGGAGGGGGCACCCCGTAGACCCGCCTGCGGCGCCGCTGCCCGCTCTCCCTCTCGAGCTGCTCTTGTTTCTTCTTCTTCCGTGGTTCTGAGGAGAACAGGAGAGCGGAAAGCTGCTGCGGTGAAGTCGGCGGTGAATTCGGAGGCGGAGAAGAAAGTGGAGATGATACCGGCGAGGAGGTCGAGCTCCTCGAGGTCGAGGTCGACGACGACGACGACGACGATGGGCGGAGAGCCGAAGCCTTCGTCGACGATGCTTCTCGCTCGCGTCGCAGCAGAGAGGCCCTTGCAAGTGAAGATTCTCTCATGCCGCCCCGGAGCGGCGCAGCCATCGATCGATGCGCGGGCAGAGACGCGGTGACCGGCGAGAGGAAAGGCATGGCGGAGCCCTCTTGTTCGATTCGTCGTTGATCGACAATGCTCCAACGAAAAAAGTGAGACGACCCAGAACCTCGACCAAAAATATGTTTTTCTCCTCCTCCCCTCTTTCTCTCTCTCTCGCGAAACCATCCGCCCCGCGCTCCCCCGACCCATCGACCAGTTTCTTCTACTTCTCTCCCTCGCTCCCTCTTTGCAGATTTTCTTAAAAGTGCGCGCAAAGTTTCGTTTTGTTTTCAGCAGTACATGAAATCCAAGATATTTAGGCTGCGAGCACCGGTACCCGCTCCTTCTGTCTCGCTGCCGGCGCTTCTTCTTCCGTCCCCCCTTCCTCTTTCTCTTTCCCGCCGCCGCCGACGACGACGGCAACGCCAGTCGGAGCCGAAGGAAGCGCCTCCTCCCCCTCTTTCTCCCTCTCCGCCTCCCGCCTCGGCGCCGCCGGGAGCCGCCCGACGTCCTCCCTCGCCTCCCTCTCCTCCTCCTCCTCCACCAGGGCCTCCAGCTCCCTCTCTGCGCTCGCCTCCTGCGACGCGTCCAGCCCCGTGCCCGCGTCCCCAAGGAGGCTCTCCATCGCGCGCTCGTACTCCGCCGCGGCCCTGGAGTCCGCCAGGATCGCCTCGACCTCGGCCAAGGGAGCCGAGGCCCTCAGGACCTTCAGAGCGTCGGCCCCGGTGCGCAGCGCAGCGGCGACCGAGGCCGCGCCCCTCGCGTCGTCGATTCCCGCGAGCGCCGCCTCGACGTTCAGCAGGTAGGAGTCGACCGTCGCCAGCCTCGCCTCGTGGAGCTTCTTCCGCCGCAGGGCCGCCAGCGCGATCGCTCGCCTGCTCGGAGCCGCGGCGGCGGAAGCGGAAGCGGCGAGGGCGGCGGCGGCAGCCTCGCGCTCGCGCTCGACGAGTCTCGACGTCCTCGCCGCGGCCCCTTCGAGCTGCCTGCGCTGCGTCTTGAGCTGGAGGATGGCGCGGTCGAGGTCGGTGACGCGGTGGGCGTTGGCGTTGTTGGAGGTGCTGCAGCTGTTTGGGAGTCCAGGGAGAGAGAGAGAGAGAGTTGGGAGGAAGAGGAAGAGGATGAGGAAGAGGAAAAGGAAGAGGTCAGAGAGACAGCGAAACGAACAATCAATGGCCCTCCAGGAACGAAAAGAGAGCCGCGTCCCCTCGGCTCCCTCCCTCGGCTCCGGCGGGGCATCAAATCGCCCCGCCGGGACGTAAATGCGGGCAGCTTCTATATTGTCGCGGCGCACCTGGTGCTGGGCTTGGAAGCATCGCCGCTCGAATGATGGGAGAACGCCGAGCCCATCTCGGAACGAGGACGACAAATGGAAAACGAAGAAGAAAGTAAAAATTGTCCACTTTTTGGAGCTCCCCCCTTTTCTCGATGCTCCGATCGAGTCGATCCCTTCTCCGCCGCTCCCTGCTCCGCTCGCCAATCTTTTCCCCTCCATTTTTACCGGCACGTCCTGCTCGTGCATTTTTGCAGGTGAGAAGGGTTGGAGCGAGGTTAAAATACAAAGAAAAGAGGAGAAATGAGGTCGGAAAGATTCGATGGAGCTCCTAGTAAGAAAAAACGGTCGACGTGGTCTTTTCTCTGAACCTCTTTCTTTCTTTCCCTTAACCACTCGTCAAAAAGGTTAGGATGGTCGAAGGCCACCAGGTCGCGCGGACCGCCGCGGCCCACCGCGCCACGCTCGCCGGGCGCAGGTTCAAGGCCGAGTCGCCCAACGGGCGTTTCGCCGAGGGAGCCAGGGCCATCAACCAAAAAAGGCTCCTCGACGTGCAGAGCGTCGGGAAGCAGTACGTTTTTCTCTTCTTTTTGGGTATTTCGTTTCCTTTTGGAGGGGTTCCGAGGGAGAACGCAAGCTCACCTCGTTCTTTCTCGTTTTTTTTTCTCCTCCCGACGGCCGGACGACCACAGGCTCTTCTACTTTTTCGAGAGCGGGAGCGCAGGAGAAAAGCGGGAGCGGCAGGTCGTCGCCGTCCACTTTGGCATGAGCGGCTGCGCGAGGGTCGCGACGCTCGGCTCGGAGCCCGACAGGACCCCCACCACGCGCCTGCGCCTGGTCGAGGCGGAGGAGGCGGCGGCGGCGGAGGGAGGAGGAGACGAGAAGTCCGGGGCGGCGGGGCGCGGGGCGGCCGACCCCCTGACGCTGCACGTCGCGTGCATGACGCTGCTGCACTCCTCCGACGAGGCACTGTGGAGGACCAAGCGCGCCGCGCTCGGCCCCGACCCCCTTCGGGCCGACGCCGACCCAGAGGTCGTCTTCGCCAATATGCTGCGCCCCCGGAACGCCAAAAAGGGCATCGGGCTGCTGCTGATGAGCCAGGACGTGATAGCGGGCGTGGGAAACATCTACCGAGCTGAGATCTGCCACCTGAGTCGGGTGAGAGAAAGAGCCAAAAAGAGTAGTTTCCCCGCTTTCGGGGAGAGGGTGGGGAGCGAAAGGAGAGAGAGAGAGAGGCGATCAGTGCGCGGAGGAGCGGCGACGCCGACGACGGCAACCGCGACTTTTTCGAACGAGACAAAAAATAAACTCGCCCTTTTTTCCTCCTCTTCCTCCTCCTCCTCCTCTTCGTTCGGATCCGCTCCCCATTCACCATTCGGCAACACACCACAGGTCCACCCGGAGACTCCCGCGGGCCTCCTCTCTCGGAGCGACCTCGAGACGATCTGGGCCGCCTCCGTGCGCACCCTCCGCGACGGCTACGAGTCCGGCTCCATCGTCACGGTGAGGGACGGCCCGCGCGAGGCGCCGTTCGACCCGACCGCTCGCCGCTTCGTCTACAACCGCGAGCGCTGCGCCACGTGCGGCGACCGCGTCGTGTCGTTCGACATCAGCTCGCGGACTGCGTACGCGTGCCCGAGCTGCCAGCCGCTCCGAAGCGGCGTCGCGGCGCAGCTGCCGGCGGCGCGCAGGAAGCGCGTCGAGGGCGCGACGCCCGCGAAGCTGTTCAGCTCGCGCTGCGCCCCCGACGAGCTTTCTGCTTTGCCCCCTTCGAAGATGACGGTGGCGCAGCTTCGGGCCGCGGCGGAGGGGAGCGGGCTGGAAACCAAGGGCAAGAAGAAGGCGGAGCTCGTCTCCCGGCTCGAGGAGCACGCGAAGAGGGAGAAGGCCGAGGCAACGGCAACGGAGAACACCGAAGCCGAGACAACACCAACGGCAGCGGCGAGGAAGACGATGACGAAGTCGAAGACGAAGAGGGAGCCCCTCGACGACGCCGAGGACGCCCTCGCGGCCAACCTCTCCTCCTCGTTTTCGTCCTTGGTCGCCACCCCGGGCACCGCCGGCCTCGTCCCCGCGACGCCCGCCGCGGCCGCGGCCGAGAAGCGCAGGGCCGGCGAGCGCGGGAACGTCGAGCACGTCGCGCAGGGCGGCGACGACCTGGCGACGGCGCTGGGGCCCGCGCTCCCCGGGAAGAGGAGGGGGCGCGAGGGGCCGCCGCCGCCGCCCCCTGATGCCGCCGCGGGCTCGCCGTCGGTCACTCTGGCTCCGAAGCAGAAGAGGAGCAAGTAGGGAGGAAAGAGCGCGGGAGCAGAGTCGAGAGTGTATCTCGTGGCTTTCAATTTTTATTTTTCAGCTTTCGGTTCTTTTTTTACAGTTATCTCCCTCCTCTCTTTCTCTCTCTTCCCTCACTTTGAGAAAAACGAGCTCCCGTCCTCCCCGGCCGGCAGCATCGCGGCCAGCACGGACCGCCCCTCCTGGCTCAGAACGTTGTAGAGGGCCGCGGCCCGCGCGGTTGGGTAAAACTCCACCGCCGCGCCGCCGGCGGCCTCGGAGATCTCCCTCGCCCCCGAGGCCGCCGCTGCTGCTGCTTCTCCAGCCCCCCGAGCCGCGGTCGGCGCCGAGGAGGAGAAGGAGGCCCCGCCGCTCCCGCTCCCCGCCGACGCCGCTCTTCCCGTGCCGACGATGACGATGTCCGGCCTCGGGCTCACGAGGGCGGCTATCGAGGCGAGGCTCGCAGAGGAAGAAGGAGGAGGAGGAGAGGCAGAGGCGGAGGCAGAGGCGGAGGCGACCCTCCACGTCGCGACAAAGCCCCCCGGCGCCGAGAGCACCAGCGGGCCCCGGACCTTCCTCCTCCTTGTGCTCCCCGGCACCTTCCCGGCGATCGACAGCTCGAAGGAGGTCGCGTCGTAGGCGTCGATGCGGACCTGCCCGGGCGCGTCGCCGTCCGGGGAGGAGAGGTCCGTGTCGCCGAGAGAAGGAGGGGAGGTCGAGGTCGCCGAGGAGGGAAATGTCGATGCTCTCGCTCTCGTCCCGGACAAGCAGCGCGTCGCCTCCGCCGCGGTCGCGCCAGCAGCTTCTGATAGGCAAGGAGGCGATCTCCTGGTGCCAGCCGCGCGGTGCAGGAGGCAGCGGAGCATCGCGAGTAGGAAGCAAGAAAGCGCTTTTCTTCAGCGATGAGTTCTCGATCGGAAGACAGAGAATGAAGTCAGACACAAAAAAAATTGGTTCAATGCTTCGAGCAGCAGTGGCTGGCGCAGCAGCTAGTGGTGCTGCTGCTGCATCTGTTGCTCATCCTCCGCTTCCATGGCGACGAAGGCAGCAGTTATCCTCTCCCTTGGCTGAGCCAAGGGCGACAGGAGCTTCTGACGCTCGGGGCGCTGTCGTCCTTTGCACAGCGCAGCCGTCGGCGTCTTTGTCGAGCCGATGCTTCTCTTCTTCGTCGTCGCCTCCATCTTCTCTCCGCCGCCGCATCGGCCCTCTCCCTTGCTCTTCTCCCTTCCGATCCAGGCCTGGAGGTAGCTCTCGCACTTTCCTCAATGCCACGGAGGACAAAAGGCAAAAAGGCCAACGGGAGGAGGCGACGACGACACCGGCGACTCCACCGTTGCCGTCTCCTGCTGAGCCCCCCCGCCTCGTCGACCTCCTCGCCCCCGAGCCCCGGCCCCCGCCCCGCGCCCTCGCGCTCCTCGCCCGCGCCGTCTCGCCCTCCCTGGCGTCGCCGGAGCTCCTGCAGAGGATAGCGGGGACCATTTTAGCAATAGCGGTCTGGAGGATAGGAGGCTGCGTCCCGCTGCCGGAGGCTGCGCGCGCTTTGGACGCTGCGGCGCGGGTCGCGGCGGAGGCCGCCGCTTCCGCCGCCGCCGCCGCCGTCTCCTCTTCGGCGTCGGCGTCAGCAGCTGCTGCACCAGTCGCAGCCGCGGCCGCAGCTTCAGCGGCAACAGAGGCGGCGACGAGGCTCCCCCTCGCCGCCCTCCTCGTCGAGGTCTTCGGCGGCCGCGGCCGCGGGTCCGCGGCCGCGCTCGGCGTGCTCGCCCTCGGCATCGGGCCGACCATCTCCGCCAGCTGGCTCTTCTCCCTCGCCCTGATCAAGCTCCCGGGGCTCCCTTCGAACCCCTTCCGCGACTTCGTGCTCGAGTCCCGCCGCAGCGGGCGCGAGGGGATGGCGGCGCTGAGCCTGTGGACCAATCTGGTCGGCAGCGGGTTTGCGCTCGTGATGGGGCTGCAGGCGGCGGCGCGGATCCTGCAGTCCGCGGCGGGGCTGAGCGTGGCGTCTGCCGCCGAGGGCGCCGCGACCGCCGTGGCCGCCGCCGTGAAAGGAAGCGCGGGAGCGGTGGCTGCGGCGGCGGAGTCTGCGGCGGAGGCGGCGGCAGAGGCGGCGGCCGAGGCTCTGAGGTCGGCCCCCGCCTTCTCGGCCACGGCGCTCCTCGCCATGGGCTTCACGCTCGCGGCGGGCGCCTGCCTCGTGCACTTTGTCGCGGAGCAGGTCGAGGAGCGCGGGCTGGGGGGCAGCGGCGCGAGCCTGTTCCTCTGCCTCGCGTTCCTAGGAGACTACGGGCAGTCGCTCGCGGCGTTTGCGCCGGCGGCGCTGCTGGCCACCGCGGACGCGACCCCGGCGCTGGCTGCCTTCATCTACGGGGGCGTTCGCTCGCTGCCGTCGGCGGTAGCGAGCGTTCCCTTCTTCTCCTCGTCGCCGCTCGCGGTCTCGGCGGCGGGCGCCGCCTCCTCCCTCCTGATTTCGCTGGCGCCCGCGCTGGCGGTCGCCAGGACCCTTGCCCCGGCGGTCGCGGGCTCCGCGGCGCTGCTCTACGCGGGGCTCTACGTCACGCGGCTCGAGCTGCGCATTCCGCTGGTGGTGTACCGCAGGAGGCGCCTTCCGTCGGGAGGCGGCGGCGGCGGCGGCGAAGAGGAGGAGGAGGAGGCGGCGGCGGCAGCGGCAGGGCCAGCGGCCAACGCCACCGAGGCGGAGCGGCAGCAGCGGCTCCGACAGCGGCAGCGGCAGCGGCAGCGGCAGCAGGGGAGCAGGAGGGCGTCCCGTTCCTCCCTCATGTCCGCGCTGAGCCCCACGGCGAGCTCCCTCCCCGTGCGCCTGACCCCGGCGGGGATGAGCCCGCTGCTCACGGCGGCGCTCTTCGTCTCGCTGGGCCCGCTCTCGCTCTCGGTCGTCTCGCGCCGCGCCGCGGAGGCCGTCGCCGCGTGGCTCGCGAGGCCGCTGGTGGGCCCGCTGGCCATGGCGGCTCTGGTTCTGCTGTCCGAGGCCGCGGCGGCCGCGGGCAGCGAGGCGCCCAAGGAGGCGGCCGACTGGATGGGCGCGGCGGAGACGGGGCTCGTCGGGGTGCCGCCCGGCGAGGCGACGGCGGCGGCGCTGCGCGAGACGATGGGCGCGGCGAGGCTCGCCGGGGGGCTGCTTCTGGCCGTGCTCTACCTCACCGCCTGCGCTTTGGACGCGGCGTGCGCCCTTCCCGTGCCCTCCGCGGCAGCCGCGGGCTTCGGCGGCGGCGGCAGCGGCGGCGCCGCCTTTTGCAGCCCCTCGAGCGTGGCGCTGCTGCTGACGGCGAGCTTCGTGACGGGCGCAGAAAGGCAGGTGCGGTCGCTGGTGCAGCTCCCGAGGCTGGCCGCGGAGCTGGCCGCGGAGAGGGCGGAGCTGCGGGAGAGCATGATGGATGCGGAGGTGGAGTTGAGGGAGGGGGAGGAAGAGGAGGCAGAGGATGAGGAGGAGGAGGAAGAGGAAGAGGAGGAGGAGGAGGAGGAGGAGAGCGAAGGAGAGTGAAGAAACTGGGGGTCGAGAGGGTGAGAGTAGGAGTTTCTCCTTCCTCCTCGTTCGAGCCTCTCTTTTCAAACTTTGTAAAACTAAATTCGGACATTGAAAAAACAAACGCCGATTCAGGGAAGAGGAGACTGACGCGGGCGAGAGGCGAAAAGAAGAGAAAGAAGGCGCAGAAGCGGCGGCGGCGTCTCGTTTGCATCTCTTGTACCTTTCAGCCCCCTCTCTTTATTTGGATGCCGGCTGCTTGCTCGATTAGCTTTTTGTTTTTCAATTACACCGACGATTGGGCGGGGGGGGGGGGAGATGGGCAGCAACGGTAGCAAACGCTTTTGGCTCAATTCAGAAAAGCTAAGGGGGAAAAAGGATATAGACGCTGAGGGCGAAAGATGTGAGTTTGGGTGCGTTTTTCCTAAAGAAACCGGAGGGTTTGGGTACAGATAAACTGGAGGAAGGTGAGGACGACGTCAAGTCGTGTTTAATAAAAAAAAACAGGGCGAGAAGAAACGCTTTCTCCTCCTCCTAACTCAGGCGCGTCCTCACGGCGCTGGCGAACTCCGGCTCCGCCATCGAGTGCCTCATCGGGCTCGAGACGTCCGCCGTCGAAACGGCGGGTCCCCCCTCGAACACGTGCACCCCCGGGGCGATCGAGCCCCTCAGCGAGGACGCGTCGCTCATCGAGTGGTGCTTGAACGCATAGCTGAAGCGGGGGTCGATGGTCCCCGCCGAGGTCAGCGGCTGCGCCGCCGCGGAGGAGGCCGCCGCTCTGGCGGCGTACACGGTCTCCGGGTCGCTCATCGACGTGCGCGGCGCGCGGTCGCGGCCGCGCAGCGTCGCTCCCGCGAGCCTCGCCTGCGAGACCGCGGGAGAGGCCGGCGAGGCCTTTGAGAGGTGCGGGAAATAGTTCGGGGCCGAGGAGGTCGAGAGCGTGGTGGCGTAGGAGCGGCGGGAGAGGGAGGAGGCGAGGCTGCGTGGAAAGGGGGAGGGAGGTTACGGGGTTGGGGGAAAAGGAGGAGGGGGTGAGGAGAGGAAGAAAATGCTGACGTGGAAAAAAAACGTCGGCGTCCCAAAATGACGACGAACAACTCTCCTCCCGCGAGCGCAATCCAGCCAGAATCAAGCCTTTCGCACGTTTTCAGAGCGTCGCCGATCATCGCAAGCACGTGTCTGAAAGGTGCTGGGGGACAGAAGAGGCGCGAACAGGACGGACGAGACGATGGACAGAGGGGAGAGAATCTTGCGACTCGCCGTTTCTCCGTTCGTTTCGTCGTCGTCGCCATCATCGACCTCTCGTTCGATGCGGGCGGTCGCTAGAGCAGGGTCCGCCCTCTCGAAATCATCTCTGGCCACGCACACACGTCGAGCGTCTTCGTGAATCTTCATCAGTTGAAGAGCGAAGCGAAAAAGAGAGGAGAAGCATCGTGGCGGACGATCGCACGTGCGTTGCAAGTTTTTTTCGTTTGTTCCGCCCTCGACGGTCGAGTTGGAAGCTAGGAAGAAAGAAGCAAACACCTCTCTCTCTCTCTCTAAGAATGCTCATAAACTCACCGGCTCGCCAGGGAGGCAACTTCTCGGCGCGCCATATCGGAAGGCGAACGGAAGGAGGGGAAGAGCGGAAGGAGGGAGGGAGAGCGGAAGGAGGGAGGGAGAGCGGGAGGAGGGAGGGAGAGCGGGAGGAGGAAGGGAGAGAGCGGAAGGGAGGAAGGCTCGGAGAGAGAAAACTGGAAGTGAATCAGAGAGCCAAGGGCGAGCGAAACTAAAAGAACTCAGAAAGTTCTGGACGGAAGCTTCGTCCTTCAAAGTCGAAGCAGCTTCTCCTCGCTTTTCTCTGCGCCAGCCATGAGCGCGGGCATCACGCCTGCCTCCATCGAGGCTGACTGCGCCACGCTCGTCGAGTCGTTATCCACGCTCCTGCGGTGCGCGCGCGTGAGCAGCAGCGCAGGGGGAGGGGAGGAGAACACCAAGTCGCCATCGACATCCATCGCCCCGGCCCTTGTCTCAGCTGTGGCGGAGCGACTGATCGCCTCGGCCGCTTCGCTCGCGGGAGCCGCGGCGGAGCTCCGCAGGCGAGCGGCGCTGGCGGACTTCTCGCGGAGGGTCGCCGCCGTGCGCGCCTCGCGCAGGAGGCTCGGCTCGGCGGCGGAGGGCGTGCAGCGCGAGCTCGACGCGATCGCCGACGAGGTTGCCGAGACGGTGACGGTGAGCTCTTTTTCTGAATTTTTTATTTTCAACCTCGACGGCCTCCGCGGCAGCGCTTCCGCTTCCTTTTCTCTGACACTCGCGCTTCCCTCATCACCCAAAAATAGGCCCTCGACCTCCACCTGGCCTCCTCGGCGCACCTCCCGGCCCCCCGAGGCTCACCGCTGGCGTACAGAGCCGGAGGAGGCGGAGAGAAAGGAGCGAGGGAGGGAAGCCGGGACGAGGAGGAGCGGCTCTCCGACGCCCTGTGCACGTCGCTCGGGGGCTACTTCCGAGCGTAAACCCCCGCCCCGCCCCCGCGCCTTCCTCCTCCGCAGCCGATTCGGAACCGCCGCTCCTTTCGTGTCATGTAAATTATGGAAACGAATGATCCCATGGAAAACCCACAACTCGATACTCAAAAAATGGGATTGCAAAGAAAACAAAAAACTCTTCGTCTCTCTTTTTCTCTTCACCATCGCTCTCTTTCCTCCCCCCCTAAACTAAAGGCTGAAGACCTCGAACTTGGGCGCGGCCCCCTCCTTCTCGAACAGTTGGCTCGTGTCCACGGCGGAGAGCGTCTTCCCGCTCGCGGACTTCTTCAGCGCCGCGGCCGCGACGAGCGCGGCCACGTCCTCCCTCGCGACGGCGCCGCAGACCGAGGCGTCCTCGGTCAGCACCGCCGAGCCCGTCGCCTGCTCGTTCGACAGGCCCCCGGGCCTGACGATGACGTACTCCATCCCCGTGCGCCTGCACGCGGCGACCAGCGCGGCCTCGGCCTTGTCCTTCTCGAGCAGCACGGGCCTGAGCACGTCGTAGACCTGGGCCGGCGGCGCGTCGCGCGAGGCGCCGCAGCCGATGGAGGTGACGAGGACGAACTTCTTGACCCCCTGAAGGCCGGTTTTTTTTTTTTGCGCGCGCGTGCGTGGCAGAGCGCGCGAGTTTGAGAGGGGGGGGGGGTGTAGAGCGGGCGAGGTGGGGGGGGGGGGGGGGGGGGGGA
>Ga0315287_10003543_pt1 | contig 15056 bp, 14 predicted proteins | sample YL17G11_0_MG_FD_205037 | JGI IMG/M metagenome (GOLD analysis project Ga0315287, IMG submission 205037) | Sediment microbial communities from Yellowstone Lake, YNP, Wyoming, USA - YL17G11_0 | ecosystem: Environmental > Aquatic > Freshwater > Lake > Sediment | place: USA: Wyoming | collected... | reverse complement strand
CGTCCCGATGGTGTAGCGGATCGCACAGGGCTCTCCTAAGGCCCTGGCCCTGGTTCGACTCCAGGTCGGGACGCTGAATGTCTCGATGGTGCAAAGGATCGCATGGGACCCTCCGAAGGTTCAGATCCAGGTTCGATTCCTGATCGAGACACTTGCCCTGCAAGTGTACCGGATAGCACAGCAGACTACGAATCTGCAAGACGAGGTTCGATTCCTCGGTAGGGCGCTGGATAACGTGGCGCTGGAGCCAGACGGTAAGGCGGCTGCCTGCAAAGCAGCTTCAAGTGGGTTCGACTCCCACCGGCGCCTCTTTGGAAGCAATGATACGGCCGGGCCAACGGCGCACGGCGCCCTGTCCTCAGGTGAGGCGGTTGGCGGCGTGTGTTCCGTTCATGGGTTCTGACCGAAGGTCGTGTCAACTAGGTTAGCTCAGTGGTAGAGCACCAGACCAAGGATCTGGCTGTGACGGGTTCGACTCCCGTACCAACACCGCAGGCTGAAAACCTGCCCTAAGCGGCCCGAGGGAGGCGGGCCAACGTGTGATCGGCCACCGGCGGCCACCGACCGGCGGTGCCGAGGATTCCGGGCAGTCCGTCCCATGGGGCGGGCTCCGGTGGAATCGGCGCCCAAGGGAGCATGCGACTGCCGCGTGGCAGCACGGCCGAGTGCCATGTAGTGCGTGGATACCGCTTTCACCGGCCTTCGGCAAGCGGCAACGGATGCCTGGCGACTCGCCACCGGGCTTTGCCCGGACGGTGACGAGCCCGGCGGAAACTACCGTGTCGCCGACGACTATGTGGATGCTTAAACGACACTCCGCACTTATACGTGTGATCGCCGCTGGTTCCGCCGCCCAAAGGCGTTGCCCGACACGACGCTGAAACGAAACAAGAGCGGTCCCCGAAAGGCCGCAGGAAGGAAGGTGAAGGATGTTCAAGAGTATCAAGATTCGCAGCTACGAACTCGGTCTGCACTTCCGTGACGGCGAGTTCAAGGGCCTGCTCGGCGCTGGTCGGCACTGGTTCTTCGACCCACTGTGCAAGGTCAAGGTGGAAGTCGTCTCGCAGCGTGCCCCGTGGCTGGCCCACGAGAAGCTCGACATGATCGTCAAGTCGGGTGCGCTGAAGGACCGCGCCGTGGTATTGGACCTGAAGGACAACCAGTGGGCGCTGGTGTGGGTGGACGGCCGGTTCAGCCACATCCTGCCGCCGGGCCTGTACGCCTACTGGACCACCTTCCGTGAGGTTGCCGTCGAGGTGATCGACGCCCGCAAAGTCCGTTTCGAGCACAAGGATCTCCAGGTGATCATCCGCTCGGCGATGGCCGACCGGCTGCTGGACGCCTTTGCTGTCGAGCAGGGCCACGTCGGCGTGCTGTTCGAGGACGGCCGTTACGTGGAGACCCTGCCGCCGGGTAAGTACGCCTTCTGGAAGAACATGGCCAAGGTCATGCTCGTGCCGGTGGACCTGCGCGAGACGATGCTGGACATCGGCGGCCAGGAGATCATGACCGCCGACAAGGTCACGCTCCGCTTGAACGCGGTGGCCACTTACCGGGTGGCCGACGCCCACAAGGCGCTGACCGCGGCCGATGACGCCCGGCAGGCATTGTACCGCGAGGCCCAGTTGGCCCTGCGGGCGGTGATCGGCGGCCGGGAACTCGACCAGTTCCTGGTCGACAAGGACGCCGTGGCCAAGGAACTGGAATGTATCGTCCGGCAGCGGGTGGCTGCGCTAGGTCTGGAGGTCATCTCGGTAGGTATCCGCGACGTGATCCTGCCGGGCGACATGAAAGACCTGATGAACAAGGTCACCGAGGCCAAGAAGGCGGCCGAGGCCAACCTGATCGTCCGCCGCGAGGAAACGGCAGCCATGCGCAGCCAAGCCAACACGGCCAAGGTGCTGGAGGGCAACCCGACGCTGATGCGGCTCCGGGAACTGGAAGTCCTGGAGCGGGTGGCCACCAGCGGCAAGCTGAACGTCGTGCTTGGCGAGAAGGGCCTGGCCGAGCGGGTTATGAACCTGCTCTGATTGAACGTGATGCCCGGAGACTGGGAGTGATCCTGGCCCCCGGGCTTCCCTTGAAGCTTTGCAGCTTCACGGACGTCGTGTTCAGCGTTGTCGCGGCCTTCCCGGCCGACGACAACGGCCGGTTCGTGGCCGAGGTCGAGGCGGTCGAGTTGTAAAGCGAATGCGCCCCCGATTCAAATGATCTGGGCCGGGGGCGTTCCCTTATCACTTTCTGGCCGCCACGACGCCCATTTCCCGTCAAGATGCCTGCCGGTAGAATATAACGGAAAGGTAACGGTGATTTCGACTCCCCTTAGATCGCCCGGAGGCAAGAAGACATGCGGCACAGACGACGGGTTGAGAGAGCGGGTTTCCTTCTTCTCATTTTCGTGGGCAGTGCATCCCTGCCTCAACAGGCCAATGCCCATCGCCCCATCTTCACCGAGGACAAGGCGTCCGGCCCCGACACTGCCATTCCGATCAAGGACCCACAGATTTCGCAGGTCGTCTATCGGGAGATTACCAAGGACTCCTCGCAGGTGTGGCTGTCTTTCGACGTGCCCAAGGATTTCAAGCTCTTTGTGCAGATTGGTGTCCCAGTCATCGACCGGCTGAAAGACTTCCGGCCCGCGATGGCGATCGTGGGTCCTGGGCTGCCCGACAAAGCCCCGCCGTTCACGCTTCCGAAGGACGCCGGGGCCAAGGTCTTGTTGACCAAGGAGGTGGCCAAGCCGCGATTTTTCCACGAGCACTTCACCAATACAGATTCCTGGATACTGTGCAGCGAGACGGTCGTTCTGCCCCAGGCTGGCCGTTACTACCTGATTGGCTACTCGCCCGACCAACAGACCGGGAAGCTCTGGCTATCCGTAGGCAAGAAGGAATCGTTCAGCCTGGAAGACCTCAAGGACTTTCCGACGTGGACAAAGACGATCCAAGCGTTCCACGAGGTCCAAAGCAAGGCATCGGATAAGTAGCAGGTTGTGGAAAGTGTCGGGTGTTCCGTTTGTTGGAGGGAAGCCGTGCAGTGAAAACGATTCTGGCGGGATGTCTGACGGCCGTGTTGTGCTTCGCGCTGCTGCAGGTCGCTCCCGGACAGGAGTCACGATTCGAGTTGGGCCAGCGATTGCGGGCCTTCGAGGTTGCGTGGGAACGCGAGACGGACGTGCAGGCCCGCGCCAGGGTGGTTCCGCACTTGAACGCCGCCGTGAAGGACTTTTTCAGTTTCAGGTTGGACCAAGCGGCAAGATCGCTGGATCGGGCGCGCTTCGCCGTGCAATCGGCTTCCGGCCCGGTGCCAGCAGTTGCCTGGGCAACGGCGCTTGCCCTGAGACCGGGAACTCGTCTTGTGGATAGGGCCACGGCTTCCCTGGAAATCTCGCTGGCCCCGTTCTACAAGGTCGAGGGGGACATGCCCAAGGACACTGCCATCCATCTGGCGCTGCGCGACGGTGCGGAAAAGACCGTCGCCGCCGCGCAGGATGAAATCTCGAAGTTGCCGTGGCAGGGGAAACTGCCTTTGGCCGCCGTGCCGGAAGGCGACTACCAGTTGACGGCCGAGATCATCATCGGCAAGGACCGTATCGCTCTGAACCCGCAGACGTTTTCCGTCGCCGCCAACACGGCCAACCGCCTGCAAAGCCTTGAGGATGGCTTGGGGCGGATCAAGGCCAAGCCTAACACCACGCAGCGTGCCACCATCGCGGCGCACCTGGGCATCCTCAAGTCCCTTGTCGCCAAAGAGACCCCGGAAACCAACTATCCGGCCGCTCGTCTGCTGGCCGAGGCCGAAGCGGCGCTGAAGACCGTCTCCAACGGGGGCGAATACTTCGGCAAGGCCCGGCCGGACGAGTTCTGGATCACCTTGGCCAATGACCAAAGTAGCCTGCCGGTGCGGCTCATGGCCCCCGAGGCGGTCACCAAGGGCAAGCCATTGCCGCTGGTCATCGCGCTACACGGCGCAGGCGGCAGTGAGAATATGTTCTTCGACGCCTACGGCAACGGCAAGATCGCACAGTTATGCCAGCAGCGGGGTTGGCTGCTCGTCGCGCCCAGGCTGTCGTTCTTCGGAATGGGCATGCCCGTGGATCGGATGATCGCCGAGATCAGCCGACTCTATCCCGTGGATAGGCGGCAGGTCTTTGTCGTGGGCCACTCGATGGGCGCGATGCAAGCGATCAACCTGGCACAGCAGACGGGTGAGCCTTTGGCGGCCATCGCCGCTGTGAGTGGCGGCGGACGGGTTGGCAAGTCCGGTCCCTGGACGCAGACGGCCTTCCTGGTCGTTGCGGGCGACCAGGACTTCGGTTTGTCCGGCGCGCGACGGCTGAGCCAGGCCCTTCGTGCGGTTGGCACGGCCGACGTGCGATTCAAGGAACATAAAGACGCCGAGCACCTTGGGGTCGTGCAGGCGGCTTTGCCTGATGTCTTTGCCTTTTTCGACGAGATCGCGGCCAAGGCTTCCGGCGGCAAGGCGGCCGCGCCTGCCAAGCCGTAACCGGCCATGCTGCACACGCCGCGAGCCTCGATGACTCTTCCGTTGCCGCCGATCGTCCCTACTTGACGCTCCATTTCACGTTCGACCGCAGCACGTACACGTGGACGTGCGGTCTCAAATCTCGCGTGCGACGGGGCTTGTACGTAAAGAATACCTGTTCGGGGAATGACTCCGCCACGGCGTGCTCCAACCGGTCCTGCCCTGATCCGCGCCACGCGAACACCAGGATGAACTGCTGCGAGAAGTCAACCTGCTTGACCAACTTGGCCAGTTCTTTCTCGCCGAACTGCTCGGCTGCTTCCTTCTCCGAATGGAGTACAAGCGGCTTCCTCCAACTCGAAGCCTCGAACACACTGGGCTTCGGCACAACCTTTTCGCACTCCTTGATCGGCGGCGCCTGCGTCTTGCCCGGCTGCGACTCTCCTGCAACACCCGGCTCGCCGCCGGAAGCCGAAGATGACGACTCCTGCGGTGGTGAGCCTGGCGCGAAGCCCGGTTGTCCTGCTGACGCGGAGCCCGGCTGCTCTCGCGGAGTTTTGGGGCGAGGCTTACTGGGCGGAACCTTTACGCCCGGCAACGGTTTGCCGTTGACGGTTTGCACTCCTTCTCGGGGGATGCACAACATCAGGTAGCCGAACCCAGGCCCGCCAATCAACGTGCTCATCGCGTCGCCGCGCACGTTTCCTTTTCCGTCATGCGTCGGCGCGCAACCCACGCTGTTCGGACCGTCGGCGGTGAACACCAACACCATCTGTTTCTGGAAATCCACGGCTGGCACGTTCTCCTGCCCGCGCCATGCCTTCCAGAGTTTGGCCCACCTCTCTTGATCGAGGATGAAGTTTTCGGCAGGCTCAACTTTACGGAGTGCGCCGTCGGCCAGCTTCCCGCTCCAACTCTGTACGATCTTGACCGGCCGGGCTTTGGATAGCTTGGGCTTCCCTTCGCCCCCGTTCGCCGCCGCCAGGTGCAGGGTCGCCAAGATGATCGCCATCGCCGCAAGGAGTTTGGAAACCCTCATACGATGTCCTCCTCTCACATCTTACAGATCAGCGGAACGGCAGCCCGCCGGATGGCATCAAGCATCTCATCAAGATGCTCCGGCGTGGTCAAGGGATTGATGATCGTCACCCGTAGTGCCCCGACTCCGTCGAGCTTGGTGGACACGATGTAGAACTGCCCGGACTGGACAATCCTGCGGCGGATCTCCAGTTGCAGGCGACCGAGAACCTCCGCTGGGGCATTGCGCAGCGCCTCGGGGACGTAGCGAAACGCGACGATGTTGCACTGGGGCTCGTGTAAGGCCGTGAAGTCGGACGCCACGGTGAGTTTCTCGTAGAACACCCGGCCCATGGCGAAGGTGATGTCCACAAGATCCGAAAAGAGCTGCTCGCCGAACAAGGACCACACGCCCCACAGCCCGAAGACCGCCGCTCGCTTCGTACACTCGACCGTCCGCAGGGCACTGTCGAACTCGGCCAGTCCCGGCGCCGCCGGATCGAAGAGATAGGGGGCGTCCTGGTGAAACGCCTCGAAGACGTGGGCCGCCTTGCGGTAGAAGACGAAGGCACACAGGGCCGGCACGAACAGCATCTTGTGGGCGTCCCAGGTCACGCTGTCGGCGCGGTGCAGGCCCTCGATCAGATGCCGATAGTGCGGGCTGAGACAAGCCGCTCCACCGTGGGCCGCATCGACATGCAGCCATACTCCGTGCCGCTGGCACACGTCGGCCACCTCGTCGAGACGGTCGAAGGCCCCGACCGGCGTAGAACATGCGCAGGCCACCACGGCCACCACCGGCTGGTTCTTGGCATGCAGGTCGCGGAGGAGCCCATCCAACAGCTCGACGTCCATCCGGCGGCGCGAGTCGAGTCCCACGCGGAGTAATTGATTCGTTCCCAGCCCCAAGATCCCCGCCGCCCGCGCAACGCTGTAGTGGGTGTCGGAGTGGACCACGATCACCGGCGGTGGGCCGGGCCGGGTAATGCCCTGCTGCCAGCAATCCCCAAGTGTCACGTTGCGTGCGGTCAACAGGGCGGTCAGGTTCGCCAGCGATCCCCCATGGGTTGCCAATCCGGCGAACTCGCCGGGCCGCCAGCCGATCCGCGAGCCCAGTTGCTGGACCATGGCCCATTCGGCGGCCGTTGCCCAAGGCCCCATTTCATAAGTCGCCATGGCTTGGTTCGAGACCGACCCGACAGCATCGAACAAACCGGCCAGCGGCACCGAGGCGGCCACCTGATGGCCAATGTAGCGCGGGTCGTGCAGGTTGTGTCCGTGGTCCAGCATGGTCTGCACGAGCTGGCTGAAGTGGTCGGCCAGGGCATGACGGCCGGCGGCCGAGCCAGTTGGCTCCTGAATCGCCACCTCGGCAAGCCGTATGGTTTCTGCCGGCTCATGCCACGGCAGGACCCGCCCCTGGGATGCCTGCGCCTTGGTGAGATGATCGCACAGCAGATCGACCAACCGGTGACCGGCATCACGCAGCAACTGCGGATCGTAGGCCAGCTCGACTCGCTGCCGAGCTTCACAAATGCTGGCAGCGTCTGTGTCCTGAGTTTTCACCAGGCGTTCACTCCCCTCTCCTTCAGCCATTGGGCTACTCCCTGGTTTCTTTGAAATCACGGCACCACGTAAATCATCCAAGAGACGCCGAAACGGTCGGCGACCATGCCGAATCGCGGGGAAAAGAAGGTCTTGGTCATCGGCATCTGCACCTGGCCGCCGTCGCTCAGGGCAGCGAACAGCCGCTCCGCCTCGGACTCGTTGGGGACCGTGAGCGACAGCGCGAAGCCCTGGAAGTTCGGACGCCCGAGGCATCGACCATCGGAAGCCAGCACCGTCGTTTCCCCGATGCGCAAGTTCGCATGCATCACTTTATCCTCGGTGCCAGGTGAACCGGGTTCCGGGCTGTCCTTGAATCGCATGAGCATCGTCACCTCGGCGCCCAGCGCGCCACGATAGAACTCGATCGCCTCGTCGCAACAGTCATTGAAGAACAGGTAGGGTTGGATTTGCATTGCGTCTCCATTTCAGGAGTCGGGGATGATCGTGGCAGACGAGTTGTGATGGCTCTCTCTCGGCAGCGTAACGACAGCGATTATAACGCGCGTTTGATGGAGGGGGTACTAGCCGCTAGAAGAGCCCGGCAACCGCGCCGGCCAGAATCTCTAGTGCCCGGTCGACATCCACCGTTGTAACGTCCAAATGCGTAACCGCGCGAATCGTCGAAGGACCGGAGGCCAGGACGAGCACTCCCTGCTCTCGCAGACACCGAACAAGATTCGCGGCGCTTCCCCGCTGCGAATGGACATGGAAGACCACGATATTCGTGTCGATCGTTTCGCTCTCCAGGCGCAGGCCGTCGATCTGTCGGATGCCGTCGGCCAGGCGGCGGGCGTTGCGATGATCTTCGACCAGGCGATCGATGTGATGTTCTAGGGCATGGAGGGCCGCCGCGGCCAGAATGCCCGCCTGCCGCCAGCCGCCGCCCAGGACCTTGCGTTGACGGACCGCCTCGCGGATCAGCTCAGCCGGACCGGCCAGGGCCGAACCCATCGGCGCGCCCAGGCCCTTGCTGAAGCAGACGTTCACGGTGTCGAAGTGCTGTGCCCACCGCGCGGCGACGATGCCGCTGGCCACGACCGCGTTCCAGAGCCGCGCGCCATCCAGATGCGTCCGCAAGCCATTTTGCCGGGCCCAGCTGCAGAGGGCCTCGATGTTTTCATAAGGCTGCACACGGCCGCCGCCGCGGTTGTGCGTGTTCTCCAGGCAAAGCAACCGAGTTCGCGTGAAATGCACGTTGTCGGGAAAAAGTTGCGACTGGACCTGCTCCAGGGTCAGCACGCCGTGCTGCCCTGGAAGCGGCCGGGCTGCCACGCCGCAGAGTTGGGCGTAGCCGCCCTGCTCATAATAGAAAAGGTGGCAATTAGCCTCGCAAATCAGTGCGTTACCCGGACGGCAATGCAGCCGCACACCGATCAGGTTCGACATAGTGCCCGAGGGGACAAAAAGGGCCGCTTCCTTGCCGAGTAGGTGGGCCACCCGCTCTTGCAGGGCGATGACCGTGGGGTCGTCGCCAAAGACGTCATCGCCTACAGCCGCTTCGGCTATCGCTGCGCGCATGGCGGGAGTTGGCCGGGTGACGGTATCACTGCGGAAATCAAGAGGTTGGTTCAAAGTCATGCTTCCTGACGTGGCCGTTTTCCCGGTATTTGCCATGCGGACTCCGCTCCAATGCGTTCCGAGCAACAATAGTTCTCCCAGGTTAGCAAGGCGGCGAGTCACTTTCCACCAGGCGAGCCGCCTCACCCCCGTTTCCGGGCTTCGTTTGTCGAACCCCACCACTCCGCCGGAATCCCCGACTCGCCCCAGGACGCTCCGCCAAGCTGGCCGCAGACGGCGCCGGTCGTGTCGGCGTCGTCGCCCAGGTTCACGGCCCGCAGCACGGCTTCCCGGAAGTGCTTAGGCTGCCCACCATTGTGCGGTAAGCCTTGATTCAGTGCAAGGATGAGTGGGTTGGCAGGAAATGGTCCATGATGTCAACCACCGTCTTCCGTCCTCTGAGCACTCGGGGGCATCAAGTAGCAAAGCAGGCGGGCTTTACGGGCGAGCCGAGTGTACAACCCTTGCCAACGCCGATTTTCACCGGAATCCGTTTGCTCCGCGACAATCAACGCCGGGAAGTCACTATCCAGATCGCGCCGAAGCCCTGGGAGTTGCTCTTGTTCGCCCAGTAACTCCCGCCATGCGTCGGGGCTGGGATCATAGAGTTTCCCAAGGTCGTCTAACGTCGAGCCACAACCGAGTAGTTGGTCCGGCAACGACAAACCAGGCAGTGGTTCACCTGGGGCGAACGGTTCACCATCGGTGTCTACGGTGGGAGTCGGACGGGACCACAGGCGGGAAACCACCTCCCAGACGCCCGAGTGGAAAGACGACCACGTTAAGGCTATCACATCCAGGCGGCACCTGCTAACCAGGATCTCTTCCTCCGAGACGGCCGCGTCCGGCAAGGCCGAGGTGGTGAATGATTCGGTTACCGGCGGTACGGGGGGGGCACGCAAGGGCAGCACGCGAATCGTTTTGGATCGTCCCCGTTTCAAGCCTTCGGAATCAGACATGGAGCCCAGGAACGCGCAGGGCGCGAGAAAAGTGCCTCCTACGTGGCTGTTGGCGAGCTTGGCGGGGCTATTACGGGCGAGGGGCAGGCATAGGCCAGCGGGCAGCCCCGATCTTCTCTCAGGCCAGTTCTTGGCCAGCCGCAAAGAATCTTGCGGAAGGTAGCACCTGGGTAGCACCGCCTATTTTCTGGTGCTACTGCAATCAGAAAGCCCTTACGCAACTCATTGTCACGTAAGGGCTTGTGATGTCGGGGCGACAAGATTCGAACTTGCGACCTTCTGAACCCCATTCACTTCTAAGGGGTATTTCCGCTGTTTGCTTCTGAATAACGAACCTTAACAGCCCTTGACGGCATAAGGACTTAGGTCTATACTCTGGTTATTGCGCTACAACCATTCTTAACCCTGCCCGTAGCGCAAACGTAGCGCAGCAAACCCCGGAAAACTTCAGGAAAACTTCAGATGGTCGAAAAAAGGTCGAACGAAAAGCGGTTTCCCTTCACCAAGACCGCCATCGAAAAACTGCCCTACCCCGCGCGGGGTCGGGTCGTCTATCACGATGCTGGTTGTGACAACCTCACGCTGGTTGCCTCCCCCGTGTCCAAGGTATTCCAGCGCAGCGGTCGCGTGCTCGGCAGGCCAACCCGCCGCGCTCTGGGGAAGTTTCCCGACTTGACGGTAGAGAACGCCCGGAAGGCTTGCCGGCGTGATAGCGTGGCCGTGGCCGACGGGAAAGACCCGGCGGCCGAACGGCACGCCCGCCGCACGGAGCCCACTCTGGCCGCCCTGTGGGAGTGCTACCTGGAAACGCACGCCAGGCCCCGCAAACGGACCTGGAAGGATGATGAGCGGATGTATCGCAAGTACATGGCCGCCATGCACGGCAAGCGGCTGTCCGCACTCACCCAGGCGGTGGTTGCCAAGTGGCACGGCGGCATTGCCCACAATCATGGCCCGATCCAGGCCAATCGGTGCAAGTTCCTGTTGGCGACGATGTTCTCCAAGGCATCGGCGGCCGTGGGCTATACAGGCCCAAACCCTTGCAAGGGCGTGCCCAATTTCCCTGAGCGGTCCAGGGAGCGGTTCTTGCTGCCCACAGAAATGAAGGCTTTTTTCGACGCGCTGGTTGACGCCGGCGACCCGTGGCACGACCTCTTTCAGTTGGCTTTGTTCACCGGCGCACGTCGGGGGAACATCGCCAGCATGGAATGGCGGGAGATCGACCTTGCCAATGGCGTGTGGCACATTTCAGGGAGCAAGACGAAGAACAAGCGGCCGACCTCCATTGCCCTCTGCCCGCCGGCTGTAGCGATTCTCCAGAGCCGCCTGGAGCTTTCCAACGGTAGCCCCTACGTTTTCCCGACCGGCAGCGCCAGCGGTCACGTCATAGACCCGCGAAAGGCATGGGAGCGCGTACGCGAGACATCCGGGTTGACCGATCTACGGATGCACGATTTGCGAAGGTCGCTCGGCAGTTGGCAGGCCGCCGCCGGCGCATCGTTGGCAGTCATCGGCGGATCGCTCGGCCACGCCGATCTGAAATCCACCCAGGTCTACAGCCGTTTGCAGTTAGACACGATCCGCAAGTCCGTCAACGGCGCCACGTCGGCCATGCTGGCAGCCGGGGGCGTCAAGCTGTTGGAAGGCCACTCAGAACCAGTCGAGAAGGGCAACAGCGATGAATGACGCAAACAATGTTCCGTTCCCGTATGGCAGCGATCTTCACTGGTTTTGGGGCTGGGGGGACCGACTCCGCGCCCTGATAGATGCCGATGATTCCCCAAGTGAACATGACTGGATGATCTTCCGCCCCGACCGCCTAGCGGCCGACGCCATGCAGCGATTCGGGGAAAATCACTACGTTGCAATCAAACAGGTTGACGACGCGCTGGGGTGGGCTAACGATGCATTTGCCGCCTTCCTAGCGGCACCCAGCGATTCGACCCGGGCGGACTTTGCCGACGCGCTAGAGTTGCTTTGCCACCGCATTGAAACGGCAGTGGAAACTTTTGCGGGGCAGCAACAGCCCGCCGTCACGGCAACGTGGTATCACGCCCCCGGCGTGCAAAAGGCAGACGGTTTTGACTTCGGGCCGTTGACGGGAGCCCAGAAAGACCTAACCGAATGGATCGGCGGACCGCCCGATCATCGGGCGCTCTTCCTTCACTCGCAAGGCCGACAGGGCAGAGTGTGGATCATCAAGCGCGGCCGATACACCTACGAAGTGTATTTTCGCACGCCGGGTGAAGTAGTCGCTGCGAAAGGCCGCGCAGAAGCCGCGAAAACGCCCGCCGCCAAGCTGAAGCCCCACCGCAAATAGCGGGAGTACCGCGCGAGTACCGCGCGAGTACCATTACTTTCTCTTTTCCGCCTTTCTGGCGGCCGTTTCACATTTGAGTGTGGCGTTACCTCTGGATAATTGGGTTTAGTGTTTGGCACTAACCTGGAATTGAGGTAACAAAATGGCAACTCTCACTCTCCCCTCTCGGCTGGTTTGCGAAAAAGAAGCCGCCGTACTTCTTGGACTGAAAAATCCCGGCACGCTCAGCGTGTGGAGATGCGTCAAGCGATACCCCACCTTGAAATATGTCAGGGTCGGCAAGGCAATCAGGTATCGCACTTCCGACATTGAAGCCTTTTTGCAATCGCGGACCGTCGGCACCTAGTCAATAGAATTGCCCGGTCACGTCGGAAGCGGTTTTGACGTGCCGGGCAGAAAGGAATCTCATGCACGATTCTACCGCACTTCAAGAGACGAAGCAAGCCCCGCTGGCAACTCTTCCCGCCCTTGCCGTCCAGATCAATGATGAGCACCACCAGGCCGAGGCCGCGCTCAACACGGGCTTGCAGCACGCCCGCCATGCCGGCGAACTTCTCTTGCAGGCCAAGAAATTGTGCGAGCACGGCGAGTGGTTGCCGTGGCTGGAGCAGAACTTCGACGGGTCGGCCCGCACGGCTCGGGCATACACGCTCATTGCCCAGCGGTGGCCCGAACTTGAGGCAAAATGGCAGCGTGCTGCCAATTTGAGCATCCGCGATGCGTTGCGATTGATAGCCCCTCCAGAATCGCCGGCGCCGCACGTCGTCAACAACTCGGGTGAAACCGAATGGTACACCCCGTCCGAGTACGTCGAACAGGTCCGGGAAGTGCTTGGCAGTATTGATCTCGACCCGGCTACCAGCGAAGTCGCGCAGAAGATCGTCAAGGCGAAGATTCACTACACGGTACAGGAGGATGGACTATTACAGCCTTGGCAAGGGAAGGTGTTTCTGAACCCGCCCTACGGTACTTCGCTCATTACGAAGTTCGCGGACAAGCTCGCCACTCACGTCGAGGCCGGCGATGTTACGGAAGCGGTGGTCGTCGTGAACAACGCCACGGAAACCGGCTGGTTTCATCGACTCGCCGGCGTTGCATCGGCGGCATGTTTTCCGCGCGGCCGCATCAAGTTTTTCTCACCGGAGGGTGAGCTGGCAACGCCATTGCAGGGTCAAGCGATCCTCTATTTTGGCCGTGGGGTAGAATCCTTCCGAGCGCACTTTTCACAGTTTGGCTGGACGGTCGCGGTCGACGCCCAGGCCGGCGGGGAGGCCGCACCATGACCACCACCGAACGCATGGACGCTATGCCGCCCGAGGCCGACAACATCGAGCAACAGTTGCTTGGCTCACTCATGGTTGACCCCAGCCGCCTTGACGCCGTGGTCAAGACCCAGCAGAAGGCCACCTCCACGGTATCGGCGGAAGCCTTCCCCCTCACCGACACCGGCCTTGCCGAGCGATTCGCGCTGCAGCATGGTGACGATGTTCGGTACTGCCACCCGTGGGGCAAGTGGCTCTGTTGGGACGGCTCCAGGTGGAAGATCGACGATGGGGGAGCCGTGGAGCAACTCGGCAAGCAAACAGTCCGCAGTATTCTCCGCGAGGCCGCCGACGAACCCGACGATATGCGCCGCCAGAAATTGACCGCCTTCGCCAAGGCCAGCGAATCGGCCACACGCCGAAACGCCATGCTCATGCTGGCACGATCCGAACCGCCCATTCCTATCAGCCCCGAGGTGCTCGACAAGAACGCCTGGATTCTCAACTGCCCAAACGGAAAGCTTGATCTCCACGCCGGCCTGTTGTGCGAGCACCGCCGCGAGGATTACGTCACGAAGCTTTGCCCCGTCGAATACCGACCGGACGCGCCCTGCCCGACGTGGTTGACGACGCTCAATAAGTGTTTCGACCGCAACGCCGACCTTATCGGCTACGTCCAACGGTTTGCCGGCTACTGTTTGACCGGCGAGGTGTCCGAGCAAATCCTGAATATCTGGCACGGCATCGGGGCAAACGGCAAGAGCACCATCTTGAACGCGCTGATGGAGGTATTGGGCGGCGACTACAGCATGAAGGGGACCGCCGATCTATTGATGATGAAGTACAACGACGGCCACCCGACCGCCTTGACCGACTTGCACGGCAAGCGGCTGGTGGCGTGCATCGAAACGGATGAAGGCCGCCGGCTGGCCGAATCGCTGGTAAAGGAATTGACCGGCGGCGACCCCATCCGCGCCCGACGGATGCGAGAGGACTTCTGGCAATTCTGGCCTACCCATAAGGTGGTGCTGGCCTGCAATCATCGGCCAACGGTTCGCGGTACAGACCACGCTATTTGGCGACGACTGAAGCTCGTGCCGTTTAACGTCGTCATCCCACCCGACGAACGCGACAAGCAACTGCCCGCCAAGCTGCGCGAAGAATTGCCCGGCATCTTGGCCTGGGCCGTGAAGGGCTGTTTGGACTGGCAGAAGATCGGCCTGGGGGAGCCCAAGGTCGTCATCGACGCGACGGCGGACTACCAGAGCAGCGAGGATGTACTGCTGAACTTCTTGAACGAGTGTTGCGAGGTCGGGCCGGGAATGAGGGCGAAGGCCAGCGACCTGTTGGGAGCCTACAAGGAATGGAGCGGCGACAAGCACGCCAACGCCAAACGCTTGGCAGCCGCACTAACCGACCGGGGAATAGAGCGGTACACCAATAATGGGGTTTGGTATCGGGGCATCGGACTTTCGACCACGGAAGGATAACGGAAGCAACGGAAGGATGGAGCCATTTTACCCTATAAGCAGCTTGTTACAGCCTCGTGAAGCGCTTAACCGGGAATTGCCTTCCGTCCCTTCCGTCCTTCCGTAACACTAGCGAACACTGGCAAGACAGGTAAGGAAACCATGAACAAAGCAACGCGAAACCTTGAGAAGGCAGCGATTGCCGCGCACCGCGACGGCATCGGCTGGACTGACTATTGGCAGCGGCATGGCGTGGCAGTACGCGAGGCCGAGCCGTACAACCGTCGCGCGTACCATCGGCTGGTTCGCCACCTGTTGGCCCTTGTGGCATCGGGTAACACAGACGGGCAACAGCCCGTGGCAGTGGGGCTGCTTTGGG
>Ga0315287_10003542_pt1 | contig 15058 bp, 15 predicted proteins | sample YL17G11_0_MG_FD_205037 | JGI IMG/M metagenome (GOLD analysis project Ga0315287, IMG submission 205037) | Sediment microbial communities from Yellowstone Lake, YNP, Wyoming, USA - YL17G11_0 | ecosystem: Environmental > Aquatic > Freshwater > Lake > Sediment | place: USA: Wyoming | collected... | reverse complement strand
ACCCCTGTCACAGTTGTGCCGCTGACGCGATTGACAAGGGTCGCCCACAGATTGGGCAGTTGACTGACGTGGGCAAGAGGTTACCTGCAACGGAGGCAATTCAACGAATCGCGAGGCGTCCCCACTCCGGCTGTCACGTTCTGCCGACCGGCTTGCGTATCCTGCCACGGTGAGCACTGCCCGCGAGATCGCCACGAGGCATCGGTTGGCGATTGATGGATTCCTCGTCGAGCACGAGTCCGAACTCATCGAATTCCGCCGTGATCTGCACAGTCGACCCGAGCTCAGCGGCCAGGAGTACCTCACCACGACCGCCATCGTGCATCGGCTTCGCGACGCCGGTCTGGCTCCGGAGCCGCTGCGCGCGGGTACCGGTTTGACCTGCGACGTCGGCCCGCCGGGCGGACCTGTCGTTGCGCTCCGAGCCGATCTCGACGCACTGGCCATGAAGGACCGAAGTAACACGTCCTATCGCTCCGAGTTCGACGGGATCGCGCACGCATGTGGGCATGACGTGCACACGGCGATCGTGCTCGGGGCCGGCCTGCTCCTCCAGGAACTGCTCGTCGATGACCCGGGGACCGTTCGACTCATCTTCGAGCCCAGCGAGGAGCAGGTTCCCGGGGGAGCCGTTGACGTCATCGAAGAGGGCCGGCTCAAGGATGTCGAGGCCGTCTTCGCCGTTCACTGCGATCCGAAGCTCGACGTGGGTCTGATCGGTACGCGCAGCGGTCCGATCACCTCGGCCGCCGATCTTGTCGAGATCACCCTGACCGGACCCGGGGGCCACACGGCTCGCCCCCATCTCACCGTGGACCTGCTCGCCGTTGCCGGTCGGCTGCTGACGAAGCTGCCCCACGAAGTGGCTGTTCACCAGGACGGAGTGGGGCCGCTGTCGCTGGTGTTCGGCGCGGTCCAGGGTGGGGACGCGGCCAATGTGATTCCGGCTGAGGTGGTGTTGCGCGGCTCGTTGCGTACGCCGAACCCGCATGCCTGGATGCAGGCGCCCGAGATCGTCGAATCCGCTGTGCACGCCCTCGTCGGGGCCACTGGGGCGATCGCGAGGGTCGCCTACCGCCGGGGGGTTCCTCCCGTCGACAACGATGTCGCGGCCACCGCATTGATGGAGGCGGCGGCCGTCGCGGCGCTCGGAGACGGGTGTCTGCGGGAGGCGGACCACTCCCTCGGTGGCGATTCCTTTGCGTGGTACGCCAAGCAGACCCAGGGTTCCTATGCACGTCTCGGGGTGCACGATCCCCGCGGGGACGTGCCCCGCAAGGATCTCCACGCCGCCGACTTCGACATCGATGAGCGAGCGATCGGCTACGGCGTCCGGCTGCTCACGGTGACCGCACTCACGGCTCTGGCGGCCCTCAAGCGCTGAGCGCTCCGGTCAGACCGTCGGCCAGGAGTGCACGGGTTCGTTCGCGTGCATGTGTCTCTGATACTCCTGAACCATCGCGCGGAGCGCGTCCGCGCGTGACATGCCGCGACCCTCGAAGGTGGAGACGGCGTCGATCTGCCAGGTCGCTCCGTTGCGTCCGGTCAAGCACCGAGCCTCGATGATCCCGAGCAGCCGCTCCCTCTCCGCGTCTTCGACGCCCCAGTCGCGCAACCCTTGATGGGCCAGCGGCAGTAGGTGCCGCAGCACCAGTTCGGTCACGGGCACGACTCCCAGCTCGGGCCAGTAGACACTGGCCTCGATGCCGTAGATCGACGCCATGTTGAGGTTCTCCTCGGCGGTGGCGAACGACATGCGCGACCACACGGGACGATCCGCGTGACTCAGGGCGTGCAGTACGCCGAAGTAGAAGGCGCCGTTGGCCAGGATGTCGACCACGCTCGGTCCAGCCGGGAGGACTCGGTTCTCGATACGAAGGTGCGGTACGCCGGACACCGTGTCGTAGATCGGACGATTCCACCGCCACACCGTGCCGTTGTGCAATCGGAGCTCCTGAAGCGACGGCGTACCGCCTGCGAGCAGCACCTCCTTGGGATCTTCGTCGGCGAGTACGGGGAGCAGCGCCGGGAAGTACCTGATGTTCTCCTCGAAGAGGTCGAAGACGCTGGTGATCCACCGTTCGCCGAACCACACGCGTGGTCGCACCCCCTGCGTCTTGAGTTCGTCGGGGCGAGTGTCGGTCGCCTGGGAGAAGAGGGCGATCCGCGTTTCGTGCCAGAGTTGACGACCCATGAAGTAGGGGCTGTTCGCTCCTACGGCGACCTGGATTCCGGCAACGCACTGCGCCGCATTCCAGAAGGCCGCGAAGTCGTCGGGTGCCACCTGGAGATGGAACTGGACGCTCGTGCACGCCGCTTCGGGTGCGATGGAGTCCGACCAGGTCTCCAGGTTCTCCTCGCCGCGGATGTCGATGTGAAGATCCTCGCCCCGAGCCAACAGCATCTGTTCGTCGAGGAGTCCGTAGCGCGGGTTGGCGCTGATCGCCTCGTGGGTGAGGTGGGCCTCCGTGAGGGTCGGCAGGATCCCGATCATCACCATCGAGGCCCCGGCTTCGACGGCTCGGTCATTGGCGGCGTTGAGCTGAGCCCGAACCTCGGTCTCGTATTCGGCGACACCCATTCCCGTCAGTGATCGTGGGGGGACGTTGATCTCCAGGTTGAATCGGCCGAGTTCGCTCTGGAACGCCGGGTCGTCGATTCGGTCGAGGACCTCGGCGTTGAGCAGAGCCGGATCACCGTTGCTGTCGACGAGGTTGAGTTCCACCTCCATCCCGGTCATGGGCGCCTCGAAGTCGAAGCGGGACTCTCGGAGCATGCGCTCGAACACGTCGAGACAGCGATGGACCTTGTCGCGGTAACGCTGCCGGTCCTCGCGGGTGAACACTCGCTGCGCCACCTCTTCGCCCATGGGCCAAGCCTGCCTCGGCTGGGGACCAGAGGCATCTGTTTTCGACGACTTGGTCGAGGCGGGACTCGTTCCAGCGCGATTTCCGGGCAGGATGCGCCTGTGGATCGAAACAGCGAGGAGGTGGATCGGGTCGCCGCCCTAAGGGCGGCGGAGGCCAACGCGGTTCGGCTCTTCGATGAGGTGGTGTCCCGGGGCCTGGTTGCACCGGGTCGAACCGAGACCGACATCAGCGAGGACGTGCGCAGAGTCGCCCGGGAGTTGTTCGGCGTCACCCAGCACTGGCACAAGAGAATCGTTCGGTCCGGACCCAACACACTGTTGCCGTATGCCGAGAACCCGCCGAACCGCCTCTTGGGCCGCGACGACATTGTCTTCTTCGACTTCGGACCCGTCTTCGCGGAGTGGGAGGCCGACCTCGGCCGGACGTACGTCCTGGGTGACGACCCGGTGAAGTGCCGGCTGCGCGACGACCTCGAACCGATCTACCGGGAGGGCCGAGAGTATTTCGACGCACACCCGCAGGTCACCGGGGCGCAGTTGTACGACTTCGTGGTGGGTCGTGCCGAAGCCCGCGGATGGGAGTTTGGTGGCCCCATCGCGGGTCACCTCATCGGCGAGTTTCCGCACGAACGCATCCAGGGGGACAAGATCACCCTCTACATCGCACCGGAGAACCACACGAGAATGCGAGACGTCGATCCACGGGGGTACCAACGGCACTGGATCCTGGAGGTCCATCTCGTGGACCGCCGGCGAGAGATCGGCGGGTTCTTCGAGCAGTTGCTGACCATTTGACCGGAGGACCACTGAGGCGAGTTGTCCGGCTATTCCGTCCCGACGTCTTCCGCCTTCCCTTTGGGCTGGTAGTCGCTGACGATCTTGGCGACCGCCGTGACGAGGATCAGTTGTCCGGCGATCGCTTCGAGCATCGACAGACTCTGACCGGGGTTGCCCGCCGGAACCAGGTTTCCGTAGCCGGTGGTGGTGAGGGTGGTGAAACTGAAGAACAGGGTCTGGGACAGCGTTCCGTCCCCCTGGTCGCCGAAGAAGTCCGAGGTCTGAAGCGAACCCACCAAGCGGTACAGAAATCCGAACAGCATCCCGACGAGGAGATACGACGCGACCGCACCGAACAGCGTCTGCAGATCGATCACCCGTCGCTGGAACAGATGGCGACCGATGACCAGCGGCGAGATGACGTAGAGAACGACGCTGAACAGTAGGACTGTCTCGTAGGCCCAGTCAGGGGGTGAGTTCCTGCTGTTCACGACGAACCCGACCAGGCCGAGAACGGCGATGATGACCAGGAAGAACCCCGCGATTCGCTGCGCGCGCGGGGACTCCGACGCGCTGAATACCACCCACACGGTGAGGATTTGGACGAACAGCACGACGGAGGTCCACTGTTGGGGGAGATTCGCCACCGACAAGCCGTAGGCCAGCAGGATGAGCAGGATCACCAGGCCATATCTGTTCTGAGCCGCTCGCCCCCGGATCCGATCGGACGCGTTGCCGGTTGGCATGGGCTGGGCCATGAATTCCTCCGAGTTACGGGGACGGGTTCTCAGCACACTCCTGCGGTGGCGGTGGACCGCTGAATGCTATCGGCGAGATGATCAGCCACTGGTGAGTACTGTTCAGCGAATTCGGAAAGGGGCACTCATGGCATCGGTGGACATGAGTTCACTGCGGGGCGGCGTCTCGGTCATCACCGGGTGCACTCGGGGGTTCGGTCGCGTACTGGCGAATCGGCTGGCTGATGAGGGTGGGCAGTTGGTGATCTCGGGCATCGATCTCGCGGAGTCCCGGGACTTCGCCGACGAGTTGACCGCACGCGGTGTGAAGGCCGTGGCGGCACCTGGGGACGTGACCCAGAGGTCCGAGGTCGACGGACTTGCTCAGACCGCGCTGGATACCTTCGGTCGGTTGGACATCTGGGTCAACAACGCCGCGTACGAGACCCCCGGCATGGGCTGGACGCTGGATTTCGACCCCGAGATCCATGAGCAGGTCCTACGGGTCAACGCGCTCGGCACCTACTTCGGGTCACAGGCGGCCTTGACTGCCATGCTCGAGCGCGGAACCGGTGCTTTGGTCAACGTGACAGGTCGAGGCGACGACATGCGTCCCACGAAGTACTCGGCACCGTACGGCGCGAGCAAGGCGTGGGTGCGGTCATTCACCAAGACCCTGGCCTCGGAGTACAAGGACTCCGGCGTCCGGATCATCGGGTTCAATCCGGGGATGATGTTGACCGAGCGGATGTCCGGTCAGCACTTCATCGGGGAACGCCAGGACGAACGGACGCTCAAGATCTTCGCCACCGTTCAGCGGGTGCTCGCCGACCCGCCGTACGTCGCGGCCGAGAGCCTGCTCCACGTCCTGGCCCAGCCGGCCACATCCCGGCGCCGCAAGGAACTGCGGCTCCTCACACCGGCCCGGGTGGCCAGAGGTCTGGCGGGCGAGGCCGGCCGCCGTATTCGTCGGGAACCGGCCGTCTAGCACCAGGTTTCGGCGTCGAGCAGGAGAGCACGGTCGGCGGCGCAGGGCCGTCCGGGCGGGTGAGACTCCAAGACCCGGATCCAACGCGACGCACGGCATGATGTGCGCATGTCCAGGCAGGAGTCAGACCCCAGTCTCGAAACCGCGTCGTACGGCTTCACGATCCCGACAACTGCCGAGGCCATCTATGGGACGGTCCTCGTGGCCGGCGTCATCGCGGGCGAGTCGCTCTACGACCCGGCACCACGACGTGTGTTGATCACCTGCATCGTGATGATCGGGATCTTCTATGTGACGCACGTCTACGCCGAAGTGGTGGCTGCCGCCACGCAGGACTCGCCAGTTGCGGCTCGCGTTGCCGAACGTGGTCGGGCCGACGCGCCGATGCTGCTGGCGGTGGTGGTTCCGGGAGGGGTTCTGCTGGCAGCTCAGCTCGGACGACTATCGGCCAATGCGGCGATCAGCATCGCCCTCTGGGTCTGCGTCGCTCAACTAGTCGCGGCTGGGGTCCTGCTGGCCCGCCGGCGGAGTCTCTCCCCCTGGAAGACGCTGTCCAGTGGACTCGCCTGTGGCGCCTGCGGTCTTGCCGTGGTCGTCCTGAAGACAGCTCTGCAGTACTAGGAGGCATGAATGGCCAACGAGGACTCGCCGAACCCGCCGGCTCCCGACCGTGCCAGGAGTGAACCTCCGACGGGCGGCCGGACTCCCGTCGAACCGACCCCTGCGGGATCCTCTGACGGGCAAGCGGTCCCGACGCTGGACAAGAAGAAGTCCATCATCCTGGGAATCGTCGGCCTGGCCGTGATCGCGCTCATCTTCGTGCGGGTGATTCCGCAGATCGGCTCGTACTCCGATGCGCTTGCGGCCCTCGAGGGGATGACCCTCGGCGCACTTGTCTTCATCGGCGTCACCGTGCTGATCTATCTCGCCGTCTACGGGTTGCCGTTCATGGCTGCGACACCGGGGCTGCCGTACTGGCGCTCCCAGCAACTCAACCAGGCCGCGTTCGCGATCAGTAACGGCGTTCCGGCCGGCGGAGCGTTCGGGCTGGGCGTTCAGTACGCCATGCTGGCGTCCTACGGCGTGTCACCGACGGTCAGCACTGCGGCAATCACCGCGGTCGGGGTATGGAGCATCTTCATCACTCTCGGTTTCCCCATCTTCGGGGCCATCGCGATCGAGATCTCGGGCATGTCGAGTCGGTCGTACTACGGAATCGCGCTGATCGGGCTCGCCATTCTCATCGCGATGATCGTGATCTTCGCCCTCATCATGCGATCGGAGTCGTTGGCGCGACTGATGGGTCGCACCGTGAACCGAGTTCTCAATCCGTTGCTCAAGCGAATCCACCGTCCCGAGATCGACCTCGTACCAGCGGTGGTGAAGTTCCGCACGGACATCGTCGATCTGGTCAAGCGGCGGTGGGCCGCGATCACCGCTGCCCAGGTCGGTGTCTCGCTGACCCAGTTCTTCATCTTCTACGCTGCTCTTCGCGGCATCGAAGGCTGGTCGAATGCGGGGACCTCGATCCTGGTGGCATTCGGATCGTTCGCGGTGGCTCAGATCGGCTTGATGATCCCGATCACGCCCGGTGGCCTGGGGACTGTCGACGCGATCATGATCAGTCTGCTCACCAGCATGGGGGTGGATCCGGGGGTGGCCACTGCTGCTGACCTCGTCTGGCGGGCCGCCTCCTTCGTTCCGCAGATCACCATCGGGGTGCTCGCGTTGATCAGTTGGAGCAAGACAGCCGCTCGCGCGATCGCCGAGCGCGACGCGGCAAGACGGACCGCGGCCGGCTAGGGCCGCGACCGGCACGTCCTGGCACCTTCTTGCCGAGGAAGCGGGGCCCCTCGGGGCATGCTGGTGGCATGCCAGGCCCTGTGCACGTTCGCGGCTCCGTCTCCATCCCGGAGGCCGAGCTGTCCTGGCGCTTCTCGCGCGCGGGCGGACCCGGTGGTCAGGGCGTGAACACCACCGATTCCCGCGTCGAGCTGCTCTTCGACGTCGCCAACTCGACGGCGTTGGGCCCGACCTACCGGGCGAGAGCATTGGATCGACTCTCGGCCAGGCTGGTCGACGGAGTCCTGCGAATCACCGCCGCTGAACACCGGTCGCAACTACGCAATCGGGAGGCCGCCGAGCGTCGACTCGCCGAGGAGTTGGCAAGGGCAATCGCGCCGCCGCCTCGCGCACGACGGAAGACCAAGCCCACCAAGGGGTCTGTCGATAGACGGATCAGCGCCAAGAAGCGTCGCTCCGATGTGAAGCGGCAGCGGGGGAGCGTCGACGACCAGTGATGCCGGACCACCCGATCGGTTGGCCACCCCGGTCACCCGAGCCAACGCACCGATCGTCGGCTGGCGGCGAGCTTCCAGATCCTTTCGAACTCGCGGACGGATGCCTCCGCACGCGCTTGCTGGAGCCCGACGAGCAGGCCGTAGGTGAAGGCGTCCTCGTGGTTCTGGGACGCGAGACGGGCCGCATCGAGCAGCGTGCGGCGGACGATCACCGTGTCCTGATGGTCTCCGAGACTGGTTTGGATCTCGCTCATCCTCCCCGCGAACCGCTCGGCGGGATCGCCACACACGGGCACGGCCACCTCGGCGGCGTAACGCGCACGTTTGGCCGCCCGCCGCAGCGCGTGCAAGGCGGTATCACGCTGCGCAGGATCATCGGCGCGGACGGCGTCGCGATGGCGTGCCGTGACCCGGTTCCACTCCGAGCGCACCCGGCGAGGTACGACGACGCCCGCCTGGCGAAACGCGAGCGAGGTGAGCGGGGGGCTCTTGACGAAATCGTCGAGCACGCCGAGCAGCCGGAAGTACCTCTCGGTGTCGAGCGCTTCGAGCAGCGAGTGATGGGCCGCGATCGCGGTCTGCGAGAGCATGGCGTCCAAGCGATCGCGTATCGGGCCGTGCACGTCTTCCGGCGTGAGTTCATCGACGGCCGCCAACAAGTGCATGCGGATCACCTGCACGTCACGCAAGCCGCCTAGTTGTCCACCGATCCAGGCAAGTTCACCTCGCACGGCTTCCACCCCGTCGGGTCGGTACAGCGGGGCGTAGGTGGCCAGGCAACTTCGAAGTCGCCGTGTCGACACGCGCATTTGATGGACGGCCTCTTCGGCGGCGTGCGGACCACCGGCGCGCACGGCCGGATCGAAGGCCACCAGCCGGTCAACGTGTCGACCCAGGTAGGCAGCGACTGCCGCTCCCGCCATGCTGCGAGGTGACAGCGCCTCCGACCTGGCGGGGTGGGCCGTGGGCCTGCCCAGGGTGCGAGCGAGCTTCGATGCCGCGATGGAGGGCACGGCTCCCGCTCCGACCAGAGTCCCCTCCACCGCGTCCAAGATGGCTGGCGAGCCATCGATCAACTCGACTTCGACCTCGTGCCAGGTGCGCGGCTCCTCGACCGATTCGGGTGCTTCCGCCAGCGAGACGGCAGTGACGCGGTCGTCGGCCACTTCGGCGAGCGCGGTTCCGTCCGGGGCACGAAGGAGAACCGATGAACGCCGCGTGTCAATGGTCGCCACCGGAACGAGATCCGCGCCCCTGGTGAACGCGCGAATGGTGGACACCAGTGCCGCGGGCACGACAGGGGGGCCCTTCGTCGGGCGCTTGGTCAGGGGGTGACGTACCTCGAGTCGCGAATTGTCTCCGCCGGAGACGGCGGGGAGTTTCAGATGCCAGCCTGCGTCGGCGCCACCCGTGCGCCGACGCAAGGTCACCCGCCGACGCAAGAGGACATGGTCGCGGGTGTCGAAGTACTCCGCGTGCAGCTCGATCGGCTCGTCACGTTGGACTGACGCAACCCCCTCGACGTTCTGGAGGTCGGGCATCTCCCAGGACGCGGACGCGTCGTACTTGCGCTCGGTCTCCAGGTGGGATTCCACACTCCGACCCTACTGTCGCTCAGGGGCCGCCGTGCTCGCCTGCTCCGTCTTCGCCGGACGCGGTGGGGGCGGGTGTCGCGCTACGAAGTCAGCGACGTGCAGGAGTCGTTTGCGGCAAACGCCTGTCCGAGGGTTCCCTTTCCGTCCTTGGCCGCGGTCTTGATGGCCTGTGAGGTCGACTTGAGTGACGTCAGCGCGGTGCCGGCCCTGGCGACCACCGAGGCGAGGGCAGTCGCAGCACCTATCCCCGACGCGCTCTGCAGCTCGTTCACACCCTGTTCGAGGGAACCGATCGAGGACTTCAACTGATCTGCCGAGGTCTTGACCGCTGCCAGATCGGGGTCGTCCTCGCTGCCCTTGGGGACGGTGGAGATGGTCGTGGCCAGCTTCTCTGCCGACGTCTTGATGGTGGCGAACTGGGTCGCCAACGCGGACTTGACGTCCCCGCCGCCCGCCGTCGCCGCAGAGGCCAAGCCCTCGATCGACGTCTCGAGGCCTCCCGCGGCCGTGGATACCTCGCCCGCCCACTGGGTCTGCTCGACGGTTGGCGGCGCACCGCTTCCCTGAGCCGATGACGTTCCGGAGGTCGCTGTCGACGACGAGGTCGTGGTGCTTGACGTCCCGGAGCAGGCCGTCAGCAGAACAGCGATGGCGACCAAGGCGAACTACTTCTTCATGATGAATCCCCGTAGCGAGACGATGGGAGGCAGCCAGCCAGCAGCCCGACCATTACGTCGAGGTCGTCTCTGGACTCGGTCGAGCCCCAGCAACACAGATTCTGAATGCCTGCCGGTGGCGCCGGTACGCGACCCCGTCCGACACAATGTGGAGCGTGCCGTCATCTGAGTATCGCTCGGTGAACAGGCTGGTGCTGCGCAGCGGACTGGCCCTCGCCGTGGTGCTCGCGGTCGGGACCATCGGGTACTCGGTCCTCGGGTTCGGGATTCTCGACGCGGCGTACCAAACGCTGACGACAATCACAACAATCGGCTTCGGCGAGGTCGAGCCGTTCGGGACGGCCGAGAAGATCTTCACGATGGGCTTCGTGCTGGTCGGCGTCGGGGTGGCGCTGTACTCATTGACGATCTTGCTCGGTGCCGTCGTCGACGGCCATCTGGGCACTGAGTGGGAGAGGCGTCGAATGGAACGCGACATCGCCCAGTTCCGCGGGCATGCGATCGTCTGTGGCTGGGGGAGGGTCGGTCGGGCAGCCGCGTTTCAACTCGCTCAATCAGGCCAGCAAGTCGTTGTCGTCGATGCCGACCCAGATCGTCTTGCCGTGTGCCCGTACCCCTACGTCCAAGGCGACGCGACGCTCGACGAAGTGCTGAAAAGGGCGGGGCTCGAGCGAGCGGCGACGTTGGTCGCGACTCTGGACACCGACGCCGCCTCGCTTTTCGTCACGCTCACGGGGCGGGCCATCAACGAGAAGTTGACCATCATCGCGCGGGCGAGGACCGAGGACGCGGAGCAGAAGTTCGTGAGAGCGGGGGCTGACCGGGTGGTCAACCCGCAGCGAATCGGTGGCAATCGGGTCGCCGCCTTCGCGCTCCAGCCGCATGTCGTGGACTTCCTGGACGTGGCGATGCACGACGAGGACGTCGAGTTCCGACTGGAAGAAGTCGAGATCCGTCCCGGATCGGCTCTCGCGGGCGGGTCCGTTCGGGAGACCCGCGAGCGGGAAGGAACCGGTGCGTTGCTCCTTGCCCTGCGTCAGAAGGATTCCGGCGAGTTCGTCACCAACCCACCGGGCGACACCCAGATCCGGGAAGGCGATGTCGTGATCGCCATCGGCACCGAGGCGCAGATCACCGAGCTGCGTCGTTCGGCCGGCGAAGTGCGCTGGCTGCGGCGAGGGAAGGGTCCCAAGCGAGACGCCGGGGGTCGGTCGCCCGGGTGATTCATGACTGAGGGCGGTTTCCTGATGCCGGATCGCCTCGCCGGGGTTAACCTGACAAGGTGACCGAACAACAGGAATACACAGTGGTACAGGTGCATCCGGGCTTCGAGGTACGTCGCTATGCCGCTCACGTCGAAGCGCGAGTGACGGTTGAGGGTTCCTACGGCAACGCGGCGAATCGCGCCTTCCGCTCGCTGGTGGGCTACATCGGCGGGAAGAACCACGCATCCCGTTCGATGGCGATGACGTCGCCGGTCCTTCAGGAAGAGCCGTCAGGTCGTTCGATGGCGATGACGTCGCCGGTGTTGCAGGAGGAGGCTGCGCGCCCCGGTACTCACGTGGTGGGCTTCGTCCTTCCCGCCGTCGAGACCATGGAGACGCTGCCGGCCCCGGATGATCCGCGAGTCACGCTGGTGGCCGTTCCGGTCGAGTACGCCGCCGCGCTGCAGTACTCGGGTCGTTGGACCGAAGGCAACTACATCGAGCGGGCCCAGCAGTTGCGCACGGCCGTGCGCGCCGCGGGGCTGCGTCCGCGCGGCGGAACGCGCTGGGCTCGGTTCGATCCGCCGTGGACCCCGTGGTTCCGTCGGCGCAACGAGGTCGTTCAACCGATCGAAGACCCTGACTCGCCCGATGACGCAGGTGGCGACACTGCCTAACCGGCCCTGCCGCGACCGCCCGGCGTGGAGTCGTAGCACGCCCTGGTGACATGCTCTCGGGATGCCGCTGACCGAAGCGTTTGCCTTCGAGTCGGTCGTTCTGGAACGCGATGGGCGTCGGATCCTCGACGGTGTCAGCGATCACATTCACGCCGCGGCCACGACGGCGGTCGTCGGCTCCAGCGGTTCGGGTAAGTCGACCTTCCTCCGACTGCTGAATCGCCTGGAGGATCCGACCTCAGGACGACTGAGATTCGATGGTCGCCCCCTGGACGACTACGACGTCCACGAACTCCGGCGACGGGTGGGATTGGTGGCCCAGCGACCCGTGATGCTGGCGACCACGGTGCTCGCCGAACTGCAGGTGGCGGTGCCGGAGCTCGACGAGCAGCGCGCCGGCGTCCTCCTGGGGAGGGTGGCGCTGACCGAGCACTCACTCGACCGTGACACCGCGTCGATGTCCGGCGGTGAGCAGCAGCGACTGTCGCTGGCCAGGGCGCTGACGGTGAACCCGGATGTGCTTCTTCTCGATGAACCCACGAGCGCCCTGGACGAGCGGGCCGCCATGGCAGTCGACCGAGTGATCCGCGATCTGGTCGACGACGGCCTCACCGTGGTGCTGGTGAGCCATGACCTCGACCGGGTCGCCGATGTCGCCCACCACGTACTCGTGCTGGAGCGGGGACGACTCGTGGAGCGAGGTACGCCCCGCGACGTTCGGTATCTCGACTAGGAACCCCGCACGATGAGAAGAGAGGTGCCATGACACTGCTGGTCGCACCGACGGCGGGTAGCGCTGCCATCCCCGACTGGCTCGGGGTGGCCGCATCGATCGTCCTGGTGGGCATCGCTGCGGCGATTGCCCTGCGCCAGCGACTGGGCATCACCCGGGAACTGCTGTGGGCCGCTGTTCGCGCCTTCGTGCAGTTGCTCGCGGTGGGAGCAGCCCTGACGATCCTGTTCAACCGGGCCGGGCTGCTCGGGTCGTTGTTGTGGATTGGGGGGATGGTGACGATTGCCGGCCTCGTCGCTGCCGGCCGCGCGCGTACGCTCCCACACGCCCGAAGAACGGCGTGGATCGCTATCGGAGTAGGTACCGCCACCACGTTGGGAATCCTGCTCGTCCTAGGGGTCATTGCACCCGAGCCCGTCGTCGTGGTCCCGGTCGGCGGGATGGTGGTGAGCGGGGCAATGACGGCCGCATCCATGACGATGCGAGGGATCGCCGCGGCCGCTGCGGAGCAAAGACCAGCGATCGAAGCCCGGCTGTCGCTGGGGCAGACCTCAGCCCAGGCGTTCGAGGCGTACTTTCGCAGCGGAGTCCGAATGGCGCTCGTTCCGGCCATCGACTCGACCAAGGTGGTCGGGCTGATCGCGCTGCCTGGTGCCATGACCGGTCTCATCTTGGCCGGCGTGCCACCGCTGGAGGCGATCCGGTACCAGATCGTCGTCATGTACATGCTGTTGGCGGCGGCCGCGCTCTCGTCGATCGTGGCTGCTCGAGTCACCGAGCGTTCGCTGTTCGACGATGCCGACCGGTTGCACCGGCTCGAGCCGGTGGCGTGATGTGTTGCGCAACGAGGCGCTCCGACCTCAGGTGGACCCGCTCGATGGCTACAGTGGTGGCATACATCTGAACCAGTCGTTGCGAGGTCGCCGTGACCAACGTCATCGAAATGACAGGAGTCGTCAAGCGATTCGGGACGGTCACCGCGCTCAATGGGCTTGACCTCACGGTCGCGGGTGGCGAGGTGCACGGTTTCCTCGGCCCGAACGGGGCCGGGAAGACGACGACACTTCGGCTGTTGCTCGGTCTGCTCCGGTGCGACGGCGGGTCCAGTCGGGTGCTGGGGATGGATCCCTGGGACGACGTGTCGACGCTGCACCGTCGGCTGGCGTACGTCCCTGGTGATGTGGCGCTGTGGCCGAACCTGACCGGTGGCGAAGTGATCGACCTGCTCGGGCGCCTGCAGGGCGGTCAGGATGCGATACGCCGGGACCACCTACTTGCGGTGTTCGACCTCGACCCGACAAAGAAGGCGAGGACCTACTCCAAGGGGAACCGGCAGAAGGTGGCGCTCATCGCCGCCCTGGCCACCGACGCCGAGCTGTTCCTTCTCGACGAGCCGACCAGCGGCCTGGACCCGTTGATGGAGGACGCCTTCCGCGGATGCGTCCGGGAGTTGCGCGACCAGGGGCGGGCCGTGTTGTTGAGCAGCCACATCCTCAGCGAGGCCGAAGCGTTGTCCGACCGGGTGAGCATCATCCGCGACGGCCGGATTGCCGAAACCGGTCGGCTCGATGAACTCCGACATCTGACCCGGACGTCGGTCACCGCCGACGTCGCGACCGTGCCGGAGGGCCTGCAGTTCCTGCCCGGAGTACACGACGTGGTCGTGAGCGACCATCGTGTCAGCGCCCAGGTTGAGCCGTCGGGGCTGGAACCGCTCATGCGGGCGCTCACCGCCGCGGGGCTGCACACGCTGACCAGCCAGCCGCCGACCCTGGAGGATCTGTTCCTGCGTCACTACGGCGCAACGACGGATGACACCACCGACATCGCCCGCACCTCGAGCGGGAGGGCTGACCTGCGATGAGCGGGACCCAGGCGGGCGTCGGCGATCTCGTCCGACTGGGGCTGCGTCGAGACCGGTGGCTGCTGCCGGCCTGGATCCTCGGATTCGCCCTGATGACAGGGTTCGCGGCGTCGGCCGCAGCCGACCTGTATCCGGACACGATCAGCCGGACCGAAGCAGCCAAGACGCTCAACGCAACCGCGTCGCTGGTGGCGCTGTTTGGGCGCGTCTACGACCCGACCTCGTTGGGAGCGCTCTCGCTGATCAAGTACACCGCGTTCATGGCGGCGGTGCTCGCGGTCCTCATGGTATTCGTCACGATCCGGCACACCCGGACCGACGAGGAGGCCGGGCGGCTGGAACTGCTCAGCGGCGGGAGGCTGGGCCGAAACGCACCCCTGGTTGCCGCCCTGGTGATCAGCTTCGGGGCCAGCATTCTGGTGGGGCTCCTTACCGCGGTGACCCTGGCAGCTGCCGGGCTGCCCGCCGCCGGGTCCCTCGCCTTCGGGCTGGGCTGGGCCGCTACAGGGATGGCCTTCAGCGCCGTTGCCGGCGTGGCTGCCCAGATCACCACCAGCGCGCGGGCGGCGATCGGGATAGGCGTTGTCGTCATCGCGATCACCTACGCCCTGCGTGCGATCGGCGACCTGGCCGAAC
>Ga0315287_10003541_pt1 | contig 15058 bp, 12 predicted proteins | sample YL17G11_0_MG_FD_205037 | JGI IMG/M metagenome (GOLD analysis project Ga0315287, IMG submission 205037) | Sediment microbial communities from Yellowstone Lake, YNP, Wyoming, USA - YL17G11_0 | ecosystem: Environmental > Aquatic > Freshwater > Lake > Sediment | place: USA: Wyoming | collected... | reverse complement strand
AGCAATCTGAGCGGCGTAACAAGGCTGGTTTCAACCCGCCCGCCAATCTCCAAGCCCGTACTGCGTCGATCTCTTTCGATTAAGTAGACGGGCTCCTAGATGCTGGAACCAAACAGCCAGCTCGTTGCGATCAGCAGGGGAACTGTCGGCAATACCGGATTCAGGTGCCGCAAAAGGTTTGGTGCACTTCTTCCTGCTCGGTGGGTCTCTTGGCATAGTCGGCGTTTTCAGGCTGCCGTTCAAAGGGTCTGGAGATGACGCTGACTAGGCGACGGAAAGGTGTAAGGTCACCAAGATTGGCAGCTGCGATGGCTTGTTCAACACGGTGATTGCGGGCGATAAAGATTGGATTGGCGCGGCGCATTGTTTGCACCCGAAGAGATTCGTTGTCACCGTCGTCCGCAATACGGCTGCGCCAGAGCTCCATCCACTCGCTTGCTGTGCCAGGTCCCCGCCCTTCAGCCACATCAGTAAGGGATGAGAAGAACCCAGTGAAGTCTGCCTGGCTTTCGATCATATGCTGAAGAGTCTGTGCGATGAATCGCGGGTCTTCGTCGCGCTCACTTATCAGCCCAAGCTTGTCACGCATTCCTTGTTCGAAAGCCTGCTCAAAGGCCGGCATGAATTTCTTGAGCTCCTCCTGTGCAATCAGAATAGCGTTCTCTCGGCTTGTGTCCAGCAGCGGCAACAGAGCTTCCGCAAGTCGAGTGAGGTTCCACAACGCGATGACGGGCTGCTTGTCCCAGGCATAGCGGCCATACTGGTCAATGGAACTGAATACCTTCTGGGGATGGAAAACATCCATGAAAGCACATGGACCGTAGTCGATGGTTTCTCCGCATACGGACATATTGTCCGTGTTCATGACGCCATGGATGAAGCCGACGTTCATCCACCTGGCAATGAGGTGGGCCTGGCGTGCAATGACCTCGGCCATGAACCAGCGGTAGCGCCCTTCACCCTGGGGAGCGCCAGGGAAGTTTCTGGCGATCTCGTAGTCAGTGAGCGCCCGCATGGCTGCATCCTCCTCGCGCGCCGCAAGATACTGGAAGGTGCCCACTCGCACATGACTGCGCGCCACGCGTGTCAGAACGGCACCGGGCAGCAGTTCTTGGCGCAGGACTTTTTCACCCGTTTCAATGACCGCCAATGAGCGGGTGGTGGGAATGCCGAGGGCGGCCATCGCTTCGCTTACCACATACTCTCGCAGCATGGCGCCGAGCGTGGCCCTGCCGTCACCGTTGCGCGAATAGGGGGTGCGCCCTGCCCCCTTCAGGTGGAGGTCATAGCGAGTGCCATTTCCACCCACCACTTCACCGATGAGAATGGCGCGGCCGTCACCAAGTGATGGCACCCAGTTACCGAACTGATGGCCGGCGTAGGCCATGGCAATGGGGGATTGACCCTGCAACAGCGCATTACCGGATAACGCCTGGAGGGCCACTGGCGAGCTGAGCCATGCCAGCTCAAAGCCAAGCTGTTGGGCGAATGCCGTATTGGCCGCAACCATGCTGGGGTCCTTGACCGGCGTCGGAGTGACGGGCTGGAAAAGCTGAGCCGGAAGGCCCGCAAAGGTGCTATCAAATTGCAGAGGCATATGCGTACTTCGCTACTCCGGTTGTGCTGATCGCAAAATGCCTCGCACGATGGCTGCGGCCGCCCCAATCGCGGTTATGGAAAACCCTAAAAGGAAATGATTCTTCGCGCTAAGGTAACGGGCCTCCCGCAACGCACTGGGATTCAGTAATTCCACAAGCGATTTCATCTGTATCAGGACGCCAACCAGCAAAGGCACCATGGCGAACGCATCATTCCACTGCCGAGGCAGCGAGTTATTGGCCCAGCCAATTATGAAAGCAAGCGAGGAACCGACAACAATGCCAACCGCGGCTAAAGAACCGTTAGAGAAGGTGGCATCAAACGTGCCACCTTCTCCAATTTTGTTTCTTCTCGAATTCAACGACTCGGATTTACCACTTACGGCAGTCATAGTAGGCGCGATTGTAATAATTGCGCCACTTCGTATTGGCATTTACGCCACCACCGACGGCTCCGACACCGCCGCCAATCAAGGCACCATTGCGCAAGGCATGATGGCCACCGGCGATTGCGCCTATACCAAGGCCCAGCAATGCACCCACGGCAGCACCTTCTACGACCTGCTGCGCACCTGCATGGCGGCTGGCATAGTCACGGGCATAGGCGTCGCAATAGGCGCGGCTGCGAGCCTCCGCGGCAGGTACCACCAGTGTACTGACACCCATGAGGGCGATGAGGGCGGTTGCGATAACTGTGCTTTTCGTCATTCTGTTACTTCCTTTGTTAAGAACCGAGAGCCCCTCCCACTTTAGGTTGACTATACACACAGCTGCATGGTTACGAAAGAAGCGTTTTCAGGCGGTTAACAGAAGCAGACGGCCTATTCCAGCCGCGACGGAAAGCCTGCGGCGCGAAGGTCCGTACCCAGCTTGTCTTCCAGAAGTTTTACGATCTGAGTCGACTGGGCTGTACCACCATAGGCTTGCTTTCCCTTGATAAAGGTCTCGTTTGTGAGGGTTGCCAAATCAAGAGGCACTCCGAACTCCCTGCCAAAATTCATGGCAAAACCCAAGTCCTTGAGGGCAAGGTCCATGGTAAAGGCAATATCGTAACTGCCGTTCAATATGAGCTGCCCCTCTGTTTCATGGACAAAGCTGGTGCCGGAACTTGCCTTAATGGCGGCCCAGCTTTGGGCAAGATCAAGCCCACCACGCTTGGCCAGCATCAGGGCTTCGCCATCGGCCACTAGGTGAATGAAGGCCAGCATGTTGGTGATCACTTTGATGATTGCGGCGGAGCCTAAGGGTCCCATGTGGAATAGTTGCCCACCCATGGCCTGGAGAGCTGGCTTATGCAATTCAAACAGGTCTTGGTCACCGCCAGCCAACACCGTGATCTTGCCCTGGGCGGCCAGATGCACACCGCCGGTGACGGGTGCTTCCATGGTACGTACCAGCTTTGACTCGGCAAGTTCGGCAAGCCGCTGTATTTCATCGCGCCCGATAGTGGACATTTCGATCCACGTGCCGCCCGGCTTGAGGCCCTGGAGAACTTGCGACAGAACCTTCTCGGAAATAGCCGGTGATGGCAGGCAGGTGATCACGCAATCCACCTCGGCAGCCAATGCCACTGGCGAGTCAGCCCATCTTGCGCCCGCCTTCACCTGACGGTCAGCGAGCGATCTGTCGATATCGTTGACTGTCACGTCAAAACCTTCACGTAGCAAGCTGGCGACCAGATGGCCGCCGAGATTGCCCAATCCGATGTAACCGTACTTCATGGGTTGACCGGATGGTTGGTCATTTCAAGATGCAGTCTTTCACCCGTGTAGGGATGCGCCCGAGCCACGTCCTCGTTCAGCTCAACGCCAAGTCCCGGCTCAGTGGGCGGGATGACATAGCCCTGTTCCCAGCGAATCGGCTTCTTCAACAGCTTGGCGTAGAAGCCGCCGAAGGTTTCGATGCTTTCAAGAATCAGGAAGTTTGGCAGGGATGCCGCAAAGTGAATATTGGCAGCCGCTTCAATGGGACCAGCATAGAGGTGGGGTGCGATTTGCGCGTAATAAGTTTCGGCCATGCCGGCAATTTTCTTGGCTTCCCAGATACCACCCACGCGTCCCAGTGCCATCTGCAGGATCGATGCGGCACGGCATTCCAGCACACGGGCGAATTCATATTTGGTCGTGAGGCGTTCGCCGGTGGCAACGGGAATTGACGTACCACGGGCCACCAGGGCCATTTCTTCCGGTTTTTCCGGCGGTACCGGTTCCTCAAACCAGAGGGGGTCATAGGGTTCAATATGCTTGGCAAAACGGATCGCACCTGCTGTCGTAAACTGGCCGTGCGTGCCAAACAGGAGATCAGCCTTGTTGCCCACCGCTTCGCGAATAAGTTTGCAGAATTTGGCGCAAAGGTCCATGGATTCCAGTGAGGGCTGGCGCGGGTCAAAGCTGGAATATGGTGCAGCGGGATCAAATTTGATGCCCGTGAAGCCGAGTTTTACGTAGTGAGCAGCCCGTTCTGCTGATTGCTCCGCATTCCAATAGATCGTGTCAGTCTGGCCTTTGTCGGGATTGGGATAGATATAGGTGTAGGAGCGGAGCTTTTCGTGCACGCGGCCGCCGAGCAGTTCGTATGCGGGCTTGTCGACAGATTTTCCGATTATATCCCAAAGGGCAATTTCGATTCCGGAAAGCACGCCCATGAGCGAGACGTCCGGACGCAGGGTGTAGCCCGAGCCATAGACCTTGCGCCAAAGGCTTTCGATGTGAAACGGGTCCATCCCTTCTACATAGCGGCCGTAAGTATCCTCAATCATCGCCGTCATCGCCTTTGGCCCGAAAGTGGCACAATAGCTTTCGCCAATTCCTGTGATGCCGGTATTGGTGGTGAGTTTGATGAACGTAAAATAGCGCCCGCCCCAACCTGGAGGAGGATTGCCAACGATGAAAATTTCTAACCCTGCTATTTTCATGGATGAATTTCTTTCAGTGGAATGCGATACCATAACACCATAGCAGCCTGAATCACCTTGCTGTGATGAAATTTTCTAACTGTCGGTGTAGATTTTGAACAGGACCTTTGACTTTATTATTGTAGGCGCGGGATCAGCAGGCTGCGTGCTGGCTGAACGATTGTCCGCCAATGGGCGGCACAGCGTTCTGGTTCTCGAGGCCGGCGGATCAGACCGGCGGTTTTACATTCAGATGCCGCTGGGCTACGGCAAGACGTTTTATGATCCGGCGGTGAACTGGATGTACTCTGCAGAAGCAGATCCGGGCCTGAACGGCCAACGGGATCACTGGCCACGCGGCAAGATTCTGGGCGGCTCTAGTTCGATCAACGCCATGGTCTACATCCGCGGCCCCCGCGAGGATTACGAGGCGTGGGAAATGGCTGGCAACACCGGCTGGGGTTGGAAGGATGTGCTGCGCTGCTACCGCGCCATGGAGGACAATGAGGGAGGCGCCAATGAGTTTCGAGGATCCGGTGGCCCCCTGCATATGCGTTCGGGGCCCGTCGACTTTCATCCTCTCTATGCCAATTTCCTGGAGGCCAGCAGGCTCGTTGGCCTTCCCATCAATGAAGACTTCAATGGTGCCACCCAGGAAGGGGTGGGGGCTTATCAATTCACCACCAAGAATGGGCGCAGAATGTCTGCTGCAAGAGCATTCCTCCGACCTGCGATGAAGCGCAAGAATGTCAGTGTTGTCACGCATGCACAGGTGACCAAGGTCCTGTTTGAGGGCACGCGGGCTACTGGCGTTGAATACCAGTATCGGGGTGCGACTGTTGCGGCACTGGCAGGTCGTGAAGTTATTCTTTCCAGTGGGGCAATCAACTCGGTGCAGCTGTTGCAACTATCAGGCATTGGTCCTTCCGAACTTCTGCGCAAGCACGATATTGAGGTGCTCTCTCATAATGCCAATGTGGGCAGGAACATGCAGGACCATGTGGGCCTGAACTACACCTATCGCATGACCGTCCCGACACTGAACGACGAACTGCGGCCGTGGTGGGGAAAACTCCGGGTAGGCCTACGCTATCTCCTGTTACGACGCGGCCCCCTGAGTTTGAGCGTTAACCAGGGTGGCGGGTTTTTCCGCACTTCGGAAAGGCATGCGCTCCCTAATATGCAATTATACATGCAGGCCTTCTCAACCCTGCTGCCGCGTGCCGGCGAACGCCCCGTGCTTTCTCCGGATCCCTTTTCCGGTTTCTCGCTGGGACTTTCAAACTGCCGGCCAACCAGCCTGGGCGTCATTGAGATTCAATCACCGGATCCTATGCGACACCCGCGCATTTTTGCGAACGCCTATGCGACAGACAATGATGTGAGCGAAATGCTTGAGGCGGTGAAGTTCATTCGCAAGATTGCGGCTCAAAAGCCCTTGGCCAATGTCATCGCCGAAGAACTGCGCCCTGGCCCCGCCTGCGTGAACGATACTGACCTGATTGCCGATTTCCGTCAGCGTAGTGGAACGGTCTACCACCCCTCCTGTACCTGCCGCATGGGACCGGAGCCATCAATATCTGTGGTTGATTCCCGTTTGCGGGTGCATGGACTGCAAAATTTACGAGTGTGCGATGCGTCGACGTTTCCCAGCCTGATCGCCGGCAACACCAATGCGCCGTGCATGATGATGGGTTGGCGCGGTTCGGAGCTTATCCTGGAATCCTAAGGCGATACGACGCAGTGGCGCACCTTGCCAGTGCGCGACTTATAGGTTCCGGTCTCCTTGTTGAAGGAAACGTATTTCTTAGCACAATAGGTATTCCACTCGTCAGAGCCCTCTTGCATGACCGCGTTTGCCGCTGTCTTTTGGGCGGCAGCGTCTCCTACCGCGGGTTCTGCCGTCTTTTCAGGCGCTTTGATGGTGGCGATCCTCTTTTTCTGAGCAACAGGCTTAGGTTTTTGGAGCCCTTCTGCCTTGGGTGTCTCGGTGGTCGAGGCGCCGTATTGCTGCATGCAGTCGGAGTAGCTGTTGCGATACATCTGCTGCCATTGATCAACGTCGGAGGTTTTAGCACTGGCGAAGTCCTTGGCGTAGATCTCGCAATAGGATTTGCTGTCAGCCTGTGCGGCTGAGGCCGATACAACCAAAGCTAGAATGGGTAAAAAATACATACGCATGGGATATCCCTCTCGCAAACAAAGCAAATTATGACGGTCAATTATGGCAGACTTGCGGTCCGATTTTTGTGTAGCAGGTCCTTCGCTGCCGCCACTGCGGTTGAAAAACAGGCTTGCAAGAGGTAGCCACCGGTTGGCGCTTCCCAGTCCAGCATTTCGCCCACCGCGTAGCACTGCTTAATTTTGATGAACTGAAAATTCTCGTCAACCTCTGTCCTTGCAACGCCACCAGCAGAGGAGATTGCCCGTGCGATGCCCGCCGGTCGCAGAATCTTGACGGCCACATCCTTTATGCCATCTGCCGAAATCGGGGACTTGGTTTCGTGTAGCAGCGAAATTGCAACTGGAGATAGGCCCACCGTCTTGCGAAGGTAAGTGGAGAGACTCTCTTTGCCACGCGGCTTTGCCAGCCGTTCGGCAAGTGCCACCGTGCTTATATCTGGGCGGAGATCAATTTGTAAATGTTCCCCCGGCGCGTCACGCATGAAGCGCGACAGCGCATAGATGGCGCCACCTTCAATTCCTTCTTGCGAGATCATCAGTTCGCCACGCACTTTGTTGTTGGCATAAGTGAGGCCCACATTCTTGACCGGCGTTCCAGCAAAGCGATTGCGGAACAGAGGTGTCCAGTTTACCAGAAAACGGCTGTTGGCGGGTTTGAATCCATTGACCCTGATTCCAGCCGTCCGTAGCACCGGCACCCACGCGGCGTCAGAGCCAAGATGCGGCCAACTGGCCCCGCCCATGGCAAGGATCATTGGCGTTCCATCAAACCCCCGCCAGCGTTCGCTCGTCTTCAGTGTAACGCCCAGGATCTGTAGCCTTCTGAGCCAAGCACGCAGCAGGGGTGAGGCTTTCATTGATTTGGGAAAAACGCGTCCGGAAGAACCTACAAATGTTTCAATGCCGAGTTCACGCACCCAAGTGACGAGGGCATCGGGGGGAAAGGCCCGGATGGCAGGTTCGAGAAAGTCTTTCGCTTCACCATAGCGACCGAGCAATATTTCGAGTGGCTCAGAATGAGTAAGGTTCAGTCCACCCCTGCCCGCTAACAAAAACTTGCGGGCGGGAGCCGGCATATGATCATAGATCACAACCTCTGCACCGCCTTTGGCTAAAACTTCTGCTGCCAAAAGGCCGGAAGGGCCTGCACCTATTACGGAGACCTTAAGCTGCTTCACGGCGCAGCGGCTGACACATGCAGTGAACACCACCCCCAGCTTGAATGAACATGTTCATTTCAGGATCATATACTTTGAAGCCCGCTGCGCGCATGTTTGCATTCAGTCCCATGGCTGAGCGAGTGGATAGCACGGCATCATTGCCAAGTGCTACAACATTGCAGCCCAGCGCCATAGTTTCCTTAAAGGAGGCCGGGATGATTTCGATTTTCTTGGATTTCAGCCATTGCACGATGTCGTCTTCAGTGGTCTCCAGGCAAACGGCGGCGCAATGCTCATTCAGCATGCACACCATGAGATCGATATGGACGTAGAACTGGTCGATGGGTGCATACTTGATTTCCCATCCCTCTTTCATAAACCACTCGGCGACCTGGCGAGAGGCAACCTCTTCCGAGCGATGATCGGTGAAGCCCACCAGGGCCACGCCAGGCTTGATGATGTTGAAATCACCACCTTCAAAGTTCCCGGCCGTGATCATGTCGTAGATGGGAATATCATTCTCGAGATAGAAGCGCAGCACTGCGGCGTATTCGCCACGTCTGCGCGGATTGGCCAACTGGCAGATGACTGCGCCATAGGGCGACATGAAAGAACTGTCTCTCGCATAGACCTGGTAGGGATTGTTCATGTCCAGGGGCAGGAAATGGGTTTTGACGCCGGCCTGCGTATAGGCATCCACCATTTCCCGGTGCTGGCGCATGGCCACCTGCTTGTCGAATTTGTAGCCCTTGCGCAGGGTATCGCGCACGAGGGATGACCATTGGGCATTTTCCAACCCCATCCAACGAAAGCTTTCGGCGGGGCCTAGCAACACGTCCTTAAGTGGGCCGGTCTCCGACTTCAGGTACCAATTCTTCATGAGAGGTGTTCCACCACCTTCAACGCGGGCGCGGAGGGGAACTGGCACTTGGGCGGTCATCGGGAGAACTCCATATTACACAATGGCGCTCACCATAAACGAAGTGATGACGAACTTGAATAGCACCCTTTACATGGATGCAAACTGCTTTTTGAAGATCTATTTGTTATTAAACCAGCGCCTGCCGCTAGTAAGGCAGGTCGAAGTACTCGTCTCGAGACATGCCATAGACATCCAAGTTCTCAATGCGTCCGTCGCCAACGGCATAGCCAGCCACCTGCTTTTCAAAGCGCATCCCAATCCTCGCGGCCAGCTTGATGGAAGCCTTGTTGGCAGACATGATCTTGCACCACACGCGCCTTGCCTTCAGCCGCTCAAAACTCAAGCCAAGCAGAGCTGCACCTATTTCTGAACCGAATCCGCAGGACCACATGGCGGGATGAACGCCCCAGCCAACCTCAAAGGTCTCGTCCCGCTGGAAAATGATGAAACCATCACCAATGGCCTCGCCTGAAAAACGTTCTTCTGCAGCTAGGTGGAAGACATTGCGGCGGTCATCTCCTTGCCGCGCCACGGTTCGCGTCACGAACGCTCGCACCTCTGCCTCGTTGCGCAGTCGAAGCGTCGTGTAGCGCTGGTAGCGCTGCTGTAGCATGAAACCTGCAAATCCCTTGGCGTGACGAAGCGCCATTTCGCAAACCAGAAGATTGGGAGTTTCAACGGTGGGCAAAGATGTGAGAGTCGACATGGCGACAATATTAAACATAAAGGCCAGTGGCTTGGAAGCATTCTTTGCACAGCTTCCAAAAACTTGACCCCGCAGATGTTACGCCTTGCGGGGCCTAAATGTCCTATTTACGCAATTCACATTATTAAAATCAAAATCCGAGCCAATATCAGTTGGCCCAACTCTTTGCAGATTCTAAATTTAAACTCCGGAAGACCTGGGCGGCATCATTGTTTGAGACCTCACTTTTATTGTGGTTAAATTTTGTGCCTAAACCCCTACTCCGTCAAATCACAATTTGTGACTCGGATGCCATGTTTCGCAGCTTGCGCAAGATCATTGAAATTGAGTTGGGAAGTAGCTTAGAATGATTCCAATTTTGGAAAAGAGAACAATGGAGACTACAAATATGAGCAAAATAACAATGACGGCGTCTTCGGGTCTGACTGTCTCTGACAACCACATCACGATTACCGCCTGGTCGGCGCACCAATAGTTTCAAAGGGAACAACTCGCAAAAAATTACAGAACAGGATCGGAGAGAACAATGGACACAAAGACTAACGAGACTGCGGGCAAGTGCCCGGTCATGCATACGACTGCAGGAGTCAGGGCCAACCGGGAATGGTGGCCAAACCAAATGAACCTTCAGGTTCTCCACCAGCACTCCTCCCTTTCTAATCCAATGGGCGAGGCGTTCAACTACGCGGAGGAGTTTAAGAATCTCGACCTCGAGGCCCTGAGGAAGGACCTTCACGCCCTTATGACAGACTCGCAGGACTGGTGGCCCGCAGATTACGGCCACTACGGGCCTTTGTTCATTCGGATGGCGTGGCACAGCGCAGGCACGTACCGCATCGGCGACGGCCGTGGCGGCGCCGGCGCCGGCCAACAGCGTTTCGCACCCCTCAACAGCTGGCCCGACAACGTGAACCTCGACAAGGCGCGCCGGCTACTCTGGCCGATAAAGCAGAAGTATGGCCGGAAAATCTCCTGGGCCGACCTCATGATTCTCACGGGAAATGTCGCCCTCGAGTCGATGGGCTTCAAGACCTTCGGTTTCGGCGGCGGACGCGTAGATGTCTGGGAGCCCGAAGAGGACATCTACTGGGGCCCGGAAGGCAAATGGCTGGCGGACGAACGCCACTCCGGCGACCGTGATCTTCAGAATCCTCTCGCTGCCGTGCAGATGGGTCTGATCTACGTCAATCCGGAAGGGCCGAATGGCAATCCGGATCCCCTCGCGGCGGCAAAGGAAATACGAGAAACATTCAGCCGTATGGCGATGAACGACGAAGAAACGGTCGCGCTGATTGCTGGCGGTCACACCTTCGGCAAAACCCACGGCGCTGGCGATGCGACACTGGTGGGCCCAGAGCCGGAAGCCGCCAACATCGAGGCACAGGGCCTCGGCTGGAAGAGCGCCTATGGCAGCGGCAAAGGTGGTGACACGATCGGCAGCGGGCTAGAAGTTGTCTGGACTACGACACCAACGAAATGGAGCAACAACTTCTTCTGGAATCTTTTCGGCTACGAATGGGAGCTGACTAAGAGCCCGGCCGGTGCGCATCAGTGGAAGCCGAAGCATAATGCCGGCGCCGGCACGGTGCCAGATGCGCACGACCCTTCAAAGCGTCATGCGCCATCCATGCTGACCACTGATCTAGCCCTGCGGTTCGACCCTGTTTACGAAATAATTTCAAGGCGCTTCCACGAGAATCCAGATCAGTTCGCGGATGCCTTTGCGAAGGCCTGGTACAAGCTCACGCACCGCGACATGGGCCCGATTGTTCGTTATCTCGGTCCGCTCGTCCCGAAGGAGTTGCTGCCTTGGCAGGACCTCATCCCCGCCGTGGATCATCCGCTGATCGGGGAGCAGGACATTACAGCTCTGAAAGCCAAGATCTTGGCGTCCGGCCTCTCCATTTCCCAGCTGGTGTCGACGGCTTGGGCGTCGGCATCAACGTTCCGTGGCTCAGACAAGCGCGGTGGAGCGAACGGTGCGCGCATTCGCCTCGCGCCACAGAACGCCTGGGAAGTCAACCAGCCGGCTCAGCTGGCGACGGTTCTTCAGAAACTCGAAGTTATCCAAAAAGAGTTCATCACTTCGCAGTCCGGCGGCAAGAGAGTCTCTCTCGCTGACCTGATCGTTCTCGGCGGCAGTGCTGCAATCGAGAAAGCTGCGATGAATGCCGGGCACGACGTGAAGGTTCCTTTCATGCCGGGACGCATGGACGCGTCGCAGGAACACACTGACGTCGAATCCTTTGCTCCGCTTGAACCCACCGCTGACGGTTTTCGCAACTATCTCCGCGGTAAGCAGCGCTTGTCCGCTGAGGAGCTGTTGGTAGATCGGGCGCAGTTGCTGACGCTGACGGCCCCTGAGATGACGGTGCTCGTCGGTGGCCTACGCGTGCTGAACACCGGACAGCCGGTGCACGGCGTCTTTACCAAGCGCCGTGAGACGCTAACGAACGATTACTTCGTCAACCTGCTCGACATGAGCACGCAATGGCAGCCCTCTGCTGGGTCCGATGGCGAGTTTGAGGGGCGCGACCGGAAGACAAACGAAGTCAAGTGGACCGGTACCCGTGTCGACCTGATCTTCGGTTCGCACTCCCAACTCCGGGCCCTCGCGGAAGTCCATGCGTGCGCGGACTCGCAGGCGAAGTTTGTAAAAGACTTCGTAGCGGCGTGGACCAAGGTGATGAACCTGGACCGCTTCGACCTATTCGCGGCACTGGCCAAGACGCTCGCGGCGGAGTAGAGTTTACCTGCGATTCGGGAATGTTTGTAACCTCCCAAGCGTAATAAACTGGGGTGGGCTTTTCGGAAAGCCCACCCCGTTTTCTTATCAAGCCCTCGATCGTCAGCCAGCAGGGCATTGTGGATCGTGTCACCTGCACAATAGGCGCCAATGCCCCTCAAGAAATGCCACCTACGGCACATGCTGCGATGAGTACGGTCAGTCCAAAGCTGCGACTTACGCTGACAAAGCCTATTCCCTGATCGAGAAACCCTCTGGTCAGGGCGGCGGTTTCGCAGCCTCCAAACACTTGCCAAAACGTTCTTTAGAATTCTGCATACCGTCTTTTTGTGTCTTGTCGACGATTGTGCCCCACCCAATGCTTGATTTGCATCTCAACGGGCCGCGTGACAGCCGGGTCAACAATTGGCTAAGCAATAATGTTTCTTAATGTTAACATTGGATATAATTGACTTTTAAGTGAAAAGCCCCTATTTGCGCCTGAGTTAGCGCGCCCTCTGGCATTGGCGAATTACCCTCGGGCGTCACACGAATTTTCATCGCTAGAACGGTCCTTCAACATTTCATGAATTTTTCCGAACTCGGGCTCAGCCCCAAAGTACTCGAAGCTATTACCGCCGCTGGTTATACGACGCCGACTACCATCCAGGCGCAGGCCATCCCCCATGCCCTGCAAAGGAAAGACGTGCTCGGCCTTGCGCAAACAGGTTCCGGCAAGACCGCAGCCTTTGTGCTGCCCATGCTGACCATGCTGGAAAAAGGCCGTGCCAAGGCCCGCATGCCCCGCACCCTTATCCTGGAACCCACCCGCGAGCTCGCCGCACAGGTTCAGGAAGCGTTTGAAACCCTTGGCGCACAACACAAGCTTACGGTCGCACTTCTTATCGGCGGCGTTGCCTTTGAACCACAGGCCGCAAAGATCAACCGCGGTGCCGATGTGGTCATCGCCACGCCAGGGCGCCTGCTCGACCATATGGAACGGGGCGGGCTCCTTCTTACCGGCATCGAAATGCTGGTCATCGACGAAGCCGACCGCATGCTCGACATGGGCTTCATTCCCGACATCGAAAAAATCTGCAAGCTTTTGCCTTTCACGCGGCAAACTCTGTTCTTCTCGGCCACCATGCCGCCGGAAATCCAGCGGCTGACAACCCAGTTCCTGCACAACCCAATTCGCATCGAGGCAAGTGCGCTCAGTTCGACAGCTGCAACCATCGAGCAATGGCTGGTGAAGGTCCCCCATGATGCCACACAGAAGCGGGAGGCGTTGCGCATGCTCCTACACACCCAGAGCAAGGTGAAGAATGGAATCATCTTTTCCAACCGCAAGACCACTGTGGCTCTGCTCGAGAAGTCGTTGCGCAAACATGGGTTCAGCGCCGGCGCCCTGCATGGCGACATGGATCAATCAGCCCGCCTCAAGATGCTCGCCGCCTTCCGCAACAACGAAGTGACCTACCTGATTGCGTCGGACGTTGCCGCCCGCGGCTTGGACATTCCCGACGTCAGTCATGTCTTCAATTTTGACGTTCCCATCCATGCGGAAGACTATGTGCACCGGGTGGGCCGCACCGGCCGCGCTGGCCGTGAAGGCCACGCCTTCACCATGGTCACGCGTGAGGAAGCCAAGCATCTTAACGCCATTGAAGCACTGATCAAGAAGGATATTCCCTATTTCGAGATTGGCGATGTTGTAACCGACAGCGCTGAGACTCTGCGGGAGGAACGTCCACGCCGCGCCCACAAGACCGCGAGTCCGCGCAAGGAAAGGCCAACACCTGTTGCAGAGGCTCCCAAGGCTGCAGCCCAGCCAGAACGGCAGCCGCACCGTTCGCCGGAGCGCGCGACCGAACCGCGTCGCACGAAACCTGCACGCCAATTGGAAGACGCACCGGATGACGGCGGGTTCCACCAGGGCAACATGCCCGCCTTCCTCATGCGGAAGTAGTTTGCGAGGAATCAGAAGAAGGTCCGTCATTCCGTCGCAATGCGACTGCCTACACCGGCCACAATCTCCCAATGGGACGAATTTGCAGCTGTGACCGGGGTGTGCTTACCTTTGCATTGCTCTCAGGGCGTCTTGGAAGTTGGTGATGCCCTATGCCCGCACAAAACTTATGGGTATGTTTTCCCAGAGATCGCTGAAGTTGAAGATATCCAACAGGAGGGCCCTCGCCACCGTCACGCAGGAAGGAAAACATCGCAGGGTTGCCGCGTCGATGATAAGGTTTGGGTTCGTCGCAGCAAGATGACTGACCGGCCTGCGGCTCGCGATGAAGTGCTTATTGCCCTCCAGTATTGTTAACTGTGCTTGATTGCGTTATGTCCAAAGCACCCTGGGCCGGTGCAGCCAGCGGTTATCGTGGGCACGGGAAGGCTCGTTTAAAAAAATTATAGTCACTGGTGAGACCAATCTCATCACCCATGTAGGGCAGCGGCAAACCTCCGAAAGAGACGATCAATGCGATACCCATCAGCATGAGATCAATGGCGGATGCACCTTCAGGTTCGGATCTTGCGGCTTCAAGCCCAGCAAGGCAAGCAAAGGTCCGGTAGTTGCGGCGGTCACCGGTATCGGCATTCTCCTGAAAAATCGCGTCGCGCGCGAAAGGACAGGGGGGGCGCCCAGCATAGAAATTGCCATGGAAGCTGCAGTGCCCCGGCCAGCGGCAAGCTCGCCATCGAGCAGACCAGCGGGCGAGAGCGCATCAACATTCACAGCGCCATCGATCTGGAGACTGGGCAGACCCGGATGATCGAGGTCGAAACCGTCGACGCCATCTCGACGATCAGGCTGCTGCAATCGATTGAGAGGTTCTATCCGCTGCTGGCGCTCATCCATGTCTATC
>Ga0315287_10003538_pt1 | contig 15065 bp, 11 predicted proteins | sample YL17G11_0_MG_FD_205037 | JGI IMG/M metagenome (GOLD analysis project Ga0315287, IMG submission 205037) | Sediment microbial communities from Yellowstone Lake, YNP, Wyoming, USA - YL17G11_0 | ecosystem: Environmental > Aquatic > Freshwater > Lake > Sediment | place: USA: Wyoming | collected... | reverse complement strand
TTCGGTACCACAGGGGGACGGCGTGAAGAGTCTGCACATCAAGGGTGTGCCTGAGGACCTCTACCGCGAACTCAAGGTGCGCGCGAAGGCCAACCGGCGAAGCCTCAACAGCGAGGTCGTGTTCTGTCTGGAGCGGGTGTTGAAGGGTCGCCCCCGCACGGCGGCGGAGCTGCTCGCGCAGGTGGATGCGATCCGGGAGCGCGTCCGCGTACCGTACCTCACCGATGAGGAGCTGAATGCGGCCAAGCGGCGGGGCCGATTGTGATTGTTGCGGACGCGAACCTGTTCCTCTACCTCGTCGTGCAGGGGCCCAATACCGAGGCGGCGCGTGCGGTCGTCGTCCGAGACGATGTGTGGGCGGCACCGCGACTGTGGCGCAGCGAGGTGTTGAGTGCGCTCAGCGCGCACATGCGTCGCGGCGACATGGGTATTGCCGACGCGCTCGGGATGTTCGCGGGGGCCGAGGCGGCGGTCGGCGGCCGAGAATTCGACACTGAGCCGGCGGACGTGCTCGAGCTGGCCGCCCGGTCGGGTTGTTCGACATACGATTGCGAGTACGTGGCGGTCGCTCGTGCTCTCGGCGTGCCGCTGGTAACGGCAGACAAGCAGGTCCTGCGGGCCTTTCCGGGTACCGCCGTCTCGCCGGAGGCGTTCGTCGCGCGGTAGTTCCCTCAGACCTCCACAGTGGCAAGGAACCGCGGCGGCCGGCGCGCGCGGCTCGCCTGCTCGTAGGCGTACGCGGCCTTGATCAGCACGCCTTCGCTCCACGCCTTCCCGAAGAACGACAGCCCCACCGGCACGCCCATCACGTAACCCATGGGCACGGTGACGTGCGGGTAGCCCGCGACCGCGGCGGGCGTGGTGCAGTCGGTGCCGCCGCCCCCGTCGCCGTTCACCTGGTCGATGTGCCGCGGCGGCGTCGCGGTCGGGCAGACGATGGCATCCACCCGGTGCCGGCTCATCACGAGGTCAATGCCGAGGGTGCGGGAGTAGCGCCGGCAGCGCGCCAATGCGCGGAGGTACTCGGGGCTCGTCAGCGGTCCCCGGGCCTGGGCACGGACGAAGTGCTCCTGGCCGAACAGCGCCAGCTCGCGAGCGGCGTTGCGCTCGTTGAAGGCGATGACGTCGGCCATCGTCCTGACGGGCGCGTCCGATCCGAGCGCCGCGAGGTACGCGTTGAGGTCCGCCTTGAACTCGAACGAGAGCACGGTGCCCTCGGCGTCGTCCAGGTGGTCCTCAGTGGTGAGATCCACGGGGTCCACGATGACGGCGCCGCGTTCGCGCAGCACGGCGAGCGCCGCGTCGAAGAGCGCGTCAACGGCGCGATGCGAGCCGGCGTAGCGCTTCCGCGCGATGCCGAGCCGGAGGCCGCGCAGTCCGTCGGCGTCGAGGAAGCGCGTGAAGTCGAGGCCGTAGGCGGCGCTGCCGCGGGTCGCCGGGTCGCGCGGGTCCTCGCCGGTCAGCGCGGCAAGGAGCGCGGCGGCGTCGGCGACGCAGCGGGCCATCGGGCCCGCCGTGTCTTGGCTGTGGGCGATGGGGATGATGCCGGCGCGGCTCACAAGTCCCACGGTGGGCTTGATGCCGACGATGCCGCACGCGGAGCCGGGCGAGGTGATGGAGCCGTCGGTCTCGGTGCCGATGGCCACGGCGCAGAGGTTGGCCGCCACGGCCGCGCCCGAGCCGCTGCTCGAGCCCGAGGGCGAGCGGTCGAGGACGTACGGGTTGCGGCACTGTCCGCCGCGCCCGCTCCAGCCGCTGATCGAGCGGCGCCCGCGGAAGTTGGCCCACTCGGAGCAGTTGGTCTTGCCGAGGATGACGGCGCCGGCGGCCCGCAGGCGCTCGGCCACGAAGCTGTCGCGCGGCGCGATGGAGGTCGCGAGCGCGAGCGAGCCGGCGCTGGTGTGCATCCGGTCGTGCGTGTCGATGTTGTCCTTGATGAGCATCGGGATGCCGTGCAGCGGACCCCGCGAACCGCGCTCGCGCCGCTCGGCGTCCATCCGGTCGGCGATGGCGAGGGCATCGGGGTTCGGCTCCAGCATCGCGTGGAGGTTGGGGCCGCGCTGGTCGAGGGTGTCGATGCGCGCCAGGTACCGCTCGGCGAGGCTGCGGGCGGTCCATCGGCTCGTGCGCATTCCCTCAGCGAGCTGCGCGAGCGTGGCCTCCTCGAGATCGAAGGTGCCCTGCGGCGGCGCCGCGGGCGCGGATGCGGGGGACGGGGCGCGGCCCGAGACGGGTCGCGCGGGGAGCGTGCGTGCGGCGTGTGCGGCGGCGGGGCTCACCACCACCGCGGCGCCTGTCGCGAGGCCGGAGGCCACGAAGGAGCGTCGGTCCATCGGGAAAGTGTGTGGCTGGCGTCGCTCGGCCGCAATGGCCGGCTGCCGCAACGCGCGGCCCTGGCGGCGCGTAGGGTAGGAGGTAGGTTCTTCTCGCTTGGCCGGCCCGCCGCCGGCTCCTTCCGCCAACCCGGAGTGCCCGCAATGAGAATGACCCGTCCGCTCGCGGCCGCGCTGTTCCTGGCCGCTTTCGCCCTCCCAGCCCGCGCCCAGGTCGTGCAGGAGCGCGTGGACCTCTCCGTCGTGCAGCGCATCCGCGACGAGGCGATGAACCGCTCGCAGGCCGATTCCCTTCTGCTCTACATGAGCGATGTGATCGGCCCGCGGCTCACCGGCTCGCCGCAGATCCTCCAGGCCAACAACTGGACCGCGCAGAAGCTGCGCGAGTGGGGCTTCCAGAACGTGGTGGTGGAGCCGTGGGACTCGCTGTTCGGCCGCGGCTGGGAGCGCGTCTCCTACGCGGGCCGCATCATGACGCCGTTCGTCCAGCCGCTCAACGCGACCCCGCAGGCGTGGAGCGGGAGCACCCGCGACGCCCGCGGTCGCCCGGCCCCCGTCACCTGCACCGTGATGCGGCTCCAGATCAACGACACGACCGATTTCGCGCAGTACGACGGCCGCGTCCGCGGCGCCTGCGTGATGTGGCAGGCCCCGCCGCCGGCGCTGCCGGAGTTCAACCCGGCGCCGCGCCGCCTCTCGCTCGACTCGCTCTTCGCACCGCCGCCGCCGCCGCGCGAGCGCCCGACGTTCACGCCCGAGCAGCAGGCGACGATGCAGCGGCAGCGGGCGATGCAGGGGCGGATGGCCGCGTGGCTCCGGACGCAGGGCGCGGCCGTTCTCCTCACGCCCTCGGGCTGGCAGTACAACATCCTCCGCACCGGCGGGCACTTCGACGGCCGCCTGGCGCGCGACAGCGTGTACGAGCCGAGCGTCCACCTGCTCGTCTCGCTGGAGCACTACGGGCAGCTGTGGCGCAACACGCTGCGCGGCGTGCCCGTGCAGCTGGAGCTGAACGTCCAGAACCGCTTCCCCGACTCCGACCGCCGGGCCTACAACACCCTCGGCGATCTGCCCGGCACCGACAAGGCGAACGAGTTCGTGATCCTGGGTGGGCACATCGACAGCTGGCACAGCGGCACCGGCACGGGCGACGACGCGGTGGGCGTGGTCGTGATGATGGAGGCGGCACGCATCCTGAAGACGCTCAACCTGCCGCTCCGCCGCACCGTGCGGCTCGGCTTCTGGGCGGGCGAGGAGCAGGGGTTCCTGGGCTCACGCGCCTACGTGCGGATGCACGCGGCCGAGTTGCCGCGCATCTCGGCGTACCTCAACATCGACAACGGCAACGGGCGCATCCGCGGCGTCTATGACCAGATGAACGGCGCGGTGATCCCGATTTTCGAGCAGATCCTCTTCCCGTTCCGCGACCTCGGCGTGATGACGGTGCGCCACGAGAACACCGGCGGCACGGACCACATCCCCTTCGACGGCGCCGGCGTGCCCGGCTTCCAGTTCGTCCAGGACCCGCTCGAGTACGGCATCCGGCTGCACCACTCGAACGGGGACACGTGGGAGCGGGTCGTTCCCGATGACCTGCACCAGATGGCGGCCGTCGTGGCGTGGGTGACGTACGTGTTCGCCAACCGGGACGAGATGATCCCGCGCAAGCCACCGCGGCCGGCGGGGCAGGGCGGGCCGAGAGAATAGGGGTCAGGGGTCAGGGTTCAGGGTTCAGGGGCCAGGGGCCAGGGGTCAGGGGTTAGGGGCACACTGGGGGCGCTTCCGCAACGGGGCGCCCCTCTGGCATCTTGGTACGATGACCACTCGCATCGCACTCGCCCTGGCCGCCGTAATCGGCGCGGCGGCGGTTGCCGGCCCGCACATGGCCGCCGCCCAGCAGCCCACCCCCCGCGTCACCACCAACGACACGGCGTTCCTGCTCGACGGCCAGCCGCTCCAGATCATCGCCGGCGAGATGCACTATCCGCGCATCCCCCGCGCGTACTGGCGCCATCGGATGCGGATGGCCCGGGCGATGGGCCTCAACACCATCACCACCTACGTCTTCTGGAACCTCCACGAGCCGCGGCCCGGGGTATTCGACTTCGGCGGCAACAACGATGTCGCCGCGTTCATCCGCACCGCCCAGGAGGAGGGGCTCCACGTCATCCTCCGGCCCGGCCCCTACGTCTGCTCCGAGTGGGACTTCGGCGGCCTGCCGTGGTGGCTCCTCGCCGACACCACGCTCGTGGTGCGGAGCCGCGACTCGCGCTTCCTCGCGGCATCGGGGCGCTATCTGGACCGGCTGGGCCAGGAGCTGGCGCCGCTCCTCTCGACGCGCGACGGCCCCATCATCGCGGTGCAGGTGGAGAACGAGTATGGCTCGTTCAGCAACGACTCGCTCTACATGCGCGCCATCAAGGACGCTGTCATTCACGCCGGATTCGGCGAGGTGCTGCTCTTCACCGCGGACGGGCCGGGGCAGCTCCCCGCCGGCGCGCTGTCCGAGCTGCCGCCGGTGGTGAACTTCGGCCCGGGCTACGCCGACTCGGCGTTCGCGTACCTGCGGCGCTTCAGACCCTCAGGCCCGCGGATGGCGGGCGAGTGGTGGGCGGGCTGGTTCGACCAGTGGGGCGGGCGGCACGAGACCACCGACGCGGCGGCGGAGGCGCGCGAGCTGGACTCGATGCTGACCCGCGGCTACTCGGTCAACTTCTACATGTTCCACGGCGGGACGACGTTCGGCTTCCTGAATGGCGCGAACTACGACCGGCGCAACGGCTACCGGCCGCAGACGACGAGCTACGACTACGACGCGGCGCTCGACGAGGCGGGGCGGCCCTCGCGGAAGTTCGCCCCGTTCCGCGACGCCATCGCGCGGCATCGGCCGGGCGTCGCACTGCCGGAGCCGCCGGCGCCCGCGCCGGTCGTCGCGATCCCGCGGTTCACCCTCCGGCAGTCCGTGTCCCTCGTCGCGTCGGGACTCCTGGGGACGCCGGTCCGCGCCGAGCGGCCGCGGACGTTCGAGGCGCTGGGCGTGAGCTTCGGCTACGTGATGTACCGGACGCACCTCGCCGGCCCCTCGCAGGGCACGCTCGTCCTCGGCGGGCTGCGGGACTACGCCGTGGTCACGCTGGGTGGCTCCGTTGTGGGTACGCTCGACCGCCGGCTCCGCCAGGACTCGCTCCAGCTTACGGTGCCGGCGGGCGGCGCGACGCTCGACGTCCTCGTCGAGAACACCGGTCGCATCAATTTCGGACGGGACCTCGTACACGACTGGAAGGGGCTCACGGGCGAGGTGACGTTCGCGGGCCGGACCGTGAGCGGATGGGAGATGTACCGGCTGCCGATGGACGACCTGCGGGCTGCGCGGTTCCGTCGCGTCGCGGCGATGGACCAGTGGCCGCCCACCCTCTTCCGCGGCACCTTCACGCTCTCGGACGTGGGTGACACCTGGCTCGACCTGCGCGGCTGGGGGAAGGGCGTCGTGTGGGTGAACGGCCACAATCTCGGGCGGTTCTGGGAGGTTGGGCCGCAGCGGACGCTGTACTTGCCAGGCCCCTGGCTGCGGCGGGGGACGAACGAAGTTGTCGTGCTGGATCTTGTGCCGAGGGGGAGCTACAGCCTCGAGGGATTGTCAGGAGCGCTGTTCGACAAGTAGGCGAGAGCCGTTCGACGCAGACGGCGTGAGGGGGTGAGAAGTAAGAGGTCAGAGGAGACGCGAGACCCCGGCGGCTCGGCGTCTCGTGTCTCCTCTGACTTCTCACCTCTGACCCTCTCACCTTCGCGCAAAGTCACTCCCCGTTGGTCAGGCATTCGACGCCAGTGCTACAACGGCGGGAACTGCACGATATCCGGGCGCGAGTGGACAGAGTGTAGGGCATCGACCTCGAGTGTGGCGTACGCCCCCCTCCGGCGGAGCAGCTCGTCCCAGTCCACCTCGTGGCCGTTGAACGCTGGCCCGTCCACGCACGCAAACTTGGTCTTGCCGGCTACCGTGACGCGGCAGGCGCCGCACATCCCTGTGCCGTCCATCATGATGGGGTTGAGTGTGACATAGGTGGGGATGCCGAGGGGCCTGGTGGCCTCGGAGACCATCCTCATCATGAAGGTGCATCCGATAGCGATGAACATGTCCACCTTCGCGTCGCTCCCAGCCAGGTTGACGAAGACCTCCTGGACTCCGCCCCACGTACCACGGCTGCCGTCCTTGGTCGCGCACAGGAGCTCGTCGGACACCGTCCGTAGCTTGTCCTCCATGTAAAACAGGAAGTCGTTGGAGGCCTCGATCACCGAAATCACACGGTTGCCCGCCTGCTTCATGGCGCGGGCGAGGGGATATATGGAGGCGATGCCGTAGCAGCCGCCGCCGAGCGCCACGGTCCCCACGTTCTTGACCGGGAAGGGGAGGCCCAGGGGGCCAGTGACGTGGGCAATGCGATCGCCCTTCTTCAACTCGACCACCTCCCGACTCGCCCGGCCGACCTCCTCCACCACGATGGTGATGGTCCCGTCCTCCGGGTCCCAGTCGCCGAGGGTGTAGGGCACCCGCTCCGACGTCTCGTTCACCATAAGGATCACGAACTGACCGGGCTTGGCGAACTGCGCCACGGTGCGCGCCTCGATCTTAAGGAGGTGAAAGTTCGGGACGACCTCCTGTTTCTCCAGGACCAGGAAGCCCTCCGCCAGCTCAGGCCGTGGTTTCCTGGGCGTGGTCGGCAGTCCCATCGCTTCCAGGGCGCCGACCGTGTCCGCGATAAGATGGCCGCGGTAGCGCGCCGGGAGATCCTCCAGCCTGTCGCGGGGCGAGCCGGCGACGGGCGCCGGTGCGGGGTCGTTCTTGATCTCGGCCGTGACTTCGTCGATGGAGTTGTATTCGAAGCCCGGGGCCCCCATGGCGCGGGCCAGGTCGCGCACAAGCATCCACTCCGGCTGCGCCTCGTCGGGCGGCGGGGTCAGGGCGCTCACGGCCTTGATCTCGCCCGCCGATGTGCGGAGTGTCCCACTGACCTCGGAGAGGACCGCGACCGGCAGGAGCGCGTCAGCGCGCCGCGAAGCCGCCGACGGCAGGAAGTCCACGACCACGAGGTACTCGATCTTGGCCAGCGCGTCCTCGGTTAGCAGGTCGCCGGCCATGATCGCGGCCTTGATCTTCCCATCCAGGATGCCTTCTTGGGGTCCGTTGGGATCAGGGCCGCCGTCCGCGCGGAAGTAGATGATGCGGCCCTTCATTACGTCCCGCGCGAATTTTGCGTAAAGGTACCGGACTTCGCGCGTCCCGGACTCGGTGGCGATCACGGCAAAGGACTCTCCGACATACTTCTGGAGCCGCTTTGCCACGGCGGCCACGGTCTTGTCGCGGTCGACGCCGACATGCTCGCCGCCCTCTTTGAGCCTGGGATGGCGGAGACGGGCGGGTGCGTTCATCATCTGCACGTAGGCGAACCTTCCGAGGGCACAGAGCCTGGCCTCGCGGTCATAGCCGGTCATGCGCGTGGCGACCACGCCATTGTCCTTGAGCAGGACGGAAAAGGAGCAGCCTTCGGGGCAAATTTCGCAGGCCGAGGGCATGGCCTCGTGCGGCAGGCCGTACCAGCGGCCGTAGCGGTCCGAAAGGCTGCCCGTCGGGCAGATGTCTATGCAGGCGCCGCAGAAGACGCAGCCGGAATCGACGTGGCTCCGCTGGAATGAGGTCCCGATTCGCGCCCGGCTACCACGGTTGATGAGGCTGATGGCCGGCTGACCGTGGATCTTTTCGCAGATGCGCCAACAGCGCCCGCACAGGACGCAGAGGTTGTAGTCGCGGTCCATGAACGGGTCGTCCCTCTCCACGTTGAGCTTCGAATAGAGGGTCGGCAGTTCGAGTTCCGGCGTCGGCGTCATCCGGGTCGGCGTCATCTTGAAAGTCAAATCACGCACCTCGCAGCCCGCGCGGTTGGAGCAGAAGCCGCAGCGCGTGGTCCGGCCCGCCTTGGAGGGGTCGGGGCGGTACTTCTCGCAGGCCTCGCGGTGCGGACAGACGAGGCATGCGCTCGGATGGCCGGAAAGCATCAGCTCAAGGATCCGGTTGCGCAGCGTCGCGACCGCCTCCGTCGTGGTCCGCACAGCCATCCCGTCCGCGGCGGGGGTGGTACAGGACGTGGGAAAGCCGGGTATCCCCTCGATCTCCACGATGCACATGCGGCAGGCGCCGTAGGGAGACAGGTCCTTGTGGGCGCAGAGCGTGGGGATCTCGATCCCAACCTGCCGCGCCGCCTCGAGGACGGTCTTCCCTTCCTCTACCGAGACTTCCACCCCGTCAATCTTGAGCGAAATCATATCTGCCCTCCCGCCGCTTCCTCTTTCTTGAGCAGGGTGAACTCCAGGTCGCACCTCAGACACCGCCGCGCCTCCCACATGGCCTCTTCATCCGGCAGCGTCGACTCCACTTCGGAGAAGCTCCGCTTGCGGGATTCCACGGGCAAGGTCGGCGGCCGGACCCTGCCGGTCTGGCTCCGTTCGTCCTCGGAGACCGCGACGGGCTCCACGTGGACGTAGGGCGGCCGAACCGTCACGGGCTGCTTCATCTCCTGGCCGCGCAGGTAGCGGTCGATCATCACGGCAGCCTTCTTACCGGCCGCGATGGCATCCACGACGGTGTAGGGGCCGGTAATGACGTCTCCTCCGGCGAACACCCCCGGCCGGTTCGTCATGAGCGTCTCTTCCTCGACGCGCAGCGTCCGCCCCTGGCTCGCTTCGATCCCCATACGCGCGACGGTCTCGGTGTCGGGTTCCTCGCTAATCGCGGCGATCAGCGTGTCCAACGAAATCGTGTGCTCCGTCCCCGCTACGGGGACCGGCCGGGGCCGGCCGCTGGAGTCCTTCGCGCCCAGCTCATTGCGAATGAACTCGACCCCAGTCAGTCGCTTGTCCCTCGACTGCACCTTCGTGGGAGCGACCAGGGTCACGAGCTTGATCCCCTCGGCGAGGGCCGCCTCGATCTCCTCCTTGAAGGCGGGCATCTCCTCGCGCGTGCGGCGGTAGAAGATGGTCACACACTCGACGCCCTTCTGGCGGAGCGCCACGCGGGCGGCGTCGATGGCCGAATTGCCACCGCCGACTACGCCAACGCGTCCGTGGGCCAGTTCCTCTCCGAACAGGTTGAACGCCTTCAGGAAGCGCATGACGGGGAGGACGCCCACGGCGTCCTCCCCGTCGACGCCGAGCTGGCGGCTCTTGTGCGCGCCGAGTGCCAGGAAGACGGCCCTGAACCCTTCGCCGGCCAGGCTGTCCAGCGTGAAATCCCTGCCCAGGGCGCTGGAGCACTTCAGGGTCATGTTCTCGTCGAAGAGCGAATCGATCTCCCTGCGCAGAACCTCCCGCGGCAGGCGGTAGGCCGGGATGCCGCTGACGAGCATGCCGCCGGGCTGGGATTCCTCCTCGAACACGCTCACCGTGTAGCCGAGCAGGGAGAGGTGGTGGGCGGCCGTGAGGCCGGCGGGTCCCGAGCCGACCACAGCTACCCTCACGCCGTTGGCGGCGGTCCTCGGCGGCTGGTAGGTGGAGGGATCCACGCGCTCGGTGATGACGCGCTTGAGTTCCCGGATGGCGATCGCCTCGCCTCCGGTAGTCCCCAACCGGCAGTGGGTCTCGCATTTGTGGTCGCAGACCCGGGCACAGACGGATGGGAACGGGTTCGTCTCGCGGATGGCGCGATAGGCTTCCTCGTATTCACCGCGCGCCAGGTGGGCGATGTATCTCCATGGCTCGGTGCCAGTGGGGCAAGCAGCGTGGCAGGGCGCACCGACGAGCTGCCGGCACACGAACGCGTCGCATCTCTTCTGTGAGATGTGCCGCTCATACTCGGCGCGGAAATGGCGCAGCGTGCTCATCACCGGGTTGGGAGCGGTCTGGCCCAGCCCGCACAGAGAGCCCATTGTCACGGCTTCGCCCAACTTGCGGAGCTTCTCCATCTGCTCGGGCGTGCCCCGGCCCTCGGCGATGTCGGTGAGGATGCGGAGCAGGTGCTGGGTCCCCGTCCGGCAGGGGACGCACTTGCCGCAGGACTCGTTCTCCGTAAACGTCAGGAAGTAACGGGCCACGTCCACCATGCACGAGTCTTCGTCCATCACGACCATGCCGCCGGACCCCATGATGGAGCCGACCTCCGCGAGCCGCTCGTAATCCAGGGGCAGGTCCAGGTGCTGGGCCGGGATGCACCCGCCGGAGGGGCCCCCGGTCTGGACGGCCTTGAACCTGGCGCCCCCGAGGACGCCGCCGCCGATGTCCTCGATCACGGTCTTCAGGGGGATGCCCATAGGGACCTCGATCAGTCCGGTGCGGTTGATCCGTCCCACCAGGGCGAACGTCTTCGTGCCCTTGCTCCTTTCGGTCCCAAACTGCGCGAACCATTGCGCGCCCTTATCCATAATCGCCGAGGCCAGAGCCAGGGTCTCGACGTTGTTGATGTTGGTCGGCTTGCCGAAGAGGCCGGAGACGGCGGGGTAAGGCGGGCGCGACCGGGGCATCCCCCGCTTCCCCTCTATGCTGGCGATGAGCCCGGTCTCCTCGCCGCAGACGAAGGCGCCCGCGCCCTTCTTGATCGCAATGTCGAAGTCGAAGCCGGAGCCCAGGATGTTCTGGCCCAGGAGCCCCTTCTGGCGCATCTGGGAGACGGCCAGGAGCAGCCGCTCGATGGCCAGCGGGTACTCGGCGCGGCAGTAGACGTATCCCTGGCTCGCGCCGATGGCGTATGCCGCGATAATGAGTCCTTCGAGCACGGCATGAGGGTCGCCCTCGATGAGCGAGCGGTTCATGAACGCGCCGGGGTCGCCCTCGTCCGCGTTGCAGATCACGTACTTCTGCGTTCCGGGCGACTGGCGCGCCAGACTCCACTTGCGGGCGGTGGGGAACCCCGCCCCTCCACGGCCGCGGAGTCCCGAGGCCTTGATCTCCTCGATCACCTCCTCCGGGCCTAGCGTGAATGCGCGAGACAGCCCGGCGTATCCCCCTCGAGCGATGTAGTGGTTGATGCTGCCGCCGTCGATGGCGCCGCAGTTGCGCAGCACGATCCTCACCTGAGGCTTGACCATTGGCAGGTCTTCAAACCGGGGCACGCCGTCCAGCGGCCCACCGTCCATCACGGCCAACGCCTTGTCGAGCACCGGTTGGCCGTCGCGGAGGTGCCGCTCCACCAGCTCCGGCACCATCGGCGGGGTGACGCCCTGGTACAGGACAGCCGGTCCTTGCTTGCCCCTGACCTCCACCAGGACCTCGGCATAGCAGAGGCCTAGACAGCCGACCTCCACAACGTTCGCGTCCAGGGAGTTCTTGCAGAGCTGCTGGCGGAACGCCGCGATGACATCGAGTGAGCCCGCGGCCCGGCCGCACGTGGCCGACCCAACCAGGATTCGAGGCCGGTCCGGACGGACGAAATCGTCCCAGTCCGCCTGGGCTTGTCTTCTCAATTCATCCAGAGTCATCGCTCGCCCTCGATCAGCTTTTCCGTCTTTCTGGGGGTCATCCGGCCAAATACCTTGTCATTCAGCACGACCACCGGCGCCATGGCGCACGAACCGAAGCAGGCCACGCTCTCCAAGCTGTGCTGGAGGTCCTCCGTGGTCTCGCCCGGTCCGATGCGGAGCATCTTGGTGACCGCCTCCAGGATGAGAGCGCTTCGCCCCACGTGGCACGCCGTGCCCAGGCAGACTTTGATGTGGTTCTTGCCGGGAGGATGGAAGCGGAACTGGGCATAGAAGGTGGCCACCCCATAGACGTCGTTGGGTGAGAGACCGAGGTATTCGGCAATCCGGGATGCTGCCTCCTCGGACAGGAAACCATGTCGGTCCTGCACGTCCTGCAGGATGGGGATCAGGTTCTCGTGTCGCTGGTCGTAGGACGAGAGCACGCTCTCAAGCGTCGGAACACTTGCGGTAACCGTCATGGTGGATACCCTCCCAAGAAACAGATCATCTACCTCCGTTATGGCAATGGAGAGGCGGAGCTATCCTGAGCTCGTTTCGCCTTTGGTTTCCATTCCCTCTGCCGGTCTCGGAGTGACGTAACCCGGTGGGTCGGCGCCCATCAGGTAACGATGGATGGCGAGTGCAGCCTTCTTGGCCTGGCCCATGGCACTGATCACCGTGGCGGCACCAGAGACGATATCGCCGCCGGCGTAGACGCCGGGCTTGGAGGTCGCCATGGTCTCCGGGTCGGTGACGATGGTCCCCCACTTGGACACCCCTATATCCGGGCAGGTCTGGGGCACGAGCGGGTTCGGGCTGTTCCCGATGGCGATGATGACGGTGTCCGCCGGGAGGATGAACTCACTTCCCTTGACCGGCACGGGGCGGCGGCGTCCGGACTGGTCCGGCTCGCCCAGCTCCATCCGGATGCATTCCAGCGCGCACACTCTCCCCCGGTCGTCGCTGATGACGCGGACGGGGTTCGCCAGGAAGTGAAAGATCACCCCCTCCTGTTCCGCGTGGTGGATCTCCTCGATCCGTGCCGGCATCTCCGTGCGGCTGCGGCGATAGACGATGGTGGATTTCGCACGCAACCGCAGCGCGTTCCGAGCCGAGTCCATGGCCACATTTCCGCCCCCGACGGTGACCACGTTCCGGGCCCGGGGGGCAGGGGTGGAGTGCCGGGGGAAGTCGTACGCCTTCATGAGGTTGACACGGGTCAGATACTCATTGGCGGAGAATACTCCGATGGCGTTCTCGCCGGGGATCCCCTGGAACATCGGGAGGCCGGCGCCGGTGCCAATGAAGAGAGCGTCGAAGCCATTCTTGAGCAGATCGTCCACCGTCTCCGTCTTGCCGATGACGTGATCCACCAGGACCTTGACGCCGAGCTTCTTCAGGCTGTCGATCTCGTGCAGGACGATCTCCTTGGGAAGCCGGAACTCGGGGATGCCGTACATGAGCACGCCACCCGGGAGGTGCAGCGCCTCGAAGATGACGACCTCATGGCCCCAGCGGGCCAAGTCGCCAGCGGCCGTGATCCCGGCCGGACCAGCGCCGATGACGGCGACCCGCTTCCCCGTTCGCGGCCACATCTTCGGTGCAACCTCGCCCCCGTGGATCTGACCGTAGTCCGCCGCGAACCGCTCGAGCCGGCCGAGCGCTACCGATTCGAACTTCTTGCTAAGGACGCACCTGAGCTCGCACTGCGTCTCCTGCGGACAGACCCGGCCGCACACCGCGGGCAGCGCCTGCTCCTCCTTCAACTTGGTCAGGGACTCGACGAATCTGCCCTCGGCGATGAGGCGCACGAATCCAGGGATGTCGATATTAACCGGGCAGCCTTCGACGCAGAAAGCCTTCTCGCACTGCAGGCACCGCTCTGCCTCCGCAACCGCCTGCTCGTCGGTGTAGCCGAACGGCACCTCGTTGAAGTTGTGAATCCGCTCCGCGGGGGCCTGCTCCCGCATTGGGGTCTTTGTCTTGACGATCTTCTTGGCGCTCTTCTTCGGGGTGGGTTCCAGTGGTCTATCCACGTCTTTCACGCGGGGGTAGAGGTATGACGGCACTGCTGGTACAAGCGCGGGGATTCGCGCTCCTCGCGCTCGAAGCGCTTCCCGCGCAGGGCCAACTCTTCGAAATTCACCTGGTGACCGTCGAATTCCGGCCCGTCGAGGCAGGCGAACTTCATCTGGCCCGCCACCGTGACGCGGCAGGAGCCGCACAAGCCGATCCCGTCCACGATGATCGGCCGCCCATCTCCGAGTACTGGCACAGGTGAGGGTAAACACCCGCCACGCCCACGCCGCCGCCGCAAATCACCTTCTTGTGCGGACCGCAATGCCGCCCGTGGCCGAGGGGACCGAAGACCTCGTCCACGGACTCGCCCTGCTTGAGCTCCATCAGCATGTAGGTCGTCCTGCCGACCGCCTGAATCACGAGGGTGATGGTCCCTTTCGTCCGATTGGCCCGGCCCGACCGCATGGGCAATGTCCGGCGCGTCCAGTTCCCATAGGTACGTCACCGGTGAGAACTGCGCGTGGGTCCCAATCCGGTACATGAGAGGCTCCGTGTGCCTAGCCGATCCATTTGGCATGGACGGACGGGCCATATCCCGGTTGCTGGGGAATCTCCGCGCAAGAAACCCCGCTCTGCTTCGCTCAGGCCCCGAGGCGTGTTGGCCCTCATGACCCCTCCGTCTTCAGCACGGAGGTGCTGCTTGCCCTTGACATCATAAGCTAATCAAAGATCCGATTTTCAGAATATCAGAATACCAGCAGGCATGTTGGGCATGTCAAGCCCACGAGCCGGCGGTGAGCATGCCGTCGATCCCCTTGATTCAAGCCGCGTCTGGGTACTGAGGCCTACATCCTCTACATGACACAGTTTCCAACCACGCTTGTTTGCGTTGTCGGCAGCTGACAGGGTGCACTTGAAGCACATCTGGGGCTTTCAAGTCTCGTCGAGAGAATAGGTGCAACGCGATGGGGGGAGCAGGCGGCGCCCGATCGGGTTGCAGTGCGCATGCAATCTCGGTTTTGAGGAGGTTCATCAGCTTGGTGGTCTTGCCGACACCTTGGACAATGAGGACGATGGTGCCGTCATTGGGGTTGGAGCCGGCGATGGTGAGCGGGATGCGCTCGCCGTGGTCGTGGAGGCGCACGATCACGAACTGCCCCGCCTGCTGCTTCCGGGCGATGCGCGGCGCGACGACGCGGAACAGCTTGATGTCGGGGGCGAGAAACCGAGCTTCGCGGATGGCGTACATGCGTTAGGGGCCAGGGGTCAG
>Ga0315287_10003536_pt1 | contig 15071 bp, 11 predicted proteins | sample YL17G11_0_MG_FD_205037 | JGI IMG/M metagenome (GOLD analysis project Ga0315287, IMG submission 205037) | Sediment microbial communities from Yellowstone Lake, YNP, Wyoming, USA - YL17G11_0 | ecosystem: Environmental > Aquatic > Freshwater > Lake > Sediment | place: USA: Wyoming | collected... | reverse complement strand
GTCGTCCACGTCCATGACACAGGGCCTCTTCAGAAAGGGCTCGAACGTGATGTACCCTCGCACCAATTCCCTCCCAATCCACGTCAGGTCTGTGCGGCGAGAGGCCACCACCCCCCGGATCTGAGAGAGGGCCTTGAACGGGCTCGGCAGGCCACAACTCTCGTGGAAGAACGGGATGTACTCCCTGACCAGGATGCCCTGGCTTGCCAGGCTGGGGATATACTGCCGGATTCGGACCCTGGCAGCAGGGGCCCTCAGACCCACGGTGATCGCAGTGACATTGACCGGGCTCGTCATGGCTGACTGCCTCCAAGCCCGAGCAGGGGCCTGACCCGGGTCCTGAAGTAGACCTCGTAGATCAATACGCGCGCGGCGTAGCCCGCGCACAGTGCCACGGCAGCCCCCTGGATACCCATCTTAGGGACCAGGATCAGGTCAAGACCGAGGTGGAGCAATGCCTGGACTACGGTGACGGTCGGATTGACGTAAGGCCTCTTGATCGCGTGAAGAATAGGCTCATAGAAGACGTTGTACATGGCGAGGGCAGCACCCACCAGGAGGATCCTTAGGATCGAGGCTGAAGCTGCATACATCGGCCCCTTCAAGAGCACAAAACCATGGGGTGCAGCCACAAAGCAGACCGCCAAGACCAGCAATCCCAGCAGGATGACCCTTGGTCGCTTATGCGAGAGGTAGTGTTGGATTCGATGGGGCTCCACAATGTGCTCACTGACAAAGGGCAGGAAGTAGGTGTACATGACGAATGTGAGCATGATCAGGCCGCGAAACACCTCACAGCCCAGGTTATACACGCCAATATCGGCCTTGGAGATGATCTGCGTTGATGTGAAGTACTTCAGGACAAAGGTGTCTTGCCATCCGATGAAATATGCGCCTACCGTGCCTATAAAGAGCCACTTTGAGAATGCGATCATCTCCAGGATCTGGCGCTTGTCCAGGACAAATGGACGCAGCAGTCGATAGTCCAGCGTGCCGCCGAACACAACGGTCACGACCAAGCCGGAGACGGGGTACACCAGGAATACGGTCTGTTCGGTGAGCCTGTTGCCCAAGTACAAGGCGACCACTCCTACCAGACAGGCCAAGCCAAAGACGAACTCGGCCAGGGCATTCTTCAAGCGTTGGTCCATGGCCAAGAGCAGATCTCCCACCGTGCTTTTCAAGGTAAGACCTGCAAAGGCCAGGAGGATGAATATCACGCCGTCGGGCGGGATCCTGGCAAACTGGGCCACAGTGGTTCGGCCCACAAGTATAGCCGCAGACACTGCCATCACGCTGGCCATGCGGAACACGCATTGTAGGGAGAAGGATGTGTTGATCCTGCCTGTCTGCCGTCTCTCCTGGCTGGCGAAGACCACGAAGGGGATCTGCATCCACGTCAACAGGAAGGCCACGAACAAGAACAGGGCAGACCTGATCAGGTAGTAGGTCCCCAGGCGGTCTGACCCCAACAAGTCCGCCAGCACGAATGGTGTGACCACTCCGAACCCTTGGCCCAGGGCACTGAGCAGGCCAAACTGCAGAAGGGCCTTGCCGGAACCCAGATCTTGCTTGAGTTTCGCCCACATGTTCAGTCAGCGCCCCGGTCGGCCCTGGTGAACACAACCTCGATGGTGCTGCACGGGAACAGGTAACAGAAGTTCTCCTCATAGAACTCCTGTACAACGGTACCGAGGTTGAACACGACCTGCAGGAGTCGCTTGAAGACCTTGCCGACCAGGAAGGGTGAGGCAAACAGGAGCTTCTGCGAGACAACCTTGATCCTGACTGGGAAGTAGTAGTCCGGGACCTTGCGCTTGGGCTGGTCCTTCATTTCGACAAAGTAGTAGAAGCTATAAAGTCCGAAGAACCGCTTGTGGGTTGGGTCCGAGTAGTAGTAGGGGTTGGAGAAGTGCGGTACCTGGACCACGGCTCTACCGTCCTTCTTGAGCACCCGGACGATCTCAGCGACGAGGTGCTCGAAGTTCTGCATGTGCTCCAGACAACTGAATGCATAGACCTCATCCGCACAGGCGTCAGGCAAGAATCCAAGCCCCTCTTCGATGTCGGCCACGATATCGACACCCGGGAGGTCCACCCGGTCGATGCCGATGGCACCTGGTCTCTTGTGACGCCCGCATCCAAGGTCCAGGACCACGGGGTGTCCACATGACACTATACTGTTCAGGTCTATCTTAATCAGAGGTGCCATAGCACGGTAAGACACTAGCATAAATCTCCACCGGGTGCAAGGCGAGACCAAAGACCTCAGGGACTCTGGCCACCGGCCCAGGATCTGGTACAATTCCGGGCTCATGGATTACAGCTTTGATCAATTAGTCGATGGCCGCGGCCTCTTTCGATGAAGGACACTGTTCGTATGGATACGTGCATGAAAGCACAGATCCGAAACCTGATGATGCGAATGATCTATAATCGCTTGGTCATCCGTCCAGTTGCGGATGCCTTTCACCTGCTCTGGTATTACAGTGACGACACCTGGGTCAAGAATACCTTCCTGGGCTATCCAATCGCTCAATGTCCCTTGGACATGCAGATCTACCAGGAACTGCTCTTTCACGTAAGACCTCCTTTTATCGTCCAGACCGGGGTGGGTCGAGGCGGGTCCTTGCTCTACTTCGCGACACTCCTGGACCTAATTGGGGCACCAGCGTCTGCGATCGTGGTTGGGATTGACATCCACCTCACGGACCACGCCCGGTCCCTAAGGCACCCGCGGATCCGTCTGATCCAAGGTAGCTCCACGGACCCACAGGTCGTAGATCGAGTGAAGGCCCTCCTGCCCCAGCCCACCGGATTCGTGTCCCTGGACTCTGACCATAGCCGAGACCACGTCTTGGCCGAGCTATGGATTTACAGGGACCTCGTCAGCGTGGGATCCTACTTGGTCGTGGAAGATACCAATGTCAACGGCCACCCGGTCGCACCCTTCTGGGGCCCAGGGCCATTGGCCGCGGTGAGGCGGTTCCTACGAACCGATGACCGGTTCGTGCGAGACGATGCCATCTGGCAGAGAAACCTCATGTCCTTCCATCCGTGGGGCTGGCTCCGCCGGGTGCGGTGACTCTAATCCAGGGCCAGATCCATCTACTCAAAAAAAGGGTGGGGTAAGCCGGACGCTTACCCCACCGATTCTACACATTCACCCGTTTACCCACCAACGAGCGAATCCCTAATCAATGATGCCCATCAAGCTCATCATCGCCTGGCCGCGGGGGTCCAGGACCTTGCGGAGATCACTCTGCGCGGTGGCCAATTCCTTCTGGGCCTTCTGTCTGATGGCCCGCAAGGCCTCCACCTTCTGCTGGATCTGCTTGGCATCCGCGTCTTTCTTTTCCAGCAGGTCCAACAGGGCCTCAGCGGCCTTGTCGCCCTCGGTCAGTTCCTGCTGGGTCATCTGGCGTTGAGAAGGCCTCATCCACCGTGGGGCATCTGGTTCGCCGGTGGCAGGGGCTGCTGCTGTATCGGCCCCGCCCCTCCTTGCCCCACCCATCCTGCCCGACATCACGGCGATACTGACCCGTGAATCGGCGGTCAGTTGTCTGACCCTCTCGAGCTTGGGCTTGATCTGTTCCCACTGTTGGTCAGTCGCGCCCAGGACCTGTTTGATCGCGGCATCATTGCGCATTCCCATCTGTCCCATCATGCCGCCCATAAAGCCCTGGCCCTGCCCACCTCGCCCACCAGGCCCTGCACCACCCGGACCTCCCTGTCCACCCCGCCCACCGGCCCCTGGAGCACCCTGTTGGGATAATGCCAGACCCACCAGAAACACCGCCGACACGCACATCGCCAGTCCAAGAACTACACCTCTTTTCATGATCGCCCCTTTCTGTGAAACAAATCAACATGTACGCCACTGACTTGTGGCTCTGTAATTATAGACCCTGTGGACGGCCATATCAGTACATCCGCTGGACCATTTTTCGTCAAATCTCAGGTTTTTAAGGTTTTCTGGTGGTGCGCAAGACCAGGGTTCCTAGTCATTTATTGCAGAAAGGCCGTTATGCCAACGTGTCAATCAGGAACTATTAGGGTGGCTTCGGCGGATTTGTAAGTCTATGGGTGGCATACTTTTTGGAGGAAGGTCCTGAAAAAATGGCCTTGAACTCCGTAGGCTGTGGTATAATGTGCTACTGCCGCGGATGAGGGCAGACACCAGCGGTTTCGCAGATCTGACATGACTGTCGCTTATTGGCAGGCCGTCAGTAACATGAATAACGAGGCATTCGAGATGATTGACCAGCAGCTCACCCCCCAATGCAATCAAATCGGTAGATGCGCCCCAGTTGCTCTTGAATAATGTAAGGGTGCATAAGGACCGATAGTCGATAGATGAAAGAGTGGCATTCGATAACGGCAGATTTTGGGAAGGTAAGACTTATGAAGACGAAGAGAAATTGGTTGGTTGGTGCAAGCCTGTTGTGTCTTTGGGGGCTTTGGGTCGGCCCGGCAGGAGCGGCTGATGGCAATTACTGCCAGGTGGCCGGTACGTCCTGCCTTTCGTTTGACGGGACCGACGATGTCGTGACCCTCGGCAACAATCCCTCCCTGCGGGTGACCGGCAATATGACTATCGCCGTGTGGGTCAAGTTGGGGGACAGCAACTTCGGTCAGTATTGGGGTATTGCCGGCAAGCTCTCCAACTCCGGCGGCTTCAACTACCGAGGCTATGGCCTGGTCCGGTACAACAACGATCGCTTCAGGTTATTGACCGCCAACGGAGTCGTCAGCGGGATCGACAGCACAGACCAGTACATGGATACCAACTGGCACCACGTGGTGGGCATCCTGGAAGGCGGCGTTATGAAGCTCTATGTGGATGGGCTTTTCAGCTCCCAGACCGGAGCAGGCAACAGCATCCAGGACAGCGGCCAGTCCGCCTTTATCGGCTGCCAATACAGCGACGGCTTCACCCGCCGATTCCTCCGCGGCATGGTGGACGACCTGCGGATCTACAACCGCGCCCTGACCGGTCCCCAGGTGAGCGAGGCCATGACGACCGTGCCAGTAGGCCCTGTGTCTGGGCTGGTAGGGTACTGGAACATGGACGAGGGGACAGGCCAGACTGTAAACGACCTGTCCGGCAACAACAACCAGGGTTATCTGGGCAACGCCAACACCGCGGACAGCGCAGATCCGGTATGGGTGGATACAGGCGCCTTCTGTGTGAGGGAGCGGACCTACTACGTCGATACCATCCTGGGCAATGACTCGTACAGCGGCCTGACGCCTGCCAATGCATTCAAGACGATCCAGCGGGGGATCACCGCGACCCGAGATGGGGACACGGTGGTGGTGCTGGCCGGGGTGTACCGCGGCACAGGGAACAAGGAACTGGACCTTGGCGGCAAGGCGATTACGGTCATGAGCCAGGATGGTCCCGAGACAACGGTGATCGACTGCCAGGGCAGCGGCAGGGCGTTTTACTTCCACACCGGGGAAGACGCCAACTCGATCATAGAGGGCCTTGCACTGACCGGAGGCAACTCCACCACTGGAGGCGCCATCTACTGCGTGGGCAGCAGTCCGACGATCAGCGGCTGTGTGATCACCGCGAACACCACCTCCAGTACCAGCAGCGGCATCGTGTACTGCTACAACGGCAGCAATGCTGTGCTCGCCGGTTGCACCATCAACGACAACAGCGGCAACAGCTCGGCTGTGCGGTTCAACAACAGTGCCGGCCAGGTGGTCAACTGCCTGTTGGTCGGCAATAGCAGCACTGGCTCGGGCGGGGCGATTCGTTGCGAAAATGGGTACAAGACGACGGTGGTGCGCAACTGCACCGTGGCGGGCAACAACTCGGGCAGCAATGGAGGCGGCCTGTGGGTCAAGACCGCCTATGCCCAGGTGATCGACAGTATCTTCTGGGGCAACACGGCGACCTCGGGCGGACCGCAGTTGAGCACGTCATCGCCTTCAACGTTGACGGTCAAGTACAGTGACGTGGCCGGAGGCAGGCCTGGCGTCTATGGGACAGGGACGGTGGTGTGGGGCAGCGGCAACCTGGGCAACGACCCGAATTTCGTTGACCCAAGCGCAGGAGACTATCACCTAAAGAGCGTGCGTGGTAGGTACTGGCCGGAGCATCATTTATGGGTGTTGGATACGGTCAGCAGCCCGTGCATCGACGCTGGGGATCCTAACAGTTTGTTTGACCAGGAGCCTCAGCCGAACGGCGGCCGGATCAACATGGGGGCGTACGGGGGCACGGCGTATGCGAGTTTGAGCCCTGAGGGCGGCTTCGGTGGCCTGGAGGGGGACGTCAATCACGACGGGGTGATCGATTTCATGGACCTGTTCGCATTGATTGACCAGTGGCTCACCCTGTTCGGAGATCAGATCACGTTCAGCTCGCCAACCCTCTAGCAAGGTCTGAAAGAGTACAAATTCAAGCCCTGCCGACGGTCTCTGGCCTTCGGCAGGGCTTGTTTTTTGCCCGGCTCAGCGGAGCGGAAAGCTTCTGCACAGATCCCTCACGGTCCGCCTCATCTCGGTCTGGAATGTCTCATCCAATTGATAGGACCGGTCACCCGTGGGACGCACGCGATCTAGGGTATCCCGGACCATCTCGGAGATCAGGCGCATATGCTGCGGCCCCATGCCGTTGCTGGTTACGATCGGCGTGCCCAGGCGCATGCCGCTGGTGACGGCCTGGGGTCTGGGATCATAGGGCAGGCGGTTCATGTTCACGATGATGCCGCAGTCCTCAAGGGCCTTCTGCGCGACTGCGCCGGTGAGCCCGTCGCGGAACTGTGCTACGTCGACCAGGACCATGTGGTTGTCCGTGCCACCCGTGAGCACGTCAAATCCCAGATCCGCCAGGGCCTGGGCCAGGACCTTGGCATTCTCGACTATCCTGAACTGCCGGTCCCGGTATTCCTCGGACATGACTTCATTGAAGAACACGGCCTTGGCTGCGATGTTGTTCAGACAGGGCGTTCCCTGAAATCCCGGGAAGGTCGTCTTGTCGATCTGCTCCCAGAGCGGCCTTGTCCGCGAGCCTACGGTGACCGGGCGGTCGTAGTCACGACCCATAAGGATCAGGCCGCCGCGCGGGCCGCCGGGCTTGTAGGTGCTGGTGGTGGTCAGGTGCGCCTCGTCGATTGGCGATGGATGCGCACCTGCGGCAATCAGGCCGGCGACGTGAGATACGTCAGCCACCAGATACGCCCCAACCTCGTCGGCGATGGCCCTGAATCGCTCAAAGTCGATGACCCGCGCGTAGGCACTGGCCCCGCACACGATCAGCTTGGGGCCCACGCGCAAGGCCTGTTGGCGGATCGCTTCATAGTCCAGAAGGTGGGTCCGGCGATCCACGTTGTACGGTTCGGCACGGAAGAACCTGCCGGTAAAGGAGACCGAGGCCCCGTGTGAGACGTGTCCACCCTGATCCAGGGCCAGATGCAGGATCACGTCGTCCCGGTCCAGCAGGGCAGTGAACACGATGTGGTTGGCGGCAGTGCCGGAGTGGGGCTGGACGTTGGCGTATCTGGCACCAAAGGCCTGCTTGGCCCGCTCGACTGCCAGGCGCTCGATCTGGTCGACCACGTGACATCCGCCGTGGAACCGAGACCCTGCAAAGCCCTCGGTGGTCTTGTTCTGGAGGATCGACCCCAGCGCCCCGAGCACCGCCCTGGAGCAGCGATTCTCCGCGGCGATCAGTTGCAGGCTGTCTGCGAGCCGGTCGTATTCGGCGGCAATCCAGTCGTAGATCCGCGGATCGGAGGCCCGGAGGGCCTGGAGCAGGCCCCGATGGTAGGCGTCAGGGGCCTCTCGGCCGGCGACGTGTGAATCGAGGCGTTCGGTGCGTTGGGTCGGCGCAGCGGTCCTCTGTGTGACATCCTTGTCCACGAACATCCGTAGTCCTCGTCTATCCGCCGACCAGGCGAATGATGTCGTTGTAGGTCAGGTACAGGAACAGCGACGCGATCAGCACCAGACCGGCATATGTGATAATCTCCTGCACGCGAATACTCAAGGGCGATCCCTTGATTTTTTCCACGATCAGCAAGACGAACACCCCTCCGTCCACCACCGGTATGGGCAGAAAGTTCACCACCGCCAGGTTGGCGCTGATAAAGGCCAGCAGGTAGAGGAAGGTGACCCACGACTGTTCCGCCGCCTTGTAGGTGACGGTAGCGATCCCTACCGGCCCGCTCATGGCGTCCAGGCGGACGCTTCTGGAAACCAACTGTTTGACCGTGACATAGGTCTGCACGATGAACCAGAAGCTCCGCTTGGCGCCCATGACCACGGCCTGCCCGACGTGGTCGGCCTTCTGCTGCTCCTGCAGGTATTCGAAGGGGATGAACTCGGCCAGCACCGCCCGGGTCTTGATCCATTCCTGGGGGTCTTGGATCGTCACGGACGCGCTGCCAGGAGTCTTTTCCGGGCCTTTCCATTCGATAACGACCTGCCGGCCGGCCTGTTCTCGCAGCAGGCGGATGACATCATAGAAGTCGTTCACGGGCGTCCCGGCGATGGCCGTGATCGTCGCCCCCCTGGGTACGGGCAAGGCCGGCAAGCCCTTGACGGCGATGGCCTTGGCCACCACCGGATGCCTGGTGTCGAGGGACGGGACAATGCCGATCAGGACACGGTCGCTTCCTCGCGGCCGTCGGGGCCTAACTACGATCGGGATAGCCCGCTCAACGCCGTTGGGGTCGGTCCGCAGCACCTCGACGTGCAGGTCCTTGTCCTCATGGGCGCTGACCACGTCCCGCAACTCCTTAAAGGTGGGATTCTCGATGTCGCCTACCGCCAGTATGACGTCGCCGCGCAACAGGGTCGGCTTGCCGCGAACGGCCGCAGTGTCGGCGATTCCCGTGATCTGAAGCCGCGGGACCAGCGAATGGACGTGGTTCAGACCGTCCTCGGAGGTCACATCACCGGACGCGTGGGTCAGTTCCGTGGGGATCTGTACCGAGATCCGTTCCACATGACCGTCCTGGACCAGGCGATCGACCGTCAAGGTGACCTTGGGGGCGAGGGCCGTTGCAACGATCTGCTCCAACTCCCAGTAGTATTGGACGGCAGTGCCGTTGACGGCAACGACACGGTCGCCGCCTTTGAGTCCTGTGGTCTTCAGTAGGACTTCCGGTTCATTCAACCGGGCCACGGTCAGGCTCATGGGCTGGTCGATCCCAAACAGCCGCACAGGGGCATCGGCCGAGGCCTCGGCTACGATCGAAAGATTGGCAGTGGAGCCATCCCGCTTCTGGACGGTTACGGGCACGGCCTCGCCGGGATTGGACAAGGCTGATGCCATCAGGATGTCCCCGAAGTCTAGGTCGTCGCGTTTGGTGCCGATGGACAGGATGCGGTCGCCGGGCTGCAGGCCTGCACGCTGGGCTGCCGAACCAGACACGACCCCGCCCACTACCGGGGCCACCCGCGGCATACCGATCAGGTACACGACCGTCATCAAGGCCAGCGCTGCTATCACATTGAAGGTCACACCTGCGGCGATCACGGCCATGCGGGCAAGGATGGGTTTATTGCCGAACGACCGCGGGTCCACGACCTGTTTATCCGCGCCGAGGTCGTCCTGGCCGAGCATCTTGACGTAGCCGGCCACGGGCACCAGACCGATCCGGTATTCGGTCTCGCCAGCCCTGCCCGGCCTGCCCACCGTGAAACTCAATAGTCCGTCGCCGTCCGGGTCGTTGTCCCTTGGGAAGAGACGCGGCAGAACTCGGACGCGAAATCCATCGCAGGTCCGGCGAATCCCCACCAGGATCGGAGGCAGGAAGATCGAGAAGGCCTCGATCTTGATGTCCGTTGCCCTGGCCACAAAGAAGTGGCCGCACTCGTGGACAAAGACCACGGCGCTGAATCCCATCGCGGCCAAAAAGATGTTCCAGGACATCTGGGGGCGGTGGGCTACCAGCAGACCCAAGGCCAGTATCGCGGCCGCCAAAATGAAGAGCCTGCCGTAGATCAGTGCACTGGTCTGTTTCGACATCGTTATCCCCATCGTCAGAAAATCAAAGATCAAGAATCAAACATCACGATTGTATTCTTGATCTTGGCATTTTGATCTTTGATTCTACTGTGTACTTCCTCCCGCGCCCAGGTATCGGCCTCCATGAGGTCCTCCAACGCCGCGCGTGTCTGCACCACGTGCTTGTCCAGGCACGCCTCAATCAGTTCGACAATGCGGGCGAAACCGATCGCCCCGGACAGAAATGCCTCCACCGCGGCCTCATTAGCGGCATTGAAGACCGCAGGCGCGGTGCCGCCGGTGCGTGCGACCTGATAGGCCAAGGACAAGGCCCGAAAGGTCTCCACATTGGGACTCTCGAATGTGAGCCGGCCGATCTCCTCCAGTTGAAGGCGCTTTGAGAGGCCCTTGATCCGCTGCGGAAAGGTCAAGGCATACTGGATCGGCAGGACCATATCCGGGTGTCCCATCTGGGCTATCATGGAGCCGTCCACGAACTCCACCAGCGAGTGCACGATCGACTCCGGGTGGATGAGCACCTCGATCCGGTCCGCGGGCGCGTCGAAGAGCCACCGGGCCTCGATGATCTCCAGGGCCTTGTTCATCATGGTGGCCGAGTCGATGGTGATCTTGGGTCCCATGGCCCAGACCGGATGGGCCATGGCCTGCTCTCGCGTGACCTGCCGCAGGTCCGCAGGCCGCGCCTTTCGGAAGGGCCCGCCGGAGCCGGTCAGGATGATTCGCTGCACCTCCTCATGGCGGCCTGCCTGAAGGGCCTGGAAGATCGCCGAGTGCTCGCTGTCTACCGGGAGAATGGTGCTGCCGTGGGCCTTGGCGGTCTCGGTGAGCAGTTGGCCGGCAACGACCAGGGGCTCTTTGTTGGCGATGGCCAGACGCTTGCCGCAGGTCGCTGCCGCCAGTACGGCCGGCAATCCAGCGGCGCCCACCACTGCGCACAACACCACGTCCACGTCGTCCCGTTGGACCATACGAACCAGGCCTTCAGGACCGGTCAGTACGTCGACATCGAGATCCTCCACCATGCCTCGGAGCAGACGGGCATGGTCGGCCCCGGTCACGGTGACCACCTTCGGCCTGTAGCGGCGCGTCTGTTCGGCCAGTAGTTGCACCTGGGTATGGCCGCTGAGTGCCACAACCTGATACTCGGGTCCCAAGACATCGATGACCCGAAGGGCATTCTTCCCAATCGAGCCGGTTGAACCCAAAATAGCGATGCGTCTGGTCATACCTGTCCAACAGGCCCTGCCCCGTCAATTCCCTTCTACGCTGCGGTCCACATCCATCGGACGGGCACAAGGCCGATCCGAGTGTACGCCACGCTTCGCCCTAGTGTCAAGGGAAAGCAGGCTTGACACTCGGCCGGGGCAAGAGGATAATTCACACTATGAGTTGAAGGATCAACCTCTAGACAGAAGGAGTCCGGCATGAAAGGCAATCCCAAGATCATCAAACAGCTTAATGCACGCCTGGCGGACGAGTTGACCGCCGTCAACCAGTACATGGTCCACGCAGAGATGTGCGACAATTGGGGTTATGAGAAGTTGCATGGGGCCATCCAAAAGCGGGCGATCGACGAGATGAAGCACTCCGAGAGGCTCATCGCCCGGATCATCTTCCTGGAAGGCCAGCCAATCGTCGGCGTGCTCAACAAGATCCACATCGGTCCTGACGTGGCCAAGCAGCACAAGAACGACTGGCAGGCGGAGGATGCGGCCATCCGGGACTACAACGCCGACATCCGGCTGGCGGTCGAGCTGGGTGACAACGGCACACGGGAGATGCTGGAGTCGATACTCAAGGACGAAGAGGCCCACCTCGACTGGATCGAGGCCCAGTTGGATCAGATCGAGCAGATGGGCATCCAGAACTACCTGGTCGAGCAGACGGACTGACCGAAGGCAGTGAGAAGGCCCAATGGCCAAGGTCATGCACCTTTTGATCCCAGTCCTGGTCATCAACCTCGCCTTGATTGGATTGGGGATCTATCTGGTCGTGCGGGCCTTGAAACGAATCCACGTCACTTTGTGACTACCCCTGTCACGCCCCCGGAGATCAAGGTCGCCACGTTCGCCAGGACCCTGGGCAGGGCCAGGTTGCCGCGGCAGGCAAGGTACTTGGGTTGCCACTGCGGATCGAACTTCTCTTTGTATCGGCGAAGGCCCTTGAAGTTGTAGAAGTGCTCTCCGTGGCGAAAGATGATGGCCCCGGCCTTGGACCACAGCGGAGCCAAGGCCCGATCGGGCAGGCCCGACAGCGGAGCCATGCCGAAATTAAACCACTGGAAGTCCTGGTCGCGTCCCCACAGCAACAGCTCTACAAACAGGTAATCCATGATCCCGTCCGGACAATCCGGCAGATAGCGCATCAGGTCCACCGACAACTCCTGCTTCTCCGCTCCGGTCCAGAGGTTGGCAAACGCCACGACTCGATCCTCCCGGCGCACGATCGCCGCAGGGAAATGCCGCAGGTAATCGGGGTCAAAGAAACCCAGCGAGAATCGTTTCTCCTTGGTGTTCTTCTGCTTGAGCCAGGCATCAGAGACCTCCTGAAGGGTCGGCATCTGTCCTGCGACCTCAGCAGGGGTGAGGATCGAGAAGCCAAACCCATGCCTGGCAATCTTGTGGTGGGTCTGGCGGAGACCCTTGCGTGTATTGCCTTCCAGCGAAAAATCCGAGAGTGGCACCCTTGCCTCTTCGCCGAGTTTGAGGAACGTCAGCCCCAGATCGGCGTAGAGGTCCAGCCGTCCGGACTCGATCTGGTGGAAGACCGGCCAGCCGTCGTACTGATCGCATAGCTCGACGAACCGCCACAAGAGGTCTTCCCACCGGTCTTGCGGGCCCACCGGATCGCCCAGCGACACCCAGGTTCGACCTTCCACTGCGTACATGATGAAGGCGTCGCCCTGGGGACTAAGAAGGAATTGTTTGTCGCCCAACAGGGCCAGATTGGCGTAGGTCTTGCGGCAGCTACTGACAACGGCAGTCACCTGAGCCCTCGTCGTGGTATCCGGCGAGGTCAATGCCGGTTTGGCGGGGACCAGCAATCGGGCCAAGGCGTAGAGCCCCATCACTGCGGCAGCCCCGGTGGTCGCGCGAAGGAACCTCGGGGCATCGGCCTCAAACGCGAACTGCCACCACAAGTGATGGCTGTAGTCGATCTGCTTATAGGAGAAGAGACCCAGCCAGACCACACAGACCCAGACGGTCCCCATCAGCACCGCCCAGGAGGCAGACAGGGGCTGCGACAGCAGCGAGGCCTTGCGATGGAAGTGCCGCTTGCAGGGAATCAGGGCCGCCAGCATGATCGCCAGCAGCACCGCCTCCTCATAGTCGAGACCCTTCAGCAGAGACAAGACGATGCCTGTCGCCAGCAGCACCACGGTCAGAGGATAGGCCGCATCGAGCCTGCGCTGGAGCCCGCGAGCCAGGATCAGCAGGCCCGCTCCGGTGAGGCTGCTTAGAAAATGCGACAGCTCGATCGCAGGCAGGGGGAGGATCGTTCTCAGCCACATCAGACGGCCCTGGGTGGCAGGCAATGTCCCCGACAACAGCAGAATGGCCCCGGCCACCAGCGCACCGAAGGCCAGGACGTGCGGCGTGACTGACGCGCTCCACTGTCCGAATGCAGCGGCCCACTGGCGCAATCGCCCGATCCTGGGCCAGACCTCGTGAGCAGCCAGCAAGCTCGACGCCACGATCAGTGGTCCGATATAATAGATCAGCCGATATGCCACCATAGACCCAACCAGGGCCGAGGGCTCGGCCGTTCCGCTGAGCAGGATCAGGATCACCGTCTCGAATACACCCAGGCCCCCAGGCACATAGCTCAACAGCCCGGCGGCCTGAGCGAGCATGAAGGTCGCCAGGAATCGGGAGACCGTCAGGTGTATCCCTCCAGGTAACACCACGTAGAGGACCCCGGCTGCCAGCAGCCAGTCCACCGAGGAGATCGCGATCTGACCGAGTGACAGGCCTGCCGAAGGGATCGAAAATTCCCATCCTCGGATCAAAATGGGCCTTCGCCGCCAGACCACGACGACCATGTAGGCAGCAACGATGGACAAGAACGCGATGCCCAACGGCCAGAGGGAGGCAAGGGGCACGTGCAGGGCCGAGGGGACCTGTTGAGGGCCGATGATGAAGACCGCCCCGGCCACGGCCAGGAATCCCAGCCAGAAGGTCAAGCTGCAGAACAGAACGAGCTTGGCTACGTCGTTGGCCGGCACACCAAAGGCCGAGTAGATCCGATAACGGGCTGCGCTGCCGCCGAGGACCGTGGCATTGTTGCTGAAGACATAGCCGATAAAGGAGGCCAGGGCCAGTTTGGGATAGGCCAGCCGGTTCCGGATGTAGCGGAGGGCCAAGGCGTCATAGAAGGTCAGGACCAGGTAGTTCAGGACCGTCAGGCCGCCGGCAAGGGCCAGAGACGCCGGGCGGATCTGTTTGAGGTCCCGTACGATATCGAGATAATGGACGCCCCTGAGCCGGTCGTGGATGACGATCATGGCCACGATGATCAGCGAGACCCCGAGGATCGAACTCAGGCGGCGAAGGATTATGGGCTTCATTGTAGGAGTCCATGATAAAGGTCAGGGTGCATAAATCAAGCCCTGCCCGGCAGGGACGCCTTTCAGGTAAAACAACCCTGCGAATATGACGATATCTCAAAAAACCCACGGCTCAGGCAGCGTTGCTTATGGGGCCTTGGGCATTTGTCGACCGATAGGCTAAGGCGGCCTAGAGATTGTATGCAGGCACGAACCGTGATCGAGTCTTCATCGGGCGCGTCCTGAATACGGGCTCGCTGGATCGTTGTAGGGATCGGCAAAGACCCGTTTGGGGCCATTCTTGACGGTATGCAAAAGCAATCGGTCAAGGGCAGGCCCATTGCCGTCAAGCGATGGGCAGGATGGAACGAGCTGGCCAAACGGGTGCTCGGTCAAGGGAAAGACGCTGGAGTAGAAAGTGGAAAGTAACCGGGCGGTTGACCTACATTATGGACTATAGCGGTTCGGATACTCGCCGGGCCTCCCGGATCAGACAGAAGGACGACCCAGGCCGCACAGGTATGGCTCTGCGCA
>Ga0315287_10003535_pt1 | contig 15071 bp, 14 predicted proteins | sample YL17G11_0_MG_FD_205037 | JGI IMG/M metagenome (GOLD analysis project Ga0315287, IMG submission 205037) | Sediment microbial communities from Yellowstone Lake, YNP, Wyoming, USA - YL17G11_0 | ecosystem: Environmental > Aquatic > Freshwater > Lake > Sediment | place: USA: Wyoming | collected... | reverse complement strand
TCACCGATCTCCATCTTGATCGTCGCGCACTCTCATCCAGATCGTCGCGCCATACGACCCGCTCCACCACGGCACAGGTCCACCTCGAACCATTTTTCACTCGCAGGATACGCACGTTGGCAGGCAAGTCTTCGACCGCATGGCGCGACACCAGCCAAACAGCGCTGCCATGATAGGGACGGCTTTCAGGCCCAGATCGCCATCGACGTCTCCAGCAGCTGGTTCGTGGCGAGATTGTTCACTATTGCCGCGTTGCAGCAATACGGTGAGCGCACCGTACCCCTGTCTGAAAGACCGGAGCCACCTCTCTGGCAGACCCGAGCATTTAATGCAACTCGGAAGGCGGCTGAGGGAACCAAGCATGAAGAGATCGTCGAAGCCATCGCGCGGCCCCACGCAAGCCCAGCATCTCGACGCCCGCGAGGCGTTTCTGCTGGCCGTGCAGTTGCACCAGCAGGGCTACCTGGACGCTGCGCAGGAACTTTACGAACGACTGCTGAAACTCGACCCCCGCAATGCCAATGCGCTGCACTACCTGGGCGTCCTGCTGCACGCGCGCGGACAAAGCGACGAGGCCATCGAGTGCATGCGGCAGTCGATTGCGCTCTATCCCGAGGTGCCCGACTGGCACGCGAATCTGGGCAACGTGATGCTGCACCTGCGGCGGCTCGAAGACGCCGCCGACGCGTATGCCGTAGCGGTCGGGCTGGCGCCGAACAACGCTGCAATACTCAATAACCTCGGCGCACTGCGCCGCGTGCAGCAGCGTTTCCCGGAGGCCGAGGCCGCCCTTCTCAAAGGACTGGAGCTGGATCCGGCGCGCGCCGATGTCCACGCCAACCTGGGCAACCTGTATGGCGACATGGGTCTCCTCAAGCAGGCGTTCAAGCACTATTGCGAAGCCGTGATCCTCGACCCGAAGCTCTACCCGGCCCGGACGATGCTTGGCATTGCGTACTACTCGCTGGGTCGCTTCGACGAAGCGGCGAAGGTCTACCGCGACTGGACGGTCGAAGAACCCGACAACCCGCTGCCGCGCCATTACCTCGCCGCCTGTACCGGCGAGGCCGTACCGGACCGCGCGGAAGACGATTATGTCGAAGCGACGTTCGATGCCTTCGCCGAGAGCTTCGACGGCAAGCTGGAGCAGCTTGCCTACCGTGCCCCACAATTCGTGGCTGACGCCGTCACACGCATTTATGGCGAACCGGGCAAGTGCATCGATATCCTCGATGCAGGTTGCGGTACCGGGCTGTGCGGTCCACTGGTGGCTCCGTATGCGCGGCGACTGGTGGGCGTGGACCTTTCGACCCGAATGCTCACGAAGGCCGAACCGCGTGGCGTATACGACGAGTTATGCAAGGCCGAGCTGACGGCGTATCTGGAGGGCCTGAGGCAGGACTACGACCTGGTGATTTCCGCCGATACGTTGTGCTACTTCGGCAGGCTTGAGGCGGTGTCAAAGGCGGCACATGACGCACTGCGTCCGCAAGGCTGGCTGGTGTTTACGGTGGAGTCCATCGTCGACGCCGAGTCGGCCGCGGACTTCCATCTCAATCCGCATGGTCGCTACAGCCACAACCGCGACTACGTCGAAGCCACGTTGCGCGCGGCTGGCTTTGCGCGTGTCGATGCCGAGTTCCTGCAGCTGCGCACCGAGGCCGGTCTGCCCGTCCACGGCTGGCTGATCGGTGCGCAACGGCACTCGACGTGATCCCTGCTCGTGGACGCCTGATCAACTCACAATCGCATGCCCACGCTGGAAACCTGTGCCCGGATTGCTGAGGACGTCTACCACGACCGTCCAACCACGGTGCAGTGGCACGAGCCGATCCGTGTGCCTGAGCATGAGGTCTACTGCGCCGACAACGAGTTCGCGGGCGGCGCCTACGCGGGCACCGACGGTGCCGGCGTCATTGCTTTCCGTGGCTCACGGGAAATGGAAGACTGGAAAGGCGCGAACCTCGAGATCATTCGCCGCCATGTTCCGGAGCGACAACTCGGCCGGGCGTTGGCCTATTTCGCTTCAGCCCATCGCGCGCTTGAACGCGCCGGCTGCGTACGGTACGTCGTCGTAGGGCATTCTCTCGGTGGCGGGTTGGCAGCCGTCGTGGCCGCAGCCGTGACCTGGGTGCCGGTAAAGGGCGTGACGTTCAATGCGCCGGGTCTCGCACAGTTCGTGGGTACCTCTGCGGAGTGCAGCTTCGACCTGGGCCGTCCGAACGCCGACAACGTCCTGAACTTTCGCTCGGATGCCGACATCGTGAGCCGCTGGGGCTGCCACATCGGCAAGGTGTATGACGTACCCGGCGCCGGGCGTCACGGCATCGATGCTTTCGTCACCTGTCTGCACGCCAGCCGGATGGGTGGCTGGAAGATGTGACGGCGGATGGCCGGGGGTCGCTAGGGTGTCGGCACGAGGCCTGTCAGCGGCTTGTCGAAGTCAAAGCCGAAGAGCTTCGGGTCCTCGCCGATGACTGCAGCGGCGAAAATCTTCAACACGTAGTCGCGCGTTTCCTTCGGCATGTCGGTCTGCGCGAGCAGTCTCCAGAAATTTCGGTCGCGCGGATTTTCCTTCATCGCAAGAATGCGCTTCTTCACCCGCGTCGTCCCCCAGTTGTATGACGCGAGCACGAGCAGCCCCGAGGCCTGCGCCTCGCCGCGATAGAGGTCGCCAAGGTAGCGCGCTGCGGCTTGCGTAGCCGCATTGGGATCGAAGCGCTGGTCCGCCGCATCGAACTTCGCGACGTCGAGCAGCGGACCGGTACGCAGGCCGTACTGTATCGCGGTCTCGGGCATGAGTTGCCAGATGCCCTTGGCGATGCCGAATCGTGTCTCCGGACCGACCGCCTGGGGCCTGAAGTCACTCTCCTGCAACGCCACGTAGAAAAACTGCGGCAGGATGTGTCGCTCGGCCATCGCCTTGGCAATCACCGGGGGAAGATTCTGTTCGCGCGCCCGGCCAAGGGCTTTTGCCAGCCGCTCGTCCTTGCGCCAGATGTCGATGTGGCGCTTCACCTCATCGACGAAGTCCGGCGGCATGGCGATCTCGCACTCGCCGAACTGTCGCGCCATGCGGAAGATCAGCCGGTCCTCTGGCGGCATGTCCTCGTTCAGCACGCCGAGTTCCTCGAGCAGCGCATCGTACTGGGTCGACATTTCGGCCAGCTTGGCGCGGCCCTGTTGCACCTCGCCGCGGTGCGCCTCGTCGGCGCTCTGCTGCACCTGTACTTCGAGACTTGCAAGCTGCAGTTCGATGGTCTTCATGTTGTAGAAGACCTGCTCGGCGATCTCGCGCGTCCGCTGCAACTGCACGTACTGGTAGATGCCGACGCCAACCGCGATGAACAGCAGTCCGACGGCACCAGCGATGATCGACCCGTATTTTCGCTTCTGCCGTCGCTGGACGGTGCTGTACGCCTGGCGAACCCAGCGCGTGCGATCGCCGGCCGGCGCCTTGGAATTCGGGTCGAAGTAATGAGCGGCAACTTCGTCGAGCGACTGCGGCGAGGCCTCGCTCGCAGGCTGTGCGCCGGCGGGTGCGGCGTAAGTCAGCTCGAGTCGCGGTCCGTCCACGCCGAGGCGCAGCGTGCTGCGGGCCGGCAACGGGACGTCGTCGATGCGTTCGCCGTCGAGAAAGGTGCCGTTGCTGCTGCCGAGGTCGCGCGCGCACCAGCGGGCGCCGACGCGATAGATCTCCGAATGCGCGCGGCTCACGCCCTCGTCGTCGATGCGGATCGTGCAGTCCTCCCCTCGACCGATACGCACGGTCTCGGTGAACTCGCGCGCGGCCGGTTCCGTGGCGAGGTGCGCGCGCAGCGGAGGCATGGCGACGCTCGCGCGCGAAGGCGTCGAACGAATGACCGACGGGTGCAATCTCGTGCGTGAGTCGGCCGAGCCGATTGATTGCGCGGCTTCAGCGCCCGGCTGGGGCAGGGCCGCGGTGTCCTCGACTTCCAGCGTGACCCGCACCGCGGGATTGCCGAATTCGAGCAGTGCGCGTCCCAGCAATGGCGCGCTCTGCACGCGTGCGCCATCGAGCACCAGGCCGCCGTCATTGCTGTCCAGGTCTCGTATCCACCACTTACTGTCGCGCAGGAAGACCGCCGCGTGCGCGCGGGTGATCAGCTGTTCGTCGATCTGCGGTTCGCCGCGTTCGTCGCAGCCGATGCAGAAGGCGGTCGTGAGCCTGGCTCGTCGCTCACCGGATGGCATCGCCCACGCTACGGCGATCGCAGAGGGACTGTGACGTGAGGTGTGTGTCGACACGAAACTGTTCCCTGCCTAGACGGCGGCATTGTGAAAGGAAGTGGCATGGTCAACCGGGGCGTCCGGATTCATGCGCCGACCCGATGATTGCGATTGAGTGTGAGTTGATGCGTGATGGGAGGGAGGTCGCCAGCGAACAGGCCATTCGCATCACGCGTATTCAGGAAGAATTGAATACCGCCGCCCTGGTAGGATTCGCCGGCGCCTGCCTTGGCCGCAGTGGGTCCAAAGACAGTGATGCGCCTTGCAGTCCGGACGAATGCATAGAGGCGATTGATGAAATTGTCGTGTTCGGCCCGAAAGTGCGCGTGTGGCGCGGTCGCCAGATATGCCGGGTCCCTGGTCAGCAGGTCCGGGCCTTGCGCGACATACAGCACTCGTCCGTAGCCGTGCGCGTCCTGTAGCAGTTGCGGTCCATCGTACATAGTCGTCCTCGATCAGCGCGTTTTGCCTAGTCGGAAAATGCGCGCATGTTCTTCTCCCATTCCGTGAAGGCTTCGGCGACGTCGAGCGCGATGAACATGTGCCCGGCTGCTGCACCCAGTCCCTTCCTGGCGAACAGGCGCATTCCTTTCAAGGGCAGCAGGACCGCCTTGCGACGGATCAGAATCGACTTTGTTTTCGTCAGTAGCACCTCGAGATCCCTGACAACAGCACGATTTGCGGCGTACTTAGCCAGGCGACGCGTCAATTTCCGTTGCAGGGTCGCGACTCTACGTTCGATCTGGGCCGCCTCGGCCTCCACGAGGTTCAACCCACTGAGTCCAGCAAGGATATCGGCAAGCTCATCTGCGTCCTCCACGCCCTTCTTGGCAAGCTCCTTCGCAAGTGTCTGAATCTCCGCCGCCGCGGCCGCTGCACCAGGGTCGCGGTCCGCCGCCGTGTAGGCACCGATGCCGGCCTCGGCCATGTCGGTCGCTACGTCGATGCCCCAACCGATAGGATTGGGGATGGTCGAAAGCAGTTTGCGGAACACCGTCGCGGTAAGGTGAACCGTGGACACGATGCGTCCGGCCGTTCCCCATCTGGCGGCGATCTCCTGCGCCGCCTTGCCTTCAGCCCCATAGAGTCTCATCAGGCGGGCGAAGTCTTCGTCGGCTGACTGCCTCACTTGCTCGCAGAAGGACCAGACGGCGTCCGCATCCGTGCGCTTTGCCTGGTCCCACTCCAATTGGAATACGGCCATCAAACGGTCACGTTCGCTATCGACTCGCGTCGAGTCGTCCTTTGCGTGGCGCTGGATGTCTTCGCTCGCGAACTTCAATGCGGCCCGAACATAAGCGGCCCTGCGCATCCACCCGACGATGCGCTTCTCTTCGATCAAGTGGATTTCGATCTCATCGCCGTATTCGGTCATGGGCCAACTGGCTCGGTTATGCTGCCGCAGTCCCCCAGCCGAGCTTAGCTGTGCAGCTGTGTCGCCGCCCACTCCGACTGCTCCCGGTGTATCCCCTGGCATGCACAGCAGGCGACTGGGCTCGGCACCATCCTTGACCCCAAGGGTGCCTGGTGTGCGGGCCGGAATGGCTCCGATCGCGACGGAGGACGTGACGAGGTTTGTTCGTGTCGTGCCCATGCTCCTGCCTCAATCGAACCCAGCAAGCGCAGCAAGCGGTTCGCTGATCGACTGCAAGCGCATCAGCCGTACTGCATTGCGATTCCCGTAGCTCAACACTGGGATCATCCCGCGCCGCAGCATTTCGTCGCCCACTCGCAACGGCAGTAAAAACTCGGCACACGCCTGCAAATGCCGCTCGCCGTCCTGGTCGCGGACATGTGCCGGCAGGTCATCAATCTCGTGCGACCCCTCGTCGGAGGTTTCCCGGTCATTTTCGAGGAAAGCCCGGGCAATGACCTGCGCGCAGGCCAGCGCCGGATTGCCCCACAGGTAGGATTCGTGGTTGGCCGTCGCCGCAAACTCTTCGAATGAAAATTCCTCCACCCGGTCTGTCTTGGTCCCGTAGGGCAGGCGCAACAGGACCCGGGGCATGGCCAGTCCCAGCCAACGGGCAACCGGGCTGCGTCGCAAAGCAAGCCAGCGCTCGTCAACATCCGAGCCCACGAAAGTCCAGTTGCGAGGCTCCGCTCGCTCATTCAGCGCGGCGCAACCGACAAGATTCGGATCGGCCTCGGCCAGCAGCGGACCACCGGCATGGGATGCGATCACGCCGAGGTGGCCAAGCAACGCAATGTCGTCCGCATCGGCCCCAAAGCGGCAATGGCCAACCAACAGCGACCACGGCTGCGGGTCTGCGCCGCGGTTGGCCTCGACAATGAGCCGATAGGCGGCAGAGTCCTGCGGATTGCCTCTGGACGCCGCGCAGTCTGCCAGCAATTCGCCCTTACTGACGTCGACGACATACAGTTTGAGTTCGCTGCCGAGGTCGAGCGACTCCACGAGCCGACGCACGCCGCGCCACGTCGATTCCAGGGCCTGAAAATCCGCCTGATGCAACAGGGTTCGCATCAGGTCTGTCGTTGATGCATCCAGCGCTGCGATGTACGGATCCGGTGCGCGAGTCGAGCCAGGCTCGATGTGGGGCTGTACGAGCCTGCCGATCAATTCATCCACGAAGCCGATCACGGGCATCCGGCGCAGCGCGGCGTCCGCGGGCCCGCCAATCAACCGTGTCAACATTTCAGCCTGGCCTTCAGCCTGGATCAGTTCCGCTGCGGAGCCAGCCTTGGCGACACTGGCCGGCAGTGGCTGGCATTCCATCAGACGCGACGCTTCCTGCTCAAAACTGGCCGGATCGAGGAGGCGAGACCGGCTTTCGCGCAACTTTCGGAACGGCTCGAGCGTAGCGAAGAGTCGGTCCGGGTGGAAATCATCGAGCGTATCGAAGCGGGCGGTGAGTGCCGAGGTTCCGTCGTCGCCGGGTCCAAGCGCAAGGCACGGTGACAAGCGACGGAAGACCGCGCCAAAACTGTCGACGTCTACTTCCAAGATTGGGCGACTGGCGAGGTCCGCCGCCTTTTCCAGCCCTCGATTGCGGCGTCCGCTGAAATCCCCGAGCACTAGAATGCGCACGGTCTTGCTGCGCCGCAGCAGAGTATCGCGGGTATCGCCGGCTGCGCCCAGATTGACCTCGACTCCGATTCGACCCGGCATGTGGGCTCCCACTCGGCGTTGCTTGGCACTGTAACTTCTCATCGAGATTGTAGACCCCCACGAGCAGCAGGGCGAAGTGCGGCTAGACTGGCGCTCGTCCGTGACAATGGCGCCGGGTAGCAGGTGCAGTTGCGTGAGTTCGCCCGATCGACTGCTGCTGAAGGCGATTGCCGCACACCAGGCGGGACGTATCAATGAGGCGTGCGCGCTTTACGAGCGCCGCCTGCGTGGCCGACCGGGCGATCCGGATACGCTCAATTTCCTGGGTATGCTCGAGTTCCAGCGAGGAGCACCGGGTCGAGGCATTGAACTCCTGCGGAAGTCGCTCAAGAACGATCCCGACAATCCTCATGCCTGGATGAACCTCGGCAACATGCTGATGGGCGTCGGCAACGCCGAAGGTGCCCTCGACGCATTTGAGCGCGCGACGGATCTGGCACCCGACCTCTGGCAGGCCTGGATGAATCTCGCGATCTGCTTTAGACGCCTGCGTCGAATCGAGGACGCCGTGGCGTGCCTGAGGACCACGATCCGCCTCAAGCCTGACCACGACCTGGCCTACGAGCGGCTGGGCACGATCCTGTATCGAGCGGGCAAGTCCGAGGATTTGGCGGAACTTTATCGGAACTGGGTGAAGAATGACCCGGAGAATCCGCTGGCACGGCATCTGTACGCCGCCGCTGCGGGTGCGGCGGCCCCAGACCGGGCCAGCGACGAGTACCTGCGCATTTCCTTCGACAGGTTCGCCGATGCATACGACGATAATCTGCGTGATCTCGCCTATCGTGCCCCGCAGTTACTCGTCGACGCGCTGGAGCGCCACCAGCGGCTTCCGGCCGGACACTCACGGCCGGACATCCTGGACGCCGGTGCCGGGACCGGATTGTGCGGGCTGCTGTTGCGTGCCCGCGCGGGAACGCTGCTGGGCGTCGATCTGTCGCCCGGCATGCTGGCCAAGGCCCGCGAGCGGCGCGTGTACGACGAACTGGTGGTCATGGAGTTGTGTGAGTTCATGCGCGGCCGCCCTTCGTCGTTTGACATTGTGGTATCGGCCGACACCCTGGTCTATTTCGGGGCCCTCGAGGAAGCTCTCAGGGCCGCCGGCACTTGCTTGCGCGAAGGCGGTCTGCTGGCCTTCACCGTTGAGCGCTGGGTGACGGACGACGCAGCCGCGCAATTTCGCTTGGGCATCCACGGCCGATACATGCATGCGGCCCGGTATGTTGAGGGCGTCCTCAATGCATCCGGCTACGCTGCGCGGGAGGTATTGCCTGTCGTACTCCGTTCGGAGCTAGGGACCGACGTGCCGGGCCTGGTCGTTGTGGCCAGGCTCGCCGCGCGTCCTAGCTCGTCGGAAAGCGCAACTGCGACGGGGTAATGGTCGGCGCCGTCGAAGCACCCCGCACCTCCATTCGCAGAACCGACGAGGTCTCGTACAGCTTGACCTCGCATTGGCTCGGAAGGGGCGAGCGGGTCACCAGATGACGGTCGAGCATTGTGCCGTTGCGGCTGCCCAGATCCGTGATCCACCACAGTCCATCGCGGTGATGGACCTCGGCGTGCCGCCGGCTGATCAATGGGTCGTCGAGGTGTAGCTCGCAGGATTCGTCGCGTCCGATGAGAAAGTCACGATGAAACATCTTTTCGTGCACTCCGGAGCCGTCCTGCCAGGTGACGCGCACCGTACCCTGCTCGCCGAACATCATGGTGGTGTTACCGGTTGCGGCCGGGAAAGGCAGCTCCACCGCCGCAAAGTCATCGACTTCGTCTCGAACGATACCGTCCGGGGTTATCTCGAACGCCCAGGCGAGCACGATGGCGATCGGCAGGCCCAGGACTGCGAACACCACAAACAGCCTCACGTACCAGGCAGGGGCCCCGAAAGCTGGCAAAAGCTGCGCGGCGCCCATGGACGCCCCCCAGGCGGTGACCGCGTAGACGGTAGCCACCTTGAATACGCTGCGCCGCTGCAATTCGGCGAGCAGCGTCCGGAATCGGTAAACTCGTCGGGCTATCGGTCTGGTCTTCATGGCGCGTTTGGTGTCTTGCAGGGGCGAAAATTAGCACAATGCCGCAGGGGTACATCCCCTGACGCAGTGCAAGAAACGCCCTTGCCTATCGCAAGGTTCCGGCCGGTACGGTGGGGCGCAGCTGCTCCAGGTCGAATTGTTGATCGATCAGCAGGTTTCCTGTTATTACTGTCAAGCCACGCGAGGACTAATATAATGGCTCGTGCAAAGGTAGTCGATTTCGACTACTACCAGTTCCTGCGCCTCTCGCAGCGGGCCGGCAACCTTGGACAGAGAATCGAGAAAGCGGATTCTCGCTGGGGGGAGTACGTCCGTCAGAACAGTATCAACGAGGTGGCGGCGACCGCGATCGCGCGCCAGAAATTCGAGAACGCAGTCCCGGTGATCATTGCCGAGGGCAGTGATTCAGACGGGCTTTACTTCTTCTCAAAGGACGACGAGGCCTGCCTCCGACTCGTAACGCTGGACTAAGCCGGCTGGTGCATGGATTGCTGAGGGAGCCACATGCCAGGGACCCATGAAAACCGTCTGGTAGCGTTGACAACCCCCTTCGGCAAGGACGTTCTACTGTTCTCGCAGCTGTCCGGATCCGACCGGTTGAGCCAGCCATTCCACCTTGAACTCAGCCTGCTAAGCGAAAAGGGCGACCTGGACGCCAACAAGATCCTCGGCCAGCCCGTTTCCGTCTCTTTCGAAGTTGCCTCGGGTGGCAAGGAACGGGTGTTCCACGGCCTGGTCAGCGATTTCACCCAGCTCAGCTACGGCGAACGGCATCACGAATATCAGGCGACCCTGCGACCGTGGTTCTGGTTCCTTAGCCGGACCGCGGACTGCCGTGTATTCCAGGACAAGACGGTCAGGGAGATTTTCGAGGCGTTGGCCAAGGAACTCGGCTTCTCCGATTTTCGCTTCGACCTGAAGGGCAGCTACAAAAAGTTCGCGTACTGCGTCCAGTATCGCGAGACGGCCTTCAACTTCCTGAGCCGGCTGCTGGAACAGGAGGGAATTTACTATTTCTTCGAGCATGCGTCGGAGAAGCACACGATGGTACTCGTTGACGACTCAGGCTCGCACAAGGCGGTGAGCGGCTACGATTCGGTGCCTTATTACCCGCCGTCCACGCCGAATGCGTTTCGCACGCGGGATCATCTGACGTCATGGACCCGCGTGCAGTCGGTGCTGTCGGGGGTCTACGCCACCACCGATTTCGACTTCAAGACGCCGTCGACGTCGCTACTCCAGTCTCATTCGATCAAGCGTTCGCATGCGAATGCAGGCTTCGAGATCTTTGACTATCCCGCGGAATTGCCCGCAAAGAAGGACGACGATCCTACGGCTCTGGACGCCGGAGAGTCGAAGCGCATTGCCAAGACCCGCATGGAGGAGCTTCAGGCGGGCCATGCGGTCGCTCACGGGCAAGGCGATGCCATGGGGCTCACTGTCGGCGCACAGTTCGAACTCACGGATTACCCGCGTGCGGACCTGAACATCAAGTATCTGATCGTCGCTGCGAGTTACACGCTTGCCTCGAACGCTTATCAGGCCGGGGCATCCGGCGATTCGGACTTCCACGCCGCAATCGAGGCAATTGATGCACGAACCCAGTATCGGCCGCCGCGAGTTACGCCGAAGCCGATCGTGCAGGGCGCCCAGACCGCGACCGTGGTGGGCAAGGCCGGCGAAGAAATCGATACGGACAAGCTTGGCCGGGTCAAGGTCCAGTTTCATTGGGATCGGAAGGGCAAGGAGGACGACAAGAGCTCCTGCAGGGTGCGTGTGGCCCAGGTCTGGGCGGGCAAGAAATGGGGCGCCATCCACATTCCGCGCATTGGACAGGAAGTCATTGTCAGCTTTCTTGAGGGCGACCCCGACCGACCCATAATCACGGGACGCGTCTATAACGGCACTCAGGAGCCGCCCTACGATCTGCCTAAGAATGCTACGCAGAGCGGCATCAAGACTCGCAGCAGCAAGGGTGGCAACGACAAGAACTTCAACGAAATCCGCTTTGAGGACAAGGCGGGTTCCGAGGAGCTGGTCATCCATGCCGAGAAAGACTTCAAGATTGACGTCGAGAACGACGCGACCTGGCGAGTGGGCCTGAACGAGGACAGCCCGGCCAAGAGCAGCAAGGGCAAGGCCGAGGTCCTGGTCGGCAAGACCCTGCATGTCGACGTCGGGGACGAAATCACGCTCGAGACCGGCGAGTCCAAGATCGTGATGAAGAAGAATGGCGACATCACCATCACCTGCATGAACCTGACGGTCAATGCGGCGCAGAAAGTGCAGATGGAGGGCAAGACGGAGGTCGGGATCAAGAGCCTCAAGGTGATGGTTGAAGGCACGGCCCAAGTCGGAATCAAGAGCAGCGCCATGACCAAGGTCGAGGGAACCATGCTCGATCTCTCCGCGTCGGGAATCGCTACGCTGAAGGGCGCGCTGACGAAGATCGGATGAGGGGAACAGCATGTTGCATGCGCTCGATGTGAATTCGGATGTTTCGGCAGGAATGCTGGCGTCGCTCAGCAATTTGAGCGAGGAGGCGCGCGGCTGGCTGGATCCAGCGGTCAACGTCAGGGGATTCCTCGACACGCTGCGGCGGGAGAGCCTGTTCGCGGATGCGGTGAGCGTGCTGACTCACGTGTTGCCACGCCAGTACGCGATCGCCTGGGGCTGTGAATGCTGGCAGGACGCGCATGCCGGGGCCGAGCCCGACCCGTCGGAGCGCAGCGCACTGGCGGCCGCCCAACGCTGGCTGAAGGATCCCACGGAGGAGAACCGGACGGCGGCGCAGGAACTCGCCGAGCGGCTTGGACACCGGACCTCGGCAGCCTTGCTGGCCGCTGCGGCAGGCTGGGGCGGCGGCAGCATGCTTCCGCCAGGCCAGCCCGAGGTGCCTCCACCGCCGACGTTGTCAGGGGCAGCCGTGTCCGCGGCGGTCATCCTGACGGCCGCGGAGACCCCGGCCAGTTATGAGGCGCGCATGGGCACTTTCGTAGACCGGGCGCTCGTGGCGTTCGCGTCGGCTACGCATTGAAGCCAGGTTAGCCGTGAAACCCGCCGCCAGGATCACGGACATGCACACCTGCCCCATGGTGACGCCGGGCCTGCCGCCTATCCCGCACGTTGGCGGGCCGATCGTGACCCCTGGCGGTCCCACCGTATTGATTGGCGGCCTGCCGGCCGCGACGGTTACTTCGCAATGTGTCTGCGTGGGGCCGCCGGACGTTATCGTACTGGGGTCCATGACCGTGCTGATCTGCAACAAGCCGGCGGCACGAATGGGCGACCTGACGGCCCACGGTGGCACAATCGTGGTGGGTTGTCCGACCGTCCTGATCGGCGGGTAACGCCGGCTCCCATCGACGGTCAAAGGCACGAGCAATGTTCCTGGTCCTTGAAGTCAGCAGCTCCAACGCGGCCGCGCTCGGCGCGGCGTCTCGAGCAGTGTTCTCCGTCAAGGGGGGTGCCATCGGCCGGCGAGCCGGCAACGACTGGGTGCTGGCCGATCCTCACGTCTCAGGCCGCCATGCGCGTGTGCGCTCGGTCGGAGGCACGTTCTTCCTCGAGGATGCCGAGAGCGCCAACGGCGTGCTGGTGAACGGCACCAAGCTGCACGCTGGCGAACCTTTTCCGCTCAAGGAAGGCGACAAGATCTTCATCGACCCGTTTGAGATCGTGGTACGGATTTCGACCACGATGCCTGGCGCCGTTACCCAGGTCCAGCCGCACCCGATTCCGGCGAGCCCAGGAATCGCTCCGCCGATGTCCCCGCCGGCAGACGCCTACGCGCAGCCTGGTTTGTCCACGGTCGACGATTTGCTCGGATCGCCGCCGTCCCACCAAGGTTCAATCCCCTCGCTCGCGCCGACCCCGGTCGCGTCCGGTCTCGACGATCTCGTCGGCATGGGGTCTGGCGGAATTCCCGCGGACTTCAATCCGCTGCTGGAAACGCCGGCGGCCAGGCCCGTCACCCCGGCGCCGCCGACCGGTCGCGATCTTTATGGCAAGCCGGTGATCAACGACGCGATCTTCATCCGGACGCCGTCGCGTCCGCCTTCGGTACCTGCGCCTGCGCCCGTGTCCGTGCCTGGCGGTGCCGCCATTCCTACCAACTGGGACGCCAATGACGTCCCAGTGCAGCCTGCGCCGCGCATACCCCCGCCCGTGATCGCGCCGGCACCGATCCAGACGCCGCCGCGAGCGGTGGTCCCGCCGCCGCCGGTCGTTGCGCCACCGGCCGCAGTCTCGAGGGCGGCGAATTCCGATTTTGAGATGCTGTTGCGAGGTGCGGGCCTGCCGGAAGGCTCGCTGTCGCCAGAGATGATGGTCCAGCTCGGGCAGGTGTTGCGCGTCGTGGTGGAGGGCCTGATGGAGGTGCTGCGCGCGAGAGGGGAGATCAAGAGCGAGTTCCGACTGCAGCAGACCACGTTCAAGCCGCGCGAGAACAACCCCCTCAAGTTTTCAGCCAACGTCGAGGATGCGCTCCACAATCTGCTGGTGAAGCGCAACCCGGCCTATCTCGACGCACCCGCGGCGTTCGAGGACGCGTTCGCGGACGTGAGGTCGCACCAGATGGCCATCCTGGCGGGAATGCGCGCCGCGTTCGACTACATGCTGGAGCGATTCAGCCCGGAGACCCTCCGCGCACAGTTTGACGCCAAGCCCGGGCGCAAGGTTTCGATCGGTTTCGGCGCGGCTGGCCGGCACTGGGAGAGCTTCGAGGAATATCACAAGGAACTCACCGCCGACGCCGACGATTGTTTCCGTCGGTTATTCGGCGATCAGTTCGCCCGGTCGTACGAAGAACAATTGAAACGCATGCAGGTACTCAAGCGTCATGATGAGCCAAGGTCCTGAGTGCCGGGGCGCGAACCGCAGTGGACGAGGATAACACCATGCTTACACAGTGCCGCAGGGCGCCGCTGGCCGGTATTTCGACGCTCGTATTGCTCGTGCTTCTGGCTGCGTGCGGGAAGCCCGTGGTCGTCGAGCCGCCGCGTCCGATGAACGTGACGATCGACGTCAAGGCCTCTACCGCGGTGAATCCAGACGTCGAAGGCCGACCATCGCCACTTGCCATCCGCGTCTACCAGCTGGCGGATTCGGCCGACTTCATGAAGGCCGACCTGAACTCCTTGTGGGCCGGTGACGCCACGATCCTCGCGGAGTCGCTCGTGTCACGGCAGGAATTCATGCTCGCACCCGGCGCGAGCGCGCAGGGGTCGATCAAGCTGGAACCGGCGACACGTGTCCTCGGCGTCGTTGCTGCATTTCGGGATTTTCGCAGTGCAACGTGGCGTACAGTGCAACCGGTTCCCCAGCCGCCGGGGGCGACCACGGAGTTTGTCCTGAGCGTCGCGCTGGATGTCACTTCGGTGAGTGCGCAGCTGCGGCCGGCGGCGGATGCTGGAGCAATGAAGTGACCATCAACAATAAAGTCGTCTGGAGCGAGGGGCTCTTCCTAAGGCCCCAGCATTTTCAGCAGCAGGACCGTCACGTCGAACGTTACGTGGAACTGCGAACCTCGGCCCTGCGCGTGAACGGCTGGGGTTTCTCGGACCTCGAGTTCGAGCGCGACCTGCTGGTAACCGGCAAGCTCGCGCTGCGGCGCGCGCGCGGGGTGTTCCCGGACGGCACGCCGTTCTGCATGCCCGACG
>Ga0315287_10003533_pt1 | contig 15076 bp, 19 predicted proteins | sample YL17G11_0_MG_FD_205037 | JGI IMG/M metagenome (GOLD analysis project Ga0315287, IMG submission 205037) | Sediment microbial communities from Yellowstone Lake, YNP, Wyoming, USA - YL17G11_0 | ecosystem: Environmental > Aquatic > Freshwater > Lake > Sediment | place: USA: Wyoming | collected... | reverse complement strand
GTTCGCCCACCAGGAATGGCTCGCGCCCTCACGGATCTGCTCGCAGCCGTGTTTCCGTAGGTGCTTGAGCAGATCCGCTCGCTTCATACCGAGACGCGCTCTTCGGTGTAGCCGGGCTCTGCAGCTCGCACAGCGTCCTGACGATTGAACTCGATCGCCTCGGTAAGCGTCGCCTTGAGAGAGGTAAGCAACTCGGCCCGCGTGCGCTCCTGGCAATTCACGCCGGGGATCTCGGCGATCCAGCCGATCCACCAATCCCCGTCCTGCTTGGTAACTGCCGTGTAGGTGTTGGCCATTCCCGGTCACCTCGCAAGGACTGTACCACTCGCATCGCCGCCGCGCCATTGCTGGCGGTCGGTCGACAGGATGTGGTCTTGCCCAGGCATGCCTCCTAGGCACTGGAGAACAGGGGTGACGATAGGACGATGGGGCTAGATCCTCATTCTCCGTCTTCCTGCCCTCTTTGCACCTCCCTTGACGCGCTGGTAGCAAAACGCTACCTTGTAGCCATGAGTCAGCCGGTGAAGCTTTCCGACGATCTTGTTCTCGACGCGCGCGTGATCGGGAAGATCGCGCGTCGCTCGATTGCCGCGCAGGTCGAGTACTGGGCCGGTCTCGGGCGGGCCATCGAGCTCGTTCTTCAGGGGCGGCAGGCGTTGGCGTTGAGCCAAGCGGCGGCCGCGCGACCGTTGTCGGAGTGCCTCGCGCTCGTGGACACGCCCGACGGGCGTCGTCGCGTGGCGGAGTTCCTTCACGAGAGGCCATATCCTCACTACGAGCCCGCGCCAGGCTCCCCGGGCCTCCTCATCCGAGTGGAGGAGGACGGCACGCGAACGCTCGGGCGCTTCGTCCATCGCGAGTTCCGGCCGGCCAGGTCGCGCGCGAAGTGAACGAGATCCTCGATCGGCGGCCCCTTCTCGTCGCGATTGCGGGGCCCAAGGGCGCGGGCAAGACAACGTTCTTCGAGGTCTTCCTCAAGGCGATGGGGCTGCCGTTCGTCAATGGCGATGTGTTGGCCGAGGAATTGGAACTAGAACCCCACGGCGCGGCGACGCTGGCCCGCGCGATCCGCGAGCAGCTCGTATCCAGACACGAGAGCTTCCTCCTAGAGACCGTCTTCTCAGATCCGGTAGGCGACAAGCTGGGTTTCCTGAAGACTGCAGCCCAAGAGGGCTACACCGTGGTGTTGTGCTTCATCGGCCTTCGCAGCCCGGACGTTTCGGAACAGAGAGTCGCGATGCGGGTCTCCCAGGGCGGTCACGATGTGCCTTCCCAGAAGCTTGTCGAGCGCTTCCCGCGCACGCTGGCGAATCTCGAGCGAGCAATCCGCGACCTACCGCACGTCTGGGTCTTCGACAACGGCGATCTTGAGAAGCCGTTTCGCAAGGTCGCGGTGTTCCAGAACGGTCGCCGGGTCGAAGTCCATCCGCCGATCCCCGACTGGCTCCTGCCGCTCCTGCCCTAGAATCACAGATGCGGCGCGAGGTGATGTGCGTTACATCCGGGTGCGAGCGCCTTTGCGCCGTACCACCCGCGAGCGATCTACTTCAGGTCGCATGCCGCGCTTCCGTAGATCGCGCGGAGTGTGGTAGCCTGTCGTGGAGGCCGGGCCATGGCGGAGAACGGCGATGTGACGGAGATGCTCAAGGACCTGACACTGCTTCTTCTCTACCTCTCGTCTTGGGAGGAGGAGCCGATCCGCGGAGCTCCGACGATCCGCCGCGCGTGGAAGAACCATCGTTTCGAGATCCTTGACGCTCTCGCGGAAGAGGGCCTTCTAGTAACGCCGCATCGAGCGAAGTGGGTCCGGCTCACCGACGAAGGGCTCGCCAGGGCGAAGGTTCTTGAGGAGCGAATGTCTCGGCCGCGCAGTTGATCGGAGCCTCAGGGCTCCCGCGGAGTTCTCGGTACAGGATCCACGAGACTCCAGATCCGCGCTCAGTGGAGGCTGTCGAGCAGGCGGATGAAGTTGCGCTTCCTGCTGAACTCCCTGCGGAGTGTGGCGTTGTACGCCTGGAACTGATCCTCCTGCCCCATCCTCGAGAAGAGGGCACGAATCCTCTTGACGAGCTCGAACGGTTCTTCATAGGAGCCGCCCGTCGCGCGGACAAGATTGAGGACTTCGACCTGATAGATGGGAAGGGAGCCCTGGGGGTGGGTTGTCTCCCGCACTTGAGCGAGGGCAAGCCATTGCCATCGTGGACAGCCGTGCTCGCACGCCTCTGCCCACGCAGCTTCGACGTCCTGCTCCCACAAGTAGAACCCTACGAGCTGGGAGTTGTAGTCCGGCATGGGAAACGCGGGCGGCCGGAGCCCGGAGGTTGCGTGCCGCGGCCGCGACGCTCGGGCGTCTCTCAGAGACTCCAGATGGTCGACCGCTTGGCATCGCCAGTGCGGCCACTCTCCAACTTGATCGGCATGCGCCTTGAGACGCTCGTACGACGGGACGTCCGGCGAGCAGAGGAAGGTCTGCCACACGATGGCGAGGGCGTCGTGATGTCGCCCCAGCCGGCTGTACTCGACAGCGAGGAACTCGCGCACGCGATCGTCTCGGCTCTGGGGGAACGTCTCCACTCCTCGTTCCGCCCAGGCAAGCGCCTTCTCCATCATGCCGGCCTTCTTGTAGGCCTCCGCGATCCCTAGGTACTGGTAGGGGTTCGCAAGGTTGCGGCTCATCGCGGCAACGAGGGCCTCGACATCGCCGCTGGCTCTTGCCAAGGCTTCCATGATTGCGGTGAGTCGGAACCGGGGGCGTTCGTAAGCCCGCTCCTTCTTGTCCGGGACCGAGTTGGGGCACCTCTCGCCATTGCGCTTCAGCGAGCCGCCGGTACTCCGCAAGGCCGACCTCCCCCAGAACGTCGGCGTAGGTCTCCGCAGCGCCGTAGAACGTGTCCCACTCGGTTTCCAGCTCCCACTTGAACAGGTGCCGTGCCAACTTGACCGGGTCAGGATGCGCCCTGAGGCACGCAGCATGGTGCAGAGCCTGGAGGTCGCCCATGATCGGGCTCATGTGGCCGGCGGAGTCGTCCATGTGCAGGAGCGCGCGTTCGACCCGCCGCAGCGCGTGCTCGGCCAGTTCGATCGTCTCCCGCGGGAAGCCCTGCCCCAGAACCTTGGCGATGGCGGCGACGGCTGCGTGGATGCCGCGCGCGAAGGAGTGCGATTCGTTGTAGCGGATGTAGCCGCCGGTTCGTGTGGCCGCGGTGATCGACCGCTTCATCGTTGCCACGTCGACTGTGCCGCCGCCACGAGCAGTTTCCATCGTCAGAGAGCGCAACAGGCTCTCGTCCTCCGCAGCCGCGTTCAGCACGATCTCGACCAGCTCGGACGGATCCCTCTGCAGCAGATGTTTCCGGATGCGTCGGAGATCCCGGTCGTAGGCATTGTCGCCAAGCGCGCCGGGCGGGGATGCCTTTGTGCCTGGAGCGGCGCGCGGCGTCGCAGCCGCCTCGGGCCCCTCGATGCTTGCGAGGCCTACCGCGACGCAATGCTTGCAGAAGATCCCACTCAGGCCAATGGGACATGAGCATGCTGAGTCCAACCGACCCTCGCGTCGCGTGAGTCGAACGCGGTAGAGGAACTCGCCCTGCACGCTCGCGATCACCGACTCCTCGTCGCGGACGAGGTCGAGCACACGCTCGCTCTCAAAGTACTCCAGCCCCCGCGCCCAGGAGCCCGAGTCGGCGATCTCGCGAAGCTCGTCTCTTGTCGTCTGCATGGTTCTCGATCCCTCAGCAGTGTCAGCTATTGCTGCGCCCTCACTGCGGCTCCCAGTGTAGCACCGGCGTCAACGGATGCCCTCGCGGCGTGGCCGCATCTTATGCCTTGATGTTCCCTGCGTCTCCTATGCGGCCATGGCGCGTCGGCATCTTGCTCGGGAGCGACGAGTTTGCCGGCGAGCTGAAGCCGCTCCTCTCGGACTACGAGGCTCTCAAGGAAGTGCCGCGGCGTGAGCGCCTGACGGCGCGGCCGAGTCTCGCGAGGCTCTTCGCCAAGGCTAGGGACAAAGCGACGCGGAACGAGCGCATCTACGAAGGCCTGCGGGTTCACGGGTACACCCTTCAGGAAGCCGGCGACGCCGTCGGTCTCCATACTCAACCGTGAGCCGGAGCGCGAAGCACGCAGCCGCGCTGCGGGACAACGCCGCTCCCCTAGACCCGCAGTTGGCTGCCGGCGGACACCTCGACGAGTCGCTCGCCGTAGGCGTCGCGCAAGATTGCCGTTGCCCCGTCGCCGGTGCAGTGGCACGGTGCGATGCGGGCGACATCAAGGCGAAGAAGTTGCTCTGCGACGTAGCGGACCTCGGCCTCGTTGTGCCGGTAGAGGTGGAAGCCGCCGAGGATGAGGGCCAGCGGCCGCCCTGCGAGGCGCGTGGCGAGGTCGGCGACCATAGCGATGCCCGCGTGGGCACACCCGGTGATCAGGACAGGCCCCTCGGTGCCGTCAACGAGGAGGGCCTGCTCGCGGATCTTGCGGCCGAATTGGCCGGTCGACTTCACGCCAGGGCAGATCTGCTCGGGGCCTCTGACCGCAATGACCTGGACACCGCTTCGGTGTTGGCCGGCAAAGCGGCGCGCGAACGCCGCCGGAACGTACAGACGCAGCCCCTTGCGCGTCACGGCGGACACGGCGCCGATGTGGTCGCAGTGCTCGTGGGAGAGCACGAGCGCGCCGAGGGTGCTCAGGTTGCAGCCGAGGGCGCGGGCGTTCTGCTCGAAGACGAGCTTGTCGGCGCCGGTGTCAAACAGGACCGACTCGTCGCCAGCGCTGATCCAGGCGGAAAAGCCCCAACCTGGACGCAGACCGCCTTGCGCGTGGTTGTCGTAGAGAATCGAGATCGTTGCCAAGGAACCTCCTTGTCACCGTGAAGCCTAGTTCGGCCGCGGCTCGGGAGCAACCCGATAGCCCCCGGCGCTCCGACGACGACGCCCTCCCCTGGGCGCGGCGCCAGCGTTTGCCAGTGGGTCACGCGTCGAGTCGCCCTCCATAGCTCCGGGCAAGGCAGCTCTGCGTCTGCGTCGCGGCGAGATCCCTACGCGTCGGTCACAGGCGGTACAGGGTGCAGGAACTGCTGGAACTCGATCTTGCGGCCTTCGGGGTCGGCCGCAAAGAAATGGTAGATCTGGTACTGCGGGTTCTCCTTGGGCTCGCCAGCCGCGATGTCGTGCAGGCGGGCGTACATCTGGTCCACTTCGCCGCGCGTCTCGTAGAAGAACGTGATCAGTCCGTCGAGATCGGCCTGCGGCTGGTGGTGGAAGCCAATCAACAGGTTCCCGTGGCGAAGGATGGCAATACCGGGCTGCTCGAGCCAGACGGTCATGCCGATCTCTTCCGTGTAGAACGCCCGGACCTTCTCGAACGCCGCGGTTCTCAGGAACACAATGCCAGCCATGGGCTGAGTGTAGCGCAGGAGCGCCAAGGAACGCAGTGAGCCACGCCGGCGTGCCGCGCTACGCGGCGAACGTCTTCACCATCTGTACGTCCGTTTCTGCGTACCCGAGCCCGGCGTAGAGCTTGCGTGCGGCCGTGTTGTTGCCGAAGACGTGGAGGCGAATGGTGCTGGCGCCGAGACGCGCAGACTCCTTCTCGAGAGACTTGAGCGCGGCGGAGGCATAGCCTTTGCGGCGGTGGGGCTCGGCGATTCCGATGTCGTAGATGAAGATCGCAGAGCCGCTGGCGGCTGGGACGACGGCATACCAGAGATGGCCCACGGTCTCACCGGTCTCACCTGTCGCATCGGCGACGACGGCGCAGACGTAGTGTCTTTCCGTGTCGAGGCCGTTCGGCAGGTAGTGCTCGAACGCCTTGCGGGCCTCCTCGGGCGCCTCTTCCTTGCTCCAGTTGCCGGCGCGAACGTGCTCGGCGGCGTAGGCGGCGATTGAGATGAACCGCCAAGCGTCGTACTCGTCCTGTGTCATCTTGCGTAGCGTAACCATGTGCGTCCTCCGCATGTCCGCGCAGTATCGTCGGCGCGCGAGCTGGTCTTCGATCGTAGGTCGTGCTTCGGAGCAGCGAGGTTCAAGACGGCGTCGCAGGCGCTACGCGTTACGCTGGAGAGACGCTGAACCGGAAGACTCGCTGCGCGTACTCACAGACGGCAGGTTGGGGCATTCACTACTTCGGAGGAAGGACATGGACAACGGCACGATGCATTCGGTGTTGGTCACGGGAGCTTCGAGCGGGATTGGGAATGCGACTGCGAGGTACCTCGCGGAGCGAGGCTGCTGCGTCTACGGGACGGTCCGCAACGAGCAAGCAGCGGGGAAGCTTCGCGAGATCCCGAATGTCGTCCCGCTGATGGTGGACGTGACGAAGCCGGACCAGATCCGCGAGGCCGTTGACGCCATCACGGGCGCAGGCCGAGGCCTGTACGGCCTCGTGAACAACGCGGGGCTGGGCGAGCTGGGCATGATCTCGACGTGGACGGACGAGGAGGTCTTCCACATCTTCGACGTCAACGTCTTCGGGCCGCACCGGATGACGAACGCGTTCCTGCCGCTTCTGGTGGCATCCAAAGGGCGCATCGTCAACATTGGCTCGCAGGGCGGAATGCTGTCGAAGAACTACTACGGGCCGTACACGATGACGAAGCACGCGCTGGAGTCGTACACGGAAACGCTGCGGCTCGAGCTCGAGCCCCACGGTGTTCTCGCGAGCGTCGTCCAGCCGGGCGGTATCGCGACGAATATCGGTGCTGCATCGCACGCCGGGATGGTGGCGCGCTTCCAGCGGGCACAAGCTCCGTTCCGCGAGGAAGCGGAGCAGATCCTCGGCTTCCTGACAGCGCCTCCTTCGGAAGAAGCGCCAGAGGAAGACGATGCCGAGGAGTCCGAGGCGAACCGGAAGCCGTCGTCGCCAGTGATCGTGGCAGAAGCGGTCTACGACGCCCTCTTCTCGCCGGCGCCGAGGCTGCACTATCTTGTCGGGACGAAGTGGGAGGGCGACCGCGTGCTCAACGCGCTCTTCGCGAAGCTGCTCGATGAGAACGACAATCCGAAGCACAACTACTCCCGCGAGCAACTCGTTGCTCTCCTGGACGAACACATCGCCCTAGCTAGCGCTCGCAGGCGCTAGCCAGCGAACCCGGGAGGTGATGCGATGCGAGACTTGTGGAGTGGGACGTACAAGGAGCCGGCGTGCTGGGCCGCGACGGCGGAACGGCTGATCGCAGGCGCCGAGCTTCGATCAGGTGCAACCATCCTCGACGTCGGCACGGGCTACGGCGGGACGCTCTTCCGTGCACTCGGCCGAGTGGGTGCTACCGGGCGGGTGGTCTCCATCGATGTCAACGAAAACTGCACGGAGTGGACGCGGAACGAGATCACGAAGCGCGGAATCACGAACGCCGAGGCTCTGCGAATGGATGCGCACGCAATGGCGTTCGCGGACGGCAGCTTCGATGCTGTCGTCGTGGGCCTCGTAGGTTTGGATGACGACTATGATTTCGATGCCGGAAAGCCAATTGATGGTGCGCGGATGATCTGTGAGATCTACCGCGTGTTGAAGTCCGGCGGACGCGCATCGATCAGCGACTGGCTGTGGCAGGACGACAACGAATGGATGGGCGAACTCGTCCGCCGCTATGTTCCCGGGTGTCGGAAGCGTGGGTACTCCCGCGGCACGACGCAAGGCCAAGTCGACCTCTTGGCCGGTGTCGGATTCGAGGATGTGCAGGTCACGACGATGGACGGACACTTCACGTTCGACGATCCGGCAGAGTGGATGGCCGTGCTCAAGCTGCAGTGGGCGGAGGAACTTGACCAGATTCGCGGCCAGCCCGACATGCTGCGCGCGTTTGAGAGGGACGCGTTCGGTCTCCTCGCGAAGCACGTGGACGAGGATGGGAAGATTGCCTACGCGCGTCCGACTGCCTTCGTGACAGCCAGAAAGCCGAGCCCGCACTAGCCCATCAACCCCGATACATCGCGGCCATTCTTCGGGTGCCGAAAGCCGTCGCGAGTCGGCTGGCCACTGCCGAGGGCCCTCGAGACGAGTCTGGCCCAGGGTTCGGGCCTCTCGAGTTCTCGCTCGCCATCACGGCTTCCGAGGCCAGGCTTCTTCTCCCTCACTTCCACACAAGCGGCCCTCTATCATCGGAGCCGCTGTGGCTACAGGGTTGGCCTCAGGTGGGCGTCGGTCGGAAGATGAGGTGAGTAGAGACGAGAACGGGAAAGAGGCTCGCATCCATCGTTGCCTTGCTGCTGCCGGCATTCGTCGCGGCCTCTCAAGAGGCGCCGATGCCGTTGGAGGAAGCGCTTGCGATCTTCCACGGCGGTCGCGTGGTCGTCGAGTACAGCGCGGCGGGACGGGCGCAGCTCGAGGCCGCGATTGACGCGCTGAAGGTTGCCCTGTGCGTTCCCGATAGCCTTGATGAGACAAGAGAGTCCGAAGTCAACGCGTTCCTCGTTGCCTGGGATCAGAGGGATCTGACCGTCAAGCTCTCGCAGGGCTACTTGACACTGGGTGTCATCTTCGCGAAGGGAGAGGACGGCGAAGCGGACGCCTACCGGAAGGGGAAGCACTGGGGGCTAAAGAGCTTGCGCATGGATTCGGACTTCGCCGCTGTCGAGAGGAGAGACGGATTCCTCGACGCAGTGGCGCAAGAGATGGACGTGCCTTCGCTCTACTGGGCAGGCATGAATTGGCTGAGCCTCGCCAACTTCGACCGGTTGGCGGCGGTGTCTTCCGGCGTTGTGAAGAAGACGGTCGCCATGTTCGAGCGAGTCCTGGAGCTCGACGAGACGTATGACTGCTACGGCGCCTACCGTGTCCTCGGCAGCATCTGGGGAGCCCTCCCTTGGTTGCCTTTCGGTACGTACCGAAGGGATCTGGAACGGGCACGAACGTACCTCTGCCGCGTGGTCGACGATCTGCAACTCTGCGGCGATCTCCCGCCGTGGCCGGTCGATCCAGCGTGCACAGAGTACCTGGGGAACCGTCGCGTCCTTGCGGAGTTCTACCTGATGGAGAAGGGCCTGTGGGCGGACGCGGCGCAAGTTCTGCAGAGCATCCTCGCTGCGCCGATCGGCGATGCCTACCCGCTCTTCAACGCCAACGCCCAAGCTGACGCGCGGCGGCTGCTCGAGGACGTTCGCGGCCACCTTTCGGGTAAATAGGCTAGCCTGAGTCTTGAGGCAGGCGAACCCCTCCGTGGTTCGGCCCTAGCTGCGCGAAGCGCAGCCATTCTCCGGGCGTGAGCGAGGTTGCCGTTCTCTAGGCTAGCCTGAGTCTTGAGGCAGGCGAACCCCTCCGTGGTTCGCCCCCAGCTGCGCGAAGCGCGGCCATTGTCTTGGCGGATCTCGCCGAACGTTCGACGAGAACGACAACCCGAAGCACAACGACTCGCGCGAGCAGCTTGTTACCTTGCTTGATAGGCACATCGCAGAGCGAAACAAGAGCGAACGGTCAAGCAGCCAGCGAGCGCTGGAGCAGGCACTCTACGTTCGTCCCGGGATCAACAGCTTTGTACACCACCTCGGATTCCAGGCTGTTGCGCTCTAGCTGTCGTTGGCCGTGAGTCCAACGGCCAACGGCCTTCCATCTTCCGGAGCAGGCCAGCCCCGCCGTTGCTGGCCTCTAGCCGTCGGGGGCCGTTGGGCTGTGGCCCAACAGCTAGGGCCCGACGGTGAACGGTGCGTCGAACGCCTGGCTGCCGGCGATCGACCCCGTGACGTGGTAACGCCCGGGCGCGCGGCCGGCCAGATCCCACGTGTAGAGTTGCCACTCGCCGTTCGAGACGACGTCCTGCGTCTGATCGAGGACGTTGCCGCTCGGGTCGATCCACTGGATGTCGAACGAGTCGCCGTTTCGCACGCGGACGAAGTGCACGATGAGTTGGGCGTCGTCGCTCGCCGAGAAGCGAACCGTCTCGTTCTTGCCCACGTAGCCGTCGGCCTTCGTCTTGACGCTCTTGTACAGGCCGTAGCGGAGTTCGCGCGTGTAGGTCGACGTGAGGTGCGAGACGACCTGGTCGGAGATCTCGTCGGCTGCCGAGGCGATGAGGGAATCGAAGCTGCCGAACGAGACGCCTTGGCGAAGCGTCGTCTCGCCAGATCCCGTCGTGTCCGTCGACTGCTCGATCTTCCCTGTGCGCGCGTCGATGACTTCGACCTGGGCAAGCACGCGGACGGAGTACTTCACCGCGGGCACGTTCTCAACGCAGTTTCCATCCTGCCAACGGATGCATAGGGTCGTCGGCTCGGACAGGGTGTCGACAGCGTACACCGTGCCGGTGACGAGCTTGCTCACGCCGGTCAGCGTCCCGATCTCGACTGCCGTCGTGGGGTCGATGATGCCGCTCGTGCCGAGGGCGCGCTCCATGAGGAGGGCGTCCAACTGGGCGCGCGAGAACACGTTGATGCCCGTCTCGCCGACCAGCCGCGATTCGACCCGTCCGCGCAGCGTTTCTCCCGGGCCTTGCCCGTCCGCGCCACGCCAGCTCGAACTGTTGCGGAACGCGAGCACCGCGACATCGAGGCGCTCGGTGGCGATGACGGCCCGCTCCGCGGGTTCGGGGATGACTAGCAGCAAGATGCCGATCACTAGGATGACGCCGATAACGATGGCGATCACGATCCCGGTCTGCTCGTTCATGGGAACTCCACCTCCGTACGTTGCCCGTCCAGACACCTACGGTAGTGCGGAGGGCGAATTGAATCAAGCGCCTACGATGGGAGTCCTCGTTGCGCGATGTGAGCTCGCGCCTCGTCACAGGCACGGCGGTTGGCGCTAGAGAGGTCGTCGCCGCTCAGGAGCGAGACGATGAACGTCGCGGCGAAGGCGTCGCCAGCTCCGGTCGGGTCGACGTCGAGCGTCTCGCTCGCCGTGTGGCGATCCCGTTTCCTCCCCTGCCAGGCGAGCGCGCCCTCGGCGCCGAGCGTGAGCGCGCCGGCGGCGTGGCGGCGAGCGAGTGCATCAACGATGCCGGCGTCCTCACTGGACCCGGTGAGGCATCGGCCCTCGTCGCGGTTCAGGAACAGGTGCGAGATTCCGGCGAGCTCCTGACGGAAGCGCTCGACGCCGTGCGAGCGCACGAGATTCGCGGGAGGCAAGTTGAGCGACACGGTTGCTCCAGAGGCCGCCGCCAGCGCGATGGCGCGTCGCGCCGCGGCTGTCTGACCCGCGGAGAGGAACGCGTAGCCTGAGACATGGAGATGGTCGAGGTCCACGAACAGCGCGGGGGCGACGTCGTTCTCGTTTAGGGCGTCGTTCGCGCCGCGCGAGCAAATCATCGAGCGGTCGTGCCCGCGGTGCAGCGCGACGACGACGCCCGACGGCGTCTCGCTTCGCCGCAGGTGCGGCTCGACGCCGCTTGCCCTGAGGTCTCGTTCGAGGAGATCGCCGACGGAGTCGGCTCCTACGGAGCCGAGGAAGGCGACGTGGGCACCGAGCCGAGCCGCGACGCGTGCGAATGTGCCTGCCGAGCCTCCCGGCACGGCGCGCACCGCGGCGCGCACTTCCTGCCCGGCGGCGGTCTCGGTCGGCTCCACGGCATGAACATCGAGGTTGAGGTCCCCGAGGACGAGGAGCCGAATCATGATGAGACGTTGCGCAACGCCGCGATCGCGTCGGCCAGCGTCCTCACGCGGCGGGCGTCGACGGGAGCGTCGACGCGGCCGCCTTCCTTGAGCGACGTCCCGACGATGAACCCGTCGGCTTGGCGGTACGCGGAGACGCTCTCCGCGCTCACCCCGCTTCCGACGAACATGGGGAGGCGCGTCAGGCGCTTGGCGGCCTCCAGGTCGGCCGCGTCCGTGTGGAAGCCGGTTCCCATCCCGCTGAGGATGAGCGCGTCAGGTCGATTGCGATCGACGTCGACGACCGCCTGTTCGAGTCGCGTCAGGTGCGCGGCGTGCTTCACGTGCACGTCGGCGAGGATCTCGACCTCCGCCGCGAGGTCGTGGCGCAGACGATGCAACTCGCGCGCCTGCCCTTCGATCATACCCTGGTCGGTGAACGCCACGCCGGCGAACACGTTGACGCGGACGAAGGCAGCTCCGGTGGCGGCGGCGATCGCCAGTGCCGCCAGCCCGTCGTTGCGCAGGACGTTCACGCCGAGCGGCACTCGCGCCTTGTCCACGAGGCGTTGCACGACGACGGCCATCATGGCGATGGTCTCGGTGGGCGCCACCTTGGCGAACGGCACGTCGCCGAAGTTCTCGACGAGGACGGCATCGACGCCTCCCTTCTCGAGCGCCGCGAGGTCACGCAGCGCCGCGTCGAGAATCGAACTCGCGCCTTGCCTCGCGTAGTTCACGCTGCCGGCCAGCGGGACGAGGTGGATCATGCCGACGAACGGCTTCGGGGTCGAAAGCAGCTTCATGGTGGGCGACTATACGCCCGTCCCGCAGCGGCGAGCAACTGCGGGCGGGCGGAGGTCCATGTCGAGCGCTCCGAGAATCCTCTCTGTCGACGAGATGCCCCGGGTCCGTGGGCTCCGCGTTCCCAAGGACTTCTACGTTGTGTTCGAGACTCCGGCGAGGTTGGCCGGGATGGCGTATCCGCGACCCGGCACGCCGTGGCACGCGCTCGCCAACCTCGGACTGCGCCACATCGTCTGCCTGACGCAGCGGGTCGCACCCTACGACCCATCGCCCCTGTCGCTTCTGTGCGCCGTGGACCTCCAGGACCTCTACGGCGGTGTTGCTCCCCTCTGCCCCGACGAGGAGCGAAGGAAGATCGAAGCGGCAATCTCGCCCATCCTCGCGGTGCTCGGGAGGGGGGAGGGCGTCCTCGTCCACTGCGAGGGCGGGACAGGGCGAACGGGCACCGTGCTCGCCGCGGTGCTGACGGATCTGGGGAGCGATCTTCCCGACGTCGTTGGTGCGCTCGGCGACATCCACCGCGCCCGCGGGACGTCGTGGCCGGAGTCGCCGTGGCAGCGCGAGTTTCTCGAGCGCCGATGCGCGCGCTCGACACCTACAGCCAAGGCGTGATGTGGCGGTCGCGAATCCGGATCGGATGGTCCTCGTAACGCACGATGCCCTGCCGATCGATGACGAATACGCGCGGTATGGGCTCGACTCCGTAGAGGCTGCGCGCCGTCTCGCCTGCGTCGAAGAGCCCGACGAAGTCGTCGTATCCTTGGTCGACGAGCACGTCGAGCGCCGCCTCGGCGGAGACGTCCTCGCTCACGAGGACGCCGAGGACGCCGTCGTCGGCGAACCTCGCTCGCAGGGCCTCCATCGCGGGCATCGACGAGCGGCACGCGGAGCAGGTGCTTCTCCAGAATTCGAGGAGGACAACGTGGCCGCGGAAGCTTGAGAGGGACAGCGTCTCGCCCGTTCTCACGTCCGCGAGCGCGATCTCGGGGGCGCGATTACCCACCTCAGTGCCCACCGGTCGTAGGACATCCGACGCCGTGACGTCGACCATTCGCAGGGTCTCGGTCTGCTTGCCGCGATCGTCGACCACCGCAAGGGTTACGGAGAATGTGCCGACACGGATGAAAGCGTGCGTCGGCGAGACGCCATCGCCCATGGATCCGTCTCCGAAGTTCCAGGTGTACGACGTAATCGCTCCATCCGAATCTGCGGAGACCGTGGCATCGAAGAGGACGGACAGCGGGACGGTCCCCGACGCCGGCGACCGGGTGAACGACGCCGTCGGCGGCGCGTTCGATTCCAGGCAGCCGCCGGCCAAGAGCAACGCGAGCCCGATGATCGACAGAAGAACGATCTTCCTCATACGCGTCCTAGAAAGTGTTGAGGCTCCTTTCGGAGCCTCTCACCTGCTCTTGCGTCCCCTCTCGTACATCGACACCGTAGGCTCCTCCTGTCAACGCTCTGTGGAGACCCTGTGAAGACATTGTGAAGGCGACCCGCACAAGGACACGGCGGCCGTGAGGCTGCGGCGCTCTTGGCTGGAGAACTCGCTTCCCCCCCCGCTTGCTCAGCACGCTACTGGCGCACCCAGAAGACGATGTTGAAGATGTCGACGGGTTCCGATTCCCAGGAACGCCCGTAGGCGAAGGAGAGGGCCACGGTGCCCAGCTCGTTCGCTACGTAGCGGAACAGACACACGCCCGACGCTCCCGGCACCTGCGTGCCCGCGGGGAACTCCCACGATCCCTCTTCAACCGGCTGCAGGGCTAGGCCGGCCAACTCCTCGTCCGTCGGCTCGGTTCGAGTCCACGTGAAGCCCGTCGACGGGTTCCCGATGAGGCGCACCGTGACCCGATCTCCGACGTGGGCGACCTGGATCGTGCCCGCATCCTCCTCCGTCACGGTGAGGCTGCCGGACTGGCAGCCGGAAAGGGAGATGGCGAGAACAAGCGCCATCGCCAGGGCGGGAAGCGCGCGCGCTGTCTTCATGGGTCCTCCTCTTCTCATCCTCCTGGCCGAAGAAAAGATAACGGCTCCTGGTCCGGAGGCCAAGAGCCGTTGTCAAATCGTCCGCCTCGACCTATTCAGGAACTGCGAGCGCCGGAGTCTGTGTCGGAGACTGGAGCGCTTGGATGCGCGCCTCGAGATCTGCGTCGCTCCCCGCGAGCTGGATCGTCTCCTGGTAGGCGGCGATGGCTTTGTCACGGGCTTCCTGGATCTGCGCCGTGAGCTCTGCGATCTTCGCCGCGTCAGGAGCCTCACTCGCCTCGAGCTGGGTTTTCGCCCGGGTGAGGTTCTGGATCCTGTTCTCGTACAGCGTGCCGATGATATACGGCAGGTACGGTTGGTCGACGGTGCCCGCCGCCCTCAGCGCCTCGAACGCTTCGAGGCCGAGGTCGATGTTGATCCGTTGTTGGCGCGCTGCGCTTAACATCGGGTCGCGCACGGTGACGACGGCCGCGGCCATGACCTCGGTGTACCACGTGTTGGCTCGCTCCGTGACGACTTCCTGCTTCGCATCGGCCTCCACTCGGTCACGAACGTCCGCAAGCTCCGCCTGGGCGGCCGCCTTCTTGTCGACCACAAGGATGATGTGGTACCCGTACTTGGTCGACACGATGCCACTTCGTTGCCCGACGGCGAGGGAGAATGCGGCGTCCTCGAACTCCTGAACCATCGTTCCGCGCCCGAACCACCCAAGGTCGCCGTCCTGCTTGGCGCTCGCCGTGTCGGTCGACTTCTCGCGCGCGAGC
>Ga0315287_10003532_pt1 | contig 15079 bp, 11 predicted proteins | sample YL17G11_0_MG_FD_205037 | JGI IMG/M metagenome (GOLD analysis project Ga0315287, IMG submission 205037) | Sediment microbial communities from Yellowstone Lake, YNP, Wyoming, USA - YL17G11_0 | ecosystem: Environmental > Aquatic > Freshwater > Lake > Sediment | place: USA: Wyoming | collected... | reverse complement strand
CGGCCGGGTACAGTCCGCCGAGCGCCTGGTGCGGCCGCTCCTGGTTGTAAACCCGGATGAAGTCCTCGAACCGCTCCTGCTGCTGCAGGAAGTTGAACGCAGCGGGCTTGGTGGTCTCGTTTTTGAGCGTGAGATGCATGCGCTCGTGCCGGCCGTTCTGCTGCGGCTTGCCGGGCTTGATGCGCTGCAGCCGGATGCCTAAGCGCAGCCACCACACCGCCAGGCGAGACAGACCGAACATCGCCCAGGGCGCGGCGAAGGGCACGCCGTTGTCGGTGCGGATCACGGCTCGAGTCCAAAGCGGCGGAACAGCGCGTCGGGATCAGGGTCGCGTCCGCGGAACTGGCGGAACGCATCCTCGATCGGCTGCGTATTGCCGCCTTCGAGGATCGTGCGGCGATACAGCTCCGATACTCCCGGATCGTAGAGCCCGCCAGGCGCCGTCAGGAATTTCTCTGCAATGTCGGCCGCGAGCGCGTCGGACCAGAAGTACGTGTAGATGGCGGAGCCATACATTTCAGTGAACGGGTGCCACGCCGACGACATGCGCAGGAGCGGGGTGACGGCGTGCGGCGTGCCGAGTTCCGCGATCGTCGCGCGCTCGACGTCCATGGCCGACACCGGCCGGCCATCGGCCAGCCGGTGCATCCGCAGGTCGACGATCGCCGTGGCAAGGTAATCGAGGTTCATGCTGAACACGCGATCGTTGCGCTGCACGGCTTCGATCTTCGCGATCAGTTCGTCGGGCATCTCGGCACCGGTCTGGTGATGGCGCATGAAGCGCTTCAGCATCGTGCGATCGAGCAGCCAGCGTTCCTGCAGCAGCGATGGCGTCTCGATGAAGTCGTACGGCACCTGCATGCTGCCGAGCGCGCGATACCGCGCGCCGTTGGCGATGACGTGCATCGCGTGCCCGAACTCATGGAAGATCACATTGGCCCGCTCCCATTCGAGCAGCGGCATCGAACCGTCCGTCGTCGGCACGACGTTGGAGTGAAGCGCCGCGACCGGCAGCACTTCGGCTTCACCTCGCGCGGCGGGACGCAACTCGGAAGCCCAGGATGCAGGGCCCTTGCCTTTACGCTGGAACAGGTCGACGTAGAGGATGCCGGCGACCTTCGGACCGCGCAGCACTTCGTACACGCGGATTTCCGGCGCGAGCGTCGGCACGCCCTGTATCTCGCGCAGCTTGAGGCCATAGACGCGCTCGGCGGCCCAGGTCATGCCGTCCATGACGTTCTGCAGCGAAAGGTACGGCCGCACAGACTCGGAGTCGAAGCCGAACGCCTGCTGCCGGTACTTCTCGGCGTAGTAGAGCCGGTCCCAGGGTTCCAGTTCGAACGTCTGTCCTTCGGCCTTCGCGACGGACTGCAGTTTCGCGAGGTAGGACTGCGTGACCGGCAGCAGCGCGCGCCAGGCATCGAGCAGCATGCGCTCAGGCTTGTCCGGCGTGCCGGCCATGCGGCTCGAAGCGGCGTAGTGCGCGTACGTTGGATAACCGAGCAGTCGGGCCTTCTCGCCGCGCAACAACAGGATCTCCGACGTGATCGGCGCGTTGTCGTACGGACCACGATTGTCGCCGCGCGTGTCCCACAGCTTGAACACGCGCTCGCGCAAAGGTCGCGATTCCACTCGAGTTAGCAAGGGCCAGACGGCGGGCCGGCTGATCGGGATCGCCCACTGATCCGGCTTGCCGCGCGCGGTGGCAGCCGCCTTCGCCGCGGCGATGCGGTCGTCGGGCAGTCCGCGCAGCTCCGCAGCATCGCTGACGAACACGACCAGGGTCTCTTCTTCGCGCGCGAGGTTCTGGCCGAACTCGGACGTCAGCTTCGCAAGCCGCGCGTTGATTTCCTGCAGTCGCGAGCGCGCCTGTGGGTTCAGGGTCGCGCCGCGCCGACGCATGTCTTCGTACATGACCTGCACGAGCCGTCGCGCCTCGGGCGTGGGGGCGGAACCGGGCAGCCCGGCATGCACTGCGGCCACGCGCGCGTAAAGCCGATCGTTGAATGCGATCTCGTCGTCCAGCGCCGCGCCGAGCGGCAGCACGCGGGCGGAGATCGCCCGGATTTCATCGCTGCTCGCGGTCGCCGAGTATTCCTGGAGGATGTGCTCGGTTCGCAGCAGCTCCGTGCCGCTCGCATCGAGCGCGGCCACGGTGTTCTCGAAAGTCGCAGGCTGCGGGTTATCCGCGATCGCGCGCACTTCGGCGCGCTTCGATTCGACGGCCTGCCTAAAGGCGGCTTCGAGCGCCGGTGCCGCGATGCGGTCGTACGGCGGCAGCCCGCCATAGTCACCTGGCCAGGCCGTGACGATCCGGGTGTCGACACCGGAGCTCGCGGATTGGAAGGGTGCCGGCGGGGCGCCGAGGCTCGCGGAGGTGGAACCAAAGCCCGAGATCAGACCGGCGAGCAGTGCGACCCGTCGCAGGGTGCCTTGTGGGGCCGTGGGCCACGTGCGACGGACAGGCACTGCAGCGGCGTTCGACATGCCGTTCCCCTCGACATTCACCGCCCGCATCCGGGCATTGCAATGACCGAGGCTACCTTGGGCGGAGGCGGGCATTCGGGCTGGCGTTACTCCTTTTTGGTCCCTGCGTTACGCGGCGGCGACCGTTGCGTGCGGGTCAAGGGGGTGAGAGCATCGGTGACGCCATGAGCACCCCACCCGACGCAGCCACCCGCGACGGTACTGGCCCAGGAGGGCATGCGTACGCGTTGTCGCTGGCTGAACTGCAGGGACTCGCGCATGTGGCCGGCGATTGTGGCCGGCTTTCGCTGGGCACCGTGCAGAGCACCGACCCGGTATTGCAGGCGAGGCTCAGGACGGTCGTTCCCCGGGTCTGCAGCGGGCTCAGCGAACTGCTCAACCTGTCCGACGACCTGTTGCTGATCCGCTCCGATTTTCAGGCCGAGGGCCCACGCGCGGGTGCTGCGAGCCAATGGCGGATCGATGCCCGCGGCTGGATGTACCTGCATTTCCGGCTCGACGGGCTGACCTGTGACCTGACCCCGGACGGACGCCGGCATACGCTGGGCGGCGGGTCTTTCTTTCTCGCCACTTCGCCGCAGCCGCAGACGCTGGTGCGCGAGGTGCTGTCGGATCACTGGCGTGTCGTCACGGTCGCATTCAGGCCGTCGTTCGCGGACCGCGACCTGCGCGCCCCCGACGCGGCGTTGCCGCAGGAATTGCGCCGCTTCCAGTCGGGCGACGCGGAGGCTGAGTTCTTCTACGCCAGCCAGCTCACGCTCGACATGAGCTCGGCGGTACGTTCGCTGCTGGCTCCGGCGATACAGACGCCGGTGCGGCCGATCTATCTGCGCGCGAAAGTTGTCGAGCTGGTGTGCCTCGCCATCGAGCAGTTGCAGATGCCGGCGCCCGCGGCCCAGGCGCCGCTCAAGCTGAGTTACCGCGATACGCGTGCGCTGGAGGAAGCCCGCAAGGTGCTCGATTCGTGCACCGAGCCCGTGTCGCTGGATCAGCTGGCCCGGCGCGTTGGGCTGAACCGGCGCAAGCTCGCGCTGGGTTTCAAGATGCTGTTCGGGGCCACGGTCGGTGAGTATCACCGCGACGTCCGCCTCGAAACCGCTTACCGGATGCTCGGCTCGGCGACGGCTTCCGTCGGTTACGCGGCCGCGGTTGCCGGTTACAGCGACGTCGGCAGCTTCGGCAAGGCATTTCGCGCGCGCTACGGCTGCCTGCCGTCCGACGTGCGGCCGAGCGCGGCGGCGCGACGGCTTGGCGCCCCGCGGAAGTAACGTCCGCCCCAATTTTTCGTAACGCCGGCCCGAACGTCCCGCGGCCCGCATCCCTAGCATCGAGACCGAACCGGTCATCAGGCCGGCAGGGGGAAGGCATGCCCGGGGCGATGCGCGCGTGACGGCGGCTGCGCGACTGCAGGTGCTTGCAGCGGAATACTGGGAGTTCCGGCTGCGCGAGTTCCCAACCCTCGCCCATGACGTAGGCGATGCGCGGTATCGCCGCGAGTTGTTCCACGAGTCGCTGGTCGATCACGAACGCCGTGCTCGGATAGCCTCGGGTTTGCTCGAGCGTCTGCCCACGATCCAGCCCGGTGAGCTGGCCACGCAGGACAGCTATTCCCATCGGCTGCTGCAGCGAGAGCTCGAATCGATCGTCGCGCATCAGCAACTGGCTGCGCCGCTGCGGCCCCTGATGTTTCCTGAGAGCCCGGACGTCTCGGTTGCGTTCGCGTTGCAGCGAACGGCCATCCGCGACCGGGCCGATGCCGATGACTATGTAGAGCGCCTCGCAACGATCCCCGCGTACCTCGAACATCGCCGAGAACGCGTGCGTGCCGGCGCGGCCGCGGGTCATCGCCTGCCGCGCGCGCTTTTGCCGCGACTGCTCGCGTCAGTGCAGGACGAGCTGGCTTGCGCCGATGCCGACAGCACCTGGGCTCGGCCGCTGAGCCGCCTTCCGGCCGGCGATGGCCGGTACGCGGCCGCACGCGAGCGCCTCCCGCGGCTTATTCAGAGTGAGTTGCGGCCGGCATACCAACGCTGGCTCGACCTGCTGCGCGATGAGACCGCATTTCCGCGCCGTGACAGAATCGCGTTGCGCGACGATCCGGACGGCGAAGCGTATTACTCCTTGCTCGCGCGCGAATACACGAACACCACCGACACGCCGTCGCAGATCCACGCGCTCGGCCTCGACGAAGTCGGCCGCATCAGCGGCGAGATGCAGTCCGTCGCGGTCCGCACTGGCCACGACGGCAGTCTCGCTGCGCTGCGCCAGCACATCGCATCGGATCCGTCGTTCACCCTGGGTTCGAGCGAGGCGCTGCGCGAGCGGCTCGAGGTGCTCGCGAAGCGCATCGATCGCCGCGTACCGGAGTTCTTCGGCCGCATCCCGCGCATGACGTATGGCGTCGATTCGATTCCCGAGGCGCTCGCCGCGCAGCTGCCCGCGGCCTACGCTCAGCCGGCGCCGCCCAGTGGCCTCACGGCCGGCGTGTTCTGGGTGACGTCGCTGCCCGATCGTTGCCCCACACAGATGCACGTGCCGCTGACCTTGCATGAGGCCTGGCCGGGCCACCTGATGCACATCGCGCTGCTGCAGGAAATGAGCGAGCTGCCCGCGTTCAGGCGCTACGGCATGATGGGCTATACCGCTTACATCGAAGGCTGGGCGTTGTACTGCGAACAACTCGGCCACGACCTCGGCCTGTATGACGATCCGCAGGCGCATTACGGGCAGCTAGAGATGGAGATGTGGCGCGCGGTGCGCCTCGTCGTGGACACGGGCATCCATGCGCTCGGCTGGAACCGCGACGCAGCGATTGCCTACATGGCCGATCACCTCACGCTGCCGCGGCCGACGATCGAGGCCGAAGTCGATCGCTACATCGGCATGCCTGGCCAGGCACTGGCGTACAAGATCGGCGAGTTGCGCATCCGAGGGTTGCGTAAACGCGCCGAGCAGACGCTGGGAGAGCGCTTCGACCTGCGCGCGCTGCACGACGTGCTCTGTGGCGCGGGTCCCGTGACGCTGGACCTGCTCGAGCATCACGTCCAGTCGTGGATCGCCGCGACGCTGGCGGAGGCCGCCTGATGTCTCGCGCTGCCGCCGTCGCGGTTCCCGCTTTGCGCTCCGGCACGACGGCGACCGGCGTGTACTACGAGGTCCATGGCTCGGGCACGCCGCTGTTTCTCGGCTTTCCGTTCATGGCCTCGCACGCCGAGGTGTTCGGTGCGGAGGCCGGAGCGGCGCGCGACCGCTTCGTTGCTGGCCTTATCGATCGCTACTGCGTGCTGCTGGCGGATTACCCGAGCATCGGCCGCAGCGCGACGATTCCGCCTGCGCAGCTCACCATCGATCGCGTCTGCTCAGACATGCTGGCCGTCGCGGATGCCGCGGGCTTCGATCGCTTTGCCTGGTGGGGAGCCACGTTCGGCGCGGTCACTGGGATGGCGCTCGCGGCCCGCAGCGATCGCGTGACCGCGCTGCTCAGCGCCGGCTGGTCGCCGCTCGGCACGCCGTATCCGGCCATGGTCGAGGCCGCCCTGGCGCAATTGCACGATCCGCCCGCGCATGCGCGCGTCATGTTGCGTGACCTCGCGCAGTACGCCCAGTGGAGCACGTTCTACTCCAGTCTCGGCGCCGGCTGGGAGGAGGGCACCGTGCCGCGGATCCGCTGTCCACGCGCCGTCATCTACGGCGAGCATGCGGAGAGCTCGGTGGGCGATTGTGCGCTGCCGATCGCGGCCACGGTGCGCGCACGCCGTGCCGATCTCGTGCGCCGCGGTTGGCGCGTCGTTGAACTGCCCGGCGCCGACGCCAGCCTCGTCCTGCAACCCGAACCGCTCGTGCCGGCGGCACGCCGCTTCTTCGATTCCGTCCTTTCCGACTATTAAACTGCCTCCAGGGGAACCTCTGATGAAAACGCAAGCCCGGTACGTCTCGACCAGCCTCGCGATCGCCTGCGCTCTCGTGCTGTCGAACGCCGCGCGCGCACAGCAGCAGCCCGCGAAGCCTGCCGAGCGCAATGCCGCGGGCCTCGAGGAAATCATCGTGACGGCACAGAAGCGCGAAGAGCGCCTGCTCGACGTGCCGATCGCCATTTCGGCATTTTCGGGCCAATGGCTGGCGGATGCGGGCGCCTCGCAACTCGCCGATTTCCTCGCGAGCTCGCCCGGCGTAGGCATCGTCGACGACGAGTCCGGCACGCAGACGATCCAGATCCGTGGCATCAGTTCGACGTACGGCAACGCGACGGTCGGCTACTACCTCGACGAACTGCCGTTCACCTACATCGGCAACGCCCAGGTTCCCGACGTCCGCACGTACGACCTCGAACGCATCGAGGTGTTGCGGGGTCCGCAGGGCACGCTGTACGGCGACGGCTCGATCGGCGGCACCATCCGCATACTGACCCGTGACCCGGTCCTGGAGAAATTCGAAGCAGGCGTCGACCTCGACGCGATGAGCACGACCAGCGGCGACGACAGCTTTGCGGCGAAAGGCATGGTGAACGTGCCGGTCGGCGACACCGCGGCGCTGCGCCTGGTCGCCTCGTACGAAGACTTCGGTGGCTGGGTCGACGGACCGGCGAAGAAGAACCAGAACGACCGCGACATCGACAACTATCGGGGTAAGTTCCGCTGGCAGCCCACGGACACGCTCGACATCGTGCTCGGTGCCTGGATCGTGCGCAATGACTCCGTCGGCACCGCGGAGTCGTTGCCGGACCGCACGACTCCGGTTCCGCCAGACATTTCTGCGACGGATTACGACCTGTACAGCGCCACGGTGCGCTGGTCGGCGCCGTGGTTCGACGTCGTGAGCGCCACTTCGGTGATGGACTACAGCAACGACTTCATTTCCGAATACTTCAACGCGCCCTTCACGATCTTCGAGGAGCAGGACCTGGTTTCGCAGGAGCTGCGCTTCACTTCGAACAGCGATGGCATGTTCCGCTGGACGGCCGGCCTGTTCTACCGCGATATCGATCGCAAGACACTGACGGATCTGGCGGCCTTCGCGATCACGCAGGACCAGACGCAGGAGAGCAAGTCGTGGGCCGTGTTCGGCGAGGGCACGTTCTCGCTGCTCGACGACAAGCTCGATGTGACCCTGGGAGCGCGTTACTTCGAGGATGACCGGCTGTTCAGGGAAGTGATCGACCCGGTAACGCTCGGCATCATCCAGTCGATCGATCCGGACTTCGAGCCTGAAGTGACGCCGAAGTTCGATTCTTTCAATCCGCGGCTCAACGTCGCCTATAGACTCAACGATGAATGGATGGTGTACGGCAACGTCGCCAAGGGCTTCCGCACCGGCCAGGCGCAGCCGGTGATCTCGCTGGTGCTCGCGGCTTTCGCGGGCGTCGACTTGCCGTCGTCGATCGATCCTGAAGAGTTGTGGAGCTACGAGATCGGCACCAAGGGTACCTTCATGGATGGTCGTGCCGTGCTCGAAGGCGCCGTGTTCTACAACGACTGGGACGACATTCAGACGCTCGTGACGTTGAGTCAGCAGCCGCGGGTGGCCGGCCTCGTCAACGGTGGCTCGGCCAGGACGACCGGCGTCGAACTCGGGCTCACGCTGCTGCCGATCGACGGGCTGACGCTGCAGTTCACCGGCGCCTACGTCGACGCGAAGTACACGCAGGACATCACCGGCACCCCGGTGCAGGATGGCGACCGCATCGTTGGCGTGCCTGAGACGGCTTTCAGCGCGTCCGGCACGTACCGCTGGCCGCTGACGGCCACCCTCGGTGGTTTCGCGCGGGGCGCGCTGCAGTACACCGGCGATCGCGTCGATGTCGCCAGTGGCTTCCAGCCGTCAGATTCCACCACCACGCTCGATCTGCGTATCGGCGTGGAAGGCGCTGCGTGGGGCGTCTATCTGTATGGCGACAACGTGACCGACGAGGACGCTGCGATCGACCCGACGCTGCTGGGCCCGGATGGTATCGCGAATCGCTTCCGGCCGCGGTCGTACGGCCTGAACGTCCGTTACGATTACCGGTGAGTGAGGCCAGGTCGCCCCGCGACGTGATGGAGAGTTGAGGTGAATGCAATACTCGCGTTCATGAGCCACGACTGGGCGGGCCTCGCGATCGCCGCCGGCGTCGCGCTTGTGGGCCTGCTGCTCGCGCGCGGCCGGAGCCGAGCGTCGCGGTTCGGCGGTTACGGCCTGCTGGCCGTGGCCGCCGTGCTGGCGGTGGGTGCCGCTTACCACCTGGTCTACATGCGACAGATTCAGGCACAGCATCCGGCGCCCGGCAAGATGGTGGACGTCGGTGGTTATCGCATGCACGTGCTGGCCGAAGGCGATGCGCGCGGGCGTCCGCCGGTCGTCCTGATGCCCGGCGCGCACGGCGGCGGCTTCGGGTTCTATCACCTGCATGCGGCGCTTCGAGGCGAGACGCGTTCGATCCTCATCGATCGGCCGGGCACCGGCTGGAGCGACGCGGGACCGTTCCCGCGCACGACGCCCATCGAGGTGGAGGAAGTGGTCAAGGCCCTGAAGAACGCCGGAGAAAAGGGCCCCTTCATCTTTGCGGGACACTCCTTCGGCGGCCTGCTCGTCGCCAACATCGCGCGCCGTCACCCCGAACTTACGGCCGCGGTGGTGCTGATCGACGCGACGCCGCCGGATGCGATCAACTACGCGCCGCCGAATCCGTTCATCGACGACATGTTCCGCGAGGCGACCGTCGGCTTGTTCCTGCGCGCGTTTGGCCTGCATCGAGAAACGATGGAGCGGCTCAGTCCGCCGCAGAACCCGCCGGAGTTCGAGCGCGTGCTCAAACTGGTCGAGCAGCGTCTCGGCGACGCGGGCAAGGCCCTGCGCGCGGTGGAAGACAGTCCGCGTGTCTATGCGGCGAGCCGGTCGAGCTTCGAGGAACTGCGGCGGGGCGGGCTCGGCTACGAAGAGACCGTGTACGACGGTGATCTCGAAGGGCAGAGGGTGTACCTCGTGGCGCCGCCACGGATGGCCGAGTTCGAGACGGTCGCGAAGGAAATCATCGGCAGCCCGGAAGAGAGGCAGCAGCGCGACGCGATCCGACTGCAGCGGTTCTACACGTTGACGCGCGAGCGTTACATGCAGACCTCGAGCAAGGCCGTGCGCGTGTACGCGCCTGACGGCGCCGGGCATAACTTCCCCTACGAGTACCCGGAGTTCGTAGTCGACACGCTGCGCCGGGTGCTGAACGACGTGTCCCCGCCGCCGCAATGAGTCCACCACGGGCCGAGTTCGACCTGGCCATCCGCAGCCGCATCGGCATAGACGCCCCGGCCGATGCCGTCTGGGCGCACCTGTCGCGGCTGCAGGCCTGGAAATCGAGCGTGGTGTCGCTGGAACGGCTTTCGGGCCAGCCTGATGCCGAGGGTGAGACGCTGCGCGTCGGGCAGCGGCCTGGGGACGTGACCGTCAACATGATCATGCGCACGGTGCGGGTGCAGCGACCCGGGTGGAAGATACAGACGTTGCAGACGGAGGACGGTGATGCGACCAACGGCTACGTCGTCTACACGCTCGATGCCGAGGGCGAGGGCACTCGCCTCAGCTGTGATGTCGTTGCCCGGTGTCGTGTGCCGTTGCCGCCCGGCGTGACCGACGTCGCGGCATTCGCGCAGCAGGCGAATGCGTCCACACTGGCCAAGCTCGATGCCGATCACGCGGCGCTTAAGGCGCTCGTCGAGTCCGGCCGCCCGTGCTGAGCGCGGCGCGATGAACAAGCCGGCCGCGCTCGGCACGACCGTGATTGCGGCTTACGCGCTGCCGCAGTTTTCGCAGTCGCTGATCCACGGCCCGGTCGGCGCCATCATCCAGGGTATCTACGCGCAGGAGTTCGGGCTGTCGCTCGCGGCGATCGCGACGGTGCTGCTCGTCGCGAGCATCGTCGACGCGGCGGTCAATCCGGTGGTCGGCTACGCATCGGACCGCTATCGTCTCGCCGGCGGCTCGCGCAAGCCCTGGATCTTCGCGGGCACGCTGGTCTGCATGGCCGCGACCTGGTTTCTGTACGCGCCGGCTCCGCCCGTGACGGCTGGCTACTTCATGGCGTGGCTCGTGCTGGCGTACGTCGGCTGGGCGCTGGTGGAGGTACCCCATGCGGCCTGGATGCCGGAGATCACGGCGAACTACGACGAACGCACGCGGCTCGCCACTTGGCGAGCGGTGGCGGCGTACCTCGGCATCACGGCCTTCATGGCCATTCCTTACCTGCCGTTCCTGTCGACGTCGACGTTCTCCGCTGAGAGCCTGCGGTGGACTGCGATCGTGGCGCTCGTCGCGCTGCCGACCTTTGCGCTGATTGCGCTCACGGTGGTGCCGTCGGCCGCGCCGGTGCATGCGACGCCGGCGGCTGTGCCGCGCATCGAGTGGCGCGGTGTGTTGCAGAATCGACCCCTGCACATCTTCGCGCTCGCGTTCCTGCTGTATCAGCTCGCGCCGGGCGTTCTCAATGGCGTGCTCTTCTTCTATGTCGTCATACACCTGGGGCAGGGCAAGCTGATGGCCGGGCTCATGCTCATGACGGTCGTCGCGGCCCTGATTTCGATTCCTGCCTGGGGATGGCTCTGCCGTCGGATCGGCAAGCACCGTGCATGGGCGCTCTCATGCGTGATGGGCGCGATGCTGATTCCCTGCTACGCGCTCGTGCCGGAGGGGCCGCAAGGCACGATCCTGCTGGCGCTGGTACAGCTCGGCGTGGTGGTCTCGTTCGCTGTGTTTCCCGTTGCCGCCCCGGCCGTGCTGGCCGACGTGATCGACTACGCGCGCCTGCGGTACGGCGCCGATTACGGCGGATCGTACTTCGCGATCTACAACGTCTTCTACAAGTCGCTCGCGAATGTGGGTGGTGCCGTCGCGCTGGCCGCGGCCGGATTTGCTGGCTTCAACCCGCAGGCCACCACGCAATCCAGTGGCGCGACAGCCGCACTGATCGTGATCTTCAGCGTCGTTCCCGCCGTGCTGCTCGCGCTCGCGGCGCCGCTGATCTGGCGCTTCCCGATCGACGCGCGCCGGCAGGCGACGATCGCCAAGCGGCTCGCGTCGCGTGACGCGAGGGCAACGGCGTCGGCAGCGGTGCCATCCTCGGGCGCCGTGGCGCCGGCTCCGGGCGCGTAGCGCGGCGCGGCGATGGAGGCCCTGCGCAACGCCTGGTATGTCGCGGCCTGGGACCACGAGGTTCCCGCCGGCAAGTTGCTGGCGAGAACCGTGCTCGGTGAGCCGCTCGTGTTCTGGCGGACGGCAACGGGTGAGATCGTCGCGCTCGAAGATCGGTGCTGTCATCGGCAGGCGCCGCTGTCGCGCGGCCGGCTCGAAGGCGACAGCCTGCGCTGCGGTTACCACGGGCTGCGCTTCGACGCGGCGGGCCGCTGCGTCGAGATCCCGGGTCAACGCGCGATCCCGCCGCGCGCACGCGTGCGTCGCTACCCCGCGCTCGTCCATCGGCGCTGGGTCATGGTCTGGATAGGCGACGATTCGCGGGTGGATCCTGCGCTGCTGCCGGACAACTTCAGCTGCGACCACCCTGACTGGCGCTACAGGCCGGGCTACCTGCATTACGACACACCGTGGCAGTTGATCGCGGACAACCTGCTGGACTTCTCGCACCTGACTTACGTGCATGCGAGCACGCTCGGCGGCACGGACCGCATCGCGAGCACGCGGCCCGAGATCACTGCCCTTCCGGACGGCGTGCGCATCTCGCGCTTCATTCCCGACGTCACGCTGCCTGCGTACTTCAAGCCGCTGTGGGATTATGAGGGCAGGGTCCATCGCTGGCAGAACTACGAGTTCACGCTGCCGGCGACGCTGATCATGCATTCGGGCGCGCGCCGCGCCGGCCAGGCGCCGGGCACGACCGACGACGAAGTCGACTTCCACAGCTGCCAGACCCTGACGCCGGAGACGGCTGAATCGACGCATTACTTCTTCATGGAAGCGCACCGCGCCCATCAGGGCGACGCGGGCACCACGGAAGGGCTTCATCAGGGATTGCTCAAGGCCTTCGAGGAGGACCGGCAGATGATCCTCGCGCAACTGCGCAACCTCCGCGCCGCGCCGGGGCGACCGATGCTGCCATTGCCGATGGATGCCGCGCTGGTACGCTTCCAGCGGTTGTTTGAGCAGCGACTCGCGGCTGAGACCGCCTCGAGCACGGCTGCCGCGATCCCACCGCCAACTTCCCACGACTCATTGGATTCCTGAGCCATGACTGCAACCGATGAACCCCGCTTCGTGCCGTACGAGTCGTATCGCGAGTATCCGCCGCAGCAGATGGCCGCGCGGGTCGAAGCGTTCGAGCAGGACATGCAGCGGCGCCGGACGGTGCGCCATTTCTCTGATCGGTCGGTTCCGCGCGCACTGATCGAAAAGTGTCTGCTGACCGCTGGCACGGCGCCGAGCGGCGCGCACCAGCAGCCGTGGCACTTCGTCGCGATCGAGGATCCGGCGGTGAAGGCGCGCATCCGCGTGGCTGCCGAGAAGGAAGAGCAGGACTTCTATCAGCGTCGCGCGCCGGCCGAATGGCTCGAGGCCCTGCGACCGCTTGGCACCGACGAGCACAAGCCGTACCTCGAAATCGCGCCGTGGCTCATCGCCGTGTTCCTGCAGCGCTTTGCACGGTGGCCCGACGGCCGCAAGGTCAAGCACTACTACACGGACGAGTCCGTGGGGATCGCCGTGGGCTTCCTGCTCGCAGCGATCCATCAGGCGGGTCTCGTCTCGCTGACGCACACGCCCAGTCCGATGGGCTTTCTCAACGAGCTGCTCGATCGGCCGAAGGATCTCGAGCGGCCGTACATGCTCGTCGTCGTGGGCTATCCTGCGGACGGTGCCACCGTGCCCGACATCCGGCGCAAGCCGCTCGACCAGATCGCGACGTTCCGCTGAGGCCCTGCATGAAACGCCCGGCCACGGCATCGCCCTGCACTCCGGGCGCCCGTCATTCCGGTAAGGCATCCGCGCTTGATCGTCGGGTGCGTACCGCGCTCGAGAAAACGCTGGTCTGGGATAACCACGGCTGCATGCCGCTGCGACCGGGCGACGCACGCTTCCTGCCGCAGCTGGCTCGCTATCGCAAGGCGGGCGTGAGAGTGGTTGCCCTCAACGTCGCGTTTGACGGCGTGCCGTGGGAGCAGACGTTCTCGATGCTCGCGTCGTTCCGTCATTGGGTCCGGCAGCACCCTAAGCACTACCGCCTCGTCGAGACACGCGCTGACCTCACGCTCGCCGACGACCGACTGGGGGTGTTTTTCGACATCGAGGGCGGCTGTGCGCTGAACGGACAGCTTGGGCTCGTCGAGCTGTACCGGGATCTCGGCGTCCGCTGGATGCTGATCGCTTACAACAAGAACAACCTGCTCGGCGGCGGCTGCCAGGACGACGACACGGGACTGACGCCGTTCGGGCGTGCGGTGGTGCGCGAAATGGAGCGCGTCGGCATGACCGTCTGCTGCAGCCACACAGGGTTCCGCACGACGATGGACGTGATGCGTCTCGCCACGCGCCCAGTGATCTTTTCACATTCGAACGCGTTGGGGGTATGGCAGCACAAGCGGAATATCCGTGATGCCGCCATCCGCGCGTGCGCCGCGACCGGCGGTGTCGTCGGCGTCAATGGCATCGGCATGTTCCTTGGCGCCAACGACAGCCGCTCGACTACCGTAGCTCGCCACATTGACTATGTGGCACAACTGGTCGGCGTCGATCACGTGGGGCTCGGTCTCGACTACGTGTTCGATACGCAGGAGCTAGAGGAATACCTCGCGGCCAATCCTCACCTGTTCCCGCCGGAAGAAGGCTATGCGCGAGGCTTGAACATGGTCGCGCCAGAGCAGGTGCCCGAGATCGCCGCTGAACTGTTCAGGCTCGGGTATCGCGTCTCCGATGTCCGCAAGGTGCTTGGCGGGAACTTCCTGCGGGTCGCGCGGGCGAGCTGGCCGCGGTGAGTATCGCGCCCGGGCGGCCGTTGCCGCATGATCGGCGCAAGCGCTGCTGGAAGCACGCCTCGCCGATGCAGCAAGCAGTATTCCCTCGACCCGTCGACCGTCGCTGGCGAAGTAGAGAATTTCTTCGGAGTCGCGCAGGTTCCGATCGGGCTGGCCGTGCCGTTGCACATTGCGCGGTGCAACATGGTGCCGAGATCCCAACGTCGATCGTTCCATCGGTGGTCCAGCGTGGTGGCGGTACACGCCCGTTCTGCCAGCTCTGCTAAACACCGGAAGTTCAGCCTTCTGGTACACGCCATCTCTATAATAGCCTTATAAATCAGGGCCGTTATGCTCCCTATCGATCAGTGTGACATGCGTAAGTGTTGGATCGATTCTGCATGATCACGCCAGGTGCTTCGCTCCCCCTTTCGCGCCCGCAAGTACTCCAACTTGGAGCTATACTCGGCCGAAAAATGCAGTCCCGATGCTGCCCGCTGGAAGCCGATTGATGTCCCCCACAAAGCATGCCGGTCGGCCGCGCGCAAAGCGACCAACTGACCTCGAGCAGTTGGCGCTGTCGACTCTGCGGCGCCGCCCGAGCCAGCAACGCGGTGTTCAGCGAGTGGTGGACGTCCTCGACGCCTTCGAGCGGCTGTTGGCACAAAAGC
>Ga0315287_10003531_pt1 | contig 15082 bp, 13 predicted proteins | sample YL17G11_0_MG_FD_205037 | JGI IMG/M metagenome (GOLD analysis project Ga0315287, IMG submission 205037) | Sediment microbial communities from Yellowstone Lake, YNP, Wyoming, USA - YL17G11_0 | ecosystem: Environmental > Aquatic > Freshwater > Lake > Sediment | place: USA: Wyoming | collected... | reverse complement strand
GGACCAGCTCCCGGTCGGGCAGCGCATCGCCTATGCCGGCCGGAACATCCCGTATCCCTTGATGGGCAGCCGGCTTAAGAATCAGGTCTTATATGTGAATGTAAATGCGCACCGCGCCTGGAAATTTCATGATTATGTGTCATGGTTCAAGCAAGCTTTTCCGGGCAAGATGCCTCACACGCCCGAGCCGGCGTTCTACCGGATGGAAGAGAATTTTTCAGACTGGTTCGGCAACCTGGCTGCGGCAAAGGCCGGGATTCTGGCAATCTGCCGGGTCGGCGACAACGAACTGGTCAACATCTGCCACAACCGGCAACGGCTCCCGATGGAGTTTTCCTGGGCGCAGGAACACCCGGAAAATTTCAAATTGCTTTTCCAGTCCCAGTGCCTGATCTATAAGATCGACTACCCGGTCGCGCCTGCGCCTCGTCCATCGGACCAGCAGCACTGCCCGATGGATGCGTTTTACCTGAACGACCGTGAAACGATCTATAAGTTTTTCCCCTACGCCTTTCCCTAGCTGTTAGTGCTTTTGCGATTCCCCGGTCATGGGCACAAACCGGACCGGGAGCACGGATTTTTGCTCGACCTTTCCGTTCCCGAGCTTGGTCACCAGGATCAGTTCCTGGGAAAAATTTCCGACCGGGATGATCATTTTCCCGCCCGGCTTCAACTGGTCGATCAGGGGCAGCGGTATTTTCCCGGGAGCCGCGGTAACGATCACGGCGTCAAAGGGCTGTTCCTCGGGCCAGCCCTGATAGCCGTCCCCGCAGCGGACCGTGATGTTTTTGTATCCCAGATTTTTCAGGCGCGCCCCCGCGGAATCAGCCAGCTCGCAGATTATTTCAATGCTGAAGACCTGACCCGCGATCCCGGCCAGCACCGCGGCCTGGTACCCGGAGCCGGTGCCGATCTCCAGGACTTTTTCACCGCCTTTCAGTCCCAACTGCTCGGTCATGAAAGCAACGATGTAGGGCTGGCTGATGGTCTGGCCCTTTCCGATCGGCAAGGGATAATCGCCGTAAGACTCGCCCTGCAGTTTTTCCGGCACGAACAAATGGCGCGGCACTTTGCGCATGGCCTTGAGCGTGAGCGGGTCGGAAACGCCCCGGGACTCGATTTGATCTGTCACCATTGCGTCCCGCTTCTCCTGCCATTTGTCCACGGTGTCTTTCGCCGGCGCGGAGGGCTGCGGCTTCTGCTTGCATTCCCGGTTTGACAGAAGGAAGAAAAAAAGGACGCCGACTAAAAATGGCTTGCTAATCCTGGACATCTTGTTCCTCCCCGGCCGGCATACAATTTTTTTCGAGAATTATTTTCGGAAAAGCTAGACCAGTTTTTTGCTGACCATGGCTTCCAGGCGGCTGCGGTGGAGCATGAAGTTTACATATTCGCCGGGCTTGAGTTTCCCGCGGTTTTCCTCAACCATGATCAAGCCGTCGGCTTCGGTCATCTCCTTGTGCCAGCTTTTCCGGTGCAAAGGCTCTACCCAGACCTCGCCGGCCTTGTTTTCTATTTTGCCGCGAAGGATGTGTCGCTGGTCGCCCGCGGAGCTTATCTCCTTGAGGACCCGGGCCTGGATCAGCAGGTGCTCCAGTTCCGGCTTGCCCTGCATTTTCAAGATGCCGGGCCGGGCCAGAAGCTCGAACCCGATTTCCGCGGCGCCGATCCTTCCGGGCAGGGAAAAAATCACCTGCCGGCCTTTCCTGCTGAAAGTGAAGGAATGAGCGGGCCGCATCTTCACGCCTTGAAAAATAATTTCCGCGGCCAGTTGTCCCATGGTCTCTTCGATGATGTCTTTCTGGCCGAAGCCGGTGCCGCCAATAGTGACGACCAGGTCCGCTGATTCCGGGTCCGGGATTTCTTCGAGCAGGGATTCAACCGTGTCTTCAACCAGGATCACGCGCGCCAACTCGCAGCCGAGCTGCTCGGAGAGCATGGCGATCAGCCAGCCCGCGCTGGGATATTCCTGGCCCGCGCGGATGACGCTCCCGGGGTGGCGCAACTCATCACCGGCCGCGATCACCCAAAGCCGAGGTCTCCTGATAACCTCAAGTTCAAAATGTCCCCCGGCCAGAAGCAGCGCGACCTCGCGTTCGGAAAGCACGGTCCCTTTTTTCGCCAGGAGGTCACCCTCGATAAATTCCTCGCCCACCTGCCTTACATTGGCGCCCGGTTCCACGGATTCCTTAAGCTCTATAAAATCTCCGTCCCTCTTGACCAATTCCTCTTCAACCACCGCGTCCGCGCCTTCGGGGATCACCGCCTCGGTCACAATCGAGAAGGTGGTTCCGGGGTTCAGGGTTTCGGCCAGCGGGTTCCCTGATAATATGTTGCCGGCGATCTTGAATTTTTTCCCAACCGAGGCTTCTTCGCTGTTGACGACATAGCCGTCCCGGAAACTAACCGGGACTATGGGAAGGCTGAGCAGGGCCTGGGCGTCATCGGCAAGCACCCGGCCCAACGACTTATGGACATCCACCAGTTCGGGCGCGAGCGTGTCGGCTTTGGCCAGGATCAATTTTTTGGCCTGGTCGAAACCGATCATTTTTTCTGCCTTATCCCCCATGTCTGATAATAATATCTTATATCTGTCTGCCAGTAAAACCGCGCGACAGTCTGGCGAACTCTGCTCAGGCTTCCGGACCGGACAAGAAAGGATGGTTGAAGATTTCAGCGTTTGACGGAATCGCGGCGGTAATAATCAACCAATACTGCGGCCACAATCACCAGGCCGGTAATCACCCGCTTGGAGGGTTCCTGCGCCCCGATCTGGGCCAGGCCGGTCCCGAGCACGGCAATGATCAAAACCCCCAGGAAAGCGCCGATCACCGAACCGCGGCCGCCCATCAGGCTGGTGCCGCCGATGACTGCCGCGGCGATTGCCTGCAGTTCAAGCCCGTATCCGGCATTGGGATCAGCCGATTGCAGCCTGGCGGTATGAAGGATGGCCCCGGTTGCGGCCAGGAAACCGGAGAGCATGAAGACCATGCGCTTGATCGGCCGGGGGTCGATGCCCGAGAGACGGACCGCTTCCTCGTTGGTACCGATCGCCACCAGGTGCCGGCCGAACACCGTGCGGCTGAGCACGACCTGGCCGGCGATCACGGCCGCGAGCGCGATTATGAACGGCAGGGAAAGACCGGCCAGGGAAGCATCCGCGATCCGTCCCATTGGAGCGCCGATATACCGGGTCCGGGAGTCGGTGACTATGTAAGCCGCGCCCCGGGCTATTTCCATCATGCCCAGGGTGACAATGAACGAGGGCATGTTCCAGCGCACCGTGACCAGGCCGTTGAACAGGCCGCATCCCAGTCCGACCGCCAGGGCCGCGGCCAGCGCAACCGGCAGGGCGAATGGGAACTGCAGGAGACAGACTGTCCCCAGCACGGCGCCGGCCAGGCCCAGCACTGATCCCACTGACAGGTCAATGCCTCCGATCATGAGCACAAAGGTCATCCCGACCGCGGCCATGGTGATCGACGGGATCTGGTTCGCGATATTCTGAAAAGTTTCGCGGGTCAGGAAGTTCTCGGCCTTCAGGCTGAAGAACAGGATGAGCGCGCCGAGCGCAACCATCATTCCCAGGTAATCGATTGCCGTCTTCAAGAAACCCGATGATCGTTTCATGTTCATGCGGCCTCGCGCTTGCCCCGGGCTGCGCCAAGATGTTCGCTCAGGGCCGCGGCCATGATGGCGTCACGCGTCCATTGTCCGCGCTCGAATATCCTCTTCAGCCGCCCTTTGGACATCACCGCGATCCGGTCGCAAAGGACGATCAGTTCCTCCAGGTCCGAGGAAACCACAATCAGGGTCTTGCCTTGTCCGGCAAGCTCGCGCATCAGACTGTAAATTTCCTGCCGGGCGCCGATATCAATGCCCCGGGTGGGCTCGTCAAAGATCAGGATTTCCGGTGCGCGGGCCAGGCAGCGGCCGAGCAGGACTTTTTGCTGATTGCCGCCGCTAAGCTCAGCCACTGCTTGCTCGATGTCGGCGCACTTTATATTCAGCTTTGAAGATAACTCCAGGCTCCGTCGCTGTTCTTCATCACGATCGATGAAGCCAAAACGCGCCAGCGCGCCCAGGATGGCGAGCGAAAGGTTGAAGCGCATCGATTGGGGAAGCAGCAGCCCCTGGCCCCTCCGGTCTTCGGGCAGCAGGGCCATGCCTTGTCGCGCGGCGTCGCTGGGCGAGGAGACCGTGGCGGGCTGAGCTGAACCCCGTAAATAAATTTCTCCGGCCTGGCAACGGTCGGCGCCGTAGATCGCGCGCATGGTTTCGGTCCGGCCCGAGCCGATCAAGCCCGCAAAACCCAGTATCTCTCCTTGACGCGCTTCAAAGGACACCTCGCGGACGCGCTCGCCTGACTGCAACCCTTCAATCCGAATGGCCGCTGGTCCGGGCTGTCTGGGCTTTCCCGGGTCTTCAAGCGCGGCGTCGCGGCCGACCATCAGCCGCACGATCCGGTCCGTGGTCAGCTCGCTCGCCCGCTCGGTGGCGATCTTGCGCCCGTCCCTCAGCACCGTGACGCGGTCCGCCACGCGGACGATCTCCTCCATGCGATGGGAAATGTAGATGATGCCCGCGCCTCCGGCCTTCAATCTTTTCATCTGGGCGAAGAGCAGTCCCGCATCGCGGTCGGTCAGGGAAGCGGTGGGCTCGTCGAGGATCAGCACCCGGCAGGTCCGGGCCAGGGCCGCGGCGACCATGACCATCTGTTGTTCGCCCACGCTCAGTTGCGAGACCGGCATTGAGGGATCGATATGCGCGACGCCCGCGTCCGCGAGGACTTTGCGCGCCTTGTACCGTGCCTCCCGGAAATTCACGAACCCCAGCCGGTTCGGCAGCATGTCCAGGAAAATATTCTCGGCCACGGTCAGGGTGGGGATCAGGTTCGGTTCCTGCATGACCATGACCACCCCTCGCGCCACAGCCTCGGTCTTGCCTGCCGGGCGATATGCCGCGCCCTCCATTTTCATGGCGCCGCCATCCGGAAATTCAAGCCCGCAGATGATCTTGGACATGGTGCTCTTGCCCGCGCCGTTCTCTCCCACCAGGGCGTGGACCTCGCCCGCGGCCAGATCGAAATCGACTTGCGCGAGGGCCTGCACTCCCGGCCAGGCCTTGGAGATCCGGTCCAGCTCAAGCAGGGTTATAGGGCCGGAGTTCATTTCAGGTTCTCGATGGTGATCAGGTCCACGCGAGTTTCCTGGTCAGTCGGCTGCTCGCGGCTCTTTATCATCCGGAGAGCGTACTCGATGCCGTGAACGGCCAGGAGGTCGGCATGCTGGTCCACGGTGCACAGGATCCGGCCTTCCTTGATCAAGGCTTGCACGGCGCTGATGTTGTCGAAGCCGGCCACCAGCACTGACTTGTCCTTGCCCGCGGAGCGCAAGGCCGCGACCGCTCCCAGCGCCATGTTGTCGTTGGCGCAGAGTATGCCCTTGAGGTCGGGATGCTCGGTGATGACCGCGGAGACCACCTGGTTGGCCTTGTCCATCTCCCAGTTTGCGGATTGAGAGACCGCGACCTTGAGACCGCGGCCGGACGCGGCGTCTTCAAAACCGTGCTTGCGCTGCACGGCGTTGAAGGCGTTGGGCGCGCCCTCGATGATGGCCACCTTGTCCCCGGGGTTCAGGCGCCGGGCAAGGTATTCGCCGGCCAGGGCCGCTCCTTTTCGGTTGTCCGGGCCCACGAACGGGATGCTCACTCCCTGGTCCTGCTTGACCACGGCGTCAAGACGGTTATCGATGTTGACCACGGCAATCCCGGCATCGAGCGCCTTCTTGCAGACCGGGACCAGCGCCTTGGAATCCGCGGGCGCGATGACAATGGCCGACACCCTTCTCGCGATCATCTGCTCGACCAGGTCGATCTGGCGGGACACATCCTGCTCGTCCTTGATCCCGTTGGCAAGAAGCTGGTATTCATCCGAATTAAGCGCCTGGTGGGCCTTGGCGCCGTCCTCCATGGTCTTGAAAAATTCGTTGGCCAGAGACTTCATGACCAGCGCGATCACGGGCCTGGCCGGTGCTGCGACCTGGTTTTTTCCGCCCGCGGGCTGCCCGCCTTTTGGCGGATTGCACCCCGTGACCGGGACAATCAACATTGCGAACCAGATCAACATCAATAATTTATTTTTGACCGGGATTAATTTTATTATGCGCTCGGAACCAATCATTTTTTATCCCCCCATTAAAAAATCATATATCAGGGCTTGTTTCCGGTAAAACGGCGTAACAGGCCTGCGATTTCCCACGCGCCCTCCGCGCATAATTCGTGGCAGCACATGCAGCGGATGCATTTCTGATGGTCAATTTCAGGGCGGTCGTTTTTCCAGCTCATGGCCCCGGATGGGCAGGCTTTCAGGCAGACGCGGTCTTGGTTGCATTTTTCCTGATTGAGCACCAGTTTGCTGCTTATGATCGACCGGTAAACATAACGGTTGACGATGAATCCGAGAAACCCATGTTGCGCCAGGGTGCTGGGCAGCTTGAAACGCGGGATGGGCTTGTGCACGCCCGCGATCTCAACATCCTTCAGATCGACCGGACCGAGTCCGCGCTCGCCCGTGATCCTCAGATGATGCATCCTTTTCGCGTCCGCTCCGGCCATTTTTGCGACCACCAGGTCAACCGCGGGCGCGTTCTCGCCAGCAAGCAGACAGCCGATGGGTCGGACGCGCCCCACATTGGGTCCGTTCCCGTCCATGCCAATCACGCCGTCGATGATGGTCAGTTCCGGGGGTCTTATGCGGAAGATGTCGGACAGGGCTTCTCCGAATTCCTCGAGCCGCTGCGCCGAGTTGTGCACCTTGCCCTTGCTCGCGCCGGCCAGCATTCCGAACATGTTTTTGATCCCTAGGGTGAGCAGCGACAGGGTGTGGGTTTTGAGCTTGGGCAGGTTTACGATGCAGTCCGCTTCAAGCATGGCGCGGGATAGGATCAATTTTTTGAAGAAGCGCGAATCGATTTCTTTTTCTACCACATCCCGGGCCACATTCACATAAGCGCCCTCGCTCGCGTCCATGACGCCGCTGATCTTTGCCGCGCGCTCGTTGATGCCGTACCCTCCCACGCCGCAGTTGTCCCCGACCGACACCTGCGCGCCCGCGGAGCGCAGCCATCTCACCACCTGGCGCACCAGTTCCGGATGAGTGGTGGCGGCCTGTTCCGGCCGGTACTTTCCCAGGATGTTGGGCTTGACCAAGACTTTTTTGCCGCGCAACTTTTCGGCAAAGCTTGAGAGACGGGCTTTTTCCTTCAACTCCTCGAACGCCTGGCCGAGCCTGGAATAATCATCGCATTTGGCTACTGCTACATGGTACCTGGCCATTTCCGTACTCGTTTTATTATATCGGGAGCCTTGGGATTAGTAAATAAAATAACAACGGCATATTGCTCGGTCGGGCTATTCAAGTTAAAATTAATATCAGGAGTTGGAAGTGGAGTTCGAGCTTAAAAGTTTTTTTGACCAGGAGAAATGCCGCCGCTGCGGCAAGTGCCTGATGGAATGCCCGGTCCTGCTCTATCCCGAGGACAAGGCCAAGGCTCAAAAAGAAAAGCTGATCAAGGGCGAGCCCAGCGAGGTGCTGGAGCGCTGCAAAAGCTGCTTTTCCTGCGAGCGCTTCTGCCCGAATGAATGCAACCCTTATTTTCTGATCCTCTACCGCTGGTTCCAGCGCTATCAGGAAAAGGGCATACCGGTGCGCGCGCTCAAGTCGCTTCCGGTTGAAGACAAGAATTTTCTTTACTACACGCGAAAGGTTTACAACCCCAAGGAAAAAGCCCTGGTCGCGGAGTGGGAGAAAAACGCGGGTTCCGACCTCTCCGGCCAGGACGTGATTTTCGCGGGATGCAACGCCCAGATATTCCCGTACCTGTTCGAAAGTCCCCTGCTTGCCGGGCCCAAGGTGATAGGCCGGCCCGGTCTATGCTGCGGCGAGGTCTATTTCCGGATGGGAATGTTCGACCGCGCCTCGGAGCTTGGGAAATCGCTTGCCGAGTGCTATGAAAAAATCAAGCCCGGCCGCGTGATCATGTTCTGTCTGGCCGGATACAACATGCAAAAAAATATTCTGCCCAAGAAGTTCGGAGTAAAACTCAAGCCGGAGATAATCTATCTGGGCGACTGGCTCCTGGAGAGGGTGAAAAAAGGGGAGATCAAGTTCACCAGGCCCCTCAAGCGCAAGGTGGTGGTCCAGGACTCATGCCACGCCAAGGCGCTGGGCGACGAATTCATGGAAAAGCCGCGCGAGTTGCTCCGGCTGGCCGGCGCCGAGATTGTGGAGATGAACCCCTGCCGGGAGCGCCAGGTCTGCTGCGGGGTCGCGGACGGCATCACCCATTTCAATCCCCTGGACATGACCCTGGGCGGGGTGAGGCAGTGGCGGCTCGCGAAAAAGTCAGGGGCCGACCTTTTTGTGGCCTACTGCGCGACCTGCTACCTCATGCTGAAAATGGCGGGCAAGGCCTGGCCCTCATTCACGCCCTGCCTGCACCTGCTGGAGGTCCTGACTTACGCCGCGGGCTATCCGGTGGAATCGCTTGCGGACAAAAGGGCCGGGAAAGTGATGGCGCGGGTGGTCGCGGGAAGCGTCGGGAACGTCCTGAGCACAAAACGGGTGTTCCCCAAGAAGTGAAACATGGCTGACTTTCCCAAATTTTTTGACATTGAAAAATGCAGGCTCTGCGGGGAATGCTTGAGCAAATGCCCGGAACTCGCGCTTTCCCTGGACGCGGCCAAAAAGGAAAAAGACAAGATCAACCGCGGCCGGATCAGCACCAAAATCAGCCGCAAGTGCACCGGCTGTTTTGACTGCGATTTTTTCTGCCCCAACCAGGCCAACCCCTGCGAGACCATTGTCCGGACCTGGTGGGAGGAATATCACAAGACCGGGGTCCTGGAGCGCGCCCGCTATTACATACCCACCGAGGAAAAAAATTTCCGCACCTACGTTGTGGAGCGGCTCCCGGATGACGAGCGTGACCTGGTTGAAAGCTGGAACGACCAGAGCAGGTGCGAGGAATTCATCTATCCCGGCTGCAACGTGTGCACCGTGCCATATCTGACGGACACCAAGCTTTTGCCCAAGCTGCCGGTCCGGGGCGCGCTCGACTGGTGCTGCGGGGAAATGCTTTTCCGCATGGGCATGTTCGACCTTTTCCAGAAGCAGGGGATTTTGATGCGCGAACGCTTCAAAGAGATGGGCGCCAAAAACATTTTCATGATGTGCACGGCCGGCACCTTCATCTTCAGCCGGGTCCTGCCCGAGCGCTTCGGGGTCAAGTTCGACATCAAGTTCAAGCCCCTGGTGAAATATCTGTGGGAGGAGCTGGAATCGGGCCGGATCAAGGTGGAAAAGAAACTGGGACTCTACGCCTGCGTGCAGGATTCCTGCTATTCAAAATTCATCGACCCCGAATATGTGGAGCTGCCGCGCAGGATTCTGGAAAAGATAGGGGTGACGGTCAAAGAGATGCCGCGCAGCAGGGAACGCATGGTCTGCTGCGGGATCGGCGCCGGCTTCAGCATCAAGAGCAACTATCATCCTTTGGACCTCACCAGGTCAACAATGAAACGAATTCGGGATGCGAAAAAATCCGGGGCGGACATCGTCTGCGCCTATTGCGCGGGATGCATGCAGATGTTGAGCGTGGGCGCCATATCCTATCCCGGCGCGCCGGAGATTTATCATCTCCTAGAGCTGGTGCAGATGGCCTCGGGGGAAACCCCGGCGCGCAGGATCAAAAGCCGGGCGCGCCTGATCCTGGCGGGCGTGGTCAGGAACCAGCTGCCCAAGACATTGTCGGGCAAGCGGTTTTTCCCGGAACTGGAGTAGGAGTAAATTGTTGGATAAATCACAAATAAAAAAAATCGTTGTTCACGCGGCGAACTGCGGGCTGATTTTGCTGGTGCTTTTCCAGGCTTCCTGCCTGGCGACCTTCAAATTCAAGCCGCTCCCGTCTACCCCGGTCTGGGGCGACGCCTACGCCATCTTCCGGGATGATTTCCCGTTTGAGATTTCGCCAAAGACCAAAGACATAAGCACGGTGATCCCCCCGGCGCGGCCCGGCTGCAAAGTCAAGCTTCTGCCGGTGAGCGTAGAGAATTTTGAGGTCAAGTATTTTCTTCTGGAAAAAGCGCAGAGGTCGATCAAGCTCCAGACCTATATCCTTTACAGCGACCCGGTGTCCAAGAAGGCCGTGGAAATCCTGTATAAGAAGAAAGCCGAGGGCGTTGACGTCCGGTTTATCGCGGACTGCTACACCAAGTACATACCCAAGGACCAGATGCTCTATCACAAGATGACCAGGAACGGGCTTGACCTGCTCGGCTATGAGCCGCTTTATTTCAGCGTCTCAGGCGACCCCAACTACGTGATCGATGTCAACGAGATCAATATGCGCTTCCACGAAAAATACTGGATCGTGGACGACTATGTGGGCATCACCGGCGGCACCAACATTTCCCAGGAATACGCCTACTACAATTACATCCCGCGCTTGTTGTGGCGCGACCTGGACGTGATTTTGATCGGGCAGGTGGTCAAGGATATGTCCCGGGCATTTGACGAGAACTATGTGTATTTTTCAGACAAGCGGCTGGACCGGCCTGACATCATCAACCCCCAGTTCTACAAGCAAGTCTTGAAAAAGAATAAAAAGGAGCTTGCCAAGGGAGAGATTGCGGCCAAGACTGAAATAATCGATCCCACTGAGGCGATCAAGATTGACAACCTGACTGACGACAACGCCTTGGTCCGTTTCATCCGGCATAGGCCGCGTTATCAGGAAACCTATATCCATCAGGTTTACATCCACTTGTTCAAGACCGCGAAACGAAAAATATTGATTGAGAATTCTTATATCCTCATGGATGACGCCTTGTTCCAGGCCATTACCGATGCCGCTCGCCGGGGGGTGGAGGTGGTCATAGTCACAAACTGCCTGAAAACCGACGATGTCTTTGGGTTGGCGCCCCTGACAAGATATTTTTATCTGCCGCTCATGGAGGCTGGGATAAAAATTTATGAATGGCAGGGGATATACCCGGGCAAAGGGTCGCTGCATGCCAAATACGCGGTCTTCGATGATGACATCTCCATCATCGGCTCCTACAACCTGGACCCGAGGAGCACTTTTCTCAACAGCGAGGACATCGTGATCATCCGCTCCCGGAAAGCGGCGGAAGCGCTCAGGGACTGGACATATAATGTGGATATCCGGCAGAGCAAGGCTGTCACAATGGAGCAGGCTAAGAAATGGGCCAAGCCCGACTCGCCAGGCCGCGTCTGGACTTCGTTCGCGAAGTTGTTCTGGGACTGGTGGTAGGGATGGGGTCAGACCTTAAATATTAAGTTAAGATGTTGTTTTTATTTTCGCTGCAAGGAATCGCGACCAACGCACATTTACTAATTCTTGGTAATGCAATAGACATCGCGGTCCTGCCACTTGCGCGATGAAATTTTTCCCTGCTCCTGCAAACGGCCGATGACTTTGCGCGCAGCTTCGACCCGGACATCCAGGCCCGAAGCGATGTCTTCCAGAGTGCCGGGCCGACGCTTTAAATAATTCAAAATATTTTCCGAAGACACCCTTGCGTTGCGCTGAGATTCTTGAGCCTTGAATTCCGCGATCACCTCCGCGCTGCCGCCCAGGATGGTCTTGATCCTTTCCAGAGTGGTCGGCAGGGCGGAAAGGACATGGACTTCGCTGGGAGTCCGCGCCGAGGTGTTGATCTGGACCTTGTCCGGGTTGATCCGGGACAGCACGGACTTGAAGGTTATCGCGTGCCGTTCCCGGTCGTTTGTGCCCCTGACCACGAAAAACTCCAGCCAGATCTGGCCGTGATATTTTTTTCGGAATTCGATCATGCCTTCAATGATTTTGGGGAACGACAGTCCGGGAGCGGGCCGGTGGATCCTGTTGAAAATCACCGGGTCATAAGTGGAAAGGGTGGGGAGCACCACATCCGCAGGCAACAAGTCCTCATGGACATCCTCCATCCAGAGCAGGGAGCCGTTGGTGATGACCGCGATTGGGAGCTTGAATTTTTTCTTCGCGGCCTTGATTATTTTTCCCAGGCCGCTGTGCAAGGTGGGTTCCCCGGACCCGGAAAAGGTGAGGAAATCTATTTTAGGATTGTCCTTTATTTTTCGTTCCAGTTCTGAAAGCACCGCATCGATCGGAACATATTCATCACGGGCGATAATCTGGTTGGTGGTCCTTCCGATCTGGCAGTAAATGCAGTCAAAGGAGCAGGTCTTGAAAGGGATGAGGTCAATCCCCAACGACCGCCCCAGCCTCCGGCTCGGCACCGGGCCGAAAATATATTTGTACGAGGACGTCATCACATAATTAAGCTAGCATCAATGCGAGCGGCGATCAATTATTTTTTTGGAATTGCATAAGGAATTCCAGACTGTTGACGGGTTTTTCCAAATGCCAGGCGCTGAATTTAAATAACAGGTCGATTGCGGCTCTCCAGTCTTTTTCGGAAAGCCTGACCCGGACGGCTTTTTTCAAATCCGGGTTGCTGATTGCGATCAGGCTCCGGCCCAGGCTCAAAGAAACTGGAAGAAGATTTTTTTCCGCACCCTCGCAGTTTTCACAGACCATCCCGCCCCGTTTTGCGCTGAAATAAAATTGTTTTGCTTTTGCAGAATGCTTTTTGCGGCATTTGACGCAAGATTCCAAGACCGGTTGATATCCCAAACGGGAAATTATTTGCAGGAAAAAGTAAATGAAATATCCCCTGAAATTTTTGGCTTTTTGGATGGAATCGATTCCCGCGGCCAGCAGTTCATAGAGACGGGGCGCGGGTTCCGTGTCCGGAGCGGCTTTTTCCAAAAGCTCGGCCAGGGCACAGGCGCAGGCCAGCCGCTCGGGGTTTTTTGCAAGCCCAAACCGGCTTTTGATGATTTCCGCGTGGTCCAGTCGGAATTCGATCTCCTTGCCCAGGGTCGCGGCCAGCTCGATTTCAAGCTCGTTCAAGTTGAGGAGCGCGCCCACAAACCTCTTTTTGCTGCGGAGCGCGCCTTTGGCCGACGCTCGCAGTTTGCCCATCTTTTCAGTGAAAAAAACCAGGAGCAGGTCGGATTCGCGCGACGGCGTGGAATTCAAGAGCAAGGCTTTGGTCCTGATCAGCATGTGTAGGTCTGATTTTAATTACTCGGAAAATGAAGTCAATCAATGGCCGGCAGTCGCGGGCGAGATTTATAAAGGAGCACAAAAAATCGTTGGAAGCTTTTTCTCAACTTCCCTCCCCCTCCGACGGGGGAGGGCTAGGGTGGGGGTGATCGTAATGCCAATAAATAATCACCCTCCCCTTAATCCCCTCCCATCAAGGGCGTAGAAAATGGACGAAGACAAAAATATAAAAATGTAAAATAAATGTTGCTTGAAATAATATCCGCCTGCTGATTCCCAAAACGAAATTAATGTTGTAAAATGAATAATGAGAATGCGGGAATGAAGCGGGTTTTCATAGTGCTGGCGGTGGTGGTCTTCGCGGGGCTGATCGGGTTCGGCTTGTTCGGCAAGAGCGGGCTGCTCAGCCTGCAAAAACTGAGGACTGAAAGGGAAAGGCTGGAGCAGCAATCGAGCCATTTGCAAAAGGAAAACCAGGGTCTGGGGAAAAAAATTCAATTGTTGAGCGCGGACCTGAAGTACCTGGAAAAACTGGCGCGCCAGAAACTGGGTATGGTCCGGCCCGACGAGGTGATCATTAAAGTGCCGCAGTCCGGGTCGACTGTGAACCAGGGCGGACAGAGCCCGTCCAAGCCCGTGGCGCCCAAGGAGAATGGCAAGTGAATAAAGTTTCAAAGGCAAAAAAATATCTCAACCCCAAGAGCTGGTTTGAGGGGGCAATCGGACCGGCCGAGCAGATGGCCCTGGGCATGGGCCTGGCGCTGCTAGCGCTCTCCATTGTCACTGACTTGCGCGGCCACCCGCTGCGCGCGGAAAAACTTTCCATCATCGCCACAATCATCGCCGGACTGGGCATCGCCTATCCCCGGATTTTGCTGCCTTTTGAAAAAATGTTAAGGAACGCGGTCCTGTTCCTGGCATGGCTGAACACCAAAGTGATGTTGACCCTGGTATATTATTTCGTGTTCACGCCCACGGCATTCCTATTAAAGCTGTTCGGCAAGAAACTCATGGACACCGGATTCCGCAAGGATGTTGAAAGTTATTTCGAGCCCAAAGTCGAGCCTGATTATAAACCCGAAAGGGACGAACTCCAGTTTTGAAAGGAGCGGGGATGCTTTCAAAAAAGCCGGGCTGCCTTCTTATTGCTTTTCTGGCGTTAATAATCTCGTTTTCGGTTTTTGCCAAGCCCAGGTCTTTTCCGCAAAACGGCACTGTCGCGGATTTTGCCAAGTGGCAGGAATCCACGCGCCAGTTTGTGGAAGAGGCTTTGTATAACGGGCCTGCTCCCCAGGCCGCGCCCTTGAATGTCAAATGGGGTGAGAAGCAGGACCGCTCGAATTATTTCATCCAGGAATTTGAGTTCAACGACCGTCCCGGACATGTCACGCATGGATGGCTGGCGCGTCCCAAAAACCCGGCTGGCGCCAGGCTGCCCGCGATCCTCGCGCTCCACGGCCACAACGGCACCGCTTTGAAGCTTTTCAATTCCAAGGGTTATTACATCTACGGGGACCTGTTCGCACAAAAAGGCTACATCGTGATCGCGATCGACATCCATCACCGGGCCATTGACCATGCCCTGCCTTTTTTTGACCGGGGCCCGTTGATCCATTTTAAAAAATTCACGCCCATGGGCCAGCGGGTATGGATGGCGAGGCGCGCGGTGGACCTGCTCCAGACTCTTCCCGATGTTGACCCCGAAAGGATCGGCGTGGTCGGCCTGTCCAACGGCGGGGTGACCACGGAATTCGCCGCGGCAACCGACACCCGGCTCAAGGTGGCGGTTTCCTCCGGAACCCTCGTCATGTATGACCGCTGGTGGGCCGGGGACCTAACCCCCTGCCGGTGCGAGTACATCCCGAAGCTGGAGGGGCAGATGGACTACTACGATGTTTTTTCCCTGGTCGCTCCCCGGCCGCTGCTGATCC